>Ga0315288_10000607_pt1 | contig 45076 bp, 38 predicted proteins | sample YL17G11_20_MG_FD_203454 | JGI IMG/M metagenome (GOLD analysis project Ga0315288, IMG submission 203454) | Sediment microbial communities from Yellowstone Lake, YNP, Wyoming, USA - YL17G11_20 | ecosystem: Environmental > Aquatic > Freshwater > Lake > Sediment | place: USA: Wyoming | collected... | reverse complement strand
CTTCTTCCCGAAAAGGATGGACCAGGAATCGTCAACTATACTGCCACCTGCTGGACAAAGCTTTTAAGACAGAATTATATTCCGAAAGGTGAGAAAATTCCACAGGCAACTGATTGTTACCGTTTCGTTCTTTCACATCCTTTGGTACACGTTTGTCTCTCCGCTCCTAAGAATCTGGAGCAGACCCAAGAAGACCTGAAAACTTTAGAGATGGGGCCAATGACGGAAGAGGAGCTGGCTTGGATGAGACGGGTGGGGGATCATATATACCACAAAGGCAAAAGCGTTTAAAGTTCAAGGTTTAAGGTATAAGGCTCAACTTTGAACCTTAAGCGATTTCGGGTGTAACCTTTTCAGCTTGTTCTTTTTTCCTTTTCACGTGATCGGGATAATTTTTCTCCATACATTCCGGACAGATGCTATGACTGAAATCTGCTTCCGTATGCTGAACTAAGTATTCTTCTATTTTCTGCCAGTAATTTCCATCGTTTCTGATCTTTTTACAGAACATACAAATGGGCAAGAGTCCTTTTAGTTGCTTAACCTGAGCTAAAGCTTCTACCAGCTCCATATTCTTTTGGCGAAGGGATCTCTCCAGCTGAATCACCCGTTCTCCCGCTCTTGCCCGGGCTAATAATTCAGTTCTATCGTATGGCTTGGTGACGTAATCGTCCGCTCCAGCATTCAACCCCTCGATGATTCTTTCCTTTTCAGTCAAGGCGGTTAAAAGGATAATATACACGTAACTGGTAAGATGAAGTGCTCGCACCCGACGGCAAAGCTCCAAGCCGTCCAGATCAGGCATCATCCAGTCAGTGATGAGCATGTCCGGCACCTCTTTCTCGAATATGGCTAAAGCTTTTTGCCCATCCTCAACTGCGATCACTCCATGTCCATCCTTAATCAAAATAGTTTGGAGCATCTTTCTGGAGAATTCTTCATCTTCCGCTATGAGTATCTTCATCGTTTCCCTTTTCAAGTATGTGGAGTGTTCGCCTTTAGGCGAACCAGACAATAACTGTTTCTTTTGTCAATTGGTTTCTGGTCCCGCTAAAGCGTGACACTCCAGAAGAACCTTTCCTCCTTTGACTTTTTCAGAGTTTACTCGCTAGTGTTAGGATTTTACTACATTCTCCACCAGTAACGATTGGTGCGCATATTCCTCTAAGCGCTTACCCTCAACTTTCAGACGTTCTACTATTTCATCGGCGCCAGTTAGATCGCCTTTTCGTCCTAAAAGCTCCAGCTTGAAACATAAGTCCGCCACGTTGTTAGCACACATGTTGCCCGCCGCTCCTTTGAAGCTGTGAGCAGTCCGTTCTACCGCCTTAGCATCTCCTTTCTTTGTCGTCTCTTCCAATGTTTGGATCTGCTTGGGCATATAGTTAAGAAACTCCTGTATCATCTCATTGAAAAACTCATTGTCGTTGTCTAATCTCAAGAGAGCAGTTTCCATATCCAAAGGGGGATCTTTTGGGGAATCAGTTTTCTCAGAATGGTCATCTTGAGATTTCACCTTTTTGACTCCAGAGGATTTGGTCCAGGTTTCGATGGCGGTAAACATCTCTTTCGGCTCTATGGGCTTGGAGATATAATCATCCATACCTGCCTTGAGGCATCGCTCCCGATCTCCTTTCATGGCATGGGCAGTCATGGCGATAATAGGAGTATGTTTGGTGTTGCCCTCCATTTCCCGGATAGCTTGGGTGGCTTCAAAGCCATCCATCTCCGGCATTTGAACGTCCATGAACACCAGATCATAGCTGGTATGTTTTAAAGCTTTTACTGCCAAGCGTCCGTCTTCCACCGCATCCACCCCATAACCAGCTTTCTTCAGCAGGATTACTGCTAATTTTTGGTTCATGGGATTATCCTCTGCCACCAATATGCGTATTCCTTGATATTTTTGCTCAGCGATGGTATGCCGGGTTACTATAGACATGGGTCTTTCTTTTGTTTCAGCTTTCAATTGATTCAAAATGGTGACGATTGTATCAAATAATTGCGACTGTTTAACCGGTTTGGTCAGGTATCCGGCACAACCTAAAGATTCAAGCCGGGGAGCATCTCCCCGCTCTCCGATGGAGGTGAGGATTACCACCGGCACGTCTTTGATTTCATGATCGTCTTTGATGACATGCAGCGTTTCCTCTCCATTCATCTCCGGCATGTGCATGTCCAATAACACTAAATCGTATACTTTCTTCTCATGAACCGCTCTTTTCAATGCCTGGATGGCTTCTGCACTGCCTTCTGCGGTTTCAGCAGAGCATCCAAAGGACTCTAACATCTTGACTAAAATAGTTCGGTTGGTTTTATTATCGTCTACCACCAATATTCTCTTGTCGCGTATATCCGGACGAGAAAGCGATGGGGGAACATCCTTAAAGTCTTTCTGCTTTTCTAAGGTGACGGTAAACAAAAAACGACTTCCTTTGCCGGGTTGGCTCTCTACACCGATTTGACCATCCATTACTTCTACCAAACGTCTAGAGATGGCCAATCCCAACCCCGTGCCTCCATACTTGCGGGTGGTGGAGCCGTCAGCCTGGATAAAGCTTTCAAATATTTTCGCTTGTTTATCTTTGGGGATGCCTATTCCTGTGTCTGTAACAGAAAAAAGGAGTGTCACCTTATCTTCAGTTTCTTCTTTAAGCTCCACCCGGATTATCACCTCTCCTTTTTCGGTAAACTTAATGGCGTTCCCTCCCAGATTCGTCAATATTTGGCGTAACCTGATAGGATCACCCCGCAGAAACGGTGGGACCCCATGGTGGATCAAACAGGCTAATTCAAGTCCCTTAGCAGAAGCACGGGGAGCTAAAGTGTCCGCCACTCCTTCCACTGTGGCACGTAAATTAAAATCGATAGTCTCAAGCTCGACTCGACCCGCCTCTATTTTTGACAGGTCAAGGATATCATCAATGAGTCCCAGAAGCGCATATCCACTTTCTTTTACTATTCCCAGGTATTCCCGTTGTTCCTCCGTTAAGTTAGTATCTAGAACTATACCCGTCATACCCATTATGGCATTCATAGGGGTGCGGATTTCGTGGCTCATATTTGCCAGAAATTCGCTTTTAAGACGATTGGCTTCTTCGGCTTCATCCTTTGCTTTCTTTAGATTCTCCTCCGCCCGTTTGCGGTTCAATGTTTCCATAAAAGCTATTGATAAAGTCTCCACGTTTTGCTGATCGACCAAGCTATAGCCTGATTCTTTGTTGGCTAAACTGATCATTCCGATAATCCTGCCCGCCTGCTTCAATGGCACACCTAAAAAGGAGGTGAGTGGAGGATGATCTTCAGGAATTCCCACACGGTCTGGATCTGAGGCGGGGTCATTAACTATCTGGGATTGTTCGCTCTTAAGAACTTTTCCCCAGATGCCACGGATCTCCATATCTTTGATCATAACTACTGCATCCGACTTCGGCATTTTGCAGGCATCCCAACCTGGGTCGCTCAAGGCAATGATATCAAACCGACCGTCTTGGTTCACTTCGCCGATAAAACCAAACTTACTACCGGTTAGCTCCTCAGCTACCGCCATACACGTGCAGGCTACCCCTTCTTCAGTCTCACAGGTTAACGTCTCTCGAAACACTTTATTGATTGCTTCCAACACAGCGTTTTGTCTTAAGATTTCTGCCTCCGCCTGCTTGCGCTCGGTGATATCCCTGATGATTGCTAAGTCCGCCATTTTGCCTTGGTATTCAATCTGAGAGGCACTTATTTCAACCGGTATTCTTTTGTGGTCTTTTGATAGCAGTTCTACATCATATCGATTTGGAACCTCCTCGCCAGCAATTCTTCTTTTATACCTATCAGCTACCAATTCTCTATGTGTCGGTGAGACAAAATCAATGAATGAACTTCCCAATGTCTCTTCCTCGGCATAACCGATGATAGCTAACATGGTCGAATTGGCAAATCTAACTAAACCGTCTTGTAAGATAACGATGCCATCGTTTCCATTTTCGACGATGGTCGAGTATTTCCTTTCGCTCTCCTTAAGCGCCTCCTGTGCCCGTTTGAGCTCGGTGATGTCTGTGTGCGTCCCTGCTGCCCGGATCGGTTTTCCGTCGATGTCCCGCTGGATGATTTTTCCGCAATTGAGTATCCACTTCCACTCATCCGATTTCGTCCTCATACGATGTTCACACTTCAGGAATGGGGTACGACCAGTTCTGTGGTCTTGAGTAATCCTTTCGACCTCCAGCAAATCATCAGGATGGATCAGGTCTTTCCATGCATCTGTATGCGGATTGATCTCTTCCAAGGTATAGCCGAGCATTTCTGCCCAACGGCGATTCCGTATGACCTCTCCCGTTTTCATATTTTGATCCCAAGTACCAAGTTCTGCCCCCTCCACCACCAGTTTTAGACGCTCTTCGCTTTCCCGCAGCGCCTCCTCTGCTCTTTTACGCTCAGTGATATTCCGTACTATGACAATAACTTGATTTTCGAGTAGTGGCAACAATCTCGCTTCATAGAAATGCTCGCGTTTCTCTATGTTCAGTGAATACTCTATGCTGACGAGCGATTTTGTCTCTTTTAGCTGTTGAATCGCTTCGTGAAACTTCTTGCCCACGTCTTTGAGAGGAATGTCCTGGATTCGTTTTCCTAAAAGCTTTTCAGGCGGGAGGTACAAATCAGTTGTACTTCCCGCCTTGTAGTCCAAGATGGTGCCTTCTGCGTCGAGACGAAAGAACAGGTCAGGAAAGGTTTGAAAGACCGCCCGCATTTCGGAATTCCTCTGAAGCAATTCTTGCGAGCTAAGCTCCAGAGAGCGCTCCAGCATGCGCCGGTCCGTATCGTATTCCTGATAAGCAGTGTTGACCGCTTCAAGGAGTCCTTGCCATTCCTTGGGGATGGAGTCTAAATCACCGAGATGCCGCTTGAGCTGGCGTTTGAGTAAACTGTGCGTTTGTTCCACAGATTAACTTTCTCTTAAGGTGGTAATGGTCATGGTCTGGTTATGTAATTTACAAGGAGATCCGGGCATGGATGGTGAAATCTCCCCATAGGAATAGAATCCCGTTAGAACTGTTCGATCGCCCAATACGTCCCGGACGCCTTCGACCTCTTCTTCGATTCTCTGCTTTAAGACCATTTTTCTTCCAACGCAGCTGATGAGGATAGCAAGATCTGGAGAGGAGGAGCCTATGGCTTGGTAACTGGTCTTGGCTGCTTCCACCGCTCCGTCGATCAACCGATCAAAGTTGGCTTTCATTAAGTGCACGTATGCCCCTTCCGGAACGTCGCCGGCAAACGTCATACTTTGTTCTTCTTCGCTAACGGCTAAAATCGTCCGAACTACGCCGGTTTCGCCTTCTTCAGTCCGAAGATTTAACGGGAAGAGGAGCCCGGTAGCAGGTAAACCTTGGGCATGCTCACCTAAATAATTTTTATACAGCTCTAAGGCAGATCTTCCTTCCAATTCATATAAAACGTTTTCCTTCGACTTGGTTATTAATCTGTCGGGACCAAACGAATCCCAGCCGCCGAAAGAACCGTAACCTACTTTGATCCGGTTTCCATATATACCCAGAACGGCAATGGTATCTCTCTGGGGCGGACCGTCCAATAACACCAGCGTCTCCTCGAACCGTCCGCCATCCCCGGACAGTCCACCGGTAACGTTGACCTTCTCCGGCAGATGCTTGGTCAGCCCTTTTACCAGATCGCTGCCGTTTATCTTCAGACCATCCGAAAGCACCAGCACATGTGATAGTCCTTTCTTGTCGAGTGACTGGGCTAAGCGCTCACCGGCTTGAAAGCTGTTCCCCACTTCCGTGATTTTGATCTGTGCACCTTCCAGCTGGGTATGTTCGAAGCTCGCTGCGGTTAACACCAAAGAATCATCGGTAACTTGAGTTCCATAAATCTCACCCGCGGTGGAACATCCGAAAAGGTGAGCTTGGGGGTAAACCTTCTTGATTTCATCCAAACGTTTTTGTTCTTTTAATATCGACGTGCTGCCAAACAGCATAACTAATTGGGCGGATTCACCTAACCCACCCGGCTTTTCCCCTTCCCATCCTTTTGCTTGGGTCCATCTTTTTTGCTCTACTCTCATGTCCAACCTCCTTTCCGGATTGAACCGGGTATGGTTTTGAGGTAAACTCCCTATTAAATTTTTGACGATTCTACGAAATATTCTTTTGGGGACAAAAAACCCTACATTCAAAAGTAAACGGGTGAACTTTAAGTTCTTTTATATAATATAAATCGGCTTTAAATTCAGGTGCTTTAGATACCAGTTTTGGTTTCCCGGATTAAGGTTTTGCAGGGTGAGACTAAAATGTCATGTGATTTACCATTTGACGCGTTAGCTTTGATCGTTCTCGTACTGTAGTATTTATGATCAGTAGGTTGAAAAATTAATTGAGGGAGAGGGGGACGCCCTGTAACAGGTTGATGACTTTTAGGGAAACAAATGGAATTTTTTGAAGTAGACCTTTGATCAGATCCTCCCCCCCGTGTGGACGAGCAGAAAGCTGGCAGTCCGTTATTTTAAAGTTTCATTACGCTTTCCACCTTAGATGATAGGTGGATGTATTCCTCTAAGAGTTTGCACTCAACTCTCAGATTATCGATCAGCTCTTGAGCATCGGTCAAATCGCCTGTTCGCCCTAAAAGCTCCAGTTTGAGGGCAAGGTCGGCAATGCGCTTGGCGCTCAGATTACCTGCTGCACCTTTAAGACTATGAGCGGTCTGTTCTACCACCTTAGCGTCACTTTTCCTTGTCGCCTCTTCCAATGTTTGGAGCTGCTTGGGTATATAGTTAAGAAACTCTTGAATCATCTCATTAAAAAACTCTTTGTCGTTGTCTAATCTCAAGAGAGCAGTTTCCATATCCAAAGGGGGGGCTTTTAGGGAATCAGCTTTCTCAGAATTGTCAGCTTGAGACATCACCTTTTTAACACCAGAAGATTTGGTCCAGGTTTCGATGGCAGTAAACATCTCTTTCGGCTCTATGGGCTTGGAGATATATCCATCCATACCTGCCTTGAGGTATCGCTCCCGATCTCCTTTCATGGCATGGGCGGTCATGGCGATAATGGGGGTATGTTTCCTGTCGCCCTCCATTTCCCGGATAGCTTTGGTGGCTTCAAAGCCATCCATCTCCGGCATTTGAACGTCCATAAAGACGAGGTCATAAGCAGTTCGTTTTAAAGCTTCAATCGCTGTTCGTCCATTTTCCACCGCATCCACAGAATAGCCGGCTTTTTTCAGCAGGGTGACTGCTAATTTCTGGTTCATAGGATTATCCTCTGCCACCAGTAGGCGAACTTCCTGGTATTTTTGCCCTGCCATCGTATGCCGTGTAACCATAGGGATAGGTTTTTCTTTTTCCTCCATGTTCCCTTGACTCAAGACGGTGATGATAGCATCAAATAATTGCGACTGTTTGATCGGTTTGGTCAGATAACCGGCACAGCCCAAGGCTTCCATTCTGGTGGCATCTCCACGCCCTCCAATCGAGGTGAGGATGACCACCGGCACGTCTTTGATTTCGAGATCACCCTTGATGGCACGTACAGTCTCCTCTCCATTCATCTCCGGCATCTGCATGTCCAATAACACTAAATCGTATACTTTCTTCTCATGAACCGCTCTTTTCAATGTATGGATGGCTTCTGTACCGCCTTCTGCGGTTTCAGCAGAACATCCAAAGGACTCTATCATCTTGACTAAAATAGTTCGATTAGTCTGGTTGTCATCTACCACCAATATTCTCTTTCCACATATATCCGGACGTGAAAGTGAGATAGGAATGTCCTTAAAGTCTTTCTGCTTTTCTAAGGTGACGGTAAACCAAAAACGGCTCCCTTTTCCGGGTTGGCTTTCCACTTCGATCTGACCACCCATCAGCTCGACCAATCGTCTGGAGATGGATAAACCCAATCCGGTGCCCCCATACTTGCGGGTGGTAGAGCCATCTGCCTGGGTGAAACTCTCGAAAATTTGGCTCTGTTTATCTTCGGGGATTCCTATTCCGGTGTCTGTTACCGAGAAAATGAGGGTGATTTGATCATCGCTTTCCTTCTGAAATTCCACCTGGATTACCACCTCTCCTTTTTCCGTGAACTTGAGCGCATTACCTGCTAAGTTTATCAAGATCTGCCTTAAACGGGTCGGATCGCCACGTAAAATGGAAGGGACCTGTGTGTGGATCAAAGAAGCCAATTCTAATCCCTTGGCGGAGGCGCGAGGAGCTAAAGCATCAGCCACGCTTTCGACGGTAGCACGTAAATCAAAATCGATGGTTTCGAGCTCAACTCGGCCCGCCTCAATCTTTGAAAGATCCAAAATGTCGTCTAAGAGTCGTAAAAGCGAGTAAGAACTTTCCTTGACTATACTCAGATATTCGCGCTGTTCGCTGGTGATCTCGGTATCTAAAGTTATGCCGGTCATACCGATAATGGCGTTCATGGGGGTTCTGATCTCGTGACTCATGTTGGCCAGAAATTCGCTTTTGAGCCGGTTGGCCACCTCAGCCAGCCCCTTTGTCCTGCGCAGGTCATTCTCCGCAACGGCTTGTTGAATGACGAAAGCAACAGTACTGCTGAGCCCATCCAGTATTGCGTCTTCAGCTGGCAGTATAGGGTGTTTGGCGAAGAGAGCCAGAATCCCTAGCGTTTCTCCACCAGGAACTTGGAGTTTATAACCAGCGAACGACACCAGTCCCAGTTCACGCGCCCATTCGTGGTTGTGCACGCGAGGATCGCTTACGACGGTATTTGTCAGGAACTTGTGGTCCTCACCCGAGGCGACGCGTCCGATCTTGTAACAGCCGAACGGAACGCGACGGTGACTTTTGCCATCTATGTGGGTGTACCGACCGGAACTTGCCAGCAAATGCAGACACTTGTCGCGATGACGACAGATATGCGGTCCTTCCTTGACTTCAGCATGGATGCAATCCCGTTCGCAAAAATCTCCGGGTCGAATCAGCCATATCCGACAGAAATCCGCATCGAAAATGTGCACAATGCTGTCGGTTATGGTTCTGAGTTTGTCCTCTAGCGAAGCTGGGGCAAGAAGCGATTGCTGAAGCAGGTTGACGTCTTGCTGCCACTGCAGCACTTTCTCGCGTTTTTCCTCCGCTCGCTTGCGCTCGGTGATGTCCCAGAAAACGCCTAATATACCAACAACATTCCCATTTTCATCTTTAATCGGTGTCTTGATAGTTTGCACCCAAACTTCCTGTCCATCCTGGATATATCGTTCTTCTATATCTTCGGTTGTCCCTAATTCGATTATTCTTTTGTCATCTCCTCTGTATTTTTCAGCCAAGTCCTTAAGATAAAAATCATAGTCTGTCTTCCCAGCTATCTCATTAGGTTTGATCATTAAATCCTTTGCGTAGTTTTCATTGCAAGAGATATAGACTAAATCTTTATTTTTGATGAATATTTTTTGCGGGATATTTTCAACTAATGTTCTATACTTGCTTTCGCTCTCTTGTAGCGCTTCCTCTGCTCGCTTACGCTTGGTGATATCTTGAGCCACACACACTATCCCCAGAATTTTGCTGTTGTTGTCCCGCATCACTGAGCCAGAGAAAAGCACCGGAATTTTCCTTCCGTCCTTTGAGAGGTAAGTTCTTTCGACATTTCTCACCATACTTCTTTTGGTCAACTCTTCAAGCTCGATTCCGGTTTTTGGCTCCTCTTCTCCTCTTGCAAAAAGTATTCCCATAGGTTTCCCGATCAATTCCTGTTCTTCGTAGCCTAAGAGTTCCTTGGTAGCTCGGTTTATGGTTTGGATGATTCCCTTTTGGTCTATAACGATTAGGGAAGAAATCAAATTTTCAAGGATGCCATCCACATAATCTCGAGAAACGGTAGTCTTCGCTAAATCCTCGGTCATCTTATCGAATGAAGAAGACAGTTCGCTGATTTCATCACCGGTGTGTATGTTTGTTTTTACGGTCAGATTCCCTTCAGCGATTTGTCTGGTAGCTTTGACTAATTGATATATGGGTTTAGTGATCCCCTTAGAGAGAATGTAGGCCAGACCGATACCCAACGCTATGAGCATCAAGCTGATGGCTAAGCTCGTCCAAAGGATGTTTCGCATTCGGGTATGCAAGTTTTTTAAGGATATCCCAATTCGGACCCCACCTATTCTTTCCATCTGGCTTTGTCCTTCTTTAGCTGAGGATATCTTAAATTCGTCTGTTGGTCCACCTAACACCACCATTCCGATATCATAAAAATCTTCTCCCTCTTTGGAGTATGGGTAAAGCTGCTGTTGAGTGGAAGTTAACGCCCCTTGGCTCATTGGGTCGTCATATATTTTTCCCACCTCCGATGGACTGTTATGCGCCAGGACCCTCCCATCCGCATTAATAATCACTACATAGGCAATATCCGGCTCATGGATCAGCGCTTCCACCAAGGGATCTAAGTTTCTGAAAATATTTGCCTGCTCAACCCCCTTCCGGCTGACGAATGCCAGATTAGAAACAAGCGCAAAGCCTTTTTTCTTCAGTTCCTCATGTAATAACTGTCTGGATTGACTGATGAAAAACCATGTCAAAACCGTACTGAAACCAATTATCAGTACACTGACGAAAAGTAAAAGCTTTACTGAAAATCTAAGCTTGATCATTACGACTCCGTCGATTTTTTACCTGCAGCCCCGGGTTCAAACTCTGGGAAAAGTTTCAGGACTATCCCTTCAATCTGGGTGGCGCACTCAGCAAACAACTTTGGATTAAACCCCTTTTCCTCTTGGGTGTAGGGGGAATTTCCGCTCAGAGCCTCATGTGCTTTCTTGAATATCCTTTTTATCTCCTGGTCCGCAGCGAATCCTTTCTTTTCGGCTACAATCGCTGGTGAAAGAAAAAGATAGTCGAGATAAGCCATCTTAATCCAAGCCTGAAGCTTATCTACAGACTGAAATTTTCCCTCATTGACTATGGCATTCAAAATATCCTTTAGATCGTAGAAGGTTAGTTTCCTCATACTGGCGATAAGTGATGGGATATCTTTTTTATTCATGGCTGTCTCTATCTCCGGTTCTAAATCCACACCAAACTTGCTTTTGATGGTATCCATGACCGGAGTAACATAAGCCAAAGCGACTTTGATTTTTTCATAGTCTTTCTTTCCAATGTAATCGAAAACTGCTTGGTAAACGTCCGTCGGGGCAACCTCTAAAACCGAACGATAGCTCTGAGCCTCCGGCTTTGGAACAAACAGAGAGCAGTAAATAAATATAGCTATGATAGTTGCGAATGCCCTTGATTTCATTTATGGTTCTATTGAGTTATATGTATGAATGTTCTGTCACTCAGCTCCCACCACCACATCCTAAAAATCAATCACTGCTTGAAGCATGATTCCGTCATTTTCCTTCTTGGGTCCTTTCTTTTCCTCCACCCATTCATACTGCGCCTTGATTCGGAAATGCTCATACGGAGACACCCCGACACCCAGATCACTGGTGCCGGTGCTTATATTTGGATAAAGACCTGAGATTTTAGACACGTCGAAATCAAAAACAGTATATCTTCCCACTAGTTCTAGGTAGTTCACATATTTTTTCTCAAGAATCCGGTAGGCTACCTCCCCCATATAGCCAGAGAGGTCTGCTTTGTGGAAGGCTTTTGCGTCAACACTCCCGTTTAGATACCAGCTCCTCGTGTTGAACCGATTCAATGACAACCCGGCACTCACTGCGCGAATCGCCATCTCTATCTCCCCGAAGTCCATTTGCGTTGTTACCACTACATCTACTCCCGGTATTCCCGATGGAGTGACAGTCTTTGTTTCCACAATCATTTGTGCACTGTTATGGTAATAACTACCTACGAGTTCAAGTTCCTTGATGGGAAGCAGAGAGAGACTAGTGGCAATAGCTTTTTTGGGATTGCCATCCCGTCCGGTTTCTTCAAAGGACGAGGTGCCATCTGGCTTGGCGATCAATCGGTTCAACATCGAGCCGTTAGATATGGCTGCCTGGTAGCGAATACGCATCCCATGGATGGGCTGCTCGCCATAGGCTTCCACTCCATTATCCCGGAACATAACTTCTATGGCAAAGAGGCTGGGCAGAGGTGAGGAAATCAGTTTGTTGCCCGGCGGGCGAAAGTCTTGAGCATCATACATTATGGGAAGATAGAATAACTTGCCTGCTCTGAAACCTATCAGGCGGTGTAGTCTCCAATCCAGATAACAGCGATCAATCCCGATCTTCTCTCCCCCATGGTCGATCTTCCATTCCATTACTCCCTTGAGGTTCTCCCGCAGAGAACACTGTATGAACAGGTAAGCATAGCGGCTGTCAAACGTAGGTATGCCTTTGTTCTCTCCGTCCTTTCCAAAATCGAAATACTCCTGGATAATGATCCCGTGAAGTTCCACAAAGGATTCCAATGACCCGTAATCAATGTTCTGTGCACAGACATTGCTGGACAAAACCACCAATATCCCGAACAGACCGACAATGGTTTTTATATTTACCATATATGGTCTTTTCATGGTTACCCTCCTTTTTATATTAGCTTCTGAGTTGTTTTTTTTATAATGTTTTGTAGATTAACAAGTTCCCCAGGGACTTAGCGATTTAGCAAAATCACCGACAAAACATTGCAAAATTTCGTCGATGATTTCCAATCTTTCAGTGACTTGAAGGGACGGTAAGTTAAAAGGGACGGTAAAATTATGTATACAATAAGATGGGCTACTTTCTTTCGAGGATGGCTATTTACAAACTAGAGAATACTTCTTTCAATAATGCGGGGACTTTTAGTTGTATCTATAACTTTTAAATCGGCTTGGGACTTTGGTTCTTTAGCAATGGCTTATTATTTTGAAAAGTCGCTTGGAGGAATGCAAGCATAAGCCATTTAGGGGATTGACAAGTTTAATGCTTGAAGATGCTTTATGAAGCCAGAAAAGTCAAAAGAACGTAGGGGGAAAAAGGATATTAAGACACTCACGGAGAAAACTCTAAATTAGTTTCCCTGGGTTTTGATTTTTTTAGTCATCCGCACAGCCAATAGTATGGCATTTATCATGCCTTTGGGATCAGCTGTGCCTTTTCCGGCAATATTTAGGGCGGTCCCGAAATCGGGAGAGGTGCGGATTATGGGCAAGCCTAAAGTGACGTTGACCGCTTCTCCTAATCCTCTCATCTTCAAAGGGATCAATCCTTGATCGTGATACATGGCGAGGATACAATCAAAATCCTGCGAGATCCTTGGAGAAAATATTGTGTCCGCAGAAAATGGTCCTTTAGCTTGTATCCCCGACTGTTGAGCAGATCTGATGGCGGGGATGATAAATTTCTTTTCCTCGGTTCCGAAAAGCCCTTCCTCACCACAATGAGGATTCAAAGCGCAAACGCCGATCTGGGGCTTTTTAACACCGAAATATTTTTGCAAAGCTCCTTGGGTCAAACTCAGTTTTTCTAAGATTTTATTTTTAGAGAGAGTGCGGGCAACTTCTGAGAGAGGCAAATGAGTGGTAACCAGAACCACTTTGTATTTTTCAGTCGACGGTCGACGGTCGACGGTGGACGGTGGACTTTGGACAGAGACGAACATCATGGCATAGTTCCGGGCAGCGGTTAGATAAGCCAAAAGCTCGGTATGTCCTGGAAAATCATATCCGGCCAGATGAAGACCATTTTTGGATAAAGGAGCAGTCACTACTGCATCTATTTGATCGGAGAGGGCAAACTGAGTGGCGCAAAAGACTGAATCCGCCGCCATTCTCCCGGATAGTTTGGTGATTTCGCCCATTTTGACTTTTGTGTGATCGAAATGAGAACAGTCAAGCACATTTATGCAGTTTCCAGTCTCCAGTCTCCAGTTTCCAGTTTTTGAGGTTTTGGTGTCTTCTACGTAAATGATTTTCTTTACATTCGATCGTTTTAAGAATTTTCCGGCGGCAGAAGAGATTACCTGGTAAGAACCAAAGACCAAAGGAAGGCAGATCTGTTTTACTTTCTTATCTGTCACCGCTTTGACCACCACCTCAGGACCAATGCCTGCCGGATCGCCCATGGTGATTCCGATTATCGGTTTTGAAGACGTGATTTTCGTTAGTTTCTTGCCCATAGTTTTACTCCACCAGTTTCGGATAAAACGTAACAAAAAAATGAGATAAAGCAAGAACAATTTGAGGATCGGTTTTGAGAAATGCTGCACGGTGGATGCTATAAGCTATCTTGCTTTCAAGGTTATTTCCCAACAGATTAAACAGATTGAACAGATTAAGAGAAAACCATCTGTGGGGAATTTTTCCTTCATAATTCAGACATGCCTCTTCCGGGAGCTGGCTATTACCCACGTCCAGAGGATTGCCATTCCAACCCCAGGGAAGAATCTTCACTCCATGACTTGTGGGTTATGATTCATGGAAATAGAGGCAGGTATGAGATATTTATGTTATCTTGCCACCGAAGTTATAAGGTATCTGCTTTTTAACAAAAAACCCCAGAAACTAAATGGGAGAAGAACCAATATTTTTATTGCAAAATCAAACGAAATAAGTTATCCTATTTTTAGGTGCGCGTCGTAAAATAGTGATAGAGTGAATAAATCTTGTCCAGCAGTGGGCAGGACTGAGAGGTAAGAAATGAAGATTTTCTATATGATGTTTCTTCTCTTGTTTGGTTCGATATTCACACCCATGTGGATTTTGGCGCAAACCGACTACGGTATTTTAGAGGAAAAAGAGTCGATCTTCTTCGTCGATTGCGCCACCTTCCGGGAGGAAACTGGGGAGAAATTCAGGCTGGAGGTCTATTACAAAATCCTCACCCAAGGACTTGCCTTTGTCAAAGAAGAGGAGAAATTCAAAGCATCTTATGAAATTCAGGTCTTTGTCTCCAACAAAATAAACAAACAGGTAACCGGAACCTCTATGGAAGAAGACTACTTAGTGAACAGCTATGAGGAGACTCGTTCCCCTTTAAACTTCTTGATAAATCAGATCCCTCTCTCCCTGTATTCCGGTAGATATAGGCTGAGGATAAAGCTGATTGATCATAACTCCGGCTCCGCATCCGAGCTGGAAAGAGATTTTATCATCCCCTCCCGAATTGAGAAGAAGACTATGTTTTCAGACGTTGAGTTCATTCGTCAGCTTTCCGATCCCAAGAATTCGGATTTAGACAGCATAAAAACTACCAGATTTGATAAAGCCGGGAAAACGGCTATTCCCAGCGTATCCCGTAGCTATGGAGATACCGATCCCACTCTTATTTTCTATTACGAGATATATGACGGACCACAAGAATCCCAGCCATTCTTGCTCAAGTACGGAATAGAACACTCAGCTCAAGCTTTTGTCCATGAGGATACCACCACGGTGACGTTAGGACCAAAGACCTTTTCCCGCTTTGATAGCATATCTTTAGGGGGATTTCCGTCGGGAGACTACTCCTTGACCATGACTCTTCTGGATAATGGTCAAACCATTGCTAAGACGGAAAGACCGTTTCACGTGGAATGGTCCTTTTTAAACCTTTTGAAGAATGACTATTTCAAGGCGATTGATCAGTTAAGGTATGTAGCTTCACCCGGAGAGATAAATAAGCTTAAACAGGTTCCGGAGGATCAAAGGTTACAAAAATGGCTGGAGTTCTGGAAATCCAAAGATCCCACCCCCAACACTCCCCAAAATGAGCTGAGGGACGAATATTACAGAAGACTAATATACGTAAATCAGAATTTCTCTTTACCCACCCAGGAGGGATGGGAGACCGATATGGGTAGGGTTTATATGGTGTATGGTCATCCCGATGAGGTGGAAAAGCATCCTTTCGATCGGGATGCGCAAGCTTTCCAAAAATGGTATTACTATAAGAGGAATCGCGTGTTTTTGTTTTTAGATCGAGGGGATGGCGAGTATCAGCTTCAGCCTCCCTATGATGGTATCGCAAGATGATATTAACTAGGTTAGAAGAGTGCCAGAGTTAAAGGTTCAAAAGTTTAAGGGTCTAAGTTGAATGTTAAGGAATTTTGATGATTTGTTCCACCTGTAACGGCGGGATCTACCTTAAGTAGAAAAATTTGGTGAAAACACCTCTTCAGGTTCGGTCGATTAAAATTCACCAAGAGAGGAATAATCTTTCATTGACATCATTGAACCTTTGAATCCTTGAACTTTTGAAACATTTTGTAAAGAATGGTTGACCATTTTTCAAAACTCTCTACGAGAGGAATCAATAAAAGATAATCACATTTCACCAATCAATGAGGAGGGATAAGAATGAAAAACACCATCCTATGGCTCCAGATCGTAGCTCTGTTTTTGTGCGTTCTTTGTATTCCCTTAAGGGCATACCCTCAAGTCGCACCCGCCACAGGGACTGAAGCGCCCGAAACTCGTAGTTTTCCCATAGGATTAGACTATGCCTGCTTCCGTGACCTGGCAGATACCACCAAAGACTATATAGAGATTTATTATTCATTCAACCGCAGGGTGCTTAAATTTGTCGCCGAGGAACAGAGTTATGTAGCTATAATCCTAATGCGGTTGAGCATTACAGACGAGCTGGGAAACGAGGTGGATAGTCAAATGTGGAATGCCGGCTCCCAAGTGGATGATGCGGAGAAAGCTAAGAATGTCGACTACCTGATCATAGATGAGGTAGGAACCAGATTGAAGCCCGGCAACTACCAGGTCACCCTTCAAGCCCGGGACGTCAATTCCATGTCCAGCGGGGAAGCCACCTTGAAGTTTGAGGCAAGAAAATTCTCTTCCGAAAAGCTCCAATTAAGCGACATCGAGTTGGCGTCTAAAATAGAGCCTGATACCTCTGTCGGACATCTCAACAAAGCAGGCAAAAAGATATTTCCCAATCCCTACCGGATATTCAACCATAAAGATGGCATGATCTATTTCTACGCCGAGCTTTACAATATGGCGTATGCTCCGAAAGCTAAGCCGGAATACTCGCTGAACTTTTCAGTTCTGGACGTCAACGGAAAGAAAATAAAGGATTTCGGCGATCAGACCCAGATCAAACCGGGTAATTCAGCTGTGGTGATCAGCGGGATAAACATTGCTACACTGGACAGTGGAGAGTTTACTCTCCAGGTGGAAGCCAAAGACAAAGAAACTGGCCAGAAAGCATACTCTACTAAGAAATTTACAGTCTTCAAAGAAAAAAGCCCGGAGGAGCTGGTGGCTGAACGGGTGAAGCAATTCAAACAGGATGTAGTCTATATCGCCTCTCCCAGTGAGCTGTCTCTTTTTGATCAGCTCAACTACGCGGGGAAGCTGACTTATATGGAGGAATTCTGGAGAAAAAAAGATCCCACCCCAGAAACTCCGGAAAACGAGTTTAAGACGGAGCATTACCGGCGGATCAGTTATGCCAATTTCCACTTCTCCCGCACCACTGAATCTAACGATGGCTGGAACACCGACATGGGGAGGGTATATATTCGTTATGGTGAGCCCAGCGAGATAGAGAGACACCCCTCCACCCGCGGAACCAAGCCGTGGGAACAATGGAATTATCATGAAATGCAAGGAGGAGCCTATTTTATCTTTGTGGATGAAATGGGATATGGAGTATATCGATTAGTCCACTCCACGCTTAACGGGGAGGTGCATGATACTAAGTGGGAGGAACGAATAAAAAGCGGAGAGTCGGAGGAATAGGGAGAAAAAGCTCCTTTTCCCCTTGGGGAGATGCGTATACATGCTTCGTAAGGTTAGGATGAAGGAGAAAAAATAAAAATAAGAAGTAATGAAAAAGCCTCTCACCTTAGCCCTCTCCCCAGTGGGGAGATTGAACGAAGTGGAACCCACAGGGTTGAGCGAAGCGTCCAGATGTGAAAATGCTTTCTTGCATACCCAATCAGCTTCCAAGCATCAAAAGAGAATTCCTGACACATCTATTAAATGATCGTCACTACCAACCTAACTAAAATCTTCCAAGATAAAAAGCGGGGGGAAATTAAAGCGGTGGACTCGGTAAATATCGAGTGTAAACCAGGACGGGTTTTCGGTCTTTTAGGATTAAACGGAGCGGGAAAAACCACCCTGATGCGACTTTTGTCCACTACTCTCAAACCCTCCTCTGGCACCGCCAAGGTGATGGGTTATGACATTACCTCCCAACCGGAGAAGGTCAAAGAGAAGATCGGATTTCTTTCCAGCTATACTGGGCTTTATCATAGATTAACTGCAGAGGAAACAATCAGTTATTTCGGTAAATTAAATGGCATGGATGAGGAAAAACTCAAAAGAAGGATGGATGAGATATTCGATAGATTTGGAATGAGCGAATTCAGAAAAAGGCGGGTGGATAAGCTCTCCACCGGAATGAAGCAGAAGATCTCGATTGCCCGGGCATTCATAAATGATCCGGAAGTCTTAATCTTAGATGAACCGACCATAGGCTTGGATGTAGTCACCTCCCGCACCATCACCCAGTTCATCAAGGAATCCAAACAGGCAAACAGATGTATACTTTTCTCCACTCATGTGATGTGGGAAGCACAGAAGCTGTGTGATGATATTGCCATAATCCACCAGGGGAAAATATTGGAGGTGGGCACCTTAGATCAGCTTCGAGCCAAAACCGGTTTGGCTGATTTAGACGACATCTTTGTCAAAATCGTAGGGGAGTAAATTAAAATGAGCTTCAGGAAAGTAAAGATAATCTATATTAAGGAAATGCTGGAGACGTTAAGGGATAGGCGCACCCTCTTCTCCATGATTTTAGTTCCCATCCTCCTCTTTCCTGTCCTGATATATGGGGTAAATGCGGTGATGCAGAGGGAGAGGCAGAAAACTCAGGCAGAAATTACCACCATAAGCATAATCGGAGAAAGCTTTGCATCCTCTTTTGTTTCCGTTCTTGGAGAGGGGGACGCTTTTCGGATAGTAAAGGTGGAGAATCACAAATCCGCCTTGAAGAGCAAAGAGGTATCTGCCGTATTGGAGTTTCCACCCGATTTTGAAAAGAAGCTTTTGTCGGGAGAAAACAGCGAAGCAATAATATATTACGATGCAGCTGAATCCAGATCCAGCATAGCCAAGAATAAACTTATAGACAAGCTGAAAGCTTATCAGGATAGCCTGGTGATAAAAAGACTTAAAGAACGGAGCTTAGCAGGATCAATATTACATCCCATTGAGATTAAGGAAGAAAATCTTGCCCCCAAAGAAAAGATGAGCGGATTCATGTTGGGGATGTTTTTGCCATACATGATTGTGATCTTGTCTATGGTAGGTGCCATGTATCCAGCCATCGATTTGACCGCCGGAGAGAAGGAAAGGGGGACTTTAGAAACCATCCTGGTCACACCGGTTTCTCGTCTGGATATCACTATAGGGAAATTCTTAACGGTCTTGACCGCTTCAGTGATCACGGTGATCTTAGCCATTGCCAGTATGAGTTTGTCTGCCAGCTTTGGATTCACGCAGATAGGCAGATTTGCTTCAGAGCAGATTCCGTTTGCCATAAAACCTCTATCCATTATCTTAGTTTTCCTTCTGATGTTTCCTTTATCCGCCATGTTCAGCTCAGTTTTACTGTCGGTTTGTCTTTTCGCCAAAAGCTACAAAGAGGCACAGAGCTACGTTTCTCCACTAATGTTCTTGGTGATCCTGCCAGCCATGATCTCTTTCATCCCGGAGATCGAGCTGAATTGGGGATGGGCTTTTGTTCCCATAGTGAATGTCTCTTTGGCCGCAAGGGAGGTTTTAGTGGGGACTTTTCGTTGGGGTCTTATCAGCCTGATTTTCGTCTCCAGTTTCATCTATGCTGCATTTTCCATCTGTGTGACCAAAAGGCTTTTTGAGAAAGAAGAGGTGTTGTTTAGAACCTGATTTACTTGTCTTTCTGTTCGTCACGGACGACCACCCAGACGGGTCTTCGTCGTCTGTGACGCTTTATGGTAACGGATTCATCCTGATACCACCATGGGTGGGAGAATGAACAATGTGTCCTTCAGCCCAAAACCTTCAGGATAAATCCGTTACCGAAAGGGAGTGTTGAAAAAGTCGTTTGAAACAGAGGTTCAGCTTAGGGACAGGGCTTGTCCCTGTCCTAACTTCATAGCGGACAGCCACAAGGGCTGTCCCTACGGCAACCTCTCCCTGCTGATTTTATCAGAGAAGGGACTTTTTCAACAACCCCGAAAGGAAGCGTCTTGTTGTTGATGAGACACAAGTTATCTTAATCCCCCTGAAATGAGGTGTAACCGTGGCAAGAAAACCGCATTTTAGTAATGAGGGTGTACACCATGCTACCATAAATGGCCACAGATTCCATCTCCGTCGTACGGATCCAACCAAACACAATTTTCTTTGGATTGATGGTCGACAGCCACCATTAGTCCTTGACCAGACAGCGGCAGAATTTGTCGCTTTTATCATCGACGCCATGTGGCTCTACCAACAGGGAGACGGTGATGAATCCCAGGTAGTCATAGATTATGTGGTTAATAAAATGATGGAAAAGCATTCAAAGAGATTCGCCCTGGGAAAGAAACGTTTAACTAAAGAGAGAATACTTGCAGATCTGCATACGACTTTTGGAACCTTGATGAGTTTAGCAGAAGGCGCCTGCCCGGTAGAAATAGGTCTTAATCCCAAGGAAATTAAGTATGGTGAGTGGATTGCGCCGGCGCGCATGGATTTGGCAGTAACCTACCGATGCAATTTAAAATGTCAAAAGTGCTATGTCGGTGATGGGAAAATTGGACGAGAACTAAGCACAGCAGAGTGGATCAAGGTGTATGGGATTCTCTGGAAATTAGGAATACCGCAGGTCGTCTTCACCGGCGGGGAGCCGACCCTGCGTGAAGACCTAGTGAAACTTATCACCGAAGCGGGTGAGTTTGTCACCGGTCTTGTCACCAACGGCACCAAGCTGTATGAGTTTGCCGAGTCATTCAGAGATGCCAGCCTGGATTATGCGCAGGTCACTGTCGAATCTTGGGATCCGAAAATACATGATCAAATTACCTGCACCGAGGGTTCTTTTGCAAAGACCGTAATTGGTATTAAGAAAGCGTTAGATGTGGACTTACAGATTGTAACCAACACCACCTTGACCCAGACGAATGCTCCCCAGTTTTGCAAAACAATTGAATGGCTTCACGGCATGGGTGTAAAATACATGGCCTGTAACACTCTGATCTGCAGTGGCAACGGGATGCGATACAAAAAAGAGAATGGGTTGAGTGATGATGAATTGCGAAGAATATTGACCCAAGCATGTGAAGTCGCGGACAAACTGGGTGTGAATTTCCAGTGGTACTCCCCCACCTGCTACCATCAGGGTGTCAATCCGGTTAATCTTGGTTTTGGCATCAAGGCTTGCTCAGCATCAGCGCACAACATGACCATTCAGCCAGATGGCTCGGTTCTTCCATGTCAGTCCTGGCCAGAGACAGTGGGAAACATTCTCACCGATGAATGGAATTCAATCTGGCAACACCCTACCTGCCTGAAACTGCGTGACCATTTGCTTATGCCAAAAGAGTGTGCTGGTTGTGAGCTGAAGTCAACCTGCGGGGGTGGGTGCCCTCTGGATACATCTCCTCGTAATGCATTCAGTCAGAAAGAGAGTTAACAGATGAAAAAGATAATTTTGCTATTTTTGCTTTTCTACTTGGTCTGCGGAGTAGCCAATGGTGATACCGGGACATATAGAATATTGGATTATAAAGTCGCTTTAACCCCGCGTTCTGATGGCCGGGTAGATATGGCCTACTATCAAAAATGGCTGGTTACCGGAGGGCATATCCCTTGGATAACCGTCGGTGCCCCTAATGAGAATTCTGCGATAGTGGGGCATGGTGGTGCGGTTAGTGAAATTACCACCACCAATCAGGGTGGCTGGAGTGGTGTGCGGATAGAGCTGGATCGGGATTACCAGCCAGATCAGATTTTCGAGGTCTCCTTCGCCACTACTCAAAACAATCTGTTTTATGCTGACAATGAAAGCTATAGATTGGAATTCACGCCTGGTTGGTATGATCGGGCTATCACTGACACTCTTCGTATCACTGTAAAATTCTTTGCCAAGCTAGAGACGGTTAAGGCAAATCCCGCGCCATCTTGGGTTTCAGGTGAGGAGATGACTTGGGTTAAGAATAATCTGGGTAATGGAGAACGTTTTTCTATTTCCTTATCGTTTCCCAAGAGACTGTTTCCGGTAGGGGTGGGTAAAAGCAATCTGAAACACGCATCGGGTGCCGTAAAGGCACCTCTAATGTTTGTTATGATAATTGTCTTTGTGGTCATAGCATTGTTTGCTGGTGCTTTTCTATTTCCCGGTAGCAGAGGTTATTCAGGGGGAAGAATTTTCTATGGTGGATATGGCGGAAGTCATTCTGGTGGGGGTAAATCTGCTAATGGGGGTAGCAGATCTACCGGTGATGGCGGTGGATTCGGAGGAAGATCAATATCCTGTGCGTGTGCCTGCGTTAGCTGTGCCTGTGCGTGTGCCTGTGCTGGTGGCGGTGGAGCAGGTTGCAGCAGAAAAATCCAGCATTTATGCCCGCTCTGTAAAAACCTGAGACACCAATGAGAAAAACTATCCATTTCCTGTTAAGTTTGATTATCCTTTTAACAGCTTGCGGTGGTGGGGATACTCGGTATGACCAAAATATGGCTGTGCCAAAAGGCGATCCACAATATCCACCACTGAAAACATCATGGGTAATCGACAAAGCCAGTGTTATATCGGACTCGGTGATAGCTAAAGGTGATGTCATCTGCCAGAAACTCAAGGAAGATGGTATGGCGGAGGTTGTCGTTGTGTTAATTAACGGTGTCAAACATTCAGAGGATTGGGCTACGCACTATGGACGCTGGCTGGGTCTGGGCAGTAAAGGTTTAAGCGTAGAAGGTGGAAACAATGGTATCGTCTGGTTGATACGACCTGATGCTGAAAATAAGATGACCATATCAGTGGGCAGAGGGTTGCCTAAATTCACCACTTCTGAATATGGCCCTATTATGGAGAAGGTTGTAGAATACCTGAACTTCAATAACTTCGATAGGGGAGTGATGGAATTAATCATAGAGACGGATCAGGTTTTGAGAAAGATTTATGACAATAATAAAAAGCACATATCTTAGAGAGAAAGGAGTGTTAGAGTGAAAAAGGCTCTCTTGGGCATTGGGATTTTGATCTATGTCATCGTAATCGTGGGCGTGGTAATAATATTATCGGTTATAGGCGTATGGAATAAGTTGAATCGTAACTACCAGATGGTAGAAGGTGCCAAGTCGCATTACTCAGCTGCCCTCAATACCTGCACTGAGAAAATCAAAGGCGTCTGGGAAATAGCTAATCAGTATATGAGCCATGAATCGGAAACATTCAAGGCAGTGGCAGAGGCACGGAGCGGTTACCGGGCAGCAGCGGATGCCTTTGAGAAGGCGATGAGCGAGGGTAAGGGTAGCGGGGAACTGACCAAAACAGGAGCGGATGTGGTGAGATCTGCTCTCGCCTTTAGAATTCAAGTTGAAGCGTATCCCCAGCTGAGAGCAGTCGAGACTGCCAAAGAGAATATGCGTAATATGGAAGAAGCGGTTAACGAAATCAAAACTGCACTGGACGATTGGGTGACTACCATTAAAGACTATAATACCTATCGCGGATCTGCTTGGCCATCTATAGTAGGCGGTTTCATGACCAAGTTCCCTGCTGAGATTCAATATTACAAGGGGGATATAAAAAAGCTGAATGTAGATGAGCTGAATCCTGAAAATAAAAACAAGCATTAAAAGAAGGGGAAAACCTTGAATAAGAGCGAGGTCTGAAATGACTTCGTCTTTTTATCAGGTCGGATGCGGGTTGAACCACCGTCTGTAAAGAAAAGGGGATGGGGTGCAATCCTATCCTGACAAGAGTAATATCTTTGATTGAAAACGAGATACCTCACCTTAATCCTCTCCTCGAGGGAGAGAGGAAAATTCCTTCTCCCCTTAGGGGAGAAGGTTAGGATGAGGGGGGAAATAGAATGGAAAAAGGAAAATACCCCCCCTTATCTTAGTCCTCCAAAATGGGTCTTTGACTCCCCATAGGAGAGATTAAGCGAAGCGAAATCCGTAGAAGGGATAAAGGGTGAGGAGGAATCAAGTCTAATGTAGTAAATATAATATGAAAAACAAAATATCCATGAAAATTCCAAAGAACGTTCTGATTTTGGGTATTGTCAGCTTTTTGACCGATGTCTCGTCGGATATGGTCTATCCATTATTGCCTATTTTCCTATCAGATGTATTGCATTCCACTAAGGTTTTCATCGGTTTGATCGAGGGAGTGGCGGAAAGCACCGCCAGCATATTGAAGGTTTTCTCCGGCTGGCTTTCCGATAGATTAGGGAAAAGAAAATTTCTGGTAAGTTTAGGTTATGGTCTCTCCTCTATAGGAAAACCGATTCTGTCTGTGGTTACTGCAGGATGGCAGGTGCTCGGTTTGAGATTTTTAGATCGTTTCGGCAAGGGAGTGAGAACTTCACCCCGGGATGCCATGATCGCAGACTCCACCCCTCCGGAAAATCGAGGACTCTCTTACGGCTTTCATAGGGCATTGGATTCCGCCGGGGCAGTAATAGGACCGCTTTTGGCTTTTCTGTTGCTGCCACTGGTGAACAAAAACTATCGGCATCTTTTCCTGATTGCCTCTGTTCCAGCTCTGCTTTCGGTTCTGATTTTAATTCTCTTTGTTAAAGAGAGCAAAGGATTAAAGGAAAAGGTGACCCGTCTAACCAAGCTTAGACTTTCCCAATTTCAGCCGAAGTTTAAGATATTTCTTCTGGGAGCTATGATATTTACGTTAGGAAACTCCAGTGATGCGTTCCTGTTTCTGAGAGCAAAGAGTTTAAGCGTGAACGTGGTCTACATTCCCATACTTTGGCTAATTCTGAACCTGGTGTATAGTTTGGTCTCTTCACCTGCGGGAGCGATTTCCGATCGAATCGGTCGGAAGAATCTGTTTATATCCGGGCTGTTAATTTACTCATTGGTTTATTTAGGCTTCGCCTTTGCCACCAGATCCATCCACGCCTGGATTTTGTTTGCCATGTATGGGCTTTATTACGGACTAACAGACGGGACTATGAGAGCTTACCTAGCGGATATAGTTGAGGAAGATAAGAGAGCCACCGCTTTCGGGATTTATCACGGAGCGGTGGGTTTAACTGCCCTTCCCGCTAGTCTAATCTTCGGCTGGTTATGGCAATCTGCAGGAACTCCTTTTGCCTTCGGATTTGGAGCTTTTTTGGCGTTTTTGGCACTACTGATATTTAAATTCGGTCTTTGATCCTTTCGGGTCGGATTAATCTGATCCCTACGTAGTTATAGAGGCTTGATTTATGGTTCGAAATAGCTCACCATCCTGAGCTGGTCGAAGGATCAAGCCCATATCTTTCGGGTCGGATGAATCCGATCCCTACTTTCCTTCACATGACCGACTTCCGGTTAACCTTTCCAGAAATCTGCCGATATTTAGAATAGGTAAAAAGTAAAGGAGTTAGCCATCTAACAAAATACAAAGATTTTTGGTGGATTTTGAAAGATTTCACTTGACAGAAAGACTATAACCAGTTATCTATATTGCAGGTAGTTGGAGCAGTGGTAAGAAAGTTGCAGTAAGTTTTTGGTAGGTTTGAGCTTTTCAATCCACGAAAACTTAAGCACAATTTTCGTGGATTTTTTTTATGCGTTTGAAAAATAAATCGAGAGATTCCAGTCAGGATAGCTTAGATTGAACCTCAATCCACAGTGACTGGACATGTAGTTACTTTAAACTCAAGTCTGTGAAAGGTGGTGAAAAGGTTTGGCAACTGGCAAGGTAAAATGGTTTAATGATGCTAAAGGATTTGGTTTCATCGAACAGAAGGATGGCGGTAAGGATATTTTCGTCCACTTCTCAGCCCTTAAGGATGAAGGGTTTAAGAGCCTGAAGGAAGGGGACGAAGTCAGTTTCGACATCATCGAAGGACCCAAAGGTCCGCAAGCGACCAATGTGGCCAAAATATAAATGCGTATACATTCATACGAATAAGCCATTCTCGGTTTGTCCTCTTCGCAAGATAACGATTTTTGGACAAACCATTACATCAAAAACCCCGAAGAGTTCACCTGTAACTTTTCGGGGTTTTAAATTTTCTGTTGCGAAGAACATAGAGTTAAGAGCAGAGAGCTAAGGGCAAAGAGCTAAGAGCATAGAGCTGAGAGCTTACACCTTATACCTTTCACCTAAAAAGCTATTCCTTCCTCTTTCTCCGGAGGCTCACCTTTCTCAAAAAACGGCACCAATGAGGTGGTATCAGGGAGCCCCTTGGAACGATGAATATTACAGTATTCTGTGGGTGCGGTCTCCTCGGTGAATACGTCTAAGATGATATGAGGGCATTTGTCCGTGGCTAAAAGTCCGCTTTCCAAGCAGACAGCTTTGAAATATATCCCCGGAGGAGCTTCAAAATCTTCCACCGGAAGATTCTCGTGTGCTTTCATCATGAACTCGGTCCAGACCGGGAGAGCGGTGGTGGCGCCAGTGACGTTGTGACCAATCACCGTTTTGTCGTCGTAACCGATCCATACGCCAGTGGTGATTTGAGGAGTGAAGCCATTAAACCAATTGTCTGAACAGTTATCAGTGGTTCCGGTCTTGCCACCGGCAGGTCGGGTGAATCCTTTAGCTTTGGCTCCAAAGCCCGTACCTCGTTGTATCACCGACTGGAGCATGGTGGTCATGATGTAAGCAGTCTGCGCCGAGAGAACCTCTTCCCTCTTGGTGAATCTGTTTTCTTCTAAAATCTTACCATAACGATCAGTTATCTTCAGAATATATCTGGGCTCTACCTTTATTCCTCCATTAGGGAAAACCGAAAATGCAGTGACCATATCCCACAAGGTCACCTCCGACGTCCCTAAAGCTAAAGAAGGATAGGGAGAAAGCGAAGAGCTTATTCCCATATGCGAGGCAAAAAAGATAGCTTGTTCCGGAGTGACCTTCTGGATCAGTTTGGCTGAGATCACGTTTATGGACTTGGCTAACGCTTTCCTTAGAGTGACCGGACCACGAAAAATCTCATCAAAATTATGAGGACTCCATTCTTTTCCATCTTCACCGGTAAGAACGATGGGAGTGTCATACATGATATCGGTGGGTTTGGCTCCGTTATCAATTGCGGCAGTGTATACGAAAGGTTTGAATCCGGAACCGGGTTGCCTTAAAGCCTGGGTAGCTCGATTGAATTTGCTCTGATTGAAATCTTTTCCTCCCACTAAAGATAGGATATCGCCGGTCTGGTTGTCTTTAGCCAAAAGAGCGCCCTGAATCTGTTTATATATTCTTTTTCTTACAGATTTTTGCCCGCTGGAGTCGATTACCACAATACTATAGCTGGTATCCCTTAACGAGTGGTTCTTCTCCATATTGCTTTGGCGGGTTTTCAACTCTTTTAGGAGAGCTTCCTCAGCTGCTTTTTGTAATTCGGAATTCAAAGTGGTGTAGACCGATAATCCCCCTTGATAAAGGGCATCTTCTCCGTAGTTTTTCTCCAGATATTGCCTAACCATTTCGGTGAAATATGGCGCTTCACCCAAAGGCGTAGGAGTAGGATGAATCTCCAGAGGAAGACTCTTAAGTGAGTCCGCCAGTTGCTTGGATATCCTGCCAAAATCCTTCATCGACTCTAGGACGGTGTTTCTTCTTCTTAGCGCCAAATCGGGATTGGTGAGCGGGGAGTACCTGCTTGGATTTTTGGGTATGCCGATGAGAACGGCAGATTCGGATATGCTCAAATCTTCCACGTTTTTGCCAAAATAAAGCTGAGACGCCGATTGAACTCCATAAGCACCTTTTCCAAAGTAGCATTGGTTCAAATACAATTCCAAAATCTCTTCTTTGGTGTAATTTTTTTCAATTTTTATGGCGGTCATTACTTCTTTTATCTTTCGAGAAATGGTTCTCTCCGGGGTGAGAAACAAAGTTCGAGCCAACTGCTGGGTGATAGTGCTGGTTGCTTTTACCCGCCGTGCCGACCAGAAACTATCCCACACAGCCCGACATATCGACAAGAGATTAACCCCCCAATGATGATAAAATCTCCGATCCTCAGTGGACAGTAGTGCGTCTATAAGATGGGGAGACATTTTCTCTAAAGGGATGACTATACGCCTTTCAGTATAGAATTCCTTAATTACTTTTCCATCCGCTGAATAGATTTTGGTCACCAAGCTCGGCTCGATATTGTGGAGTTGAGCCAAAGAGGGGAGGTCTTTTTTGTACGAATGATAAGCTATGATAATAGCTATGATCGAAAAAACGAGAAATAAAAGAGCTACTCCCGCAATGATAAGAAGCTTCTTCTTCTCCTGCGCCAAAAACTGCTTTGCCTGTTGCCAGGCAATTTTTATAAATCTCATCCTCTGTTCCTTCTTGATTCCATGAGCTTAAAGTAGGTTACGAAAGAAAAGTAGAGTGTATTAGTGAGAGGGTCAAGGAAAATTGAAAAGAGTAGAGAGTATAGAGCATAGAGTATAGAGGAAAAACAAAAATCACATAATCTCCGTGTGGAGGTTTATGTAACCACAGGTATTAACCATTTGGTTCATACCGCAGGCTTTAGGGACTGTTGAAAAACCCAAAGTTGGAGTGCATCAGCTTGTTGATGTGTTTTTTTGGGTGAATTTAAGCTATTATGAGACAACAATATTTTTAATTTAACAAAATCGTCCACATGGGCACTCCAAAAACCACTTTTTTCGACAATACCTTTAGGGAGTGTTGAAAAATCGTTTGAAACAGAGATTCAGCGTAGGGACAGGGCTTGTCCTTCAGGATGAATCCCTGTCCTAACTCCAAATCGGTCAGCCACACTTCGTGCTGAGCGCACTCAGTCCTTCGACAGTGAGCTCAGGACGAACTGTGCGAAGCAAGGGCTGTCCCGACGACAACCTCTCCTTGCCGATTTTATCACAGAAGGGACTTTTTCGACAATCCCCAAAGGTTGCGGCTACAACTTCAAAACATAGTTATGAAGCAGTCTCTTTGGGGAGAGGACAAAGGTGAGAGGTATTATTAATGGATTGATTAAGTTTATATTTGACAAAGAAAATTCACCATAATATATTGAGACGTGCAAACTAGCTAACCGAGAGGTTGAAGTTATTTCTATGCCATTTTTAGATAACATCACCATAGGACAATATATTCCCACTGATTCGGTGATCCACCGGCTGGATCCGAGAACTAAGCTCATCCTCACTCTGGGTATAATGATTTTGACGGTGGCAACCACCGATTTGAGAGTTTATCTTCTGATGTCAGTTTTCTTGTTATCTTTTTCTTTAATGTCAAAAATCCCTTTACCCTACTTCTTTCGCAATCTGAAATCGTTCTTCTGGTTATTTTTTCTCACATTTGTTTTGCACATTTTTTTCGCTCCAAAAGAGACGACGGTAATGGTGAATTTGAGATTTGTAAAAATAACTCACCAGGGGATCACCAACGGATTAGTCTATAGCGTCAGGCTCGCCATTTTCATCTTTTCCGCAGCATTCTTGAGCCTTACCACCCAGGCAGTTGAATTAACCGATGCGGTTTTCAAGTTCTTTTCTCCTTTAAAGAAAATTAGATTCCCAGTGGAAGAGCTATCTTTGATCACTATGATCTCTTTGAGATTTGTCCCTTTACTCTTGGAGGAGGCAATCACCCTAAAGAAAGCGCAGGTGTCCCGAGGTGCATCGTTTGAAGGGGGACTGATCCAACGGGTGAAAAAGTCTCTGCCTCTGCTTATACCGTTATTTATCTCCTCCTTTAGAAAGGCAGATGAGCTGGCTTTGGCTTTGGATGCACGCGGCTTCCGAAGCGGACAGAAGCGAACCTCTTATCAAAGGCTGATTTTCACAGCCACCGACTATCTTTTCTTGTCTTTGATTTTAGTAATGGTGGGAATATCTTTTCTTATTAAATCAATCTAAGGAGAGTCTGGAGTGTGTTCTCAGCCACTTAAGTGGCGTTAATACAAAAACCTGACCGAAGCACGAATTCTGTGTCTTGAGATCAGTTAGAACAACATTGAATGCTGCGAAATATAAAACTCAAAATCGAATACGATGGAACAGATTTTCATGGCTGGCAGGTTCAGCCAAATCTGCGCACAGTTCAAGGAGAGATCGAAGATAAGCTTAACACCATTCTTAAGCATAAGATTAATCTGATAGGAGCAGGCAGAACTGATGTGGGAGTTCATGCTTTAGGACAGGTGGCTAATTTCCAGACAGATAGCCAGCTTGAGGCGGAGGCAATTCAAAGAGGATTGAACGGGCTTCTTCCTGCTGACATAGTCATAAAAAAAGCAGAGGAAGTGGATCTGAGCTTCAATGCCAGATACAGCGCAAAAAGTAGGGTATATCATTATCGAATTTATTTGGGAAGAACTGCGATTTTAAAAAGATATGTTTGGGAAGTCTTATATCTATTGAATTTAGAGAGACTTCTTGAAGCTACCAGTGAAATTCAAGGAGAGCATGATTTCTCCTCATTCTGTGTGGCTGAATCGACAAAAGAGAATAACGTTTGCCATGTCGCTTTTGCTAATTGGGAAAGATTAGGAGATGAGCTGATATTTAAAATCGAAGCGGATAGATTCCTTCACACCATGGTAAGGAGCTTACTGGGAACTTTAGTTGAAGTCGGAAGAGGATATTTTTCGGTTTCGGATTTCGTCAATATAATGAAGGCAAAAGACAGAAAACAAGCGGGTCCGACGGCACCAGCTCGTGGACTTTATTTGGTAGAAGTTAAATATTGAATTTTTTCCCTCTCCCCTCTGAGGGTGTGTCACAATTATGTTTTGAAGTTGTAGCCGCAAGCTTTAGCTTGCGTAAGTCGTTGGAATTCAATAAGCCGTTTTCGCAGACTAAAGTCTGCGGCTACAAAAAGCTAATTATGACACAGTCTCTCTGGGGAGAGGGTAGGGTGAGGGGAAAGCACTATTTAACAGTTTTCTGCGAATTCAACATAAAAAACAACCTTCGGAGGTTAAAAAATGAAATTCTTCATCGACACCGCCAACTTGGATGAAATAAAAGAAGCCGCCAGCATAGGCATCCTGGATGGTGTAACCACCAATCCCACTCTATTGGCGAAAGAAAAAGGTAAAGGGGACTTTAAAACCATTCTCAAAAAAATATGCGAGGTGGTAGACGGTCCGGTTAGCGCTGAGGTGGTGGCACAAGACGCAGAAGGGATGGTAAAAGAGGCGGAGGATTTAGCCAAATTGCATAAGAACATCGTGATAAAAATCCCCATGTGCAAAGAAGGTCTGAAAGCTATAAAGATTTTGGATTCAAAAGGGATTCGGACCAACTGCACCTTGATCTTCTCCCCTATTCAGGCGCTTTTAGCGGCTAAGGCAGGAGCTTCTTTCGTGAGTCCATTTGTAGGAAGATTGGACGATGCCAGCCACGTGGGGATGGATTTAGTGGAGGACATTGTGACTATCTTTGATAACTTTGAGGTCGCCACCGAAATCATCGTGGCTAGCGTCAGAAATCCACTTCACGTGGTCGAAGCGGCAATAATTGGAGCAGACATAGCCACCATACCTTTCAAGGTGATCGAACAGTTGATCAAACATCCTCTTACTGATGTGGGAATCAAAAACTTCCTTGAGGATTGGAAGAAAGTTGACAAGTGAAAATACTGACATAGACAACTGAGAAGGCATATGGTATTTTGGGGTAAAAAAAAGATCAAAGAGATTGATGCTGCTGGTCAATTTGTCATGTCAATAACTCGAGGTGTCCAGCAGCACTGGTCATCGATCGCTAAGGAATTGAATGAGCTACCTCTGAAGGATAAACCAATATCAGAGGATGAATATGCTGCATTTGAATTTTGTCTTGCTGTTATTGTATGCCAGATCCAGGCATTACCCAATTTACTAAATGAAAAACAAGCATCGCGAATCCGCGAATACATTTTACAGTGCATATCCAACCCTGATCTCGGCTCTTATCCCAAAGATGCAATCACGGAGTATCAAACCGCTTGGGATGATTCTCTGAAACAAGGCGAATTACCAATTTATGGCATAGCATCGGTGCTCTTTGATAAACTTGAATGTAAGAATATGCTTGAGATTGGAGATAATAAATTCAAAAGTCCAGTTTTCTTGATGGTTCTTGGAGAAAAGGTTGTAACATTTGGTGGTCCCTGGTGGAAGAATATCATATCGAAATACAAAATCGTGCCCTAGGAGAGCGTTGCATCTAATTGTTTTCTTGGGTGCTACTTTGCAGTTCAGACCGTAGGGACAGTCCTTATTCGAGAATGGACAGGGACCCCGCAAAGCGGAATTTCGCAAGCTCAACAGGCCCTGTCCCTACGTGATAGAAATTAGGAGAGAACATGATAGAACGGTATACCACACCCCAAATGAAGTTTCTATGGTCTGATCAGAACCGCTTCCAGAAATGGCTGGACATCGAGACCTTAGCCTGTGAGGCTATGGCTCGTCTGGGGATGATTCCCCAGTCGGTGGTAAGCAAAATCAAGCAAAAGGCTAAGTTCGATGTGAATCGAATTGCTCAGATCGAAGAGAAGACCAAGCATGATGTGATCGCTTTCCTTACCAATATCGCTGAGAATGTGGGAGAAGAATCTAAATACATTCATTTTGGCATGACCTCCTCCGATATTCTGGACACTTCACTTTCTCTTTTAATGAGAGAATCGGGAGAGTTAATCCTACAGGATTTGGAAAAGCTGAGTAAGAGTCTCAAGAATAGAGCTTTTGAGTTCAAGCATACACCCATGATCGGCAGAACCCACGGAGTCCATGCTGAGCCGATAACTTTAGGTCTTAAATTTGCGCTGTGGTATGCTGAAATTCAGAGGGACATCGAGCGGCTGAAAAAAGCGATTGAAACTATCTCTGTGGGAAAAATTTCCGGTGCTGTGGGAACCTTCTCCAATTTGAGCCCCAAAGTAGAGGAATATGTCTGCAAAAAGCTAAAACTAAAGCCCGCTCCCATCTCCAGCCAGATAATCCAAAGAGATAGACATGCTGAGTTCATGACCGCTTTAGCTATAATTGCCAGCTCCATAGAAAAATTCGCCACCGAGATAAGAAGTTTGCAGAGAACTGAGATTCTGGAGCTGGAGGAGGGATTCAGCCAGGGACAAAAAGGCTCCTCCGCTATGCCCCATAAGAGAAATCCTATCACTTGCGAGAGAATCTGTGGTCTGGCGCGACTGGTTAGGACCAATGCCCAAGCCTCTTTGGAAAACATTACCTTGTGGCATGAAAGAGACATCTCTCATTCTTCGGTAGAAAGGGTAATAATTCCGGACTCCACCATCATAGTTGACTACATGCTGATTCAATTCAATCGGATCATGGAGAATCTTTTGGTTTATCCGGAGAACATGACCAAGAATCTGAACAAAACCGGAGGAATGATATTTTCCGGACGTCTGCTTCTGGAGCTTGCCAAGAAAACCTCCACCAAGGAAGAAGCTTATCAGATAGTTCAGGACAACGCTATGAAAGCGTGGAAGGAAGAGTTGAATTTTAAGGAACTGATTAAAAACGATAGAAGGATAAAAAAGTATCTTAAAGAGAAAGAAATCGAGGAGTGTTTCTGTTTAGATTATTATTTGAGAAACGTGGATTATATCTTTAAAAGAGTATTTGGGGATAAAAGATAGTTTCTGAAAAATCATGAAGAAAATCATGAATGAAAGACTGATGGATTTAGTTTCTTTAGATATAGACAAATACGTGCGGAGAGCTGAAGGAAAGGTGGAGGAAAACGTCAAAATTAAATTGATCCTCCCCCTTTTAAAACTCCTGGGATATGACACTCAGAAGGATATGGATTTTGAGCATCACGTCAGAGATAAAAGAGCGGATATTGCACTTCTATTTGAAGGCTCTCCCAAGTTAATCGTCGAGACCAAAGATTTAAGCGTAAACTTGGATTATCACGTTAATCAAGCCTTGGATTATGCCTTCAATAAAGGAGTGGATTGGGTAGTCTTGACCAACGGAATAGAAATCCGACTTTATAAATCGTATATCACCGGTGTCCCACCCTTAGACCGAAAGATATTTTCAACCCAATTAAGCGAGCTTGCTTTTACTTTTCCTAGCCTTTCGGAGAGAATCTCCAAAGAGAATTTACAGACGGCAAAAAGGATTATTAAGGAAGCAGAGGAAGTCAGAGAAACTGTCACCGCTAACATTCTGATCAAAGACTTAGCGAAATGCAAGAGAAGGCTTTTCCTCGATCTTTCTGACCAATTCAAGATCAGATATAAAGATGATCTCAAATTTAAAGAAACAATCGATGCCTGGGCGGACAGAGTAAACATGAGTTTGGATGATCCCCATCTCATCGAGAAACTTTGCACCGAGGGAGCATACACTTTAATAAACCGACTTTTGTTCTTACGGATTTGCGAAGATAGAGGGCACGTTAAGGCTAAATTCAATAAGGATATGCTGAAGGAATGGCGAGCAATGGTGGAGAAGCCAAGCCGAATGTTGGGTCTGGCTTTTGAAGAGATAGCAGATCAATTTGAAGGTCTATATCGAGCGCCTCTCTTCGATGACATTCGTTTTGAGGACGTTAAATGGAGCGAAGAAGCGGTCAATTTCATTTTGAACACTTTGGGGGAACATGACTTTGGTCAGATAACCAAAGACATTTTGGGGCGGGCTTATGAACAACATATCAGTAAAAAGGAAAGAAAAGTGTTGGGACAGTTTTATACTCCTGATTTTGTGATCGACTACATATTGGACCGGGTGAGTCTCTCCCCGGACAAAAAAGTCTTGGATCCTGCTTGTGGCTCAGGGGGCTTCTTAATTAAGGCTTATGACAGGCTAAAGGAGTATTATCGAAAAGAAGGATGGGCAGAGGAAAAAATACACGATGAGATATTGAGCAAAAATCTTTATGGAATTGACATAAATCCATTTGCCACTCAATTGACGGTGATGAATCTTTTCTTAAAGGACTTAGAACATCCCACCAGTCATGTAAATATAGCTGAAGGTGATTCCTTAGAAAGACTCGAAAATTCGTTCGATCTTGATTATTTCCAAAGAGAGAGCCCCTTAAATAAAGTAACGAATTCCGATAAGAAATTTTCGCATGGGATTCTTTTAAAACAAATGCCTTTTGATATAGTAGTCGGTAACCCTCCTTACATCAGCTTCGGTGTGAGAGGCTCACGCGACTGGGCTAAGAAGAAAAGGGCTTTGATAGATTCGCTGAGAGAGAAATATCCTAACTCCGCTGAGTATAAAATAAGCATCTATGCCATCTTCTTGCAGAGGGGAATAGAATTATTGAAGCCCGGAGGAAAGCTGGGTTTCATTGTTCCAGACAGTTTTCTTTTAGGCAGATACTTCTCCAAACTAAGGAAATATGTTTTAAACAACTGTGCTATCGTAGAAGTGGTTTTGTTTACGAAAGACTTTTGGAGATATGGCATTGTGGGAAGCCCGGTGATAATCATCTTGAGAAAAGAACCAGATGAAAAGAAAAGAAAATCGAATGAAGTGACGGCTAAATTATACGCCACGTCGGATGACATTGCCCAAGACAAATTCAAATCCTATTCCTATCCCCAAAACTATTTCGAAAAGACCATCTATAACCGCTTTCGGCTTTTCTTTGATAGGGCTTCAAAAAGTTTTGTTACAAAGATGGAAAAGGATGCTACTTTACTTGGTGGAGAAAACGGTATTGTCACAATACGTGTAGGAGTCAGATCAAAAATCGGACAAAAGAAAATAGTAAGTGAATCCAAAAAAGGTCGACATTGGCAGAGAGGATTAATATCAGGCGGACAAATTCATCGTTATTCATTAAAATACGAAGGTCATTTCATCAATCTTGATCCTGATTTGCTTTGGGGTGGAGGCTGGGACCCAAAAATCGTTTCGAGTAAGAAACTGCTGTTGCGAAAAACTGGAGATAGTCTCATCGCTACTTATGATAACAAAGGTTATTATCATTTGGACAATTTACACTCGATTGTGTTAAATAGGAAAGATTATAATCTAAAATATATTCTGGCTATTCTCAACTCCAAACTAATGAACCATTATTATCACCTCATTAGCCTGGAGCTTGGACGCGCTATGGCACAAACCGACATAGAGACTATAGAACAACTTCCCATAAAGAAAGCTTCCCCAGTCGCACAAAGTAGGATAGCGAAACTCGTGGATAAAATTCTTCGATTAAATGAACAACTCCAAAAGGAGAAGGTTGGCAAAAAAGCTGAAGATTTAAAAAAAGGGATAGAGACCATTGATGAGAAAATAGAAGAAGAAGTTAAAAAGATATACGGATTCGATTAACTCACGATTTTAATTCAGTTGGCTCGCAGGAAATAGACTTATGGCAAAAGAAGGCTTAGGATTCATAATTGTAGCTATTATTTTCTTAATTGGTTTATTTTTACTATTTATTTTGTTTGGTAACATAGTAAGCTTGGTTGGTGCTATGATCTTTTTCTCTATTTCTCTATTTCTGTTCTTTTTTTTCAGAGACCCTGAAAGAACTGTGCCCGGAGGTGAAAATCTGATCCTCTCTTCGGCGGATGGCAAAGTCATCTTCATAAAATCGTTCGACCATTTGGAATTTACGGGCGGGAGTGGAACTCAAGTAAGCGTGTTTATGTCAGTTTTTGATGTGCACGTTAATCGAGCGCCTATCTCCGGTCAGGTGAAATATTTCAAATATAATCCAGGCAAATTTCTGCCAGCTTTCCAAGACAAATCCTCTTTAGAAAATGAGCAGACTGAATTAGGTATCGAGAACGATCATGGAAGAGTTGTATTGAAACAGATAGCCGGGATCATTGCGCGAAGGATAGTATGTAAAATCAAGCCGGGTGATTCAGTGAGAGCAGGTGAGCGTTTTGGAATGATAAAATTCGGCTCCCGAATTGATCTTTTCTTACCTGCAAACGTAGAGATTAAAGTGAAGCTAAACCAAAAGGTAAGAGCGGGGGAAACCATTATAGGGATTTTTGAAAAGTGAGAAATATTAAAGGAATCTTTCCAGGGGTTTTCACCGTAGGTAACATGTTCTGCGGCTTCGCATCGATTCTTTCCAGTTTCGATGGAGAGACGATCTTTGCCACTTGGATGATAATCTTAGCTGGCTTCTTTGATGCCTTAGACGGAAAAGTTGCCCGATTCTCCGGATCCACTTCCCGCTTCGGGGTGGAGCTGGATTCATTCGCTGACCTTATCTCCTTCGGGATTGCACCGGCGGTGTTATTTTACAATCTGAACGTATATCCCTCCGGCAAATGGGGATGGATACCCGGTTTTGTCTTTGTCATGTGCGGCGCTTTTCGCTTGGCTCGATTTAATGTTCAGCAGTCCAAATTGGATGAGAAATTTCCGTATATGGGCTTACCCATTCCCACGGCAGCCATAACGTTGGTGAGTTATACTCTTTTTTGTCATGAAATCTGGGGTCACCTGCGATTTCCCAAAGCCTTGATCACCATGATCATCGCCTTCTCCGGACTGATGGTGAGCGAGATAGAATATGAAACCTTGCCTAAGTTTTCTTTTAGCAATGCCAAGAATAAAATTAAACTTGTCTATCTTTTTATATTTCTAATCGTTCTGATGATCAATCCCAGACTGGCTTTATTTCCCTTTGGCTTGCTTTACATCCTCTCTGGACTTGGCAAGGAAGCTTATGAATTGTTCCATACTGAAAAACAGGAGAATGTGACTTAATACAATGCTTGATAATATCTGGTTTCATTATCCCCTCTCCCCTTAGAGACTGTGTCATAATTCGGTTTTTTGTAGCCGCAGACTTTAGTCTGCGAAAATCACTTGTTGAATTCCAACAACTTACGCAATCTAAAGATTGCGTCTACAAAGTCAAAACATGATTATGACACACCCTCTTAGGGGAGAGGGGAGGGTGAGGGGGAAAAAGAAGAGCAAAAAGGGAAGAAAGAAAAAGGAAAATAACCCCTTACCTTGATCCTCTCCCCTGTGGGGGAGAGGAAATAAAATCCCCTCTCCCCTCTGGGGAGAGGGAAAGGGTGAGGGGGAAACAAATACTGCATGACCATTTACATAACTTTTTGAAACATCTTGAAGGAGTAATCTGTAACTATGAACAAAGAAAATCATATCGGCAGAGCAGTAGTCTACGTCAAGCTCAAAGATGGAGTTTTGGATCCTCAAGGCTCCACCGTCAAAAGGGCTTTAGAGAACATGGGATATCCGGAGATAAAGGATGTCCGATTCGGAAAGACGTTTGAGGTTACTTTCCAAAAAGATGGAAAAAGAAAACCGGAGGAGCTACTCGACGAAATCTGTCGAAAGCTTCTAACCAACCCGATAATAGAAAAATATAGCTTCGAGATAATCCAATGAAATTCGGTGTAGTAATTTTCCCAGGTTCCAATTGTGATTATGACACCTATATGGCGATCAAAACCGTAATAAAGCATGACGTAGAGTTTCTGTGGCATCAGGACATCTCCCTTCATCATTGCGACTGTGTGATCCTCCCCGGTGGTTTCTCCTACGGAGATTATCTAAGAACCGGCGCCATTGCCCGATTCTCCCCGATCATGCAAAAGGTGATGGAATTTGCCCAAAACGGTGGAATGGTAGCAGGGATCTGCAACGGTTTTCAGATACTTCTGGAGGCGGGGCTTCTGCCCGGAGCAATGCTCAGAAATACCTCCTTACGCTTCATCTGTAAATTCGTTCATATCAAAGTGGAAAATGAAAATACTCCCTTCACCCATTTATTGAAGAAGGGTCGGGTTCTTAAAATTCCCATCGCCCACACCGATGGAAATTACTTCATATCGGATGAAGGCTTAAGGATGCTTAATGAAAACGATCAGATAGTCTTCCGATATTGCGATCAGGAAGGAAATGTTTCTCCGGAGGCAAACCCCAATGGCTCTCTGGAGAACATTGCCGGAATATGCAACCGAACCAAAAACATCCTGGGAATGATGCCCCATCCGGAAAGGGCTTCTGAGCTTATCCTCGGCTCGGAGGATGGAAAATACGTCTTTCAGTCGATAGTTAATTTCTTTAGCCCTGTAAAATAATTGGAGGAATGTTTGAAGGGACGCGAGATAACCTTTTTATTGGTCGCTTTAGTTTTAGCAGCGGTGGTGGGAGGATTGATTGGAGAGATCATTGGATCATTTATGCCGGAAGGTGCAGTTAAAACCCTTTTCAAAGAAAGCGTCACCATCGGGTTCAAACCCTTAACCGTAGAGCTTTATGCTATCAGTTTCACCATCGGATTTTTAGTTAAGATAAACTTCGTCAGCATTCTATTCATTATAATGGTGGTTTTATATTTCCGGTGGTGGTTTCTATGAAGAGAAAACTCGTCTAGATGAAAGAAATCAGAACCTAAAGACAAGATTTAACGTATTAAATATGATGCATGCAAAGAAGATTCAAACCGTTGATCTAAAAGGAGAATACTGATGTTTGGACTTGGAGCACAAGAACTGCTTTTAATACTTCTGGTGATCCTTCTTTTGTTTGGCGCCAAAAGGATTCCGGAGATCGCCAAAGGATTGGGAAAAGGGATGAGCGAATTCAAAAAGGCGATGCGGGAAACTGAGAGCGAATTAACCAAACCTCAGCCCCCCACAGAAGAGAAAAAACCGGATTCAGAAGAAAAGAAATAATCGACCCGCATTGGAAGTGCATTCGACCTGTCTTCTCGATTTATGGCAAACTTTGAACCGTAACCAAACTGAACCGGATAAAGAATAGGATTAAACATGGCTATTTTCACCAAAAAAGACATTGACAAAATATCCGCCTGCCTGAATGCAGAGAGCGTGCGCAAGGAGAAAGATCACTTCCGTCTTAAGATATCTGCTGAGGAGGGACGCAGAACCTTGATTCTGGAAATCTATCCTGAGGTAACTCTGGGAAAGGGTAAAGGTCCCATGGTAGTGGTCTATACCTCCAACGCTCATCTTCAATTGCATAGCTGTTCCGGCTATGTCACCAGTGAGGAATTGGGCGAGGTCACCTTTGTGGGTGAATCTGCTAGAAAAATTTCCGGATTGGTAGTGGAAGGACAAGCGGCATGTTCGCTTTATGCCAACGTAACCCGGGAGCTTTTGTCCGGAGATTTCACTAAATTTGGAGTGGAAGTGATGCTCTCCGGCGTAGCGTTATCCTTAGCTGAAGAGATTATCGAGAAAAGCAAAGGGAAGTAATGGATCGTTGCGTCAGGAGCTTACTCTTCCGCCTTTAGCGGAATCCTGGTGACTGACGCTTTGGAAGGTGTCAAGACTAGGTATAGATACAACACCTAATGAGTCGTTATCCAATACTTAATTCCATTCAATGTGATACCGGGGTAAGACGGAAGACACGAGCTTACTTGCTTGCAGTGGCAATATCTTCTTTCTGCAATGATTCTCTGACATCATCTAATTTTTCTGCATCTTCCAGTGATAAATATGGAGACCATCCCTCACCTGTATCAATTAACTCGATATCCACTTCAGCCGCATATTTACCTGCATGGACAATTTTTACGTGTTTTCTCTTATTCATTTTCTCCGCTCCATTAAATCGTCCGTCCATATAGAACGGTTAGGTTTATAAGCCGTAACTAATACAGCCGGCGAAGAAGCATTCTTTGGAATACCCCATAAGACATGGATTGGATTTCCTTCTCTATCTTTTTGCAACACCAGGACACATGGTCCCTTTGGGTAATCAGGGTAATCCTCAACCACTCTGCCATTTTTTACGCTTGCGATAATTTCCTTTACCGTAAGACCATCCTCAGCCAATTCATCGTAACCATGATTTGATATTCTAAGCTCATCTTTTTTAACTGGAGTGATTTGCTAGCTCTTCGTTAGTCTTTTCCTTATCCCCATTGGGTTCAGACGACAGTCAAGAATAGCAAAGATCAAAACCACATCATCCATAATCCTGTAATATACGGCAAACGGGAATCGCTTGGAAAGCAGGCGATTATAACCGAAAACCACTGGGTGAATGCCTGCGAAGTATGAAAGTGAGTCAATATCGGAATAGAGAGAATCGAGGAAATACGAGCCGACGCCAGGTGACTGCGATTCATAGAATCGATAACCCTCTTCAAGATCCTTCTCCGCTTCATTGAGAATTCTTATCCTCATAAGACCTTCTTTCTTATCCTCTCTTTAGCTTTACCCCAATCCGATACAATTATTCTGCTTGCTTTGAATGCTTTCTCTCTATCCTTGAGGATAACTTCATGCCAAGCAGGTGATTCAAATTGTTTCTCGTTTTGGGTTAGGTCCATCCAGAGTGTTTCCATCAAATCCAGCTTCTGGGCAAGTGAAAGCTTGGAAAGGGGTAAGTCAACTCTTTTCATGGTATCTCCTTTCTTGAGTAAATGCATAATCTCTAGTTTGTTGGTCAACCATCCCCCAATTTGTCGGGGATAGTTAACAGTTCCCCTGTCTTTAGGAATAGTTTATTAAGCACTGCTCTTTTCCAATTGTCAAAACGAGACTTCTGAAATATTGGCTTGCTTTTTTTACGTGTTCACTGGTCATGCTCACTAGATTGCCTTTTTTATCTAAGTCAAAATACAAGTTATCTGAAATATCCTTCGTCTCCACTATAATATAATTTTTTTCCACTTCGTCAAGTCTTTATTGTCGGGTATCTTGCCTTTGGCAGGAAGCCCGAGCTTCGATTCTTTCTTCCTGCTTATAAAATTCCTTCCTCTTAGCTTCTAAGAATTCAGGCTCTTTTCCCAAAAATTCTGCCGCAGTGATCACTTTCTTTTTCAATACAGTCGCCTCTTTGATGATTTCTTTTATTTTGTTTTGATAATGTAAATCCCTCGCCAAATGATGATCCAAGATTACGGTGTTGACTTTTGTTTCTAATAGAATTTTGATCAAATTTTTATTGCTTTGATACAATCCGAATTTTGAGGATTTATAACCTAAAAGCAATGTGGGAAAACCGGAGAGGATTAAGATGTCCGGATTTTGCTGAATGATCCAATCAGTGGTCGGAGCCACTTGAGGTCCTTGAATATCAGAGGCATGGATCATCTTTTTGCCTTTATATTTTATGGAGCAAGCTAACACATAACCTAACTTCGATCCATCGCCACCATGATATAATGCCGGTGAGAAAATGATCTCCGTTTCCCTGAGCTTGAAATTTCTTCTGTCAGCAAATTCCATCAATTTGGGTGTATTCTTTACCCAATTTAAAAATTCTTTGCCTCTCCCCTTCTGGGAGCGGTTTATCTTCTTCTTCGGGTCTTTGATTAGAAGAATTTTATCCGCGTAGAAGTCCGCTTCCGGAAAATAATGATCGTAATGATAATGCGAGATGGTTAGAATATCCGCTTCCTCTGCATACTCATAGACTTTCTTTGAAAGCTCTTCGACTCTTTTAAGCTCCAGTTTGGTGGGAGCAAGCCCATATCTCAAAGGAGCAAAGGACACACCAGGATCGATCACAATTTTTAAATCGGTCTCCACGAAGGTGGCGGTGGATCGCACCCCCATAGAATCGAATGCCAGAGGAATTATTTTCATAAATTCTCCTTAAGGTTAAATTAGTCTGGTTTGAAAGAAAGTCAATGGAAAACATCCGCTATCCACCATGGAACTCACCCCCTGTTTCCCCCTCTCTTAAAAAAGAGGGGGACTCAGGAGGTGAGTTTTCTCGTCCACCGTCCACCACAAAATCAAAGATAGCCCGCTGACCACTGTCCGCCATCCGTCGGTATGCACTGTATGGTGCATACCGCTGCAAAATCCAAATCTGTTTAATCTGATCAATCTGTTGGGAAAGAAATATTATGATTTCCGTTGACACTCAATTCCCCATTTCCTATAATTCTAATGTTTTATAATACAAATGCTCAATTAAACTCTTGAACTATCGAACCTATAGCAGGAAATGACGCAAATGAAAACTCTGCCTATTACCGTAGATAAAAGCCATATCATCACCATCGGCGAGAAGCTATATACTGAAAGCATCGAGCTGATCCGGGAGCTGGTCAACAATGCCTATGATGCGGATGCCACCGAGGTGAAGATCACCTTGACCCCGGAAAGTATCATGGTCGAAGATAACGGAACCGGCATGGATCTGGAAGGACTGAAACAATACTTCAACATCGGCTCACCCGAGAAAAGAGTTCATACCAGATCGACTAAATTGGGAAGAGATCGGATAGGGCAATTCGGAATTGGAAAATTTGCCACCCTCTCTGCATGTGAGACTTTCGAGGTGTATACCCAATGTCAAAATTTTGCTGCTAAAGTTACCTTTGATAAAAAGGAATGGGAAAAAAGCGGCGATAGCTGGTATCTTCCCCTGGAGACTCCTGCTTATGATCCAGGACATGGAAATGGAACCACAGTGATTCTTTCAAAATTAAAAAAGCAGTTTGATCCCAACTTGGTGGAGCAGAGAATTGTAGAAAGCTGTCCTATTCGTGATCCTCAGTTTAAGGTTTATCTGAACGGCATAAGAGTCAAAGCTAAATATTTGCCGGGTAGACGGGTTCCCTTTCTGGAGGGGACCAAGTTTGGTCCTATACATGGTGAGATAATCATTCTTCCGGACGTGAAAGCCACCACCGAAGAGCTGGGTATTGAATGTAAGGTGAAACAGGTGACCATAAAAAGAGAGCTTTTTGGAATGGAATCCTGGGGAAAGGAGATTGCCCGGATCAAAGGTGAAGTCCATGCAGATTTTCTGCCGGTATCAAGCTCCAGAACCAATTTTATCTTAGATTCGGATGAATTTAAAGCTTTCTATGAAGTTATGCTCAAAGTTATGAGGGATGTGAAGAAACAGTTGGGAAGACTTCAAGAGGAAAAGGATAATAAATCCACTCGCCGAGCTTTAAGGGAAGCATTACACCGGGTGCAGAATGCCTTGTCTATGAATCCGGATTTTGCTCCGGATGGAATTCTCCCCATAGCAGATGAAGCTGGAGGAATCGGTGAGGCGGGAGCAATTAAGAAAAAAAGTGAGACTAAAGAAGAGACCATTGGTGAAGAATTAAAAAAGGAAAAAGGAAGAAAGAAAAAGGGGGAGAAAAACCCTATGGTTGCTCAGCTAACACCCAATGCAGTGGTGCAGAAGCTGAAGATGGGGAAAACTGGAATCACCTGCTGTCTGGATCATTTTGGACCTGAAGGTCCGGAGTGTGTGGCTGAAGGCACCACCATTTTTATCAATCGAGATCATCCTCTATATGAAAGACAGGTCAAGAATATGAAATCCCACACCATGCACATCGCACGGCTTTTAACTCAAGAAATTTCCTTAATGAAATCCCCACCCGATCCCCGCAAAGCTTTCGAAAGACAGAGTAAGCTTTTGAAGGATGCTTTTGCCAAAGATTAGTCAACGGATTAAGCGGATTCGATAGATTTGTTGGGGCGGGGGTAGCACGGACGCCCGGACGGGGGCGTCTGCCTGCCCGTGTGGGAATCTCCGCTCGATCCATATGATAAAAGATGTCGTTTGACATGTGAATCTTGACATCCAACCATTAAAGTCAAACCAGGATATGTCGACATAAGTTTTAAGATCATTCACATAAATTCCAATGCGTCCCCGACAAGTCCTGTCAGTCCATGAAATTACATTGATAAAAATTACTGAATCTATTAAAATTTCTTTGCTGAAATTGGAATGTTTTTTCGAAAGTAAAAAAATGTCTTCACACTTAATGCTTTTACCCCAAAGGAGGTATTATGCGCCTCATTAAATTTCTACTTTTGACCATTTTTTTGCTGCTTCTATGGTCAGCAAGCAAAACTTTTGCCCAAAAGAAGACAGCAGTTTCAAACCCACAAAAACCTTTTGAACAAAAGATGGGTAAAGCACAATTAAGTCATCCCAGCTTCTTGAAGCCAACTGCGGTCAATTTAGAGTTGAACTCATCAATTAGACAGGGATTTCGAGACTGGAAAGAAGATCACCAAGCAAAGAAGCTGGCAAGCATTAAAATCCCGAAGTTTCTTTCTCCTGAGCAAAAAGAGAATTATGTAAGGCTTTATCAGC
>Ga0315288_10000606_pt1 | contig 45091 bp, 33 predicted proteins | sample YL17G11_20_MG_FD_203454 | JGI IMG/M metagenome (GOLD analysis project Ga0315288, IMG submission 203454) | Sediment microbial communities from Yellowstone Lake, YNP, Wyoming, USA - YL17G11_20 | ecosystem: Environmental > Aquatic > Freshwater > Lake > Sediment | place: USA: Wyoming | collected... | reverse complement strand
GGGCCCCGCCGCGCGTCACGGCGCGCCGGGCGCCCCCCCCCCCCCCCACCCCCGCCCCCCCCCCCCCCCCCCTTCACCCTCTTCAATGGTCTCCCCCCCCGGCCGCGACGACCGCACCGGTCGCTCCCTGCGCGCCCGGGCCACCGTCTCCTACGATGACGACGCTGCGTGGCGCACCCTGCTGCAGGAGAGCCGGGGCGTGGGCCGCAAGCGGGGGCGGTGGCCCGACGACGGCGGGGACGGCGATGCCGGCGGCGGCAGGGGCGGCCGCAGCCAGGTGAGGGAGGCGGGCGGGGGCGGAGCCGCCCCCGGAGCGGTGGCGCGCCTCAACGCGCCCCCTGGCGGGGCGCGCGGACGCGGCGGGGGCCGGGGCGGTCGCGCGGGTCGGGCGCGCAGCGACGCCGCGCCGCGCCGCGAGCGCCGCGAGCGCCGCCGCGAGGGCGCTGGGCGTCCTCCGGCGGCGCCCGGGGAATCATTCGCGTCGTCCGACGGGGCCGCCGGCGCCCGCCGCCGGCCGCGCGCCCGCGTTTCCGCCGCGCGGGGTCGCCGCCGCGACCCGATCCCCGCGCCCACCCCTCCTCCAACAGCTTTCAACCCTCTTCCACCCCGGCCACGGCGGCCACGCGTCCCTGGACGACGAGACCGGGTTTGCGCTCGGGTTCCCGCCCGCCGCGCTCGCCGACGACGAGGTGGCCGCTGGCGCGCTTCCCCCCGGCGTCCCCGCCCCCGCCTACGCGCGCGCGCGCAACCGGGTGCTAGGCCAGTGGCGCGCGCACGTGGGGCGGCCGCTGACGCTGGCAGCCGCGCTCGCGGGCGCGACGGCGCGCGGCGCGCCCGCGGTCGCCGCCGCGTGGCGCTTTCTCGACGCGCACGGGTTCATCAACTTTGGGGTGGCGCCTGGGCTGGACCCAGGCCCCACGCCAGGTCCCGGGGAGCACCGGGGGTCGGTCGTGGTCGTCGGCGCGGGCGTCGCGGGGCTCGTCGCCGCGCGGCAGCTCCGCAAAACCGGGCACCGCGTGCTCGTCCTGGAGGGCCACGCCCGCCCCGGCGGCCGCGTGCACTCCGCAGTCGTGTCGGGGGGTGGGCTGTCGGCTCCCACGGACCTGGGCGGCTCCATACTGACTGGCATCGACGGCAACCCGCTCGCCGTCGTCGCGCGGCAGGCCGGCGCCCAGCTGCACCGCATCGAGACCGGGTCGGACAACGTGCCGCTGCTGCTGGACAATGGGGCGATCGCGCCGCGCGACGCCGACGCCGACGTCGAGGGCGCGTACAACGGCGCGCTCGACGGGTGCGACGCGCTGCGCGCGTCGCTCGCGCCCGACGCCGCCGCGGCCCTGTCCCTCGGCGGCGCCCTGGACGCCCTGTGGGAGGCCAACCGGGACAAGGCGGAAGCCGTGCGCGCCGAGGCGCGCGAGGCCGCGGCCGTGCGCACGGCGGCCGGCCTCCCGCCGCCGCGCCCGCCGCGCGCCGGGTCGGCCGCCTCGCTCCCCCCCGCCGCCCGCGCCTCGCTCGAGTCCCGCCTCTTCCAGTGGCACCTGGCCAACCTGGAATTTGCCAACGCGGCCCCCGCGCGGTCGCTGTCGCTCGTGGAGTGGGACCAGGACGACCCGCACGAGCTGCTCGGCGACCACTGCTTCCTCCCCGGCGCCAACGGCCGCCTCGTGCGGTCGCTGGCCGATGGCACGGACATCATCTATGGCGCGGTCGTGGATTCGGTGGCCGCCGGCTCGGGCGGGTGCGTCGTGCGCACGGCCGACGGGCGCGCGTTTCGCGCCGACGCCGCGCTCGTCACCGCGTCGCTCGGCGTCCTCAAATCCGGCGCCATCGCCTTCGAACCCCCCCTCCCGCCCGCGAAACAAGCCGCCATCTCCCGCCTCGGGTTTGGCCTCCTCAACAAGGTCGTCCTCCTCTTCCCGACCGCGTTCTGGGGCGGGTCCGACATGTTTGGCCGCGTCGCGCCCGCCGACCGAGCCCGCGGCGAATTCTTTCTCTTCTACTCCTACACCGCGGTCGCGGGCGTGCCCATGCTGGCGGCCCTGGTGTCGGGCGAGGCCGCGCACGAGCTCGAGCGCGAGCCGGTCGCGGCGAGCGTCGAGCGCGCGCTGGCCGCGCTGCGCGCCACCTTTGCGCCGCGCGGCGTCACAGTCCCCGCCCCGCTGGCCGCCTGCCGCACGCGGTGGGGGTCGGACCCGCTCGCGTGCGGCGCCTACAGCTCGATCCCGGTCGGCGCGTCCGGCGCCGACTACGACGCGCTCGCCGCCTGCGTCGGCGGCGCCCTCTTCTTCGCCGGGGAAGCCACCTGCCGCAAGCACCCCGCCACCATGCACGGCGCCTTTCTGTCGGGCGCGCGCGAGGCGGGCAACATCGCGGCCAGGCTCGCGGCGCGGTCCGCGGGCGTGCCCGCGTCGCTCGCCTCGGGGCCGCGCGGCAAGGCGGGCACCCGGTGGTGGGTGACAGCCAAAAAGCCGGCGCCGGCGGAAGACTCTGTGGGCGGCGCGGCGGCGGCGGCGGCGGTGGTCGCCTCGGCGCGCCCCCCCGCCAAGAAGAAGCCGAAAAAGGTCAAAGCGCCCAAGCGCCCGCGCCGGCCGGCCACACCGGAGCCGCCGGCCGAGGTGACGCCCGAGGCGGCGCGCGAGGGCGCGGGGATCGCGTCGGCGGGCGCCGCCGCGGTCGCCGCGTTTGCGCTGCGCGCGCCTGACGCCGAATTCGGCCGCTTCGCCGCCATCTACGCGCCGCAGCCGTGTGCGGGCAAGGCGCTGCTGCGCGTGGATACGGGGTCGGGGGCGCTGGCGCACGATGTGGTCGCGGGGGGAGGGGACGATGGGGGCGCCGCCGCCGCCGCGCCTACCCCCAAGCCGCCTCCCGCCCCGTCCGCGCGCGGCCCCGCGCGCCGCACGCTGCACGTCTACCTCGCGGTCGACGCTGAAGCCGTCTCCACGCTGCGCGACGTGCTCGGCGGCGACCTCGCCCGCCTGGCCGCGCTGGCCGGCCCCCTGGGCGCCTCCCTGCTCGGCCGTCGCGGGGAAGCGGCGGACGGCGTGGCCGCCGTCGCGCGCGCCATTGTGGCGGGCGTGGCGGCGGCCGAGTGATCGTGGTGTGTGGGGTGTCGGTGCAAACGCGGGAGCGACCTCTGACACTCGTTCCCGGTCCCGGGCCTCCCCCTCCCCCCTCCCCCCACCATGGGCCTCCTCCTCGCCATCGCGGGCGTGCTCGCCCTCGCGTCCCTCGCCCAGTTTCTGATCCCGCACACCCTCTTGGCCCTCTTCTGCCGCGACCAGGACCTGGTCAAGCGATATGGCGCCACCTGGGGCCTGGTCACGGGCGCCAGCTCCGGTGAGGAGGGTGTGGGAGGGTGGCCGGGCGCGCGGGGAGGCGCGCAGCGGCGGATCTGCGCCGACGCGCGCCGCCCCGCCTCCCTCCCCAGGCATCGGCAAGTCCCTCGCACGCAAGCTCCTGTCCCAGGGCGCCAACGTGGTCCTGGTGGCTTTGGACGATGACCTGTTGACGGCGACCTCCGCGGAGCTTGCCGCCGAGTTCCCCGCGCGCGACGTCCGCGCCGTCGGCGTCGACCTCGGCGCCCCCGGCGCGCCCTACGTGGCGACCATCGACGCCGCGACGGCGGGCCTGCCGGTCAGCCTCGTCTTTTTGAACGCGGGGTACATGCTGACGGGTTTCTTTGAAGCGACCCCCCTGGCCGCCCAACTCGCCAACCTCGAGTGCAACGCCGTGTCGGCCGTCGCCATCGCGCACCTGTTCCTGACGCGCATGGTGGGCGCGGGGCGGACGGGGTGCTTGGTGTTCACGTCGTCCGCCGCCGCGGCGGTCGCGTCGCCCTTCACCTGCTTGTACGCCGCCACCAAAGCCTGCGTCTCCTCTTTCGGCGCGTCCCTCGCGGTGGAAGCCCGGCACCGGGGCATCGACGTGCTCGTCTTTCACCCGTCGCCCGTCGCGTCGCGCTTTTACGACCGCGCGCACAAACTGGGGGTGTTGGATTTTTTCCGCGGCGTCGCCGTCCACCCCGACGCCCTGCCGCCCGCCGTATTTGGCGCGGTCGGGCGCACCGCGTGGCGGGACGTGGGGCCGACGGCGGTCGCGTTTCGGCTGATGATGAAGTTGGTGGATTTCAACGCCATGGCCACCCTCTCCGCTCTCGCCGCCCCGCTGCTGCCCGATTTCAAGCTGGCGGTGGCGGACGCGGCGGCCAAAGCGAAGAAGCGGTAGGGAGGTCGAGGGTGGGGAGAGGGAGAGGGCGTGCAACGACAAAGTTATTCTTCCATGCTCTCTCTCAACCGTCCCGCCCTTCATATCTCAACGCGCGCACGCTGCGGCCCACCACTTCCAACTGGCGCCTGAGGAGGGCGACGTCGGCCGCCCAGCCGGCCTCGGCGGTGGCGCGGCGGCGCGCTTCACGGCGCTCGGCGGCGCGCGCCGCGCCCGCGTCGGCTTCCGCGGCGGTCGCGGCAGCCGCGGACGCCGTGGCACGGCGATCAGCGGTGGCGACCGCGGCGGCCGCGTCCCGGCGCGCGGCGGCGGCGGCGGCGAGCGCGGCGCGGTGGGTGGTCCGGCCGTCGCGCGCGGACGCGAGCGCCGCCCTCCGCCCGGCGCGCTCGCCCTCGGCGCGCGCGTGTGCGACTGTGGCCGCCGCCTGGGCACGCTCGGCGGCCGCGTCCGCGTCGGCGGCGGCGAGCGCCGACGCCGCGCGCTCGGCTGCCGCCCGCGCGCCCGCGACGGCAGAAGCGGCGGCGTCTTCTGCCTGACGCAGCGCGCCTTCCGCGACGCGTGCTCTTTCGGCGTCGGCCGCAGCCGTGGCCAGCGCGTCATCGAGCGCAACCGACGCGTCGGCGAGCGCGGCCGCGGCCGCGCGCTCGACCGACGCCGCCTCGCCCGCGCTTTTGGCCACGGAGGCGAGTGCGGCGGCCAGAGCGTCGTGCAGGGCTCCATTGTGCGTCAGGAGGGCTCGCTCTCGGGGCAGGGGCGGCGCCGACGCGCGCCCCCCGGCCCGGGGCTGCGCCAGGCCCGCCAACGCCACCAGCCGCGCGGCGTCCTCCCGCTCGCGAGCGGCAGCCGCCGCGAGCGCGGTCTCCAGGTGGGCCGCTCGCGCGTTGGCCGCCGCAGCCGCCGCGCGCGCGGCGACCGTGTCGCGCGCCGCCGCAGCCGTGCGCGCGCTCGCCGACCGCGCGCTCTCCCGGGTGGTCGCCAGGGTGGCGACGTCGGCTGGTGACGGCTCCACGGGGGTGGCGTGCATGGACACGGGGGGGGCAGTTTTGCGGGCGGCAGAAGAGGACGGGCCAGCGCCGCCACGCCCGCGCCACATTCGGCCGGCGCGCCGCGCCCGCCCCCCCCCCCCCTCCACCATGTTCAAGGCCAAGACCTTGAGCGTCAAAGAGGCGCGCCCCCTGTCAGGGAAGGACGTAAAGGCGCTCCGCAAGAAAGTCGAGTCCCAGTTTGGCCACCTGAGCGGTGAGGGATGGATGCGGGATGAGGATGGGCGCGGAAGGGAGGCACGGCGGCGGCCGCTGCGGCCGCCGGGCGCCGCCGGCGCGCCCGCACCGGCCGACGCCCCCCCTCCCCTCCCCTTCCAGAGGCCTCTCTCAACGCCATCTTCCCCGCGCGGGCCGACGTCTCCCTCTGGAAGCTCTCCAACCGGTGCCAAGCGTGGGCCGTCGCGGGCGTCCCCCTCTTTTTCGACCTCGACGGCCGCGGCGGCGCCGTGCTCCCCACCGTGTACGCCTTGTGGGCCTCCCCACAGCCCCTGCTGCCCCGCCTTGTCACGCATTCAGAGGTCTCCCCCAAGGTGCTCGGCGGCGCGGACCTGTTCCTGCAGGGCGTCATCGTCCCGCCGCACGGCCTCCCCCCCCTCCTGGCGGGCGACCTCGCCCAACTGGCCGCGGCCGGCCACCCGGCCGCGTTTGCGGTGGGCGTCATGGAGGTGTCGGCTGCCGACGCGGCGGCGGGCGGGATGAAGGGCAAGGGGTTGAAACTGTTGCACCACTACCCCGACGCCCTGTGGGCGCTTGGCGACAGGCGGGTGCCGGGGCCCGAGTTTACGCCGGCCCGCGTGTGGCCAGAGGGCGCGGGGCCGGCGGGTGGCGGGGGTGGCGGGGGTTGCCCGGCCGCGCCCGCAGACGGCGGCGCGCCGGGGACGCCGCCGTCGCCCGCGGCCGCGGCGGCGGCGGGCGTCGCGGGCATGAGCCTGGACGGCGGGGCCGGGGCGGGGGCCGGGGCCGGCGCGGGCGAGCCCCCCGCGCCCTCGCCCCTCACAACAACCGCCGCCGCCCCTCCCCCCGCCGACTGGGACACGCCCGCCGGCCAGGACGCCCTGGCCGAGCACTGCCTCCTCGCCGCGCTCACCACGGTGGCGGACGCGGACCTCCCTCTCCTGACGTCCGACCTCTACTCGAAACACATGGCCCCCGCCCGCCCGCCCGGCACCGTGCTCGACCTGAAGAAGTCGTCCTTCAAGCAGCTATCCAAGCTGTTGAGGAAGCATGAGAAAGGGGGGCTGCTGGCGACCAAGCTGGTGCGGAAACAGGACGCGCTCGCAAAAATCGAGCGCTCCCACCCGCTGTACACCGCGTTTGCGCCCACCGCCGCCGCCGCGGCCGCGGCGAGAGCCGAGGCGGTGGCTGCCGACGGCGGTGGAGGCGGCGCCGCCTCCCTCACCCCGAAAGCTCGCCCGGTCTCCGTCGAGCCTGCGTACAAGGTCCCGCCCTCGCTCCGCCCCCTGCTCGCCACCGCCAAACCGACGGTGGACGACCTCTACTCCGACAAAGCGCTGCGGTCGTGCCTGAAAGATTATTGCAAGGCGGGCGGGTTGCGGGCGAGCGGGGATAAGCACGCGGCGGTCGACAAGCTCCTGGTGGGCGCCCTCTTCACCAAGGGCGAGCGCGACAGCGTCTCTGAAGGCGACGCCATCCCGCTGGAGGAGTTGGGGGACCGCGTCGTCGCGCGGACGACCGCGCACACGCGCGTCACGCGGCACCTCCCCAACGGCAGCACCGCCACTACGACGCGCCGGGGGCCGCTCGGAAAGATCCGGGTCACGGTCGAGGACCGGCACGCGGGGCGCAAGCACCTCACGCGCGTCGTGGGCGTCGAAGGGTTCGCGCTCGACCCCGACGCGCTGGCCAACGCGCTCCAGAAAGCGCTCAAGACCTCGTCCTCGGTCTCCAAAGTGCCGGGCAAGGACGCGACGGACAAAGAGGTGGCTCTGCAGGGGGACTTGTTGGCCGAGGTGGTGGCCTACCTCGAGTGTGAGTGCGGCGTGGGGGGGGACCACGTGGACGCGTCCGACACGCGCAAGCCGCGGTCGTGAGAGAGTGGGGTGGGGTGGGAGGGTGGTGGGCGTGCAAGGCGATCAAGCCAGGCCAGGTCGGGAGGCGCGTCGCTGCTCCGGGGCGGGCGTTGGCTGCGGCCGTCGCCGTCGCGCCGGAGCGCCCCCATGCGCCCTTCCCCACACTCCTAGCGGCCACCCCACCCCTCTAGTCGGGGCCGCATTGCGCTTGCCGCCGCGTCCCCGCATGGCGGCCTAGCCCCCGCCTCTCCCCAATGGCAAGCCCGCTGCGCTTGCCGACGCCGGCGGCGTCGCCCCCCCCCACGCCGCCGCCCGTGGCCGGCATAATCCACTCGGCCGTGCGCTGCGTGCACACGAAAGGCGAGGACACGGTGTCGTTGACGTCGCGCGAGTGGCCCGAGGTGGCGGCGCGGCTGGCGCCCGACTCTGAGCGCGACGGTGACGACACCTCCTGGCAAGCCGGCCCGGCCGCCTACCCTGGCACCATCGACCCCAATGGGAATGCGGCGCCCTCTCATGAAGGATGCTACTCGCTCTTCTGCGTTTTCGACGGCCACAACGGCCGCGCGGCCGCCGCGTTTTGCGAGCGCCACTTCGCGCCCGCCGTGCACGCGGGGCTGCCGGCGGGGCCGCCGCCGCTGGGGGCGCTGGAGGGGCGGTGCGGGTGTGCGGAGTGCACGAGCGATGGCGACGACGAGCGCGCGCTCCCGCCCGCGTCGCCCTCCGCCTGCCTCTGGCGCGCCGCCCTGCAGCGCGCCCTGGCCGCCGCGCTGACCGCCACCCATGCCGTGTACGCCGCGCGCGGCGGCCGGGGCGGCAGCACGGCGACCGCGGTGCTCGTCGCGGGGCGCGTCGTCACGGCGGCCAACGTCGGCGACTCGGCCGCCTTTCTCGACACCGGCGCCGCGCGCCTGTTCCGCATCACGGCCGACCACCGGGTGGCGTCGCGCGGCTTCGCGGCGTCGCCCGACGCCGCGAGGCTGGCTGCGGCAGGCGCGCGCGTCACCTCCCTGTGCCCCGCCACCGGCGACGGCCCCGCGCCCGACGCTGCGACAGGGCTGGGCCCGCTGCGCGCGTGGACCGCGTGCGGCGCGGGAGGCCTGGCCAACGTGCGCGCGGTGGGTGACGTCTCGGGCCTCCCCTCCCCCCTCACCACCCCCGCCCCCTCGCTCGTCCAAGCCCTGCTGCCGGCCGAAGGAGGCCGTGTTTTAATCGCCTCCGATGGCGTGTGGGACGCCGTGCTCGACCCGCGGCGCGCCGCGCGCGCGGCGCGCCCGCACGGCCCGCCCGAGGCGGCGGAGGCGGTCGTCGCCGCCGTGCTGCGCGCGTCGGCCACCGCGGGCGGTGTGCCGCGAGATGACGCGACGGTCATCGTGGTGGACGTGCTGCCGCCGGGGGTGGCGTCATTTCCCGAAGCGCTTGGGCGGCGCATAAAAAGATCCGCATCTCGCGGCGCCGCCCTGGCTGCGGCGGGCATGGCGGATGGGTCGGTGTCGTTTAGGTCGTCGCCCGGCGGCGCTGGCTTGCTGGCGGCGGCGGCGGCCGACGAGGAAAACGCGGCGCCGCCGCCGCGGCCAAAGTGGCTGGCCGCCCTCTTTCGCAGGCGCACAAAGGCGGGCGCGGCAGCGGCACCACCAAGATCCCCGGCCCCTCTCCCCCCTCTCCCGCCCGTCGGCGACTCGGCGCGCGGCGGCGCCGACCGCTCGGCGCGCGGCGGCGTCGGCGGGTCGGGCCACCTGCGGCCCGCGACGACGGGGTCCAGTGGGTCGTCGGGGCACGGCAAGGGAGTTTTTTTTGCCGAGCTGGCCCGCACGGTGCGGGGGGGGTCGGCCTTTTTCGACGGCGCGCCGCGCGGAGGCGGTCGCCCCGCCCTGCTCTCGAGGGTCGACGTCGCTGCCTGCTTGGCCGGCATGGCGGCGTGCGACGACGGCTGGTCGTCCGACGACGGCGACTGCGGCGCCAGCGCGGGCTGGCTCGAGCGCGACGCGGCGCTGCTGGCCGCGCTGCGCGGGTGGGCCGCGGGCCATGGCGGCAAGGGGGCCACGCCGGCGGCCATGGTGGCTGCGGTGCTGGGGACGGGGCGCGGCACGGGGAGTGGGGGCGAGGGGTGACGCGCGGCGGCCTCAGCGCCCGCCCCGGCGGCGGGTAAGACGCATCCACCGCCGCCGGGACGGTCTGTGGCGTTAGCGCGGTCGCTGGGAGGGGTCGCTCATGCTTTGCACAAAGCTCTGTCGGCGTTGGCGGAAGGGGTGAGGGGCCATATGAAACAAAACAGGAGCGCGCGGCGCGACGCGCCTGCTCATGATGCCGCCGTGGCGCCCTGAGGCCGCCGTGGGCCGGGAGTCGGGCGGTTGACGCTCTTCACGCCCCTGCGACTCCCGAACAGGGAGTTAAAAAAACTCCCTTTTCGGCTGCAAAAAAGCGGCGACGGTAGGGCGCCGCCAGCGCGAGCGACACTCCGTCGCAAGCGACACTCCGTCGCTCCCGCGTCCCGCCCTCTCGCCTCGCACCCGGCGCCGCGGCGTCGAGTGCACCGCCCGCCGGGGCTGTGCCAGCGTCCGCCGCCGTCGGCTGCGCCGGCGCGGCCGCGCGCCCTGAGCGCGGCGCGGCCCAGCCCGCGCGCTCCGCTCGAGGTCGCCGCCCCGCGGCGACGCGGACGGACGACGGGCGACCATGCAGCCGCCCACACTCCCGCAATCGGGGACGCACCCCCCCGCCGCCGCCGACGACATCTCCCCCCGCACACCCCAAGCCACCCGCTCCCTCCACGCCGCCTGCGCCCAAATCGATTTGAAAGGCGAGGACCGGGTGCTCATCACGCTGGACATTGGGTGGACCAACGTGCCCAAGGGCGCGCGCGCGCCGCCGCGGTCGGGGCCGCCCCTCACGCTCCTGCCCCAGTGCGGGCACGCGCCCGGGCGGTCGGCCGCGTCCGCGGTGACGACCGAGCCGACGAGCCCGTCCCTGTTTTGCGTGTTTGACGGCCACAACGGGCCGCACGCCGCCGCGGCCGCGGCCGACTCGATCCTGGCCGCGCTCGCGACCCGCCTCCCGGGCCCGCCCCCTCTTTCCGAACTCGCCTCCGACTCCGGTGACGCCACCGCGGCTGACCTGGCCTGCCCCGCCGCCGCCGCGTGGCGCGGCGAAGTGGCGGCAGCGCTCGCGGCCGCCTTCCACGATGTCCAGGTCTCCTGGGCCGGGCGGGGGGCTCTCGGCGGGTGTACAGCGACCGTTGCTCTTGTCTTGGGCCGACTCGTCACTGTGGCGAATGTCGGCGACTCTTTGGGCTTGCTCGACACCGGCGCCTCTGTCGTCCCCGTCACCGGCGACCACCGCGTGCACAACTCGCGCCGGGAGCAGGAGCGCGTGCGCGCCGCCGGCGGCGTGGTGACGCGCGTGGCCGAAACGGGCTCCGGCCCCGCGCCCGACGCCGCGCGCGGCCTCGGCCCACTCCGCGTGTGGCCTGGCGGCGTCGCCAACTCGCGCGCGATCGGCGACTTTGACGTCCAGCCCGGCCTGCTGCTGGCCGCGCCCCAGTTGACCCAGTTGCGGTTTCCGGTCGAGGGGGGGCGGCTGCTGCTCGCGAGCGACGGCGTGTGGGACTGCGTCGACATCCACCGCGCCGCCAAGTGCGCCCGTGGGGCGGCTGCATCCGAGGCCGCCGACCGCGTGCTCGCCGGCGTGCTGCGAGCCACGGGAGGCGTGCCCAAGGACGACACGTCGGTCGTCGTCGTCGACGTGTTGCCTCCCGGCGTCCCGTCCTTCCCGGAAGCGTGCGGGCGCAAGCTCAAGCGGTCGATGTCGCGCGGCGCGGCCATGGTGGCGGCCGGGCTGCCGGCGGACGCGGAGTCCGACCGGGGAGGGGGGTCGCGGCGCGGCGGCGACGCGTTCCTGCGCCTGGCGTCGCGCAGCGCCGCGGGCTCGCCCCGCGGCGGCGCCGCCTCTTCCTCCGGCGGTGGCGGCCTATTATCTTGCTGCGGCGGCGCCCCAGCGACCGTGGGCGACTCCGACGCCGCCCTGGCGGCTTCCTTTGCGCCCGCCGACAAACCCGTGCGCGGCGGCGGCTACGGCCCGTCCGTCCGCGGCGGCGCCGCCTACCAGGGCTCGGTCATCGGCTCGCGGTCGCCATCGGTCGACGCGGAAGTCGCGGCGGCCGTCGCGGGCGACGGCGACGGGTCGGCCCACTCTGGTTCGACGCGCGGCAACCCGTCGACGCGCGGCGGGGCCGCCTACCACGGGGGCGCGCCGCCTCCCAAGCCACGGGTCGACACCTTGCTCACCCTGGACGTCGCCGTCCTGCTGGGCCACCTCCCCGCGTCCCCCGCCGACGCGGCCGCGCGCGACGCGGCGCGCGGCGGGTGGGCGACCGACGCCTACGTCGACATGCTGCGCGCGGCCGCCGCCAAGGCGCACACCATGTACGCCAAGCGGTCGGGCGCGGCCGCGCCGCGGCGCGCGGCGGTGGCGCCGTTGGCGGACGAAACGGTGCACCCCGTCGACCGGCCGACCGCGGTCGAGGCGGCCGACGGCTCCATGCGGCGCGCCGGCTCTGGCCCGACCCCGGTCGTGGCCGTGCCCCCGCTCACGAGGCGGGGGCCGGGGCTGGCGACCGCGCTCGCGCCGCCGCCGCCGCGCGCGCGCGCGCCCGGAGGTGGGGAGGGCGGCGGCGCGGACGCGGTGGCCCGGGGCGACGCCGAGCGGCGGGTGCACCGCGGCCGCGTGAGCTGGGGGTGATGTGGGGGAGGGGAGGGGCGAGGGGCGACGGCGACGCCTCGACGACCGCGCCCTCGCGAAGCGACCGCCAACCAACCTTTTTGCTTTGCGCCTCACCTTACACGGCCGCGTGCATGCCGCCACCGCCGCGGATGCCCCCCCACCAGCCGGCGAGCGGCGCCGCGACTCGAGCCCGAGTCGCCGCGCCGCTCGCGCGCTGGGCGCGGCCGCAGTATTATTTTTTTGGGCGAGAGCGAGTGTGTGAGGCGGTGTGGGCGGGCGCGCATGTCGTGTGTCGCGCGCCCAGGAGGGTGGGAAGGTGGCGCCCGCCCCGCTCTCTCTCTCTCTCTCACTCGCGCACCAACTCGGCGACGCTCACCTCGTCCCAGGGCGGCAGCGGGGCATCTAAAGCGTCCCTCAGATTGCTTTCCGCCATGTCGCGCGCGCCCAGCGTCGCCACAAACGTCCCCCCCGCGTCGACCGCGGCGCGTGGCGGCCCGACCGCGGTCGCCAGCGCGGCGCCGGCGCCCAGGTCGACCAGGTCAAAGCGCCAGTCGGCGGCTGGAGCGCCGGCCAGGGTCAGGCGGGGGCTCGGCGAGTCGGCGCGGGTGAACACGGCCGACCCAAACCCCGCGGCGACGCCGTCGCCGCGCGCTTTGCCCCACGCCTCCTTGCACGCCCAGAAGCGCCGAAACAAGGCGTCCTGGGCGGCGGGCGTGGGCTCGGCCCAGACCGCGGCCCACTCGGGCGGCGCGAGGGACGGGCCGAGCGCGGCTTCGAGCGACGCCGCGCCGCGCGGGCCGCCCCCGCGCGGCGCCGCGACGTCGACGCCCACCAGCAGCGTGCTGTGGGTGGCGACCGCGACCCAGGGGCCGTCGTGGGAAGCGTTGAAATTGAAGTTGGGGGGGCGGCGCGGGGCGGCGCGCGCGGCGGCCGCGGCGCCCGCGCTCGCGCCCGCCCGCGCGAACGGTTTCCCGCCTTTGACCGTCCTCTCGATCGCCGTCTCCCCCCTCCCCCTCCCCAGCGCTTCCGCCACCGCCGCCCGCACCAGCAGGCGGGCGACCGCCGCGCGCGCGCGGTCGGCGCGCGCGGCCGGCGCGCGCGCGGCGGCCGCGTCGCCCGGCGGCAGCAAAGCCAGGGCTGCCTCCAGCGCGGCATCGTCCGGGGGCCACGCGCCCACGTTGACGCGCCAGCGCAGGCAGGCCGGGGCCGCCATGGCCGGGCTCTGCGAGAGCGCGGCGCGTCGGTCCTCCCCACTCTCCATGGCGCTACGCGCCGCGGCGCGCGCCGCGCTGCGCGCGCTCCCAGCGCTGCGCGCACCCCTTCCCGCGCCCGCCCGATGGGCGTCCTCCCGGGCGCGGCACCCCCCGCGCGCGGTCGCGCCGCGCGCTCTCCGCGACGGGCCGCCCTTTGAGCTCGCGCCCGACGAGTCGTACCACGAGAGCCAGAGCGATTCGGAAGAGTCAGAGTGCGTGCGGGAGAGGGGGAAGGAGGGGGGTGGGGGCCCTTTGGGCCGCCGCGTCGACCGCCCGCCCCCCGTCTCCTCCCCCCTCGGCCAGGGGCCCGCACGACCGCGAAGTCGAGCGCGCCACCGCGGCCGCGTCCGCCTCCCTCGCCCGCCGCCCGCACTCGCGCGCCGAGCTGGCGGCCAAACTCGCGCGCCGCGGCGTCGACCCGCGCGCGGCCGCCGCCGCCCTCGACCGCCTCGCCACCCTGGGCGTGCAGTCCGACGCCGAATTCGCGGCCGCGTTCGTCCGCGGCAAGTGGCGGGCGGGCCTGTGGGCGCCAGGGCGCATCGCGGGCGAGCTCGCGGCGCGCGGCGTCGACCGCGCGCACAGGGACGAGGCGCTCGCGTCTGTCTTTGGCGCGCCCGACGCGAGGCTGCTGGCCCCGAAAGACGACCCGGACGAGGCGCTCGACGCGCTGGACGCCGCCCTGGTGCACGCGGCGGCGCGGCAGGCGGCGCTCTCGCGCGGCGCGCCCGCCGCCGCGCGCAAGCGCCGGCTCGTGAACTGGCTCGCGCGCCGGGGGCACCGGTGGGGGACCATTAGCGCGGTGCTGGCGGAAGTGGGGCTGTGAGTCGAGAGACAGATAGAGGGAGAGAGGGCGGCAAGTTTAAGAGCCCGCCGCTCGCTCGCACAACTCCCTGCGCTGGTGCTCCCCGCCGCGGCCGCGGCGACCCCCCCCCCCTACCAACTCCCCCCCCCCCCCCCCTACCTCTCCCCAATGGCGCCCGCGCGCGCCGAGTCGAAGTTTGGCCTGCCACTGTACTGCGCCGGCTTCCCGCCCGGCACGCACGTACTCGTCGCGGGCGGCGGCGGCAAAGCGTCGTCCGGCATCCCCAACCGGTGCGCGATTGGGGACGGGGCGTGGCGCGATGCGCGGATTGGGCGCGCGCGCGCGCGCGCGCGGGTGGCGCGCGCCGCCGCCCGCGGGCGCCCGCCGGAGCGCACGTGTGACGCGGCGCGATGGCGCGCGGCATCCATCGCGCGCGGGCGCGGGAAGAGCGGCCACCGGTCCGCCCCCCCAACCAATCCCCCTATTTCTTTTTTAGCATCGTCGCGGTCCCCCTCTCCGCCACGACCCCCACCGGCCTCGCGCACGAGGCCGCGTCCCTGCCCGTGGACGCGACGCCGTTGCGTCTGGCGCTGGCGCCCGGCGGCGGGTCGGCCGCACTCGCGCTCGCCGGCGGCGGCCTCGCCCGCGTCGACCTGGTCCCCGCCATCAACGGCCCGTCCCTCACCCTGCGCTCTGGGTCGCGCACCGCGTCGACGGATGGGGCGGCCGGGTCGGGCGATGGAGGCGCGGGGGGTGGCGGCGACCGCCAACTCTCCCCGGGCGCGGTCGGGCACGCCGTCGGCCACGCCGCCATGGGCGCCGTCGCCGCCGCGGTCGGCGTTATCCCCAGAGTGCTCTTCCGCACGCGCTCGGGGCGGGACGTGGCGCGCGGGCCGACCGAGATTAAAGCGCTCGCCTTTTCCGCCGACGGCCGGTCGCTCGCCGCCGGCGGCGAGGACGGCGCCGTGCGCGTGCACGACTGGCCCTCGCTCAAGCTCAAGTCCGAGCTGGTCGTCGGCGGCCCCGGTGGCGGCGGCGGCGTGCGGGACGTGGATTGGGCGGGCGACGACACGGTCGCCGCCGCGCTCGACGACGGGTCGGTCGCGGTGTGGTCGGTCGCCACGTCCCGCCTGCTCTCCACGCTGCCGCCGCCAAAGGGCCTGCCCGGCTCGCCCTCCGTCGCCCGCGTGCGCTTCGACCGGGTTGCCGGGCGCCGCCGTTTGCTCGCCGCGGTCAACGCGGGCGGTGCGGGGTGGGTCGCGGCGGCCGACGCGTCGGCCGCGACCCCCCCCGTCTACACCTGGACCGCGCGCACCCGCCTGCTCCCCGCCCCGATCACCGCCTTTGACGCGTCCCCTTGCGGCCGCTTCGTCGGCGCCGGGTCGGCCGACGGCGACGTGCGCTGCGCGTGCGCGCGCACGCTGCGCCCCGCGGGGCGCGCGACGAAAGGGCACATGATCTTCGTCACGGCGGCCGCGTTTGAGACGGTGGCCGTGCGGCCGGGCACGAAAGCGGACGCGGCGGCGGTGCCCCGGTTCCTGACTGTGTCCGCCGACGCGTCGGCGCGCGTCACGGCGCCGCGCCCGCCGCGCGCCCTCCCCGCCGCCCTCCTCCCCCTCCTCCTTGCCCTGCTCATCCTGGCCCTGTTCCTGGGCGAGCTGGCGCTGGCGGCGCCCGCGTGCGGCGCGCGGCGCGCGGGCGCGTGCGCCGCGGCGCTGCGCGCGGCGGCGCCCGCGCGCGCCGCCGACCACTTGGCCTCCCTCTCGGGCGCCGTCCGGGACCTGGCGGTGGCTTCCGGCGTCGTCGGGCGCTACGGCGCGTTTGGCGACCGCGGCGAGTTGTGAGGACGAGGGAGAGGGAGAGGGAGGAACGGGAAAATGGTTGTCGCGGGCGCAGCCGGCCGTCGCTGGCGCGCCCCATCCCGGGGGGCGAACGGTCGAGAAAGGGAGTCTTGACACGTGGTTGGGTGCAAACAAAACGAACGCGGGGCCATCACTCGCCAGCCGCGACCGCCGCCGCCGCTCTTTCGGCGCGCGCCGCCGCGCGTGCGGGCGCCGCCGCGGCCCACGCCTCGCCCGCCGCGACAAACGCGCGCATGTCGCCTCCGTCGTACGTGAGCCGGTCCAGGACGCGGTCCCATTCGGCCCAGTCGGCGTGGGTGAGCAGGGCCGAGAGCGCGGGCGCGAGCGTCGACGCGCGCCACGCCGACGCGGCGGCCGCGCCGGACTCGCGTAGTTCCAGCCTGTCGCCCACCCAGGGCGCCGCCTCCCCCCCCAACGCTTCCGCGGGATACCGCCCAAACCGGGCGCCGACCAGGGTGAGCGTGTGGGGCGGCGCGAGGGGCAGGGCGACGCGTGCGGGCGCGCAGAGCGCCGCCGCGACGGCGCCCAGCGGCAGCGCGCCGCGCGCCACCGCGACGGCCGCTCCCACCATGTGCCGAATTTGGTGCAGCATGAAGGAGGAGCCGTCCAGGGAGATGACGACGGCGTCGGGGCCGCCGGGGGTGAGGGGGGCGGGGTCGGCCGCGCACGCGCGCGCGACCGTGCGCCAGTGCGCGGGGCCCACGCCGTCGCCGTCGGGGGCGCCGTCGCCGTGCCAGTGTGGGCGCACAGGTAATGGGGCGTCGGGGTCGCGGGGCCGTGGCGGGCGGTCGGGCGCGGGCAGCGGCGGAGGAGGCGACGGCGTCGGCGCGGCCGCCTCGCCCTCCCCTCCTCCTTCGTCCCGCGCCCCCGCCCCGCGCGGTATCCGGACCCGCCCTCCAGCCCGCCGGCCGGCCCCCCGGTACTCGGCCCGCTTGGTGAAGCAGTGAAAGGGGAGGGCGGCGCCGGGAGAGTAGAGCGAGAGCGCGGCGCGAAACCTCTCGAGCCCCGCGCCCGTGTCCGCCCCCAGCGCCGCCGCCGGCAGCGCGTACTCATATGCCCGTCCCTCGCACATGGACCGCGCGCACCAGCCGCCGGAGACGCGCTGCGCGGCGAAGACGCGGACCGCGGGGGGGAGGCGCGCGTTGACCGCGGCGGCGAACGCGGCCCCCTCCGGGTCGCCCGCGAACGAGGCCGGGTCGCACTCGGCGCGCAGGGCGATGACGGCGGGCGCGGCGTGCACGCCGCGGTCGGTCCGCGACGACCGGGTCCACCCGACCTTGGCGGGCCGCCCCGCGTTCGAGGGGATGATGGCGCCCGCCGCCACCAGGGCCCGCTCCAGCACGTTTTCCACGGGCTCCGCCGCTGCCGGCGCTTGCGCGGGCGGCTGCCACTGCAACCCTGAGAGGGGCGGGGGGTGCGGGCGTCGGCGCGGCCCAGACACGCGCGGCAGCCGCCTCCACCCCTCCCGCCTCCCCACCTCGAAACTCGGTGCCGACGTAACCGACGTGGAGGGCGAGCTTGCGCTTGGCCAGCTTGGGCGGCGGCGGCGGCGAGCCGTCGCCGTCGCCTGCCGCCGCGCGCGCGCTCGCCGCCCTGCCCCAGCCCGCGGCGCGCAGGCGGCGCCCGGGGCGGGCCCGCAGGAGGAGCCGCATTGGGGAGCGCGGCCTCTGCGCTGTGCGCCGTGCCCCTCGTCACTCCGGCGCCCATGGCCGCGCTCGCCCACCTCGCCGGCCAGGGCGACTGGCGCGCCGTCCTCGCCCGGGTGGCGCCGCCCCCGCCCGCGTCGTCCCCCGAACGACGGCCGCAGGGCGGGGCGGAGGAAGCGGTCGCCGCGGCGTGGCGGGTCGCGGCGCTGATCAAAACGAGGCAGCTCGACGCGGCCGCAGCCGAGCTGGAAAGGTTGGGCGACCTGGACGCGCTACCAGGTGTGGGATGGTGGAGGTGGATCGGGCGCGGGCTCTATTTTATTTTATTTTATTTTATTCGCTCCACCCGTCTCACCCTTTTCCTCCCTTCCAGGCGCCCCCTTTGCCCTGCGATGGATGGCGGCCGACCTGCCCGCCCGCCGCGGGGCCGACTCGGCGCGGGCGATGGCCGCGCTGCTGGGGTGGTGCGAGGGGCGGCGCGCGGCAGCGGCGACTGCGGCGGCCGCCGCAGTCGCCGCTCCTTCCTCCTCCTCCTTTCTCTCGTCACCGCCCCCCGCGCCCGCCCATCGCCGCCAGCATGCTGAGAACGCTGAGAACCTCTGGTCTTCCCGCTGCCAAGCCTGCGAGTGGGCCCTGGCCCGTCTGCACGTGGCGTCCCCGGCCACGTGCCGCGCGTGGGCGCGCGCCGCGCTCGAGCGGCGCGCGCGGGCGGCACCGTCGCCGACACACGTTTTGATCTCCCCTTCCTGGACCCCGCCCCCGGGCCTCGACCCCGCCGCCCTGGCGGCCGCCGCCCGTCTGGAGGCGGCCACTGGCGACGTCACCGCCGCCAAGCGCCTCTTCGCCGCCGCGGCGGCCGCGGGCGCGCCGCCCGCCGACGCTGCGCGCACCTCGGCCCTGCTCCGCTTCTGCGGCGGCGACCCCGCCCGCGCCGCGGCCGCGTTGGCGGGCGCGGCGGAGGGGGAGGGAGGGGCGGGAGCCATCGATTCGCTGAATGAAGCCCTGTGCCGCCTGCACGCGGGCGACACCGCGGGCGCCACTGCCGCCGTGCTCGCCCCCTACCTCGCGCCCGGCGCGGCCTCCGTTGTTTCTCCCGACGCCCTGGCCGAGGCCGCGCTGCGGGCGGCGGCCACGGTGGCGGACCTCGCCCCGCCCTCGGCCGCGCGCGCGGTGCGCGCGCGCCTGGCGGCCGCGGTCGCTGCCGCGGGACCGCCTGACGATCTGGACGTGAGCGTGCTGGCTGTCGCGGGGGGAGGGGCGGGGTAGGGAGGGAGAGAGAGGGAGGTCGGCCGTCTGTCGTTGCTCATTTTCACACCGCCGCGCGCGCCCGCCGCGCCGGCGCCCTCGCCGGGGTCGCCACGCTCTCCGCCGGACCGCCCAGCCGCCCCCCAACCCCAACCGCTGTTGATGGCGGCGGCGCTCGCGGCATGCGCCGCCGTCGTCGCGGTCTACGTCTGCCCCTTCTACATTCCGCTCCTCCTGGACACGCGCGCCGGCCGCCCGCGTGATCCACTCGACCGGGACGCGCTCGCGACGGTGCGCTTCCGCGCGTTCTGCGCGGCGGGCGGCTGCCTCGCGGCGACCGGCGTGCTCTGGGCGGTCGTCAGCGTGCGGGTGAGTGAAGGAGGGGTGAGAGGCGGCACGAGAAGGGGGGATAGGCGGCGAGAGCCAACCCCTTTCCCTTTTTTCAGCTCGCCGCGCTCGGCCCGCTTGTCCCGTTTCGGCTCGCCCTCGCCGCCCCCCGCGCAGCGCTTGGACGGATGCTCCCATATGCCCTCCTCCGCTTCATTGCGCCCGGCGCCGCCGCGGCCGCGACAGCGGCCGCGGGCGGCGGCGCGGCCGCCGCGGCGGCCGCGCGCGCGGCGACCGCTGACGCGGTCGCCGCCCGCCTCGCCGCCGCGGGCGCCCCTCTGACCGCACCCGAGGTCGTGGCCCGGCTGCTGGGGTGTGGTGCGGGCGCGGGCCGAGCGGCGGCGGTGGGCGCCGCGTCGGCGGCGGCCGCGCTCGCCTGGCCTCTCGCTCTCCGCGCCGCACACCGCAACCCGCCGCGCTGGTCCTCCACGCACTCCGCCTTACGGGACGTCATCATCGCGCCCCTGACCGAGGAGTGGGCGTTCCGCGGGTGCCTGCTGCCCCTGCTGCTGCTCAGCGGGTCGCGGCCCGTGTCCGCCGCCCTTTTCTCCGCCGCCGCTTTCGCGGCCGCCCACCTGCACCACCACGTCGCCACCTGGCTCGCCTGCAAAGGCGGGCGCCTGCCGCCGGGGCTGGTCGCGGGGGCAGCGGCTCAGCTCGGAGTGACGGGGGCCTTTGGGCTCGCGGCCGCCGCCCTCACCCTGGCCACGGGATCTCCTATTTCGGCCGTCGCCGCGCACGCGGTGGCGAACGCGGTGGGGCTGCCGAGCGGGCGGCGACCGCGCGGGCGGGCTGCGCCCGCCGCGGCCGCCGTAGGCGCCACCGCGCTCGCGGCCGCCGCCGCCGCCGCCTGGCGCCGCGGCTGGACGGGCCCGTACGCCGACATCATCAACGCGTTGCAGCCGCCGCGGCGATGAGGCGGGGGAGCTGCTTTGTTGGCGCGTTGCGGGCGTGGCGGTGGCGGACCCCCTGAAAACACACGCGCTCTCCTCCTCCCCCCTCTTCACCGCCCCCCCCCAAAAGCACGCGCCGACGCCTGCGTCCCGCTCGCCGCCCGCCCGCGGCGCGAGGGCGCGGGCCCGGTCGAGGCGGGGGTGGGGGCGACGCCCTCGCCGCCGGACAGGGCGGCGTCGTCGTCGCTCGAGAGCGACAGCGTCGGCGTCGGCGCCGGCACCGCCGCCGCGCGACCCCGGGGCGCCGACGGCGCGGGCGACCGGCGCGGGGCGCGCGCGCGGGGCGCGGGCGAGCCGCGCGCGCCGCGGCCGCGCTTGGCCGCGCGGCCGCGGCCGCGCCCGCACCCGCCGCCGCCGTCGGAATCGTCCTCCGACTCCTCGCCCCCGGACGACATGACGACGTCCTCGTCGTCGTCCGACAGGTCGTCCTCGTCCGCGGCGAGCGAGGCGGCGCGGGACCGCGCGCGCACGGCGGCCGCGCGCGGCACGACCGCGCGCGGCGCCGCGGGAGGCGCCGTCGCGCGCGACCGCGCGGGCGCGACGCGCCCGCGGCCGCGCCCGAGGACGAGCGCGGGCGCGGCGGGCGAGCGGCGGCCGGCGGCGGCCGACGCTTGCGTCACCACCGCGCCGCTGGCGCCGGTGGGCGACCCCGCGCTCGCGCCCGGCGACTCGGGCGTGCCGCCCCCGTCAAAACGGGGCGGCGGCACGACCGGCGGCGGTGGCGGCGGCGCGCGGCGCGACGGGGGCGGCGGCGGGCGCAGGGCGGCCGCGGTCGCGCCGCCCGCGGCCTCGCCGCCGCCCTCGCCGCCCGCGGCGTGCGCTTCGGCCCACGCCTTGCACGCCTTGGTGATGCAGGTGGAAAACGCGTTCTTGTCGTCCTAATGGCGGAGAGGGGAGGGGAACGGAAGGGTGGGCGACGCGCCGACCCCTAAACCCCCCTCCTCCCCTCCCTCCCTCTCCCCTCTTACGTTCTGCACAAACTGGTGCAGCGCCGCCGTCATGTCCGCCTCCCCCAGCACCTCCATGCCCTCCATGCCCGCCATGTGGGACGTGATGATGGCTTCGATCGCGCCCTCGTCGAGGTCGGTCGGCCGCGGCGCGCCGCCGAGGCCTTCGTCGCCCTGCCCGCGCGGCCGGCGTGGTGCGGTCTCCTTGTGCCAGTGGAAGATGTCGTTGGGGTTGGCGACGCGGCCGACGTAGGACTGGGCGAGGCGGGCGCTAAGAGAAGGGGGAGAGAAGGGGGTGGAGGGTCGGGCGCGCGCGCGGCCTTCTCTCTCCGCCCTCCACCCCCCTCCTCTCTCTCCCTCTCTCCTCCTACCTGCTCAGCGTGGTGAAACCAGTGTAGTCCACCCGCAGCCGCACCAGGGGCGGCTCCGGCGGCGCGCGCCCGCCGAGGCCCGCGGGCGCGCGCGCGGCCGCGTCGGCGAGCGCCGCGTCGACCTCGGCCGCCAGCACGGCCTCCACCGCCGCCCCCTCGCCGTCCACGCCGGGCGCCAGTTTGGACTTTAGGGACAGTGTGCGGTAGGCAAAGCGGCGGGCGGTGTCGAGGGGGAGGGAGGTGACGCGGAAGGCGTGGTGGGCGGCGCGCGGCGAGGGCGGGGAGGGGGACGCGCTGTCGGCCGCCACCCCAGCCCGCCGGCGGGACGCGGCCGCCATCGCACCCGCATCGATCTCCAGCAGGTAGGCGTGCTTGGGCGCGGCTTCGCCCTCGGAGAGCGCGGTCGCGACGGTCGACCCGGGTTGGAGCACCGCAAACGGCACCCCGCCCACGCTCACCTCGCCCAGGCACTCGTGCTCGTGCCCCCACACCACGAGGTCGAGCCAGGGTGGGAGGCAGCGCGGGTCGACGAGGGTGTGGCCGCCGGCCGACGCGCGGCCGCGCGCCTCACGGTTTTGGTGGATGACGAAAATGTTGTACGTGTCGGCCGGGGGCGCCTCCCACGTCACCGCGCCCGCCGCGCGGAAAACGCGGGCGACGCGGTCCTCCCGGTGCGCGCCCAGGCCGTAGAGCGCGACGCGGGGGGCGGGCGAGGGCGCGCCGTCGGCCGCGCGCCGCGACACGATGACCGGGTTGATGGCCAGCCGCCCCTGCTCCGACCCCTCGAGCGGCACCTTGCCAAAGTAGTTGACCGCGCGCGCGGCGGCCAGCATGTCGACGGCGGACAGGTTGTCCGCGCCGCCGGGGTCGTCGTGGTTGCCGTGAATCGTAAAGACGGGGAGCGTGACGGCGACGCTCGGGTCCCCGAAATTGGCCGCCCCGCCCACGATGCCGTCGGCGGGGGGGCGTCCGGTCGTCGGCGCGTCGAGGGCCAGGCGGGTGGTCGGGCGGAGGCGCCGCGCGTCGTCGCCGCCGCCCCCGCCCGCGCCGCCACCGCCGCCGCGCAGGCAGTGCCGGTACAGCGTGGACAGCGCGCGCACCACGGTGGAGCGGGAGGGGCGGTTGTCGTGGAAGAGGTCGCCGCCGAGGAGGACGAAGTCGGCCTGAAGAGGGAGGGAGGGAGGAAAGAAACAAGGGGGTCGGCGGCGGCGGCGCGGCGCGGCGCGCCTCCCCTCCTTCTCCCCTCTCCCCCATCTCGCCTTGTTCTGCGTGGCCAGCTCAAACACCTCGTCAAAGGTGTCGAACGAGTCGTTGCGGCGGGCGTCGTCCTTCTCCCAGCAGCCCTGGGGAGGAGGGACGGGGGTGGGCACCGACTCGACCCTTTTCCACCGCCTCGGACGCCCTCCCACCCTGCCACCACCCACCAGGTGATTGTCGGACGAGATGAGGATGCGCATCGTGGAGTCGGACGGGCTGGGGGGAGGGAGGGCGTCGGCTAGCACGCGCGCGCGCCTGCGGGGCGCGCCGCTGGGCCCCGCCGCCCGTGGACGGGCGCGCGGCGCCGGGCCAGCGCCGCTGGCACCGCGCGCGGGCGGGCGACGCGCGCCCTCAACCCTCCCGACCCAATCGCCCCTCCCAATCCCATCGCCCCCCATCCGCTCACCCGCCGTCGCCCGCGGCCGCGATGTCGTCCGGCTCGGCCTCCGCGACCGGCGCGCGGCGCCGGGGCGGCATGGTGGGCCGGATGGGTGGGGTGGGGAGTGAGAAGTGGCGCGGCCCAGAGCCACTCTGCCTCTGCCTCGATGGGCGCCCTCCACGCCCCTCGGTTCACCGCGCCCGCTCGGGGCCGGCCGCCGGTCATCGCCAGGGCGGTCCCACGCCCCGCCGCGGCCGCGGTCGCCCTCGCCGCCGCGCTCGCGGCGGCCCCGCCCCCCGCCCTGGCCGCCGACTCAACTCTGCAGACCGCGGTCGCCGCCCTGCAAACCGCGGTGGCGGACGCGGGGCCGGCGGGCCCCGCGCTCTTCGCGGGAGCCTATGCCGCCGCGGTCGTCGCGCTCGCGCCCGCCTCGGCGCTCACCCTCCTCGCCGGCGCCCTCTTCGGCCCCGTCCTCGGCACCGCCGTCGTCAACGTGGGCGCCACTGCGGGAGCGACCGCAGCGTGCGCGCTGGCGCGCCGCGCGGCGGCGCCTGCTCTCGCGCGCCTCGACGGCACCCCCGCTTGGGACTCGCTGCGCGCCGTGCTGGCCACCGCGTCTGGCGGCACCGATAACGCGTGGGCCGGGTTTCGGCTGGTGCTCCTGCTGCGGCTGTCGCCGGCGGTCCCCTTTTCAGCGAGCAACTACGCGCTCGGCGCCCTGACCCCCGTCCCCTTGCCCGCCTTTGCCGCCGCCACCGCCCTGGGATCCCTGCCCGCCACCGCGGCGTACGTGGCGGCCGGTTCGGCGGGCGGGCGCGCGTTGAGCGGGGAAGGGGCAGGGGGCGGCCCCCCCGCTTGGCTCCTCGCCCTCGGCGCGGTCGCCACCCTGGCCGCCGTCAAGCTCGTCGGCGACGCCGCGGCCAATGAGCTGGCCAAGGGGAAAGGAGAGGAGTGATTGGGGAGGGGCGAGAGAGCGAGAGACGACGCGAGCGTGCGACCCCCACCCCTCGATCCCCGTTCCCGCGGCAGCGCGGCCTCGCCCGCTTTACACGCGCGCGCCTCTCCTCTCTCCTCGCGGGCGCGGCGGCCGGCCGGCACGGCCTCGAGCCGCCACGCCCTCACCTCTCGCGCGAGCGTGCGCGCACACACCCCCTCACGCCTATCTTCACGTCAGGCGGTCGACGACGGTCGACACCAGGTTGATGGCCGCCATGGCGGTCGCGTGCAGGGCGCCGACGGTGACCCAGGGGCCGTACAGGTCCTTGGCGACGACGTACGCGGTCGCTGCAAGGATCGCGGCGTTGGCCGCCCCCGCCTTGTCGACCTTGAACCCCGACTCGTAGAGCGCCTTGGCGGAGACGGCGGCGATCGCCGCGGTGAGCCACTGGGAGGCGTAGCCCTTGTACGCCGCGCCGGCGAGCGTCGCGATGGCCGCCCACGTGCCCGCGGCCCCCAGCCCCAGCGCCTGCGCGGTGAGCACGCCGAACAGGCACACCACGGTCGTGCCCACGTCGTAGAGGGAGAGGGAGGCGACGGCGAGGGCGGTGGGCGCGACCAGGCCGCCGACGTCGCCCGTCGCGCCGCCGACGCCGAGCGCGATCTTGGCGACGGCCGCCGCGACGACGAGGTAGGAGAACCACTGTGTGGAGGGAGGGAGGGAGAGGGGGGGGGGGGGTCGACAGGGAGGCGGGAGACGGTTTGGTCGGCGCGCGCGGCGAGCTGGAGAGACCCCACCCCCGCGCCCCGCGCTGTCGCTCACGCTCAGCACCGTCCCGACCGACAGCTCCACGTTCTTGTACAGCGCGCCCGCAAAGCCGGCGACGAAGAGGCCCTTCTTGGCGTCCTCGTCGATGGCGAGGGCGGCGGGCGGGGGGAGGAGGGAGCGGCTGAAAGAGGGGGGGGCGTGGGGGTGTCGGCGACAGCGGCGGGAGGTGCCAAGGGCGCGACCGCCGCGCCAGCGTCGCCCACACGCGCTCGTTCGCCCTCGCACGCCCGCGCGGGGCGGGTGTCGGGCCGGCCCGGCGGCCGGACCGCGCCGTGCGGCTCCCTGTCCGGTCGAGGCATTCTGGGGGGTGCCGCCCGCCGCTGCCCGCTGCCCGCCGCCCCCCCCACTACGCCCCACAAGGCGCCAATGAGGCCATTGCCGCCCTCTGCCCCCCCAATCTGGGCCGCGATCACTCACCCGGGCCTGGCGAGGCCGACGCGCGCCAGGCGGGCCGGCACGGCCGCCGCGACGCGGCGGGGCGCGAGCGCGGGGCGCGCGGTCGAGGCACGGGCGAGGGCCTGCATGTCGGCGAGTGTGTGGGTGGGGGGCGGGGGCAATGGGGGGCGGGGAGGCGCGGTGTGCCGGCGCCGGTGCGCGCCGGCGCCGAACCGCTTTCGCTCCTAGTCAGCCTGCCGTCCCGCAAACTCTGTCGCTTGCACAAGGGGGGGGGGCACCGCTCCCGGAAACGCGCCACGGGGCGCCGAGTGACCTAAACTCGTCGTCCGAGGGGGGGAAAAGGGGGAAAGGGGAGGGGGCGGCCGAAGCGCGGAAGAGCTCGCGCCGACCGGCCCCCGCGGCCGCCGCGCCCGCCCGGGAGGGCCGGGCCCGGCGCCAACACACCACCACTCGCGCACCAGCGCACAGCGCCGGGCGCTCACCCCCCCCCCCTCACGCGCCGTTTGCCTCGACGGCCGGCCCCGCCGCCACGATGGCCGCCGCCAACTTGGGGCACACGAAGCCGTCGCCGTCGGCGTACTTGTCAAAGTTGGCTGCGTAGATGGTGGCCAGGTGGGCCAGGGCGGCGTCAAACGCGGACGGGTCTGCCCACGCGCCGCGCGGGTCGAGCAACTCGGCCGGCACGCCCGCGCACTCGACCGGCACGTGCAGGCCGAAGACGGGCGACCGCGTCGTGGCCGCCTTGTCCAGGGCGCCCGCGTGGATGGCGTCGAGGATCGCGCGCGTGTGGCGCAGCTTGATGCGCGAGCCCGCGCCGTACGCGCCGCCGGTCCACCCGGTGTTGACGAGCCAGGCGTGGGTGCCTGGAGGGGTGAGAGATGGGTGGGAGGAGGGTGTGGGAGGCGTGCGGCTCTCCACCTCCCTCCCTCGCGCGCGCCAGCCCTCCTCTCTCCCTCCCCTCTCCGCCTCCCTCACCGTGCTTCTCCATCTTCTCGGCCAGCATGGAGGCATACTTCATGGGGTGCCACATGAGGAACACCCCCCCAAAGCAGGCGGAGAAGGTCGCTTCCGGCTCCAACACGCCGTCCTCGGTGCCGGCCACTTTGGCGGTGTAGCCGGAGATGAAGTGGTACATCGCCTGCTCCTTGGTCAGGCGCGAGACCTGGCGGTGGAGGGGGGTGGGGTGGGGGGTGGGTGGGTGGTGGGCGGGGTTGGGCGACCCATCTCTCCGCCTCTCTCCTCTCCTCCCACCGGCGGCAGGACGCCAAACGCGTCGCAGCACAGCAGCACCAGGTTTTTGGGGTGCCCCGCGACGCACGGAATGCGCGCGTTGTTGATGTGCTCGATCGGGTAGGACGCGCGCGTGTTTTCCGTCACCGCGTTGGAGTCGAACGCGACGGTGCGCGTGTGCTCGTCGAAGACGACGTTCTCCAGCACGGCGCCAAAGCGGATGGCGGCGTGGATCTCGGGCTCTTGGGCGGCTTTGAGGCCGATGCACTTGGCGTAGCAGCTGCGACGAGGAGCGGGGGCGGGGTCGGCCGCCGCGCGCGCGCGCCCCGCTCCACCTCCACCCTCCACCCTTTCCCCCCTCTCGCGCCGCACCCGCCCTCGATGTTGAACACGCCGGTGTCCGACCAGCAGTGTTCATCGTCCCCCACGAGCGGGCGCGCGGGGTCGGTCGAGAGCGTCGTCTTGCCGGTGCCCGACAGCCCGAAGAACAGCGTCACGTCCCCCGCCGCGCCCACGTTGCAGCCAGAGTGCAGGGAGAGGACGCCCCGCTTGGGCATGTGGTAGTGCATGACCGAAAACACGCCCTTCTTCATCTCCCCCGCGTACTGCGTCCCCAGGATGACCATCTCCCCCGCCCCCAGGTGCACGTCGATGGACGTCGACGATGACATGAAGGACGTGTACCGGTTGACGGGGAAGGCGCCCGCGTTGAAAATGGTGAAATCGGGCTCCCCGAAATGGGCCAGTTCGTCCTCCGTCGGCCGGATGAGCATGTTGTGCATGAAGAGGGCGTGGTACGCGCGCCCGCAAACGACGCGCACCTTGACGCGGGCGCCGGGGTCCCAGCCGGCGTAACCGTCGAACACGAAGATGCGGTCGAGCATGTTGAGGTAGTCGACAGCGCGCTCCCGGTTCAGCAGAAACGTGTGCTCGTCCATCTCGAAGTTGGGCGACCCGTTGGCGGGCTCGCCGGCGCGGGGCGCCCACCAGATGTCGCGCTCGACCGAGGCGTCGCGGACGACGCGCTTGTCCTTGGGGGAGCGCCCGGTTTTGGCGCCGGAGAGGGCGGCCAGGGCGCCGGAGGCCATGATGTGGGTGCCGGGCTCGTGGGCCAGGGCCTAGAAGGAGGGGAGGAAAGGAGTGGTGAGTTTTTTGTCTCCTTTTTTCCTTTTCTTTGCGCCGCCCCACCCCTCTCTCCGCCCTCTCTTTCTCCCTCACCTTTTCGTAGAGCTCGGCGGGCGTCAGGTTGTGGTAGACGACCGTCGGTTTCAGGCCCGCATCCGACATGGCGCGCAGGAAGCCGAGGGCGGGCGCGTCAAAGGGTCGGTCCGACTTGACGACGCGGGGGCCGGCGCTGGGGTAGAGGGATGGGGGGTGGGGGTGGGGATGAAGGTTGGGCTCGCCGCCACCGCGCGCGGCCCTCCCCCCTCCCTCCACCCTCTCCAAGCCCCACTCGGCACACTCACTCGCGGGCTTTGGACTTGAGGGTGGTGGAGATCGATTCCAGGTGGCGCTGGTGGGTCGAGTCTGGCGGAAAGAAGGGCGGTGAGGGTGAGGGGCGAGTCGCGACGGGGCCAGGCCTCGCTCGCGCGGGCCCGCCCGGCGCCCAGGCTCCCCCCAACGCCCCTCCCCGCGCAGCGGGCGCCGCGACGCATCCGCCCGAAACCGCGGCCGGGCGCCCGCCCCCGCCCGCGCCCGCCCACGCCTGCGCGCGGCCGGGAAGCCGCCGCCGCCATGGGAACCGGGACCACGCCTCCCCTCCCCCCCTCTCACCATCGTGCCGCGGCTTGGTCGAGCTCTTCTGCAGCCGGTATAGCTCCGCGACGTCCACCGCGCGCGACGCGCCGGACACGCCCTCGTGCAGGCGCCACATCGACAGGCGCGCCGACTCGGCGTCGGGGTCGTCGTGGGCGTGGCCTTTGGCGGGGAAGGACATGGTCGGTGGGTGGTGGGGTGGGGTGTGGGGGCCGCCGCTCGGGGGGGCGGCGGTGGGGAGTGACGAGGAAAGGGGCGCGCGCGGGCACGCTATCTCGCCCGCCACGAGCCTCGCACCACGGCGCCGCCCGAAACCCGGAGCCACGCGCGCCACACGCCCGGCACCGCCAACACCGCCGAGCCCCCGCGTCACGCCTGGGGCCGCCGCGCGGCCGCGGCACGGTAGAGCCCCAGGTACGTCGCCGCGGACCGCGCCCACGACCAGTCCTGCCGCATCGCGCGCGGCGCCAGCGCCGCGTCCCACCACGCCGCGCCGCCGGGCGCGGCCCGGGCGGCCAGCGCGCGGCGCACGGCGCGCGCGCACTCAGCCGCGGTCGGTTCGTCAAACAGAAACGCGGCGCGCGCGTGCTCGGGCGCGCCCGCGTCGTCCAAATCCGTGAGCGTCGCGGCCAGCCCCCCCGTGCGCCGCGCGATGGGGACGGCGCCGTAGCGCAGGGCGAGCAGTTGGGCGAGGCCGCACGGTTCCCACAGGGAGGGCATCAGGATCATGTCCGCCCCGGCGTAGATGCGCCTGGAGAGGGCTTCCGAGAAGAACATGCAGTAACGAGCCGAGTTTCCTGACGACGCGGCCGCGGCGGCCGCCCGAAACCGGGCGTCGACCGCCGGGTCGGGCGCCGTCCCTAGCACCACCACCTGCGCCCCCCCCTCCACCGCGGCCGCAATGCCGGCCTCGAAGAGGGCGACCCCTTTTTGGTCGGTCAGGCGGGAGACGACGGCGAGGAGCGGGGACGGGGGGGTGGTCGGGGTCAGCCCCACCTCGGCCAGCAGCGCCGCCTTGGCCGCCGCCTTGCCCGCGGCCGCGTTGGACGCGTCGTACGGCATGGGGAGGGCGTCGTCGTGCATGGGGTCGTACGCATCTATGTCGATGCCGTTGACCACGCCGACGAAGCGGTTTGAGCGCGCGGCCGCGGCGAGCGCGCGCTCCAGGCCGTGCCCGCCGCCCGGTCGCACCACTTCCTCGGCGTACGTGCTGGACACCGTGGTCACCATGTCGCAGGTTTCTATCGCGGCCTTGAGCAGGTTCGCGTCTGGCTGCCCCCCAGGCCCAGCGCGCGGGTCGGCAAGCGCGGCCGCGGCCCACGCCGGCAACGCCCCCGGCGCGAGCGCGGGCACGTCGGCAAGTGAGTCCGGGTTCGTCCTCCCCTGGAAGGCCAAATTGTGGATCGTGAGCACGGTCGCGGGCCGCGCCGAGAGCGCGCGCGGGAGCGCCGCGCCGCCCGGCCCGCCCGGCCCGCCGAGGCGCAGCAGCAGCGGCACGGCCGCCGCCTGCCAATCGTGCGCGTGCACGACGTCGGGCGCGCGCCCGGACCAGGCCAGGAACTCGACGGCGGCGGCGGCGAACAAGAGAAAGCGCGAGGCGTCGTCGGGGCCGCAATAAAACGCGCCCCGCCAAAACGGGGGCGCCCCGCCGCCCCCGGCCGGCGCCGGCTCCAGCAGGTAGGCGGGGACGCCGCCGCAGACGGCGGCCCACACGGCGACGGGCGCGAGGCCGCCGCGCCAGGGGACGGACAGCTGGCCCAGGACGCGCAAATCGGTGAGCGCCGAGTAGTCGCCGCAATCGTACTTGGGCAGCACCAGCTCGGCCAGGGTGCCGGTCGCCTGGTGGGCGCGGGCGAGGCCGGTCACGACGTCGGCGAGGCCGCCGACCTGGGAGGGGGAGGAGGCGGACGGGGGGTGGGTCGCGCGCGCACTCCACACCCCCACCCTCTCCTCCCTCCCCCCACCCGCCTCGCCTTGGCAAAGGGCGCGGCCTCGCTCGCGACGTGCACGACGTGCAGCCCCGGGCGGGCGGCGACGCCGCAGCGGGCGCCGAGCGCGGCGGCGAGGCGCGCGTCGGGCCCGCCGCGCGCGGCGGCGTACGCGGCCAGCACCGCGCCGTCCCCCTGCCACGCCAGCGTGCGCAGCAGCGCCACCGCTTCTGGCGGCAGCGCCCGCGCGGCGGCCAGCGCGTCGAGCGTGACGTGGAGCGACGCGGCGGCCGCCGCGCGCGCGCGGCGTGGCGGCGCGGCCGCCAGCCCCACCCCGCGCGCGACGTCGACCGCGATCGCGTAATCGGCGCCCGCGTTGTTGTCCCAGCGCACGTCGCCCGCGGGGGACGAGCCGGCAAAGGCGGCCTGCAGTTCGAGCCGCGCGGGCGACGGCAGCCGCGACGCTCTGACCGAGACGGCGCCGGTCCACACGTCGCCCGCCCCCCCCTCCTTGTCCAGCGCCACCTCGACTGCGTCCTGCCAGCCCGAGTGGCCGCAGCGCGCGGTGACGGACACCGACCCCGCGAGAGGCCCCCCGGACGCATCGTACCGCAGCGCCACGGCAAACGCGGGCTCCCCCACGGCCGCAGTGAGAGAAGAGCCGCATGAGACATGGAGAGGAGGGTCGGCCGCGGCCGCGGCCGCGCGAGGGCGGATGGGGGCGCGCACGCGCCGAGGCGGAAGAGCTCGGGGCGCCGGCGGGCGCGCCCGCGCGCGCAGGGGCGCCTGGGATCGCATGCCCGGCGCGCGAACGCCGGCGGCCAACCGCCGGGGGGCGGGAGTGAACGACGGCGGGCGACGGTACGCACTCCTCTCCCCCGCGGCCATGCTGGCCCGAGCCGCCGCGTCGGCCGCGGCGGCCGCCCGCCTGGCCCGCCACCGCCCGCTCTCCGCCCTGGCCACCGCGGGCCTCGACCCCGACACCGCCGACCTCCACGCGCTCGCCTCCGACTTTGCCGCGCGCGAGCTCGCCCCCCACTCGGACTCGTGGGACCGGGACTCGGTGCGGGGAGGGGTGGGCGGGGTGTCGGGAGGGGTGGTGGCGGTTAGGCGCGCGCCTCGTCACTGGACCCTTCCTCCTCCCACCTCCACCACCTCCTTCAGCACTTCCCGCTGCCCACCCTGCGCGCCGCTGCGTCCGCCGGCTTCGCCGCGCTCTGCGTCCCGCCCGTGCACGGCGGCGCGGGGTTGACCCGCGCGGCGGCGGCGGCCGTTTTTGAGGCGCTCGCGGGCGGCGACACGCCGCTGGCCGCCATGCTCACGATTCACAACATGGTTGCCAACGCGATCAATGCGCACGGATCGGCCGAGCAAAAAGGGGAGTGGTTGCCGAGGCTGGCGTCGATGGATTCTCTCGCGTCCTACTGCCTCACCGAGCCCGGGGCCGGCTCCGACGCCGCCTCCCTGCGCACGACCGCGGTCCCCGTCGCCGGCGGCGGCTGGGAGCTGACCGGGGAGAAGGCGTTCATTTCTGGCGCGTCGGCAGCGGGCCTCTTCCTCGTCCTTGCGCGCGTCGCCGACGCGCCGCCCGGCGCGGCCGGCATCTCCGCCTTTCTCGTCGACGCCGCCACCACGCCCGGCATCAGCGTCGGCCCCCCGGAGCGCAAGATGGGGTGGAAGCTGCAGCCCACGTGCTCAGTCTCCTACGACCGCGCCCTCCTCCCCCCCACCGCCCTCCTCGGCCCCCCCGGCGCCGGCTTCAAGCTCGCCATGGCCGCCCTGGACGGCGGCCGCGTCAACATTGGGGCGGTCTCCGTGGGCTGCGCGGGCGCGGCGGTCGAGCGCGCGCGGGTCTACGCGGCCGGGCGGACCCAGTTTGGCTCGCGCGTGGCCGACTTTCAAGCCACCCGCTTCGCCCTGGCCGACGCCGCCACCGCCGTGCACGCGTCCCGCCTCCTCGTGCGGTCTGCAGCCGCCGCCCTGGACGCCGGGTGCCCGACCGCGACGCTCCAAGCCGCCGCCGCGAAACGGTTCTCCACCGACGCCTGCTTCGACGCCGCCAACGCGGCGATGCAGGTGTTTGGGGGGTACGGCTACCTGGCCGAGTACGGCGCCGAGCGCGCGGTGCGCGACTTGAGGTGGGGGAGGGGGGAGAGGGAGGGGCGCGCGCGCGCGGCGCGGTGCGCGCGCCGCCGCCGACACACCCGCTCCTTCCCGCCCCTTCTCCGCAGGGTGCACTCCATCCTCGAGGGCACCAACCAGATTATGCGCCTCGTCATCTCGCGCGAACTCGACCGGCTCGACCCGGTGGGGCAGTGAGAGAGGGCGGGAGAGAGAGAGAGAGGGGCGCTGCGCCCATTTTGTGTGAAGGTATGCCCCTACCCGGTTTACAACGCTCCCTCCTCCCAACTACTCCGCCGCGGTCGGCTTACGCGCGGAGAACATGATGAACCGCGCGCGGCGCCAGCGCCGGAAGTCGACCAGGCCGGCTGCCGCGCACACATCCCTCAGCTCGGCCTCGGACCACCACCGGTACGCACCGTTGGTGGCAGAGGCGGCCGGGACGAGGGAGGCCAGTTTCGACGCCGTTTCGTCGCCCAGGAGGGCGCCCAAGGGGGCGGCCGCGTCGAGGAAGGTCGAGGCGACTAACACGCCGCCCGGCTTGAGCACGCGCCCCACTTCCGCGACCGCCAGCCCCGGCGCGGGCCAGCAGTGCAGGGCGGCGCCCGCGTGGACGGCGGCCAGGGACGCGTTGGCAAACGGGAGGCGCCCCGCGTCGACCCTCAGCGGGAGGTACCGCCCCGGCGCGACGCCGTCGGCCGCCAGCCCCGCGGCCGCGGTGCGCAGCATGGACTCCGAGTAGTCGGCCGCGATGACGCCGTCGAACAGGGGGGAGGCGGCGAAGCGCCGGGAGAAGAGGCCGGAGCCGCACGAGAGGTCGAGGAGGGGGCCGCGCGAGCCGGCGACGGCGGGGGCGGCGGCGAGCCAGGCGCAGGCGGTGTCGAACTCGGCGTCGGCGCCGGGGAAGCCGGCCCTGAGAGGGGGGGAAGAGGGGAGGTGGGGGGTGGGAGGGTGGGAGGGCGGGACTCGCCGCGCGCGCGCGCGCAAGCGGCCGCTCTCTCCCTCCGCCCTCCCTCTCACCACGCGAATCCGGCCCGCCACCCCCTGTCGTACGCCGCCGCCACCAGGGGCGACCGAAACAATTCGGTCCCCGCCCAGTAGCGGTCGCCGCCCGTGGTCGGCGCGCCCGCGGCGGGGGTGAGGTCTAAAAATGTGGCGTCCGCCGCAAACGACCGGCCGCAGGACGGGCAGCCAGGGGGAGAGAGCGTGCCGGGGCCGGCGTGGATGACGGGGAAGGGGGTGGCGTGGCAGAGGGGGCACGCGCAGGGGAACACGACGGGGGGCGGGGGCGCGGGGGGGGCGTCCGCGTCGGCGGGCGATGCCACCGCCGCCGCGCGAGACGGCGCCACGCGGGCCCAGTGGGCGCGGCGTGGCGGGCCGCAGGGCGCGCGCTGGGCGCGGGCGGCGACGCGGGAGAAGGCCATGGTCGGTGTGGGCGGCCGCGACGTCGGCAGCGGCTCTCTACTCTCTATCCACCCGCCATGCGCTCCCAGCTGCTGCCGCGCCCGCCCCTGGCGGCCACCACCGCGCGCGCGGTCCCCACCGCGCGCCCCGTCGCCGCGCGGCGCGCCGCGCCGGCGCGCCGCCGCCGCGCCGCGCCCGCCGCCGCGCGCGCCACCTTCTCGCCCGGTGAGAGAGAGGCTGCGCCTCGATCGCCGGCGACAGAAACGGCGGCGGGACGGCTAGCCAGCGCCACGCAACAGCGCAGCCGACCCCACCCCCACCCACCCACCCCCTCCCCTCCACCAGGCGCCCCCGCCGGCCTCACGCCCGAGCTGAAAGTGGCCCTGGACAAGTTCACGACCGACAACGCGGTCGTCCTCTTCATGAAGGGCAACCGCGACTTCCCCCAGTGCGGCTTCTCCAACACGGCCGTCCAAATCCTCAACTCGCTCGGCGCGGCCTACGAAACGGTCAACATCCTGGAGGACGACGCACTGCGCGCGGGGCTCAAAGAGTATTCCGCGTGGCCCACCTTCCCCCAACTGTATGTGGGCGGCGAGTTCTTGGGCGGGTGCGACGTCATGATCGCGGCCTACCAGTCGGGGGAGCTGGTGGAGGCGGTGGAGGCGGCGGCGGCCGAGTAGGGACGGTGAAGGTGGTTGGTTGGATGCCGCTTTTGTGTGACGGCTGCCCGGCCTGTCTCCCCGCGCCGCGCGCCGCGCCATGGTCTGGCCTCTCACAAAAGCAGCGCCGCCAAACGCCGCCCCGAAAACCGCCCGCCACCCCTCTTTCACTCGGCGTCGCCCATGTCCGAGTCGTTGCCCGACGAGACCCCTTCCCCGCCGCCCTCCCCCCCAAACGCCTCCCCAAAGTCGTACGCGTCGCCCCCGGCGCCGGACCCCACGGCGAGCGCGGCCGCGAGCTCGTCGGCGGCGTCGCCGACGCCGCGCTTGGCGCCGCGGGACGCGCGCTTGGCCGCCTTGCGCGTCGCGCGCGCGGCGACCGGGTTGAATTGGCCGGGCGCGCTGTACAGGGCGGCGGCTTGGGAGGGGGCGGGCTTGGAGAGAGCGGGTTGAAGGGCGGCGGGGGCGGCGTCGCCGTCCGAGTCGGTCGCGCCTTCATCCTCCGACGAGTCGCCGTCCTTGTCGCTCGCGGGCTTGACCACGGCCTCGTCCTCGGCCGGCGCGCCCGCGGGCGCCGCCAGAAAGTAGCGCGGGGTGGCGGCGGCGGCGGCGGCCGGCACCGAGCCGGGGGCCAGCACCGCCGCGCGCCGCCCCTCAAGCGCGCCGCCGTCGGCCTCCTCGTAGAGCGACGCCAGGTCCACGCCCGCCGCGGGGGCGACGATGGCCGCGTCGTCGCCGGCGGCGGGGGCGGGGGTGGACGGGGGAAGTGTGTAGTAGGGGACGCGGCCCGCGCGCCAGTCGGCCGCGAGCACGCGCGCGGCGGCGTCCGCGTCGGGCACGCCGCCCGGGCGCAGCTTGCCGCGCGCAATGGCCAGCGCCCGCAACAGCTCATCGGGGTCGTCCGTGGGCGGCACGCGGTAGTGGGCGGCGAGCGCGCGCGGCGGCGCGCGCGCGAGCGCGGCCGCAGCGACCGCGCGCGCGTCGACCGCCGCGCCGCCGTCGGCGACGCACCCGCGCAGGGCCAGGTCAGCGGCGGCGTCCGACCCGGCCGCCCGGCGCAGGACGACGCCCGGCGAGTCGAGCAGGGTGAGCGAGGCGTCGAGGCGAATCGTCTGCGCCGCGCGCGTCACGCCCGGCGCGTTGCCCGTGCGCGCGACGCGCGCGCGCTTGAGCGAGTTGACGACGGACGATTTGCCGACGTTGGGCAGGCCGACGATGCCGACGACGGCCATGGCGCCCGCGCCGCGCGCGCGCGCGACGCCGCGGAGCAGGCGCAGGAGCGCGTCCGCGCCGACGCACGTCGCCGCGCCGGCTAGGGGGCGGCCATCGGCGTCTTCCACGTCGCCGCCGGGGCCGGGGGCGCCCCGGCGCCGTTTGGCGCCCCGGCCGCGGCCAGAAGCGGGGGCGCCGCGCCCGACCGCCCCGGACGCCCCCGTCGCCGCCTTGAACGCGACCGCGGGCGCGTCCCGCCGCAGCACGGCCAGCCAGGCAGCGGCCGCCGCGGGCGGTACGAGGTCCACCTTGTTCAACAGGAAGACCAGGGTTTTGGGGGCCCCGGGCGCGCGCGCCACGGCGCGCTCGAGCGCCGCGCACCGGCACGACGCCGGGTCGCGCGCGTCGAGGACCTGCACGATGATGTCGGCCTCAGCGATGACGCGGGCGAGCTCGCCGCCAAAGGCGCGGCGCGATGCATCAGAAGCGAGCGGCGGCGGTGGCGGCGGCGTCGCGGGCGCGGCGTCGAGCGGCACGCCCCGCTCCCGGTGCGCGGCACGGGCGACCTTCCTCGCTTCCGCCACCTCGATGTCACGCCGGGCGTGCAGGTTGGCTTCAGCGATTAATTCAGCCTTGAGCGGCCACGCCGACGGCATCCCCGGGTCGCGCTTTTTCGGCGCCACGACGCCCGCCTTGGCGTCCTTCTTCGCCTGCTTGGCCTTTTTGCGGTGGTGCTCCTTGACTTTTTTTATGATCTTGTGCTTCTGCTTGAGCGTCGTGCTGAGGGTGAAGGAGGGAATCGGGGCGTCGGCCGCCGGCGCAGGGGCGGCCGCGTCCGCCGCCCCCCCTAGCCTCGCCCACGCGCTCTCTATCTCACCGCTTGGACTTGCAGCGCCCCCCTTTTTTGGGCATGGCGGCTCTCCGCACGGCGCGGCGGGCGGCGCGCGCGGCGGCTGGAGGCGGGCGCGGGCGCGGAGCGCTCGAGCCTGGCTAGTCCGAGCTAGCGGGCGCCGGAGTCGCTCGAGGGCGGGCGGAAAGGGTGGCGGTGGGCGGTGTGGGGCGGGCCGGCGTGGCGGCCGACGAATGTGTCGGCGGCGGCGCTGCCTGCGCCACTCTTGCTCGCCCACGCCCGCCCGCCCGCCGCCCGCCCGCCGCGGTCGCCGCCGAGCCCCAGAGCTCTTGGCCCACACCAGGAGCCAGGCTCCACACCGCGCCGCTGCGGCCGCCGCCGCCCCCACACCCCTCTCCTCATGGGCCGCTCCCTGCGCCGCGCCAAAAAGTCGAGGCCGAAATCGCGCGTCGGCGTCAAAAAGAGGCCGACCGCCAAAGCGCCGCGCCCGGTGGAGCTCGCCGTCGCGGGCGCCGCGTCCCTGGCGCCCAAGCTCGGCTCGGCCCCCGACTGGAAAGAATCAGCGCCTGTGACGGCCAACTACGCGGCTGCCGGCCTGGCGGCCGACCCGAACGCGCGCTTCGGGCGCAACGCGCAGCGCGCCGACCCGCTAGCGGCCACGGCCGCCGCGCTGGACGCCGGCGCCGACTGCCCGAGCGACGACGACCTGCGCGAAGCCGCGGGGATGCGCCGGCGCGACGGCGCGTCCGCGCCCAAGCGGCGGCTCACTGCGACGCAGACCGCTGTTGTCTCCGCCCTCGTCGCCGCGCACGGCGACGACGTGGCCGCCATGGCGCGCGACACCAAGCGCAACCGCATGCTGCTGCCGGCGAGCAAGTTGCGGGAGCTGCTCAAGCGGCGGGAGGTGGCCGCGGGCGACGCGCGGCACGGGTTTCGCGCGCCGCGCAAGAGCCTGTGGTGAGGGTGTGGGGGGGGGGTGGTGGGTGGAGGCTCGCGCCGGCTCGTGGACATGCACTGCAGTTTTGGTGTGACAGCCGGCGGCATCTGAAACAAGAAGCCGCGCCGGCGAGAGTGGTGCCACCGGCTCTGGCCCTCTCTCCCTCACACCCCCGCGGCCCACGCGCCGCCCACACGCCGCCCACGCGCCGAGCGCGCGCCGAGCCCCTGTCGCCTCTAGGGCGCTCCCGCCCCTCCCCGCGCCGCGCCCGCCGCCGCTCGCGTTCCCGCGCCCATGGGCGCCTGCTCCTCGGCGCCCGACCGCGCCCGCCCCCTGGTGCGCGGCCGGCTGGCGCGCTGGTGCCATCGCGGGGTGGCGCGCGCGCGGCTTTGGCCCAACCGCCACCCCTCCACCCCTCTGTCCAGCCGTCCTTTGTCCGCCGCTTGCCCGCCGGCGTCCTGGGCGCCGGCCCCACCCCCAACGTGCGCGACGTCTACACCCTGGGCCGCGTCCTGGGGCGGGGCGCCTTTGGGACGACGCGCGCGGCGTCCGCCAAAGACGGGACCGGGCCGGCCGCCGTCAAGTCCGTCCCCCTTGCCCGCCTGCGGGACGCGGCCGACGTGGACGCGCTGCGGCGTGAGGTGGACATCCTGGCCCGGCTCGACCACGCGCACGTCGTGCGGCTCCAGGGCGTGTTTGAGGACGCGGCGAACCGGCCCAACCCTCACGTGCACCTCGCCATGGACCTGTGCGCGGGCGGCGAGCTCTTTGACGCCATCACCCGGCGCGGCTACTTCAGCGAGGCGAGGCGTGGGGGTGGTTGCGGGGGGGGTGGCGCCGGAGCGACGCGCAGGCCTCACCCTCTCCCCGTCTCCCCCGTCTCCAGGCCTGCGCCGCCAAGCTCCTCCGCGTCATTGTCTCCACCCTGGACTATTGCCACGCCGCCGGCGTCGTGCACCGGGACGTGAAACCCGAAAACCTGTTGCTCGAGTCGACCGACCCCGCGTCATCGCTCAAGCTGGCCGACTTTGGCCTCGCCGCCTGCGTGCACGGCGCCTCCGGCAAAGACCCCCTGCGCGACGTTGTCGGCTCCCCCTACTACATCGCGCCCGAAGTCCTCACGGGCCGCGGCTACGGCCGCGCGGCGGACCTGTGGTCGGCGGGCGCGGTGTTGTACATGCTCCTGTCCGGGCGCCCCCCCTTCCTGGGCGCGACGGAGGAAGACGTCCTGGACGCCGTGTCGCGCGACGACCTGGACACGGAGGGCGGGACGTGGGGGACGATCTCGCCCGCGGCCAAAGCCGTCGTGCGCGGGCTGCTCACGCGCGACCCGAGGAAGCGGTGGACCGCGCGCCAGGTGCTGGACACCGCCTGGGTCAAGCAGGACGCGTGCGGGAAGGACATGGCGTGCCGGGAAATTGTGTTCTCCGGCATTTCCGATTTCCAAAAAACCCAGCACGCGCGCCGCGCGGCGGCCGCCGCGCTCGCCGCCGACCTCAAGTGCGACCCGGCCGCCGTGGACGCACTGCGGGAGACGTTGCGGGGTGTCGACACAGACGGCACGGGCGAGGCCGACGTCAAGGCTGTGCGCGACGCGATCGCGCGCGCCGGGTCGGCCGCGACCGCGCGCCTCGTCGCCCGCCTGCTCGCGCGCGACGGCCTCGTCCCGTACGACGCGCTGCTGGGCGCGACGATGCGCAAGGTGGTCGCGGTGGGGTAGGAGGGAGGCGAGGGAGGAGGGGAGGGCGTGTTTCTTTCGTTCGGGCGTTGCACCGGGCGCCAACAAAAACCACCGCGCGCCTCCCTTCTCACGCTCCCTCTCTCTTCACGTCGCCGTGCGCGCCGAGTTGCGCACGCCCGCGCCGACGCAGGACGCGAAGACGGTGCCCGACGCGCGGTCGGGCTTGAGCGAAAAGGTGACGCCGAGCACGTCCCGCGCCGCCCGCAGGCATGCCGCCGCGTGCGGCGTAAGCGGCCCCAGGCGCACGCGGGACGCCTGGGCGTCGGCCAGGGCGCAGGTGAGCAGGAGGAGGCCCTGCGCGCCCGCGTCGCACACGCCGCCGCGCGCGACTTCGGCGAGCAGGCCGCGCGCGGCGGCGACGCCCACCGTGCGCGGGAGGGGCGGATTTTTGCGCGGGCGGTTGGGGGGTGGGGTGGCGGGCGGCGCGGGAGCCGGCTTCGACTTGGCCCGTTTCGACGGGGGCGCGGCGTCGCCGTCGCCGCCACCCTCCTCCGCCGCCTCTTCCTCTGCCTTTTCCAGCGCCTCTAGGTCGGCGTCCGACCCGACCTCGCACCCGAGCAGGCACCCGGTCGTCGTTTCGGCCACGAGCATCACGCCATACCCCGGGTCGCGCGCCGCCCCCTGCCCCGCCGCGTGGTCCGTGAACACGTACACGTCGGCGAGCAGCGCGTTGAGTACGCCGCGCACGCCGTCGACGGCGGCGGCGGCGGCGGCTGGGGGGACGCGGGCCGCGTGCGCGACGCCGCGCACGCGGCGGACGGCGCCCTCGTCGACCAGGTCGACGGGCGGGATGCAGGCGAGGCGGGGCGCTTCCAGGACAATCTCGCCGCCCCCATGGGGGAGCAGACCGCGGCGCACGACGCGCAGCGCGAAATCGCCGGCGGCAGCGCCGGCGGCGAGCGCGGTCGCGGCGTCGGCGCGCGGCCCCAGACCCGCCACCCGCCGCAGCAACGGCAACCCCACCACGCGCCACGCGTCGGCCGACGGATCGGGGCCGCCGTTGGTCACGCCGCGGAGCGTGGCGCGCAGGGGGGCGCGCGCAAACAGAGCCAAAAGTAGCAACGGTTCAGCATAGTACCCCACGCCGCGCGGGGGCGGGCAGTCGTGCTCAATCGTCCCGCCGACGATGACGCCGGGGCGGTAGCGGAGGGAGGTGCCGGTCTCGTTGATTTCGACCGACGCGCCGTGCGTCACTTTCTCCAACAGCCTTAAAAAGCTGGCCTCGTGCGGCCTCAGGCCGGGCGCCGCGGCCGAGTGCTCGCGGATGCCGTCGATGCGGATGGACCGGCCGGCGATGGTGGCCAGGACGAGGCGCGCGCGGAAGCCGTCGTCGCCGCGCAGGCGCAGCATGGTGGTGGCGCGTGGCCGCTCGTGGGAGGCTTCAAGGGCGTGTTGTAAGGCCTTGCAGCGACCGTGCGCGGCTTCACAACCGCCCGGCGGCCGGCGAATGTGGCGGCGGCTTGCAGCGGCGCGGCGCGCACGCGCACTAGGGCTCGCCGGCTGGCGAGACGGACGCTTGTGTGAGAGCCGACCCGGCGCCGGGGAGGCGGTGGGCGGGCAGCGCGAGGCCGGGCTGGCGGCAGAGTGGCGTTGACGTCGGCGCTGGAATTGCCCCACTGTCGGCGCTGCCGAGCACGCCGCACCGCTCGGCCCATCGCAGGCCGCGACTCCTGCGCATCGCCCGGCGCCCGCGGCCGCCAACCGCCACCGTCGCATCGCGCGCGATGCCGCCGCGGCGCCTCCCTCCACCGATGCACGAGACTGTCGCCGTCCTCCCACCTGTCGGCACTCAGCCGCCACCGCCAGGCGCGGCGGCGGGCGGCCTCGCCGGCGCGTTCGCGGGCGCTGATGGCGCGGGGGTGGGGTGGGAGGTGTTGCCCCAGGTGAGAGAAGCGCCGATGCATGAGAGTTCGCGATGATTTCTTGCGGATCGGGCGGATGGCGCGCGGACGGCGGCGGCAGCGCCCCGCCGCCGGCGCGCGCGTGTTCGGACGCCGGCGCTGGCGCCCACGCTTCCCTCCTCCCCACCCACCTTCTCTCAGGACCCGTGCACCGTGCGCGTCGCCCCATTCGACCTGGCGACGGCCGCCCCTCCCCCGGAGGCCGTCCTGCACTCTCTCCCGTCGCCCGTCGGCGCGGCGGTCGCCGCGCCCGCCTCCGGCGGCGACGGCGCGTTCGTGTACGCCGCCACGCTCGACGGCTGCCTGCACCGCCTGCCCGACGTGGCGGGAGGGGGGGTGGCGCCCCCGTTGCGCCTCGCCGCCGAGTTTGGCCGGGCGGGCACCCCCACCGCTGCCACCACCGTGCGCGTCGGCCCCCGCGCCGACGCGTACGTCGTCTGCGTCGGCGGCGCGTCCGGCGGCGTGCTGGCGCTGCCGGCGTCGGCGTTTGGCGCGCGCGGCGCGGGGGCTGGGGCCGTGCTGGAGCTCGCGCACGAGCCGCGGCGCCTGCTCTCGTCCGTGTTTGGCGCGGGAGGAGGGCGTGGAGGGGTGGTGGCCATGGCGCCCGTGTCGCTGGCGGGTGGAGGCGGCAGGCGAGGCGCAGCGGGCCGCGCCCCCGCCCCTCCCCCGCCCGCCCTCGCCGTCCTGCACGCCGACGGCGCGCTGCGCCTATGGGACGTCGCGGCCGGCGGGCGCCTGTTGCTGTCCGGCCGCGTGATCGGCGACGGCGGCGGCACGCCGCGCGGCGAGCCCGCGCGCGACGCGCCCGCGCCCACCTGCCTCGCCCCCGCCGCCGCCCCCACCCCAACCCTCGCCGTCGGCTTTGACGATGGCACCGTGCGCATGCTCTCCCTGGGCGACGCCGACGGCTCGCTCGCGCTGGCGGTGGGGGGGGCGGTGCGCGCGGCTCGCGCGCGCGTCGCCGCGCTCGCGCCCGCCGCCGGCGACGGCGCGTGGGCGGTGGGGACCGACGGTTCGATCGCGCGCGTGCGCGCGGACGGCCGCGTCGAGCCCGCGACAGGGGCTGGGGACGCAGGCGGCGGCGCCGCCGACGCCGCCGCCGCCGACGGGCTCTGGGCTTCGTTCGCCGCCTCCCTGCGCGCTCGCACCGGCGCGGGGCCGCCCGCCGGCGCCCTGGCGGCGTCCGTGGCGGCGTCGCTGACCGGACCGGCGTCGGCGTCGCGCCCCGCTCTCGCCGCCGGCCTCGCCGCCTGCTCTTTCACCCCCGCCGCCGCCGCCGCCGACGCCCTGGTCGCCCCATGGGCCGTCGTCCGATCGATCCTTGCTGACGCCATCGCGCGGGCCGGCTCGGGCGAGGAGGTGGCGGCGGCCGAGCTGGCGCGCGCGGCGCGGCGGGCCTTCGCCGCCACCCACCCGCCGCTCGCCGTCGCCGCCACCGACGCCACCTTCCCCCCCCTCATCGTGCGTGGGTGTGGCCCCTTGATCACCACGCTGCGCCCCGCGAGCGGCTCGGAAGCTCTGCGCGCGGGGGCGGGGCCCCGCGCGGCGGCCGCGCTCGCGGCCGCCGCGGCGGCCGCGCGGTCGGCCCTCGGCCCCGCCCTGCTGGCCGCCGCTGCGGCCCTGCCCGGAGGCTCGGTCGACGTCCCCGCTGCCCTGGCCGACGCGGTCGCGGCCGGGCCGCCATCGGGCGAGCGCCCCGGCGCGGCGCGCGGTTGGCGCGCCGCGCGCGCGGCGGCGCTCCTGGCCCTGCGCGACCTCTCCCCCGACGACGACGCCGGCCTGGACGCGTACCTGGATACCCTGCTCTCACCGTCCGCCGGCGACCTCGACGGCGGCAGCGATTCCGACGGCGGCGCGGCGCGCGCCGCCGCGTCGGCCGACGGCGGCGCGCCCCCCACCGGGCCCGCCGCGGCCGCCACCGCGGCCGCGGTGGCGGCCTCGGTGCGGGACGCCTCTATGGAGCTGCTGGTTGTGGCCGCGCTGGCGCCCGACCGGGTGGCGGCGCCGCTGCGCGGCGGCGGCGCGGCGGCGCGCGCGGCGGCGGCGGCCGCGCGCGCGGCCGAGCTCGCGCGCTGGCTCCTGGAGGAACCGACCGCCGCCCCCGACGTCGCCGCCACCATGGAATGCCTGCGCCTGGACGCGGCGGCGTTGGGCGGGGAGGCCGTGCAGAGCGCGGCCGCGCCGCGGGAAGCGCCGCTCGCCGCGCGCCTCGCCGGCCTCGCCCCCGCCGCGGCCGGCGCCGGCCCCCGGTCCGGGGCGCGCTGGGCGCTGTCACTTGCCCTCGGGCCCCGCCCTTCAGTTACCGCGGCGGCCGCCGGGTGGGCGTCGGCCGCGGTGCCGGCGTCCGCCGACGCGGCCGCGCTCGCCGCCGCGCTCGCGCTCGCCGCGGTCCGCGCGGAACCGGCCGCCCTGCTGGCGGCCCTGGAGCGGACCGGGCCCGCTGCCCGGTGGTCGCCCGCGGGGCGGCTGCTGGCGGGGTGTGCGGCGCTGGCGGGGGCGGGAGCGGAGAGCGCGACCGCGTCTGTCTTTGCCGCCGCCGCCTCGCTCGCCGGCGGCGCCGCGGCCGGCCCCGCCCTGGCCGCCGCCGTGCGCGCGTGCTCCGGCGCGACCGATGCCGGCCCGGTCGGCGAGCTGCAACTGCTCGAGGCCGCCGCGGCGGCCGCCGCGCGCGCGCGCGCGCCCGCCGCCGCGTCGGCCTTTGCCGCCGCCGCCGTCCGCGCGGTGGACACCAACGGCGACGGTGGCGACCATTCTGACGACGCGGCCAGCGGCCCCTGGGGCGCGTTGCTGGACGCCGCGCTCGCCGGCGGCGACGTCGCCCGCGCGTACGTCGCGCTCCTCTCGCACCCCTCGCCCGCCGCCGCCGCCGCCGGCCTCCCCCGAGTCCTGGCGGCGGGCGCTTCATCGTCCGACGGCGCGGCCGCCCTCCTCCGCCTCCCCCTGGCCGGCCTGGCCGACGCGCGCGGCGGCGGCGCGGCGCCGCTCGCGGCGCTCGCCGTGTTTGCGCTCGCGCGGCGCGCCGCGACCGCCGAGCTGGGCGCGCGCCCGTCGCCGCACGGCGTGCTGTACGCGCTGTGCGCGTCGCGCGGCGACTGGCGGGGGGCGGCGGCGGCGGCGCTGGCGCGCGCGCGGCGCGCGCGCGACGAAGGGGCGCCGCCGAGAGCACGCGCGGCCGCGCTGGCGGCCGCGGCGAATGCCCTGCGCCTGGCGCCGCAGCCGAACATGCTCGAGGATCCGTCGCCGTTGCCCGGCGCATCTTCTCGCCTCCTCTCCGCCTCTGACCTCGAGGGCGAGGCCGCCGCCGCGCGCGCCGCGTCGACCGGCCCCCCACCCCCAGACCCCTCCCCCGCCGCCGCCGTCGCCGCGCTCGTCGCCGACGGCGACGCCGGTGGCGCGGCCCGGCTGGCGCGCGCGGTGCTGCCGCCGGGCGCGGCGGCGGCGGCGGTCGACGCGGCGGCCGCAGCGGCGGGGCGCGCGGCGGCGCGCGCGGCGCTTGCGGCGCCGGACGGACCGCCGCCGTTGCCTGGCGGCGGGCCCTGGGCGCCGCTGAGGCGCCTGCTCGACGAATCCGCCCCCCCCGGCGCCGCCGGCGCGCGCGCCGGCCTCTCCGCTTTGCGCGCCGCGCTCGCCGCCGACGCGCGCTCGACCCCCCCCGCCTGGCTCGCCGCCGCCCTCACCGCCGTCGACCCCGCCGCCGGCTTTGGCGGCGGCCCCGGCGACGTCGCTGGCTACGCGCGCGCGTTGTTGGATGCCGGGCGCCCCGGCGCGGCCGCGCGCGCGGTCGCTGCGGCGCTCGACGCGTGGCGCGTGCGCGGCGCAGGCCGCGCGCGCGCCGCCCCCGGCCGCGCCTGGCTCGCGCCCGCGCTCGTGTGCGATGTGCAGGCCGCGCTCATCGACGGCGGCAGCCGGGCGGACGCGGCCGCGCTCGCGCGCGCGGCGGGCGCGGCCGCGGCCGCGGCGCGCGACGCGAGCGCCGCGGTCGAGGCCAGTTGAGAGGGGGGAGACGGACCGCCCGCCCCACCCCACTGTGACGTGCGTGTGTGCGTCGCATTCAGGGCGCGCCCCCGGGCCCCC
>Ga0315288_10000605_pt1 | contig 45174 bp, 62 predicted proteins | sample YL17G11_20_MG_FD_203454 | JGI IMG/M metagenome (GOLD analysis project Ga0315288, IMG submission 203454) | Sediment microbial communities from Yellowstone Lake, YNP, Wyoming, USA - YL17G11_20 | ecosystem: Environmental > Aquatic > Freshwater > Lake > Sediment | place: USA: Wyoming | collected... | reverse complement strand
TTTGACGCTCATGTCGGCGTAGGGGCGGATCAGGCTATCCCACCAGATAACGAAAGTGGTGGCCGCTTCTACCGGGTCGGCTGTCTGGAACGCCTGCGGGCACCATTGGCGGGCAAACTCTCGGTAAGGTCCGTGATCTATGGCCGGGTCGAAGAAGCCTATCCCGACAAGCGAGTTGACGACGGCTAGCGGGTCACGGTGCAGGTGGATGATCTTGATTCCCTGGCCCGCCAGGTCACGTAGGAACGGCGCAGCCATCCAAGACGAGTCCCCCCTGCCCGTACCCCACTCGCGTGGCCCCTCAGGGCCGTACACTGTCTCATGCCCGCAGGAGACTTGCATCGCCTTGAACAGTTCGGCCACATAGCCGGTGCCGCAACGCCCAGTCCCGGTGACGACGAACCTGTGGCCCCTACGCCAGTGGACGAACGAGTCGCGGTCCACGGCCATCCGGCCCTTAATGTGGCGGATCGGAATACCCGTATGGACGAAGATGGGGATACCGGAGGACCGTGCCCGCACACAGAACGCCAGGTCCTCTCCAACCGGCTTGTCGCCCAGGAACAGGTGGTCGTACCATTGGCCGGGCAGCACCTTGTCGTCCCGTATCTTCTCCAATGCGCTACGGTGCATGAGGAGGCAGGCGGCACCCACCCCGTCTACTTTGAGCAGCGTATCTTCGGGCGGGTTAGCGATGAAGGCGAACCTGCCGCCGACCATGCGGTAGGCGACGGGAAACACGCCGTCGTGGTTCGTCGAATAGCAGAGCGGACCCACTATGGGGCGTTCGGCGGGGTCGGCTATGGCGAGCAGGCGTTCTAGGAGGTCGGGGGCGAACATCATGTCCGAATCGACAGTGAGTAGCCACTCGGCGTCGGTCGTCAGGAACCTGTCGGTCAGGTCGTTGCGGGCACGGTCCAAGACGGGACCGGTTTCTAGCCTGATCCACCCTTCGACCAGTCCGTTCAGGGTACCGGTGACGATAAGGCCGATCACCGATTCGGCGAACACGCCGTCTACCTGTCCGGGGTCCAGCCAGCCGACCACCACTTTACCCACGGTTAGCCCCCCATCCCGTTCGCGAGAATGATGCCGAGCAGGGCGAAGACGGCCGTGACAATGAGGGTGCCCAGGGCACACACGATCCGCCACTGGCCCGACAGTCTTACCCTGCTCTCCGTGTTCGCCGTCGCCTGTACCTTTAGGCCGACTAGCCCATGAGTCGGGTCGCCATAGATTTCCCGGTCGTGCAGTCGGACGGTACCGTTAGTTTCTACGACCTGATAGTAGGTGCGTAGCAGTATTTCCCGGTCGGTCCAGGCGCTCGTTTCGATTGTTTCTTTCACCATATTCATGTTCATGCCGTGTTGGGTACCATTACGTGCCGGTATCCGGCTACAGCGGAATCGTTGGCGCCGAAGGTGACGGTCTGATCTTGTATCTGTACGGTGGCGGCCGAAAGGTTCGCGGCATTGTGGGTGAGGTCTAGTACCTTGTGGCCACCCACATAGAAAGCCCAGTTGTCGGCACCGACCCACTGGAGGTAAGTGTCATAGTCGGCACCCAAATAGAGGCGATAATTGGCGGTCAACCCCAAATAGAAACCCTGGGCCGTTACGCCCAGCCATTTCTCTATCGCAAAAAGGGTAGCATCGGCGGCGTCGTGGGTCGAATGGAAATCGGTTACACGCAGTGAGGTTTCTTGCGACATGTCAACATAACTACCACCAGACGCCCGGCCCCGCTGGGGTGTGACCAGACGAAGATTGTAACGATATTCGGCCGGCGTGTAATGGGTACCCGTGAGGTCGTCAGCCATTACATAACCCCATCCGGCGGGAACCTGCGTGTCGGGATCACCTTCGGGATTGTTGGACCATATCCCCGGATCAAAGAGGAGGGCGGGGTCGCCGCCCTCCAACCAAAATCCGCCGGTCAGCCAATCCGTGTATCCCCAAATCGAGGAGCCGTCTGCCATATTGAGATCGCCCATCAGAAAGTCGGCCCCGTCTTCGGTGAACCGGAAGATTTCGCCGTCGCCCACCTTGAATCGGATTTCGGATGGGGCCAGCTTGATCCAAGACATCTTCGTTTCGGTGGGCGACTGGATTTTGATGGCGGCCTCACCAGAGATGTTCCCGGTTTCCATGTGGCCGGATAGGGTTTCGTTTACGAACCCGGAATAGAATAGGATGCGGTCCTTGTTCGCCGTGCGAATCTCGATGCGCTGCCCGCCGTCGGATGCGGTACGCAGAATACCGCCAGTCACGAAATCGAGAGTGCCCGTAATGTCCAAGTCGTGAAGTTCGCCGCCCTCCGCAAAGATGTTCATAACCTGGATCGCACCCGACGCCCCATCGAAAGCGAACCCGGCAGCCGCCGTAGCGTCCTTCCCACCAGACAGGTCGGGCGGGACCACCCCATCCCAATTGGTCGAATAGACCACTTCCTCAACGGTGAGGGTGCCGAGTTCGCCGCCCTCCGCGTAGATGGCCTGACCCTGTATGGCGCCTGCCGACGAATCCAGGTAGAACCCGGCGGATGCCGTAGCGTCCGGCCCTGCGGACAGGTCGGCCGGAACGTCCCCGTCCCAGTTGGACGACCAGATGTCCCCAGTGATTGTCACATCGCCGAACGGACCCATAATGTCCGATGCGTCATGCTTGTGGGTGACGAACTCGTCGGCGACCTCAGCCGCCGCCGTCAGCCTGTACCGTTCTAGGAAAGCGTTCAGCGGGTCCACTAGACCGTCACCTTCGCTCCCCGCACCCGCACCATCGCTACCAGCGTCTCGGACGATCCCCGCCTCGCCCGATACGGGGAGGGTGAAGCGACCTCCTCCAGGCGGCCACGCACCCGCACCCCGCTACGGAGCAGATGGACATGGACAGGTTTGCCTTCCAGCGTGTAGAGTTTGTCCAACACGGCTTTGCCCCGGCCCGGCACCCGCAGGGCCATACGGTGCGACCGTTCCACCATGTCGTCCACATTGATCGGCAACTCTAGGACCACATCTTCGGCCTGCTCGAACTGGCGGGCCGCCATCGTTGTCACTTCGGGAGAGGCGGTCTGTGCGGTGCTGCGGGTCAACGCGACCTTCAACGCAATGTAGCGGCCGGTCACGTCGGACAGTGGTTGCTCGGTCGTTACCCGCCCATTGGTGGGGGTGACGGTGATCGCCGTCGTCCACGACGTATGGGCCGAGTCTAGGATGGCGGCAGCGTTCGTCGAATAGGCTAGCGTGACCTGTGCTCCCGCCGCCGTTAGGGTAAGGTTGTCTAGGCGGACCCCGACCCATGCCTTGTCCGCCGCCGAATAGAAGTCGGCTAGCGGGGTAATCAGATAGCCCGACGATGCGAAAGTGTCCGCCTCCCGGTACAGGCCGCTAGTGTCCAAGCCGACGATCAGATGGTCGTTCACTTGGACGATGCCCCGCACCAGGTTCGACGCTGAGACGATCAGGTCGCGGGTCAGGCCAGCCGTAGTCAAATGGTACTTCCACAAGTGGGTTTCCGACCCGTCCTCGATGATGCCCCAATACACGGCGTCCCTGGTGACCAGGAAAGTGCGGGGCGAATAGTCGCGGGCAGCGTTGTCGGACCCCCACTGGCGGAGCATCTGACTGTTGCGGAGCCGGTTGCCGGTCAACTGTGACACATACACGCGGCCAATCTTGCCGCTCGTTGTCACATCCCCCACCCCGACGAGGACGAGGCCATGCGAATATGCCAGACAGTAGGGCACTTCGCCCAACGGCATTTCTGTCTCGCCTCGCAACACTAGGGCCGTCGCCTCGTCGGCGAAAGCGTAGACCTTACCGTCGGTGGCGGCGGCGAGGATCACCCCGCCAGCGTCGATCACATCGGTCCACGACTCATTCGAGTCCAAAGTTTTCAGCAGGGTAGACGCCGCTAGGGCGGCAGCATCGTATAGGGACGCCCCCGTAGACGCCAGAACCCGACCCTTCGCCGACCATACGGCCGTGGCGGCCAGATCAGACCAATGTTGCCATGATCCCGCCCAAGTGCGAATGTGAATCCCGTGCGCCCCCAGGGCGCCGTACAGGGTGCGGCCCAGGGCACACAAACCGGATACGGTGGTACCCCCCACCGGGGTTTCCGTGTTGATTGTCGGCGATGCGGTGGCGAGGTTCGTGCTGTTCTTCACGGCCGTATCGTCAACCCAGAATACGGTGGTAGTGTTCGCCGGACGCACCATGATCGGCGTCGTCGCCCCCGTGTCCGCTATCGCCGCCGTTTCTGGCAGTAGGGTCACATGGTCCTGCTCGCCAGGATCGACACCCGACACACTAATGTTCCGGGAGTTCCAGAAACGGGTCGCATCCAATTCGGAATTGCCGCCCGCACGGTGCGCATAGTCCAAGCCCTCCCCACCAGTGAACCGGCTGCGGGAGAAAATGCGGCCAGATTCGGGACGGAAATCCTCAGGGTTGGACTCCACCTGCAACATTTGGGCACCCGACTGGCCCGTCGTCCGCCGGGTCGGCTGGTCCGGGGTGGGGGCGAGCATCACATACAGGTCGTCGCCCTCCGCCGACCCGTAGGTGATGAGCGCCCCGTAGCCACGGGCCACAGGGCGCTGAGTGTTCTGCGTTGTGGGCAGGGTAGACATCAGCCAGTCACCACTACCTCTGTCATCAGCACACCAACCTCGTCGTAGATCGACTGGTCCCTGCGTGCCCGGTCAAGCAGCCAATTGTAGAGGCGGGCCATAGACTGGAATAGGCGCTCGCCCGTACCCGCCGGGAACCCCTGCGCCTCCAACAGGTCCGACAAGTATTCGGCTGTAGCGAAATCCATGTTGCGGCCACCCATGATCCGCATGACCGCACCCGCGATCAGCAGTTCATCCCACCGGGTCGGGCAACCGAACGAGGTGGACAGGTCGTCCGATTCGGTGGTGGGCCGAGTGAACCGGGCCTTATAGGTCAGGTAGCCGTTCTGGCCTGATGGCACGTTGATGAACTGGACGGCCACACTAGTAGGGGTGGGGGTGCCGCCCGAACCGGGAAAGTCTCTGAGCAGATCAATCGTGCCCCGCAGCCAACGGGTGTTCGTGCTGTCTGTCTCCGGGTAAATGTACCGTACAACATCTTCGACCGTGGCCGGGACTTCTAGCGGCGTGGTCTGCGCGGTTGCGGCCATCGTCGTTTTCACATACAGGTCGGGCCACAATCCTTCGATAGTGTCTCCGAGAGCGTCGAACACATGCTGGCGGGGATAAAAGGGGGCCAGCACAATGTCCGCCCCCGCCGTATGGATAGCGGCCGTGGTACCCATGTAGCCGCGTGTTTGGACAGTGATGGTGCGGCTGCCAGTGTCGATGCCGGAAGTGAACATGAGTTCCCGGTCGATCTCTACGACCACCCCAGCGTCCAACAGGTCTTCTTCTTCGGCAGCGAAGAACCCGTCCTTGTAGGTGAAGGTTGTCGCCGAAGTGGACGAGATGTTGGCGGCGAGGGGCGCGGCGATGGGCCGCTCGTTGGCGGGGTACAACCACTCGCGGAGGGTCCGGTTGATGACTTGCGCGACCGTACTCATCGGCCCTCCCTATACGATCTCCGACGCTGACGCCTTCGCATCCCCTGACGCCGTACGGATCGCCCACACGGCCCCCGTGTAGCACGCCTCACCGTCCAAGATGATCGTCGTATTCGCAGGAACGTGGATACCCAACCCGTCGGCGACCGACGAATCGTCCTCGCCGAAAGTAAAGTCGTTCGACCCGCCCGTCTCCTGCACGATCAGCGCCTTGCGGGCCGCGTTAGCACCCAACAGTTGCACCGCCGTAGTCGAAATCGTTGTTTCTAGCCCACCCCTCAAATGACCGCTAGCCACCCCACACCCCCTAAGGTTCTATCTGTTCCTCACCCGGATTCTCGTTCTCCGTCACTGGCGGGAGGATCATCGCCGACCCCGCCCGGAATACTCGGGGTTTCAGTTTCGCCATCCACTAACCTCCTTACCGCCTGTACCGCGCCCGCCGCAGCGTTAGCGTCAGCCCTCGCCCGATCCGCCGCCTGTGTAGCCTGCTGCAAACGGGCCACCGCCCGCGCCAGGCCCGCCTCCAACTTTGCCAGATAGGCGACCAGATCAGGCATCGGTATCGGCCTCCGGTTCGGGCGCGGCGGCCGGCCCGGACCCCCCACTGATCCGGGCCAGCCACATTTCCGCCTCGATCAACCCACCCTTGATCTGGGCGATCATTTCCTCGGCATGTTTGAACTCGGCCTCAGCGTCCTGCCGTCGGGCGTACATGATGCCCAGCATCGTATTGAGTTCGGCGCGGCGGCCCTCAATGTCCAGTTTGCCGATCCCGCCATGAAGGTAGGTTATGTTAGCCATGGCCCCTATCCTAACAGACTTTACGGCCTCCCGTTAGGCTTGGAGGTCTATCCAAGTGTCCGCTTGCTTCTGGAACAACTTCCCGGCGCTATCCACCACACTAATATAGAGGCAGCCGTCCGCCCACAAGGTGTCGGCACCAACATCGGTGACGATGGTGCCGTCGCTAGTCGCCGTCCCAGTGAACAGGACGCACGGCAACTCGTTCGCATCCTTCTGGCTGAACCGGATATCGCCATCCACCACCGTCTTACCAGAAGCGATGGCGAGCGAGGACATCAAGTCCAGACCGTAGAGGAAGCCCTTGCAGCTTGTCGTCCCATCGTTGTACGCCTTGAACGCAGCCGTCGGCGGCCCGTTCGCACCATCCGTCCGGTTGCGGACAACCACCCCATACGAGGCAGCGCAAGCGACAGAATCGCCCAAGTCCATCTCCACCCGCAGCCCAGTCAACTCGGTCGAAGGTGCGAGTTTGCCAGCATCGACCTTCACGTCGATTTGCAAGCCGAGCAGTTGCGGGCAAGCAGCCGTCGAACGCTGACGCACGCCGATGAAACCGCCCTGCAATGAGCCGATGACTCCGGTAGTCTTGTTGTTCATCTGGCACGACAGGCCACGGGCATAGCAGCCGCCCACGTTGACGGCCTCGTTAACGTAATCGACCTTCAACTGCATGTCGTGGGCGTCGCCGTTCAGGATCGCCGAATCGCGCCCGCCCGTCAGGTACAGGCCGAACGCCTTAACCGCGCCCGTCCCAGTGAAAAGATCGGTATTCTCCCACTGTTGGCCGTAAGCGTATGCCGGGTCTGTCGCGCTCGGACGGGTCGGCGTGAACATGATGCACTTTTCGGTACTGTCATAGGTCAGGGTGGCGATATCGCCAGACCCGAAAGTGATGGGCGTATCGTCGCCCAAATCGCCGACCGCCACACCAACCCCGGTCAGCCAAGTCGGCGAAGCCTTCGTCCCACCATTCCGGTACACGGTCCCCGAAGTAGTGTGGACATACAGGCCACCAACCGGACAAGACCCCGCCCCAGTCGAACCATCAACCGGGGCGCTAGACCCATAACCCCACAGGAACTTCGCCAACAGTTCCTTCAGTTTAGGCTGGAACGCTAGTTCCTTAACCTTCGTAACCATCCCCACTCCTTTTGCCGTCTGGCCCGGTGTGGGGGAGGGCGAAGCCTCCCCCACACCGTCCCTACCGTGCCTACGACTGCTCGTCGGTCGTAGAACCCTTAATGATCCCATGCCAAGCCTCGTAACCGTACTCAAGTCCCAACTCGCCGTAGAGTTGCTCGCTTGTGTAGGCACCAGTCTTGGCGGTTTCCTCGAAGAACAGGACACCACGCTCGGGGATCGGCATCGCCCGCAGGCGCAGGATGCTCATGTCCGCCACGATCAGTTTCGAGGCCGGAATGTGCCGGTCGATGACAATACCCAAGTTCCCGATGTCTGTTTCGATCTGGTTGATGTTCACACCGCCGACATTCCGACTATCCGGGGCGTACCCGTAAATGTCGGAAATGACCTGCTTGTTGAACGAGTTGCAGAAGATCACCGGCTGACGGAAAGGCGCACCCGCATCGTACATGGTACGAAGCAACTTGTTGACATCACCCTTCGCCAGTTTCGCCGACTTCACCAGCGTCCAAGTACCCACCGTGTCCGCACTCATCGTCTTGATCGTACCCGCGAGGGCATTAGCAAGAGACGAGGCCAAGGTGAAGGTCGCGCTACCCACATAGATCACCCAGTACGGGGTGTCCACGGCGAACCCGGTTCCACCCGTGCCGACAGCAGAGAACTGAACCTCGTCGCCAGTCACCAAACCGTGAGCGTCCCCGTGGGTCCACAAGTCACCAGCGTTAGCACCAGTCACGGTGCCAATCGTGGTAAACAGGCTCACCGAGTTGGTCGAAATGGCGTTTTCCAGGCCCTGCATCTTCCGGCCGGTGTTATTGTCAGTCGGGTACTGGTACGCGCCACGGATGCACGAATACTCCAAGTCCCGCTTGCACCGTTCCAGGGTCAACATCTTCTGGAAAGTCAGTTCGTTGCCGATAGGCTGCGTGCCCAGAATCGTCTGAGCAGTAGACGACAACTGGTCTGTCGCCCCCCACTGGGAATAGCCGATCTTCACGCCATACTGGAATATCTGCGTACAGTTCGACACTTCCGAACGGGTCCGCTCATAGTAATCCGGGTCCGCTGCCTCCACGATGGCCGGCTGAGCGGCAGCAGTATTATCGACGGTCTGCCAAGTGAAAATCTTGGAATTGACCGGCGCCCACCCCCGCAGCCCGCCCATCATAGTGACCAGCGGCGTATCATCTGGGGTCACCTTAAACAAGGTGCCCAGATAGTTAACTAGGTTGTAAGTGGTTGAAACACCACTAACAGCGCCCATTGCCTACCCCCTACGTTTGTCGTTTCCGCCACTCATCTCTGAGGGCGATGGCTTCCATCAGGGACTCGGTATCGCCTTTCGCTTCCAACTCGACAACACGGGCGGCGATAGCATCATCCCCTCCGGGCGGGGCCAGCGGCTGCGACTGGGCGGACAGTCTGTCAATGCGGCCCTGAACCGCGACGATCTGGTCGGCGGCGGGCGAAACGGCTACGCTAGGCTCGCCGGGTTCCACCCCGTATTCGGCCTTAGCGAACGCCTTCAACGCCTCCACCTCAAGATCACCCTCGTACAGTGTCGCCAACATTTTGCCCACCCCAGACTCGGGGTCGAATCCGGCCTCACGGAACACGCCCTTACGCATCTTCGATTCCAGGTCTTTCACCTTAGATTCGGCAGCGTCGGCCCGTTCCCGCAGCGCCTTCCAGTTGCGGCCCTGCTTCGTTTCCGGTTCGTCCTCGGCCTCAATGTCTGTCGTTTCGTCGGACATCGCTGTCCCCTCTCTTGCTCGCCCCATCGTTCGGCTCACTGTGCGCTACGGGGGAATAGCACACGACCGGCGGCAGATGTTCCACACGAAACCTTGCTAAACGCAAGACAACCCAGAGGGTGCGCTGCCTGCTGCCGCGCCCCTTAGGCGTCAACACCCCGACTTGGTTACACACCCGTTGCGGGGGCGCACGGGCGGCCACTGTCCCTATCGGCGGGGCGTTACCGCCCACATTGCGGGGACAGTCCCGCAGGCCAACATTAGACTACCACGCTTTTCACAAGCGCACAAGTACCTATCTTGCGGACAGGCCGGTCAGCGTATACGGGGTCGCCTGGGCGGCGAATTCCTGCTCCGTAAACTGGGACGCCTCACCCGCCAACATGCGGCCCGCCTTCTCCGTCGCCAAACGCCGCTGCTCCGCCGTACCCAACAGGTTCGCCGCCCCCAAATACTCGCCCAACCCGAACTCGCCCTCCCGCTGGCGCTCCGCTGCCCGACCAAACCCAGGCAACTTTTGCGCCGCCTCCATGAAAGTCTCCCGAGCCGTCTGCTCCGTCAAACCATACTGGTAGAGTTCGGTGGCCGTATCCCGGCTCAGGCGGAACCCGGCGATAGCGGCAGCCCCCCCGATCTCCGCCGTACTGATCTGACGGGACAGGATCGCCTCATTGATCTGCGGGTCCAGGGCCGCAGCGATCAGGGAACCCCGGTTCATTTCGATCCCATAGTAGGAAGCGTACATTTCCATCATCGCCGGTTCCTCCGCCAACACCCGCTCCGACATGGCGACCACCCGGCTACGGAACTCGTCGGCGCTCACATTGCCCTCAATCAGCTCGCCGTACCGGCCCCGCATCGTCGTCGGATTGATGCCCGCCCGGAGTAGCGCCTCGTCGAACGCTTCGACGACAGCGCCGTACTCGTTGATCGGCATACGCAGCGTCCCATTGTCGCGACGGATACCGGGAAAGAACTCCTCAAGGCGGGGGTCTTGCTCGACGGCGGCCATCGCTAGGAGCGGATCGTTAGTCCTAATCCATGCTTCCGTGTAGACCCGGATGAGCGCGTTCGGCAGGTAGGGGACAGTGAGGCGGGCATTCCCAATGAAAGTCCGCCAGTTGGCGACCGTACTCCGTTTCGCCTGTCTCGCCGCCACGACCGCCTGGCGAGCCGCCGTAGCCTCCCGCTGTTCCCTAGCCAGGGCGGTCCGCAGGGGGGCCATCTGGCGGGCCAGGGCGGCCATCTGTGCGGGTGGTGCCCCCGCCGCTCTCGCCGCCGCAATCTGGGCCTGCATGTCCGCTACGGCCTGCGCCGCCGCCTTAGCCTGACCCCACTCGACACGGAACTCGCCCCGCTCGACCCCGAGCGCCGAGATCGCTTCCGCTATCGGTGTCGGCCTAGTCGTCATTGTGGCCTCACAGTCACACCGCCCATCGCCCTATACAGGTCACCCAACAGGCTGTTCTGGACGAAGCCGACACCCTGGGCGATCCCCTCGCGGCGTAGCAGTTCGCTCGCCGCCGAATAGTCCTGCGTGTTAACCACTTCCAAGAATAGGGGGTCCATCTCGTCGGCGGGTTGGTTCCACTCGTTCTGCCATATCTGACGGAACGGGTTAGCGATGTCCTCGTAGGTTAGGGTCGGGTCGTCGTAGCCTGGGAGCATGATCGCCCGCTGCCGCTGCAACACGCTGACCAGTTCATCTTGGGCGTCCTCCTCCTCGCGGAACCGGCTCGCCCACCTGTCGATCTGCCGGTTCGACCAGTCCCCCAACTGGGGGCCGAGCCATTTCGTGACAAGATTCCTCACCGTTTCCCGATTGGCTACGGTCGTGTCGAGGGGACCGCCCGTCGTCAACCATTCGAGTACGGTGGGATCACGGTCGCCTTGTGCTAGTGGGTCGGCTATCAATTCGATCTGCCGCATCAAATAAACTTCGGACCAAGTACCATGCGTATACTGGTCAGCCAGCAGGTTGACCAGTCCTTCGGGTGGGCGGAACACGCCAGCGTTGGAGAGCAACTGTTCGGCAGAAACGCGGTTGTCTTCGAGTAGGCGCTGCGCTTCCTGCGGATCAGAGTTAAGGAGGTTCAACCAGTTCCGCTGGGACGAATCCATGCTCTGATACCAGGGACTATTGGCGAGGAATTCCTGTTCAGTGGGCGTTCTGCCTTCAAGAAAGGCGGCGGCCTCAACTGCCCAGAAAGCAGGGTCGGTTATCTCGGGATGCAGAATGCGCATCTGTTCGGCGATCTGGGGTATCGGATCGTCCTCCATGTTGGCGAGTTCCGACACGAACCCGCCGAGGAAACCGCCCATCGACTCGAACGCCGCCCACGCCCCATCAGCATCCAGCCCAGACCCTACCGTGTTGAATATGGTCGGCGTCGCTTCGGGCGAACCCGCGAATGTGGTGCGCACCTCGCCGGGCTTAAACTGGTAGGCGAGGGGGAAACGGTCATTCGGGCCGTCGCCCGTGACGATCCAATAGACGAGGTACTGTATGCCGCCGATATTCCACAACTCGTATATCTGGTTAGTTCCGGGGATGGCGCCGACGGAAGGGCCGACGCCGACAGGGGCGAGTTCGGTGTGCGGCGTGGTGGGAGAACCGGGACGCCGGACCAGTTCGGCAGGATCGGTGGGGGTCACCCCGGTTTGGAATAGCCCAGGCGGCGGACGTGGAACAAGAAGTCCGGTATCAACGCCCATTATTTCCCCACCATTTCAGCCTAGACGGCGGTGATCCCTGGGCCGCCACAGTGGCAGCCTCCTGCGCTGTCCGCAACGGCGGCCCCTCCGGATTGTCTGGGGCGAACAGGGAAGCGGCGTCCCACGGCTGCACGCCCGCCTGTTCGGGCGTTAGGCGCTGTCCCCTCGCTGCCGCTAGCGACATTTCGTCCAGCATGGTCCGCAAGATAGTGCCATACTGGTCGGACTGCGTTCCCGCCGCACCAGCGGTCCCCCCGAAGCCTACGGTCGCCGGATCGACCGCCGACCCCCGAGGATCGCGAATCTCGAAGTGAAGGTGGAACGCGCCCGCCTGCGGATTCCCCGTATCGCCCATATAGCCGATAACCTGGCCCGCCTCCACTCGGCCACCATCCACCACCGCGTACGGACCAATCGACCCGTCCTTCGTCCCCAAATGCATGTACGAAGTTGTCCACCCATTATCGTGAACAATGTTGACGATATAGCCACCGCTAGAAGTATGGTTGTAGTGAACGGTGCCACCGCCCGCAGCGCGGATCGGCGTGCCCGCCCCGAAGCCGGGGCCGCCCGTCCAGCCGGGTGCGTTAATGTCCCAGCCCGCATGGGTGTGCCCGGTGCGGGGTTCTCCGAACAGGTTACTGCCCGACACGGTTGGTGCGCCAGGAACAGGACTACCCCAATCGCTCATCCCGGCCATCCTAGATATGGGGCAGAACCCCGAGGCTGCTGCAACAGGCGGCCCAGAATCGAATTCTGGCGGGCCTGTATTGCGGCAGCGTTCTCATTGTGGGCGATCTGCCCGGCGAACACTTCGCGGAACTTGCGGCGCAACGCCCCCTCAGGATCAATCTGCGCGACCACATTCCCCGTCTCCGCAGCCGCAGCCACCGTCTGCTCCTGCGTAGTGGTCGGCGAATAGCCCCGCATCTCCTGTTCACGAATGTATTCGAGTTCCCCCGCCTGCGCCTCCAACTGGGCCTGCGTGTCGTACTGTTCCGACAGGTACTTGGCGAACTCGGACAGGTCCGTAGCCGACGGGGTGGCGCCCGCCTCGGCGAACAGGGCCATCACCGTTTCCCGCATGTCCAGTAGGGTCGGCTTGCGCTGGATGGGCGGAACGTAGCGGGGCAGGGGTGGTGCAGCGAACACATAGTCCTGGGCAGCCAAAAAGATGCCATGCAGTTTCGCCGCCTGCTCACCCATCGTCTGCCGGTCGCCGGGAGTGACATAACCCCGGTCGTTCGACCGGGACAGGAAGGCGGAGAACGCCCATTCGGTCGCATCGTTCATAACTCCCAGAGAGAAAGAGCCGGACCGGAGTAGACCCGCGTTGACGGCCATCGTCTGATATACGGCAATGCCGGACGGGTGCATCCCGCCGAACATAAAATCTACATCTTCCCGATAGAAGACGGGTTCGACCCCGGTGGCCGTCCCCCCACCGCTCAGGGTGCCGGGGCGAACGGCCCCCGTTTGCTGCTGGAATAGGAGCTGTTGCTGTATGGCGTTCCAGAGGGGCGCATCGTTCCTGATCGTGTCGGATGTTTGGAGGGTGAGGGATGCCGCAATGGTGGCTACACCCAGGCTGTCCCCCTTGAGGGAGCCAGCGATCACCTGATGGTTAGCGGCGAGGACACTGTTGGAGCGCAGTAGGGATTCGATGGCCGCAGCACCGTCGGCCGCCGCGAGCGCACTCGACTTGTCGGTTGGGGAAAGGGTGACTGTCCCGGCTGCTTCTATACGGCGGACAACTTCGTCGGGACTGAGCATCGTGCCACCCGCCGCCGCCTGAGACAATGGGGCGGGAACCCCTGTCGTCTGGACGGATTGCGGATTCACGAACTCGTTGCCCTTCGCAATGGCAGCATCCAGGTCCGGCTGGGCAGCAACCTCGTCGGCCTGGGCGGGGGTCAAAACGCCGGCAGTTTCTAGGCGATCAGCATACTCCTGCGTTTCCGCGCTCATCCCCCACCTACATTAGTTACGGGCCAACCAAGCTGGTAAGGATCAGTATACGGCGCAGAATCCTGCGATGGCAACATTTCCTCATCGGGAAACTCGTAGGCCAAAATAAGCCGCCACACGAATCCGAAATCGGGATACTGGGCGACCAGGTTCTCCCCATAGGTCCGTAGATTGTTGCGGAGGAAACGGGCCGACTGGGCCTGCCACATTCCATTCTCCGCGCCAGAAGGGTCGTCGCCCGTAGATAGGCCGAGTTGGGTGGTCGCATGTTGGAGCGCGGCATCCCGCATCGCCATATACATGGTCACGCCTATTCCCGCCTGCGATTGGGCGAGGCGGGGATCGGCGTCAGGGCCAACCCATTCGGTTTGGAACTCGCGGATGAGCATACCCAGGTCGGGACGGGAGGGCACACCCGGATTGGTCTGACGGTAACCATAGTATCGGGTGGCGAGGATGAGCCGCTGTTCCCGCAGCCAGGCTTGTTTCGCCGCGAGTTGAGCGCCAGACGGTTCCAATCCCCACACATTGTCGGCCATCCTGGTCGCCCGTTCGTATAGGATCGCCCCCATCGTCTGGTTGCGGCGGATCACCGCCTGCGCTGGGGTGAGGGTGGCGCGGGCACCCTCGTCGATCCACCGTTTCCACGCGGCCATCGAGAAGTTGGCGTCCAGTTCTTCCGGTTCGTCCGGGTGGGCGAAGTAGGCGGTGAGCGGGGCGACCGTCTCGAACAGATCGGCATTCGCGTAGGCGTAACGGTTGCCCTCCACGGTGAGGGGCCGCTTCACTATTTCGACAGTGCGCCCCACAAAGGTAGTGGGGTCTAACCAGTCGGCGGATAGTTGCCCATCCTCGCCCACACAGAAGGCCCGCAAGAACCATTCATATGCGGCGAGTTCATCCCCATCGTATCGGGTGATAGCATTAGACCATTCCTCTGCGAGCGCCTCCGAATACCAGACCCGGCCCAGCGCATCCTCGGTGCGGAAGGTCGGCGAGAAGGCGGCAGGCATGATCGCCTGGACGATACCGCGGATGAAAGTGACCCGGTTCGCTATCGAATTGGCTTCCCGCGCCATAGCATTGATTTCGCCCATGTTCTGCGGTTCTGTCGGTGCGGAAGCGACCATCTGCATCAGAATGTTGTGGGTCAAAGACATGATCTGCTGATTAGATTCTGGACTGCCCACGCCGACGGAAGCCAACACTTTGCGGAACCAGGCGGGCAACATTTGATCCACTATAGCCCCTGGCGAATCTACGGTCACATCCCCGTAAGGAAGGACGAGGCTGCGTAGAAAGGTGGGCCACGATTTCGGAATGAAGCGGGAAAGACCGTATTGGGCGAACAGCCCCCCGCCGGGAAGCGGCGACGAGGCGACGAGGTTCATGGACTGCAAGCCGACCAGTCCCGCCCACCCGGTAGGGCCGACAGGTTCCTTCACTAGACCCAAAAGGGGACCCAAGAGGGGTGCTTGGAATACGAGTTCCCCCGTCTGCGGGTCGGGGAAAATGATACCCTGTTCCGACAGCCCCTCGTAGAGTTGCTGCGCCCGGCGGACAGCGACGGGGGCACGGCGTAGGATGCGTGCCCAAGTGCCCATTACTTCTACCGTGACTTCGCCGAACGGGAGGGTGGTGCCGAGTATGTCCATGATCTGGTGGCGTCGGCTCAGATCATATAGGTAGGTTTTGACTTCGCTAGTGGCGTAAGTTCCGGCCAAATCTTCTGCAAGATGGAAGTCGTCTATGCCGACGCCAGCGCCGCGGGCGGCGACCTGTTCCATCCGCGCTATTGTCGCTTTCGGCAGTTTGTTCACCCTAGCCGAAGTGATAATCTGCCGCTGAACCTTAGCCGACGAAAGTGGAAGAATCTCCTCCAAACGTTGCCAACGTTTCTGATTGAACATGGGGAAACGGCTCAGAATGTCGGTACGGCGGCCCAGAGTATGATCGAAAAGGGCGTCCACCCCACGGTCCATCATGCCCTTCCAACTGCCACCCGGTGTCGCCGGGGCGGGGATAAGGGTGCCCCGGAAACCGTCGGCCATACCGTCTAGCGCTTCGCCGATGGCCCTATACGACTCGGCGATACCCTCGCCAGAGCTGATCTTCAACCCATTGGGCAACAGTTCCGTAGGTGGGGTGCGGCCCGTGGCGATCATCTGGCGGATCGAGGGTTCCCACGGTTCCGGACCACGGGCATACGAGATGCGGGACCACTCCCCATTCTCGATGGCCCGCGCCCAGTCGGCGGGAATGGCCGCTGTGTCGATAGCCCGCCCGTCGATCATGGGGATCACATTGCGGCCCGCCAGATTGTCAATGTAGCCGTCTACCATTTCTGCCCAGCGGTCCATCGCCGCGGACGAGGCGAAAATCTTGTCGGTAGTGGCGTTCACACCCATCTTCGCCCGCATAAGCGCCTGACCCTCCGGGGACCGGAGCCACAATTTCGCCGACTCCACCCCATCCGCCGCTATCCGGCGGGCCAGCGGGTCGAAGGAGAGGCGGGCGACCGCGTGTGTCCTGGCCTTCATGCCCTCCTTGCTGTTTCCCGCTACGGCACGCCACGCGCTACGTTGCCGCGGGTCGCGATAAATGCCGGTGAGCGCTCCGTGCCCCGCGGCGCGAGAAGTCGTTTCCTGCCAATGATCCGCCATCGTGAGCAACACATCTTCTGGGTCGGCCTTCTCCAATGCCCGCAGGGCGGCCGCCTCGTCCGTATATTTGAGAAGCCGATAACGACCGCGGGCCGGGACACCCAGGCGGCGGGCAATCTGGCCCAGCCACGATCCGTCGTTCCCGGCCACCCACGCAATGTAGGAGAGGGGATGAGAAAACATAGAATCGAAACCGAGGGCCGCCATCCGCAACTGCTCCTCAGGGATGACCCGCATCGGCAGGGCGGGGCGAAGCAGATGCAGCCACTTCCAACCCTTAGTCACTATATCGAATGGCAACAAGAGACGGAACCGGCCCAACGGGTCGGACGCCCTGAACAACCACGGTGCCTGCTGGCGCAGTGGGGCCAACACGCCGACCGCCCGCCGCAACTCCCGCGGGTCGGGTAGCAGTAGGTCGTGACCGAGCATCTCTGTCGAGACGACAGGACCAGGGACCGCCCGGTAGGTACCGTCGGCCATCATCTCTAACCGACTGCCTGGATATAGGGGTGGCCGCCCCGTAAAGTCGCTCATATACATGGACGAGTCGGCGTATTCGCTGATCGGTCGCCACAACGCTTTCGCCTCCGCCGCCGACCATCCGAACTCGGCCCCGATACGACCCGAAAAATCCTCGCCGAACTCGCGCCACAGATGGAACACGTCATTCGACGACGGATTCTGCCCCAAATCGAGCCACCGACCCATCCAGGCGCCACGGGCCGCATCGTCGTACTTGCCTGCCACCATGAAATCGCTGAGGGTGCGGAGCCGGTCGTCGGCGTCCTCTACGCTCACCAACGACTTCTGCATTTCCCGCAACTGGCGGAACCCACCCCGACCAGTCAGGCGACGGAACCCCAACTTCGTGCCAATAGTGGCAGCGAACTCCTCTGCTGGGGTTCCCCTAGTCGCCGCGCGGGCCAAACCCCGAGAGATACGGGAGGTAGAGCCGGGGACTTCCCGCATCATCCCGCCGTTCACTAGTTCCCGCGCTAGCGTGTCATACGAGGTGCCGCTACGCAGTCGGTTCAGCGTGTCTACTATCGGCAGTTCCTTGCCTGCCGTCGAAGTGAGGAAGTCGTGGACGACGGTTAGGCCCGCCGGGTCGCGGACCAGATCGTCAACATATCGGGTGGTTGCCAGGCCCGCCTCGGACGATAGCCACGATTCGGCGGTCGGTCCGTGGACCGTGTTCAGGAATCGACCCCGGATCAGACCGGCGCGTTCCGCTGTGACGGCAGCATCGTCCACGGTGGAAAACAGGCGGGACGCCTCCCGTGTCGCCGCGCTCGACCGCAACATGAGCGCCGTGGGGTCAAGCCTGATTTGCGCCGCAATGTCCAAACCCATCGAAACGGCGTTGAACGCCGTCGTGTCCGGTTCCAGAAACGGGACCAACGACGCCACAATACGGCCAGGCGACGCCGACCCGGCACCGATAGTGATGCCCGTCTCCCGCTGTCGAACCGTCAAAGGTCCGATAGGGATACCGATTTGCTCCTGGACGGTGCGGGATGCCTCCTCCGGCGACACGCCGTTGCGGACCAACTGGGCATACTCTTGTGTGTCCTCCGGTATGGTCGCCCCGTACGGAGTCCATCCGGTCCCCAAGTTGACAGGGCGACCATGAAGTTGCTCCCGCAAAATACCGGAGGCTATGGGCGCACCCGCCGCCCTGAAAGCGTCCACTAGATTCATCGGTCCCGCATTACCTATCCCCAACGTTCCCGCAATTGTGCGGGCGGGAATGGCAAACAGGCTTTCCCAAATAGCGTCGGCACCCACAATCCCGGTTCGGACAATCCCCTTCGCGATGCGGGTCGGAATGTTGTCGCCGCGCTCGACCCGCTGGCGCATCACCATGTAGGTAGCGAAATCGTCGGCAGTAGCACCAGCCGCACCCGCAGCAGTCACCCATTCTGGGGGAGCGTCCGGGTAGCGGCGGGCAATATCGATCGTGTTCTGCGCCCGTTCTCTCCCCACATTTTCGACCCCCCGAGAGACGGCGGTGCCCAGCCAGTCGGTGTTCAGCATGTCAGCAAAGGTGGATTGCCGTTGCCGTGCTGCCTCATCCTCTTGCAACTTGGCTAGCGCATACCAGGGGTCCGCGAAAATGCGGAGAAAGTCGGTGTCGGGCACTACTGCGCCCCGAGCGACCGCAACAGTCGAAGCAGTTCCGGGTGGGGCAAAATCCGGTACATTTCCTGGGCGAGCAGCAACGGATCGTTACCCACCGACGGGGCGGGCGGACCCCCCAATCCTGGTCCCACATTCGTCCCTGCCGTGATCGGCTCGCCCGGCCGCTGCGTCGGGGCGAACACCGAATACGATGGGGCGGGTTGCCCGGTCGTCATCGTCTTGAACTGCTGTTGCCGTTGTGCGTCTACGTCGCCCATCGGGGCGGCCTGCTGTTGCTGCTGCAACGCTTGCCGCTCACCGTATACGGCGGCGGGGGCGAGCCTAACGGGCTGCCGTTTTCTCGGCATATTCTCTCAGTCTGTTGATGAGGTCGGGCCTGCGGCCGAGGTGGGAGAGGCCCGCCTTGTCGCATAGTGCCCTGATGGGTTCGAGGTTTTGTCGTTCTAGTCGCCATCGGGGCGGGATTTCTATGGGCAGTTTGTTGCCCATTTGGGCAGGAAACTGCTCGACGGGTTCCTCCACGCCGAGTACCACAATGGGGCCAACGGGGGGCACTTCTGGTACGGGACGAATCTGTCGTTGTGGCGGACCCGACGGTTCCCGGTTGGCCGGGTCTTCGTAATGCTCGACCGGAACATAAGTCCAGTCGTCTCGGCGCACCACCCGCAGACCATCCGGCCCCTCCACCACGAAGTCACTGTTCAGCGCCGAGAAACAGCCGCCCCTAGTCTCAACCCGCACATATCGGTTGGCCTGCACGGCGCGCAGAACATTGCCCTGCCCGTCCGACCACAACGATACTGGGCCGACCTGTTCTAGAGTAGTGGCCCCCTGACTGGGACCATAGTTCAAGAAAGTTGTCACTTCTCCTCCTCGCGCGTTACCACATATATTCCCTCCACGATCTCGGGAAAATCCTCAGTATATCCGATAACGTCGCCACCCAGCCCGGCCACCCTGCCGGGGCGATTCAGTTCTCCTTCTATGAAGTGGCCGACAATGGTAATGGTGAGCTGGATTTCTTTGTCGCTCATCGTGGGGTTCCTCCTCTATTCGACTCTAGCCTCGTCAACGCAGACATCACGGACGGGGCGGCAGGCATCTGCTGTGGTCCCTGCTGCGCCATCTGCTGCTGCTGCATCATCTGCTGCATGTATGCTTGTTCCTCTGGCGAAACTTGCGGCTCTTTCGGCGTGAAATACTTGTCCAAGATCATGTCAATGTCGCCGGGACTGCGGTGAATCTCGACGATAGCCAACTGGGCTTTAGGTTCACCCTGTTGCGCCGCCTGCGCCAGCATAGCGAACAAACCTTCCTCCACCCTACTCCTAGTAATCCTATCGCGGATGCGGGGCAGGTTCTCCAACCCATCCAAGTTCTCTTGGAACGTTTCGGCGTCTATAATCCCAGCATCCTTCAACTGGATGCCCGCAATGATCTTCGACGCATCGTCGAAGCCGGCCATCGCCCCATAGATGCGACGAGTCCTATACGATCCTTGAATCTCGGACGGACGGTACTTCTCGGCGAACGGCGCCCCGTCCAAAGAACCGACCAACGGTTTCTGCCCGCCCGGCCACAATGTCTCATCCATTTCCAAACGCACAGCATCCAGGCGCTGCAACGCATAGCGGATCGCTGTCTGGTATTCCCTAATGTGATTAGAAATCCCCGAAACCTGCAACTGCTCAATACCCCGACCCGTCGTCCACTGGGTCGGCGACTCGCTATCGTCGGTCACCGGATACGCGGCCCCTATACGCAACTGGCGTTCCGCCTGGCTGATCGCCGAGAACAACTGGTATGGGGTCTGATTCATCGGCTTGCTGATCTCCGTGCCCGGCGGGAACACGTTCACCGCGAACCGTCCCCGCTGATATTTGCGGCCCGTCGGCTCGCCGATTATATTCGTCTCCGTGAACACGGCATCTTCCATTGCGATCATTTCTAGCACATTGATCTTCGCCATTTGTGCCATCAGGCCGATGACATGATGGTACTGTGACTGCAACTGGTTGAACGAGAACCGTTTCGCCACGACGAATGGGGGACCAGACTTGAGTATAGAGGGCGACCAATCGACGACCAATTCCCGTTCGGGTATGATGATCCAAGTCCCGTCGGGAGCGTAGTATTCGGCGACTTCTAGACCTTCGCCAGACTGGTTTTCCCATCCCGCGCGGGCCGAATCGGTTCCCATAAGGTTCGTGTTGCCCGCCAGGGGACGTTTCGCTAGCCTGTCCGCATGTTCGGGGTACAGGTTGATGAGCGCCTGGATCGGGATACGACGAACGATAGCCAACTCGTCGGGCTGCTGGGTCGGCCCGAACCAGCCGCAGAAACAGTCGTAAGGGTCGCGGAGTTCGGCGAGCGGATACCAGTTGCCGTCCCGGTCCTTCCACGGGCGGACAACCCAGACGGCGAACCCGTAGCCGGGCAGCCAGCGTCCCGCCTGCGGTAGTTGCAGTTCGAGGCGGCATTGCTCGTCGTATGCGGCGACGATGCGGCGACGCCGTTCCGCCTGCGCTTTCGCCTGCTTCGTATCCTTATGTTCGGGCGGGTCGGTGCGCAGTGTGGGCGGCCTGCCGAGTTTCTGGCCCAAACGTTCCATCGCCGACGCCATAAGGTTCGGGGCGGGAATGTCCCGACCCAACCCTTTCACCTTGTCGCCGAGTAGTGCTTTGATGCCGTCGGCGCCACCATCCATGATCTGTTTGATTCTCGAACGGTCATCTAGGGTGGGGGCGGACAGGCCACGAAGGGCGTCGAGGCGGGACATGATCTCGCTGTTCGGCGCAGGCCACTTCTGATCCCATATGGAACCGGAGAATACGGAGAGACTAGGAGACTTGGTTGCGACTACCACGGTGTCTCATTCACGGGGGAAGGCTCACCCCACTTGGCGAACGACGGCTCGTACTCCAACTCGACCTCCCCCTGAAAGTCCACGGCCCAACGACGCATGACCTTCTGCGGGAACCAGGAGGCCATCAGCACATCCAACTGTATACCCTTTCCGGTACGATGTGTAGGTCTAGCACCATCGGAGAACCATTTCGCTTGCCGCAAGAAAAGGTCCGTCTTCGCCTGCGCCTCACCATCCTTATAGGGTAGACTCATTCTACGCACTTTGGTAGTCTCTTGTCCACGGTCCTCTACCCAAACCCATTCGGAGAACAGGCCGCCATACGCGCCGACCCCGAAATCCTCATCCGTTTTCTGCCGGTAGGTCTGCACGCCCTCCAAAAGAATCTGCCGCTCGTTACAGTATTCCCGCAGCTTCTCGTCGAGACGGATGGCCCGCTGGAACGCGTTTTCTTCGATCACCCAATGGTCGCAACGGTACCTGTCGTACCAGGCGGCAATGATCTGGCGTGCGCCCTGTATTCCCCCGCCCAACATGTTGTCCAGGTCGGCCATATATTGTCGGCCGGTCAGCGGATCGTAGGCCCACAGGAACGACGCCTGGAAGCCCGCCGAAGCGGGGTCTAGACCAGCGACTAGGCGGCACCCATTGTGGGGTGGCCCCAGCGTGCGGCTACGGTCCAGGCAGTCCCGCAGGTCGGCCATGATGAAAGTGGGGGCCATCCGCTCACCAGAAGCGATGTTCTGGTAGACCATCTGGAAGTAGCCTTCGCCCGCCACTTCGACAGTACGACGACGACCCATAAGCCACCTGTATGACCGCAGTTCGGGAAACAACATGCAGTCAACGTGGATATCCTCGTCATTGGGGTCCAGTTCGCAGGCAATCGAATGGGCGGCCTCGACGATAGAATCCCATTCCGTGTTTTCCAACAGGTAACCCGCCAAGTCGTCCGGGTGGACGCGGGAAGTGATGACAATGAAACCCGTGTTCTGCATGACGCGGGTCGCCACTTCGGCAAACCAAGTACGGGTCAACACACGCATGTAGTCCTGCGCCGTCGAATCCGTGTTCTCAATATCGTCCATGACCATCAAGTCCACGTCCCGACTTCTGATCTGCCCGCCCCGACCAACGGCCTGTAGGGTCGGCGACTTTAGCGGAATGGTGCGGGTAGCGAGGATGATCTGGTCCTTGCTCCACGGCTTCCCCGTCTTGCGGGCGGGCTTAAAGTCAAGGCCCGGCGGGAGGAACGCTGCTCGTAGCGCCGTGTTGTTCTCCAAGTGGTCTTTAATGTGGACGATCCAGTCGCCCGCCAGGGTGGCATTAGCGGCAATCCATAGGATACGGATGTTCGGGTTGCGCATCATCATCCACACGCAGAAATGGATGAGCAGTTCGGTCTTTCCATGCCGGGGCGGACTGAGGATGAGTCTCTGCCCACCCTTATAAACCGTTTCGCATATGGCCCTGATCCAGTTAGCGTGAAATGCTTTAGTTATGTAATAATTGCCGCGTTCGTCACGGAAAAACCGTTCCCTGAACAGGGTGAACGCGGCGATGAGGGCGTCCAGCCATTCCTGCTCGCGGCCTTCGGGCGGATCGCCGGACGGGCCGAGAAGTTCCAGGTTGGTCGGGTCGGCGGCCCACACACCCCGGTCTTTCTCCAACTGGGCGTCCTCGACGAGGGCGGCGATAGTGCGGCTCACGTTCGCTTGGGTGGTGCCGAGGAGGGTGGCGGCCTCTTTCTGACTGATGTTGCCTTTGAGCAAACCGTCTACGATTACGGGGTCAGTGGCTAGCCTTTCGTAGAGTTCTCCCCGGCGGGGGTTGAGAAAGGCGGGCATGTCTTTCAGGCGGGGTTCCGGCTTGCCTTTCTTGCGGGCACGGGCGCGGCGTTCCCTAGTGCGTTTCTGACAGGTGGGCGAGCAGAACAGGCGCCGATGGTGGGCTTCGGGACCGATGAGGTTGCCGCATCCGTCGGCGGCACAGATTCTTGTGCGGCGATTGGCCGCGGCTACGGACATCGGTGCTATCATAGCACGATGAGCCTACATCCGTCGCAGCAGCAGCCCGCACGGGAACCCTGCTCGACGTGCGGCCAACCACTGTCCCGCTGGGTCCACTTCCCAGGCGGGCCGACCCGCTGCTACTGGTGCATCCAATGCGACGCTCACGGTTCCGGCTGCTTGCGGAACCATGTGGCGGGAGTGTACTGTAACTATCCGACCGGAATGTAGAGAGGAGACGACGATGCGGCGGTCTGATCGCGAACGTATCGAATTGTTGCGTTCCAAAATGAGAAGCCTCGAAGTGTTGGTAGACTTGAGCAACGCCCTTGACCACAATGCCGAGGAAAGAAATAACCGCCTCGAACTGCGGGTGCGTGCCCTAGAAGATAGGAAGGAAACGAAGACGAGATGCGGCTGTGACGAATGTAACGATCCCGAGTTCTTGGACCGTCAGCGCATCGAAGACCTCGAAGGGGCGCTCAACTACGTGCGGGAAAGGAACGGCGACCTCGAAACCCTAGTGGACGACCTGCGTCAGCGCCCCCTCCACATTAGGGTGGACTGCAACCATTCCTGCAACCCTGGCGGCGGGACAGCCGATGTCAAAATGCCCGCACCATCGTCGTCCTATTACGATTACAAGCCCGACCCCCACCGCTACTACACGGGTAGCGGCACCGACAGCGGCACCCCATGAGCAGCCCACTTGACTACCCCCACCCGCCCGTGCTACGATCCGTGAGTGTGACCCGAACCGGTATCGCCGGGACAGCGGGGAGCAGAGTGAGGGAAGAAGTGGCGTAGGGCCGGACAAGCCGGAACCCTAACCTGGGCGGACAAGACAATCCCCGTCCCCGCCGAACGAGCCGGACACGCTCCGGCCCTACCCACAGGAAAGACCAACAGTGGACCTCTCCGAACCGTTCGCTAAACCCCCACCCAGACCCTACTCCGACGGCTGGCGGGACAAGCCGGCCAGCCCCTCGCAGCGGGCCATCATCCGCCAGTTCGTCCACGTCACCGGCTGCCCCCACCCTACGATACGGTCGCGGGGCCACGCCTCCAACCTCATCGACCAGTACCGCCAACAAACCCAGCCCGGCCACAAACACTGGACCCACATGGACAAGACGGCCCGCCGAACCTGGAAACAGGCCCTCCGCAAGGCACCATCGTCGTTCTCGCCCTCGAAGACTTCCTCGGGATACTCAAATGACCTGGCATGAGGGTGGTGAGGCCAGCGACCCCAAAGTCAGAGAAGGCTACGCGCTCTGTCGGAAGGTCCCTCAAGGGATCAAACGGGACCCCGCGTTCCGGGGATGGCTGTGGCCAAGCGGGCGCGTCTACAAGACCGACCTCGAAGTCTGCCAGGAGGGTGAGCAATGAGTCCCAACCGGCGGGACAAGCCCTCCACGACACAAGTTAACCACCGTTAACAACTACCCCCTTGACAAGACCCCCAACCCACAAGATAATGGCAGGACATCCTGACTATCCCGAAACAGACCCCACCAAACACCGAAACCTAAACCAACCCACCCTCCCCCACTCTTTACCAGAGGAAAAAAGTCTCCCAACAACACAACCCCACCACACCCCCAACCAGAAACCCTATACCACACACACCCAAGAGAACTCTTCCCCCCATTTGGCGGGGGGTCACTTTGAGTCCCCCGGTGGTTGAGAGCCTACCCCACCCCCTAACCTTCTAGTAGACTGTAATCTCAGTGAGACTAGGAGAGCAAGTAGAGCAAGATGATATCCCCTATCATGCTGATCGGTTTGGTCGGGTTAAAGGGTGGTGGCGTGGTTGTGCCCAGGTTAGTGGTCCCTGGGCACGGTTGGTTGGTGGTGGCTAGCTGGTGGTCTGGGCTTGGCTTGCTCGCTGTTGGGCGATGCGTTGGGTTTCGCTTTCTATGCACCCCGCCGTGTGATTGGGCTGACAGTCGCAGTCTTTCACATGCCATTCGACCCAGCACGACGGCAGGGCCAGCACCTTCACATATTGGCAGTTCCAGCGACTTCGAGGTTTGGGGCTCATCGTTCTCTCTCCCATTGCTGGACCCTCTGCCAGCACACTCCCGCATCGGCAGCGATGTCGGCGAGGGTTGCGCCGTCGTGCCGTGCCAGACGGACCAGCCGGGCACGCAGTTTGCGGAGTAGGCTTCGACATTCTGCTAAGTCGGCGTCGGTGGCACGGATCTGATCCCACGGTTCGGGAATGAGGCTCAGCATGGCGCGTCCGCGATGTAGTGCCGAAGGTGCCGGACGATGGCGGTCTCCGCAGCGTGACAGAAGCCGAACTCGTATTCGTTGAGCAAGTCGATCCAGCCGTCAGCGGAGTGGTGGCGCCAGCATTCGCACTCCGCAGTGCAGTCCGTCGGATCCCAGTCGCCCGATTCGTCCCCGCAGGAGCACGGATAGCCTGACGCGCCCAGAATGTCGTCCGCCGTCTCGTCCCAGTCGGCACCACCGGCCCACTCGCCCGAAAAGTCGGGGAATGGCAACCAGTCGGCACCGCCATCTTCGATAGCCTTGAGTTGCAGCTTCGCGTCGGCCGCCCCATACTTGACGTTCTGAGTGTTTCGGCCGCCGCCCGACAGCTCCTGAATTGTCCAGCCAGCCGCGCCCCATCCCGCCTTCTGGCCCTCGATGTAGGCTAGGCGTAGTGCTCTCCGGCACGCTTTCTCCTCGCTCATGGTCTCTCCCTTCTTCGCTTGACCATGCGCCACCATTGTCCCGCTAGGGCCGTCTAGCGCATAGGGGCCGAAAGACCCTAGAGAAAAGGACTTGTGAACGGCCGTTTGGGTCTTTCAAGAATGGGCGGACTTCACCGACCGAACGGGCGTTCGCTCTTTCACGAGTGCACAAGCTGGTGGGCCGACCTGGGCCTGAGGGGGTTTCTGCTTCGGCAATGGTCGCTGGCGGTCTGCCAGTTTTGTGGCGGGGTGCTGCCATGTTGGGGCAGGGTTTCTGTTTGACGGGCCGAACGGGATGTGTGAGAATGTGGGGGACAAGGCGAGCGCAAGGGAGGCGGCAATGATTGGCCCGTTCAACACCGAATGGCAGGCCGGAACCGCCCTAGACTCCCTTACCGCTGACCAGATACGGTCGATGCGGTGGGGCGTCAAAACGGTGCGGGCCGACTTCACTGCCCGCAACGGTTACCGCTGGCCATTCCCCGGCGGCTGGGCCGTCGAAGAAACGGACATCGACTGGCACAACAAGGGGCCTTGCCCGTCCATGCCGGGCGACGGCCTGTCGGTTGGCCTGACCTTCGCGGGTATGGCGCAGGGCGGTAGGCCCGCACGGACGGTGCTCATCGTCGGATGGCTGCCCGGCGACCTGTTGGGCGAGGATTGCGAAAAGGTGCGGGTGCGGTGCGGCCTGGTGGCTGCTGTGGTAGACGGGGAAGGGTCCGTTCGGAAGTTCGGCCGCGGGGCGTACCTCGACGGGGCGGACCTCCGCGGGGCGTACCTCGGCGGGGCGGACCTCGGCTGGGCGGACCTCGGCTGGGCGGACCTCCGCGGGGCGTACCTCGACGGGGCGGACCTCCGCGGGGCGTACCTCGGCGGGGCGGACCTCTGTGGGGCGCACCTCGGCGGGGCGGACCTCTGTGGGGCGCACCTCGGCGGGACGTACCTCGGCGGGGCGGACCTCTGTGGGGCGCACCTCGGCGGGGCGGACCTCGACGGGGCGTATGCGGACAAAGGGACGGTATGGCCTTGCGGTTACGATCCGGAGGCTGCGGGTGTCAGCATTAGAAAGTAGGGCTAGCGCAAGGGAGGCGCAGACCATGAGCCACCTACCCCTAAAGGTCGAACTTATGGGATTTGAGGACCGTCCGGCCCTAGCCGACGCCCTCGCCCGCCGTATCGTGGCCGAGACGACTAGCCGTTTCTGCCCGCTGTGCGGTGCGGACATTCTCGGCAACGACCCCCACGGGCCACAATGCCCCAAAGGTGACAACTCCGATGGTCGCTGATCCTACGCCCGGTCAGGTGGTCACCGTCGAAGGCTGGAAGGGCCTGTGGCGTGTCCATTCGTGGTGCAAGTCCGGCTCGGGCTGTGTTTGGGTATTGCCCTGTGATGGCGATGGTCGCTGGAACAAGCGTGAAGGGTTTAGGGCGTGCCGTCCGGACAGGCTGCGGGAACGGCCGACAGTGAGGACCAAACGAGCGTACAAGCGTAAAGCCGGTGGTGGGCCACCTCGCAATATCCCGGAGGGAGGAGAAAGCGCCGGGACGGTAGCCCACCACCACTCGTAGCATACCATAACGGGGGTTGCTGCTTGGGCTGGATGTGCGAACGGTGTTTCGGCTTGACGGGGCCACTAGGGGTATGTTAGGATTGTGGGAGAAGGAGGAGTGATGGCTAGGAAGCCTGATCGTCTGTGGAAGGTGCTGGGTACCAAGCGCGAGTGCCTAGTGTCTGGCACCGAGTATCGATACCCGCCGAAGGCGTGGACCAAGCACCTCGACCCTGAGAGTCTGGCCCTCTGTGTGTGGGGCTACCACTACGCGGAGGGGCCACAAGTCCTCCACTGGCTGGGGGAGGGCTTGTTGTGCGAGGTCGAACGGTGCGCCGAGCACAAGCCGTTGCGGGGCGACAACAAGGCGGTGTCGTGCCGCCTACGCATCGTCCGCATGTTTGTCCTCGATGCCCGCGTGTTGCGCTTGTTCGCCTGTGACTGTGCGGAGCGGGCCTTGCGGAGGGAACGCAAGCAGGGCCGGGAACCCGACCCTCGCAGTTGGGAGTGTGTTCGGATAGCCCGCCTCTACGCTGTGGGCAAGGCGACGAAGGAGGAACTGGCCGCCGCCCACGCCGCCGCCGACGCCGCCGCCTACGCCGCCTACGCCACCGCCGCCGCCGTCTCCGCCGCCTACACCGCCGCCAACGCCGCCGTCTCCGCCGCCTACGCCGCCGGCGCCAACGCTAAGGAGCGTCGCTGGCAGTACGGGCGGCTACTCGAACTAGTAGGAGCATGATTATGGGTAATCCCAAGCTGTGGGTTGTGACAGGCAAACCGGGCGAGCGGGGGCTACGATTCGTGCCGTCCGATGAGGCGGTAGAACGGATGGCGCGGCGACTCCACTCTCGCTGTCGCCAGAGCACCGACCTGGCGAGCAGTAAGCATCATGCGAGAGACACGGCGCGGGCGCAGGATCTGTGGCGTGCCGCTGTCGGGGAGGGATGAGATGAGCCTGTGTGATGATGTCTGCCGGTCCACCCCCACCACTTCGGTGAGGATGCTCAAGGACTACGGGAACTACCTTGATGGAGTCGGTGGGCAATGGAGCCGGGAGCGGGCCTTCAAGCGTGGTCGAATCTACCATGTGTGTCCGCATGTCGCCCTGACTTTGATCCGTGTAGCTGCCGCTGTCGGGGAGGGATGAGATGAGCCTGACGGCGTACTGGGGGTGCCGCGATTCGTTCCACCTTGGACCCGAGAAGTGGTGCGAGATATGCGGCATAAGGCTACCCGAGAAGTGTCCGTCGTGTGGGCGGGCACGGGAACATCCGACCGTTCGATTCGGGGAGGGAGAGAGATGAGCCTGACATCGACCGAACGGAACCTGCTACTCTCGCTCTGCTATCCGGCCGTGTGCGCCGCCGAAGGGAGCGGCGAAGAACCAGAATGGCCCGACCAACTACCCGCCGACGCCCTACCGTTAGCCGACCTGATGTGGGAGGCAGAACGCTATTCTGCCCGTTGGAAAATGGTCGCTGGCGAGTTGCGGTCCCGGCTGCTGAGTGTCTTGGAGGGCAGTCAGGGGGTGCATGATGGGGAGTGGGCGTATCGTCCTACCCGGAAGCATCGCCGGTTCGCTACCGACCCGGTGAAGTTGCTGTTGTGGCTGGGTTCGGATGCTGGGGAGGTCGTGAATTTGGAGGGCGCCGATCCGGTGCGTATCGGTGCGTTGCGGGCTGTGGCCCGCCGCCGGGTCGCTGATCTGCCCGAAGCGGAGGGGAGGGCGATGGTCCAAGCGTTGGAGGACACCCTGTTCTGGACGGAGTGGGGTGAGGTCACGCTGGATCGGGTGCGTCTCGATGATCGTCGCTGCCCGAAGTTTGTGCGGGAAGCGCCCGTAGGGGTGCCGATAGGGAGAGGGGAGGGATGATGGCTGAACGCTTGTGGAAGGTGTTGGGCGCTAAGCGGCAGAGCCTAGTGTCAGGCACCAAGTACCGGTATCCTGCGAGGGCGTGGACTAGGCATCTCGACCCGTCGAAGATGGTCCTCTGCGAGCGGGGCTACCATTACTGTGAGGGGCCACAAGTCCTCGAATGGTTGCGGGAGGGCTTGTTGTGCGAGGTCGAACGGTGCGCAGAGCACAAGCCGTTGCGGGGCGACACCAAGGCGGTGTCGTGCCGCCTACGCATCGTCCGCACGTTTGTCCTCGATGCCCGCGTGTTGCGCCTGTTCGCCTGTGACTGTGCGGAACGGGCCTTGCGGCGGGAACGCAAAGCGGGTCGGGAACCCGACGCCGCTAGTTGGGAGTGTGTTCGGATAGCCCGCCTCTACGCTGTGGGCAAGGCGACGAAGGAGGAACTGGACGCCGCCTACTACGCCGCCTACGACGCCTACGCCGCCCACGCCACCTACGCCACCGCCGCCGCCGTCTCCGCCGCCTACGCCACCGCCGCCGACGCCGCCGTCTCCGCCGCCTACGCCGCCGGCGCCAACGCTAAGGAGCGTCGCTGGCAGTACGGGCGGCTACTCGAACTAGTAGGGGCCGACACGAAAGGGGACAACGATGCCTGACCGTGTGCAGCGCCGCTGGATAGTCCACGTGGACAAGCCGAACTGGGAGCGCCTACAGGAACTAGAAGTTTGGGCGCCCACCTTGGAGGACGCGGTGGAGCGTGTCCTGCTGGACAGTGAGGACGACCGGGATCGTCTAGTGTTGGTGCGTGAGGCCCCACAGAACAGGGAGGAGGAGCAATGAGCGACCACGTTGTTACGGTCTACTGTGACGGCCAGTTGGGGGTCACGATGATGCCCGACGAGGATGCCGGCGACCGGCGGCGGGAACATGCGGCCTGTTTGGCATCCGAGCATGTGTTCGACGATCCCGACGACCCGTATTGGGAGGAGTCGGTCTGCCACCAGTGGGAGGACGATCCGCTTGAGCCACAGTGGCCGTTCGATGCTGAAGCCATCTGCGAGTCGAGGAGAGGACAATGACCGAGACTGCCCTGGTGCCATTGGAGTCGGCACCGTTCACCTGGAAGGCCCTAGAGTCGATTAGCGACACCGAGTTCGTGCCCCGAGGACTGCGTGGCAATCCGAGCGCGATGCTCGCCGCCATCTACACGGGCCGCGAGTTGGGGTTGGGGCCGATGGCCTCGTTGCGGGGTATCGACATGATCGAGGGTGCGCCCCACCTGAGCGGGGAGACATTGATGGCTCTCATCAGGAGGGCAGGACACCGGGTCCGTGTCACCATAATGGCCGACAACGGGGCCACCGTCGTCGGAGAACGGGTCGAGGGCGGTGTCGTCGTAGAGTCGGGCGAGTTCTCATTCACTGAGCAGGACGCCGAGCGTGCCGGCCTGTTGGGCAAGGCGAACTGGCGGACCTACCCGCAGTCCATGTATGCGTGGCGGGCAGTGACTATCTGTGCCCGGTTCATGTTCGCTGATCTGCTCACGGTGGGCCGCCTAGCGTACACGGCTGACGAGTTGGGTGACGATGGGCCACCCGAAGCGCTGGCGGTTGTAGATGCGGAAGTGTTGACAGCGGACCCGGTAGTCGAGGTCGGCTACATTCCCGACGGGGAGCCGTGGCCCGACGAGCCACCAGCCGACGAACCCGCACCCTCCGCCCAACCCCCGACGACGCCCCCAGCGAAGAAGGCGCCGCCCGCCACAGCGCAGACACCCAAATGTCCCGCCTGTGGTTCCGCCGTCCAACACCACGACAAGGAGGACGACGACGACAAGAAGCCCATATGGAAATGCTCGAACAGCACCTGCCAGGGTGGCGCCGACAAGAAGCCGCCCGCTAAAGGCAAATGGCCGTGGGCGTCGTGGGATACGAACTGTTTCGCCCAACCGCGAACGCAGAAGTCGGAACCGGAGGCGGCTGGCCCTTTTGATGTCCAGTCCGCCGCCCTCGCGGAGGCGGAACGGCTCATCAAGGGTGCGGCACGCATCATACGGGAAGGCCCGGTCGGCAAGGTTGAGCAGCATGTGGGCGCCCTTGCTGGTGCGCTAGTGATGGCCGACTGGTGGCCTGAGGGTATCGTCGAGTCGTCGCTGAAACTGTTCGCCGCCCACCTGCGGGGCAGTCCCGCCAAGTTCCCTGGCTGCCAGCCCGACGAGTTGAAGCCTGGGGCGATAACCCGCTGGGACCAGTTAGGGTCGGACAAGAACATCCGCCTGTTCGCTGGTTGGATTGTGCGGGAAGCGGCGAAGCGGGTCGCCCATCAGAGGCAGCAGCCCGCCGAGAAGCCGAAAGTGGAGGAGTCGCTGTGGCCGACCAACTGAAACACACGGTCCTCAGCGTGTATCTCGGTCCGAAAGACCTGGACTTGAAGGAGAAGGCGCAACGGTACGCCGAATACGGGTTCCGGTCTGTTTCGGCTATGGTCGCTGGGGCTTTGCGTGAGTCTTGGAAGTGGATTCCTAGGAGGGAGGAGAAGTGAGGTTGGGGTTCGGTTGGGTTTGGGAACGGAACCAATGCTACGACTGCCATGCGGATGGTTGGCTACTGTCCCGCCGCGACGCTTCGGAATGGCGGTACCATTGGGTGCGGCGTTTTGCTTGTCTGCGCCATCCGGTGAGGGCGAGACAGTGGAAACAGTATGGTGCCGCCCTGTACGATCTGTTCGAGGGCGGGCCGGGAGGCAAGTTCAATATCGGTTTTGAGAAGATTCTCGGCCATCTGTTCGACCTTTCCCCGGTGGACACGCCGTTCTTGCGGATCGCGACCGTTGGGTCGGACGAGATTGTGGTGTCGAGAGACGGCGGCGTCACCATCGAAACGAAGGAGGAGAAATGAGCGAAACGACTAAGAGAAAGCGCGGCTACGACTGCGGATACGAAGACGGACAACGCAGCACCTACGTTACCCTAGAAGGGCCGGGTTGTTCGCACACCCTCATCCGGGGCGTCGGCGCGGTGGGTAGCATCCACTGTCCCATCGACATCGAGCAGATAATCAACGGCAAGCGCCTCCATTTCGCCGACTCGTTGGACTGGACTATCACTATCAGGGCAGACGATGAGTAATCCTCGCAAGGCCGAGGGCACGGATTGGGAACAGGCCATCATCCACGACGCCCTCGCCAAAGGACTGCAAGCGTGGCCGCTCGCAAGGCGGGGACCATCCGACCCCGGCGACCTCGTCGTGGTAGACAAGAACGGCGACCATTGGGTTGTCGAGGCCCGGCAGCGCCAACAGATGGGCGTCCACCGGGAACTCGCGAAAGCCAAAGAGCAGACCGCCCGAGCGGACCTGCCGTTCGTCCCGTATTCGACGGTCATCGCTTGGAAGCGGCTAGAGAAGAAGGGGGGCAACGAGCGGCGTACCGCCGTGGGCCGCCCCGTAGTTGTAATCGACTTGGAAGATTGGCTAGACTCACTCACATAGGAGGAGGGCATGGACATTTCTCTCTGGCAGTTCATTGTGGGGGCAACAGCATGGACTTGTCTGCTCGCCATCGTCATGTGGTGCGGCTTCCACTACACGGCGGGCGACGAAGCGGAGAGGGGGGCGGACTACTGCCCGGCATGTGGTGGCTGCTGCCGCTACGAGGGACCAGACGACGAGGGGGGGGAACCGTGAGACTACAAGACCTTCGAGACTACCCGACCGACTATGACGGAGTGCTTGATGAACACTTGAGCAGCAAGACTCTGGTGGCCCGCCGTGTGGCCGCCCTGTTCGACGACTGCCCCGACTGTGAAGGGTTGGGGCGCGCCCCCCAGGTTACGCATGGTGGCCTACTGACGAAGGGTACGTGGATGCCGTGTCTCTGTTGTGGCGGGGCGGGCGTAGTGCCGACCAAACAGGCCATGAAGTTGGCGGTCGGGGAGACCACCTACGAGGGCCGAGTCGAACCCTTCATCGGGTGGGTGCGCCTCGCCCGCTACCTGCTCGGTGGAGTACCAGAAGGGGAAGGATAATGGAGCATCGCTGCATCTGGTGCCGCAACCGCCTTTCGTCCTGGCTGGCACGGCTGCTCTGGTGTGTGCGGTGCGGGCACCTGCGCCTACCGCGCCAGTCGATGCTCTGCTCCCAATGTGTTCTGCATCTCAACGGGAGGTTCTGATGGAACTCTTCGTGTTCGTGGAACCGCAACCCGCCTACGCTGACTATGCGGCCACCCGCGCCGATCCGACGATGGTGGACTGTGCTGATGCTGGCGGCTGGCTGCGACGCATACCAGACGGCACGGTAGAGAGGATGCTGCCGTTGCTGCGTTCCCTCTTGCGTCCGAAAGGGGCCGACCTGGCTACGGTGGAAATGGCGCGGGAGGTGGCCGAGCGCCTGCTGGTCACTGCGTTGGGGGAGGGGACATGATGCCCGAACTGTGGAAACGATGCGAGAACTGCAAGGGGACGGGCGGCATTCCCACGGCAGACGACGAATGGTGGTGTGCTGACTGCGCCCGCGGCGACCATCCTGGTCTGATCCGCGTGCCTGGGGGGGCGCTACTCATAGAACATCCCGACCAGGCCATCGAACGGATAGCCCTCTACCTCGACAGCATCTTCGGTCCTGGGTACACGGTCGAGGATGTGGCGGGCATCGCGGAGAACGCGCTTCGTGCCGCTGTCGGGGAGGGATGAGATGATCCTGCGCCACGAGATCGCCAAGATCGTCCAAGACAAGACCGACGCCTACGGGAGCGTCCGCTCCTTTGAGGCCGCCGACGCTGTGCTGGCCCTACTGCGAGAACGAGGCGGTGAGCCGACATGGTGGTGTGCGGCCGACAACGAGGAAGTCCCCCGCGAGGTTTGTCGGATTGGTGGCAGGAACCCGCGGCCCCGCAAGGATCACGAACGATGCGGATTGCGGTGGCTTCTCGATTTGGGGGAGGGATGATGGAAGAACATGACGCCGTGTGGAACGGCGAAACGATGAGATGGCAACGCCCAGAAGGCAAATGCTCCCGCAACGGATGCGACCGCACCGGCCGTGTCCCCGTCAAATGGCAGTCGTACACGGTCGGCGACCTCATGTGCGACCATCATGCCCGCACGTTGAAAGCCCGCTTCCCCCATCTGATAGTATGAGCAATGGTCGCTGGTCGAAGGGCTATGGTTTTGGCCCTGTTGTGTGCCATGAGTGCGGGTTGCTGTTCCGCGATCATGTGAGCTTGTTCTGTTATCCGCCGAACGAGCCGACGACGCCTGGCACTACGCGCTGTTTGGAGTGTGGGCGGGAGTATCGGCAGAAGTATGGGTGGCAGCGGTTTTGCGGGGTCCGTTGCGGCAACCAGTTCCGGCGGTCTAGCGGCGCTTCTTCTTCGTCTTGCGTATCTTAGACCCGTACTTGCGGGTCCACCGGGCCGCGATACGGGGGTGGCGTGCGTACATGAAACGCCGCTGCTTCGCCGACTTGAAGGGACTCATAGAGAAAGTATACTGCGAATGGTCAAGATTTGGCTAGAACATTGCTCCTTACCGTTCCCTCAGTGTGGCGAGCAGCCGTTCCGCTTCCAATGGTGCGGGTAGGCCACCCCCAGCAGCGTCCATAACATCATGCCAGAATTCGTGGACGGGACAGTCCCACAGTCGGGCCAGCACTTCGAGCATCTGGTCGCAACGGGCGGCCGTCGCCCTACCGGGTCGGGTCTGGCCCCCTATGCTGGCGATCCTCTCGTCTTGGATGGCGAGGGTGAGCATCATCTTCGGATAGTCAGGCGGTTCGATCATTGCGGTTGCCCGTATTTGGAGATGAGGCGCACCAAGAGTCTCTTGTCCTGTTCGATCTGTTCCTGCCGCTTCGCCTTCTTGACCTCCGCCGTCTTGCGGCGCTTTTTTTCGGCCGCGTCAAGTTCGGCTCGGGTCATCGGCCGATAGCCCGTGATGTCAATCGCGTATTCGTCGTGCTCCAAACAGATTACGGTCCACCCCGCCTTTTGGGCGTCGCGCAGGTCGTCGATCACGGAGCCGGCATCATAGGATTCGAGTCTGCGACGGTCGAACACCAAGTCGGTGTGGGGGTCGTTCTTGCGTGTCATGTCTCCTCCCTTCTGCCCGAACAGTACTACCATAGTACGGTCCTACCGTAGGGCCACAATACCGTAACGGCGGTTAACTCAGCGGCCCCTCCAAGAGAAATAGTAGGGTTTGATCCGCTGCCACAGGAGGGCGGTCACCGCAACGTCCCGCTCACAGTGGACTCGCAGTGCCCGCAACGCCTCAGGGTCGGCCAACGCTGTCCGCCACTCGTCCTTGTCCAAAGACTCCTTCTCTTCGGAGAGGCCGAAGAAGTTGCTCAGGTTCCGCAGCGAATACGATGAGGGTAGGCCCGTCCACCCGTACCGTGCCGCCATGTAAGTGTCAATGTGGATGCGTTTGGGTAGGGGTGTTTCCCCGTAGCGGGAGAGGACACCGTTGATGAAGTTCCGGTCGAAGCCTGTCTCATTATGGCCGATAAGACAGTCGGCGGCTTCGACTTGCTGTTTGACCCAGAGGACTAGGCGATGTTCGCCGCTGACCCGTGGCCCGAAGTCGTCTATCGTCTTCGACAGGATACTACCGTCGGCCAGGTCCAGGAAGGCGGCGCACAGTAGCAACCCCAGGTCCGACTTGAGATTTGAGCATTCAAGGTCGTAGACTAGGGCACGGAAGGTGGCTTGGCCCGGTTGCAGGTGCCCGTCCGGGGGTGGCGGGTCCAGGCGTTCCAAGTAGCGACGGACCCGACCGTAGGGGATACCAACCTGCTTGGCTATCGCCCTGCCGCCCAAGCGTTGCTGGCGGAGAAGGATGATCCGTTCCTGCTGGTCTGCTGTCACCGTTGATTGTGGCATAAGGAAAAGTTTAGCAGACTGGCAGCACCAAACGGAGCATTACGTGTCCCATTCCCACTCGGCGGCGTCGCCCGAGTCGGGATCGTCAAGATCCTCCCTACCGGCCGCTGGGTCATCATAGTTGTCGGTCGTGATCTCGTCGCCCGCGCAGGCGCGAACCGTGACCCCTACCCTGCCTTCTTCCAACACAGCCATCCGAACCCCCTGACCGCTAGCCACGCCACCGTCCGTCTAACCCGGCCCACCCCCGCCTCCACCATGAGAGTACGAAAGATAAGGTCTACTTGCCGTCGATTGAACCAGCGGGGACGGCCTGCGGGACTGCGGGCCACGCCGCCATGCCGGTACAGCCAGTCGTGCGCTATCGGCCCCTCGCTGCCCAGCTCCATCGGGGCATAGCCGGGAATCCACCACAGGCAGCGGGGAATGCTCGCGAGGTCGGTCCTGAACCCGGCGGGGACATGTATGACGGCGCCGTCTACTCGGTGGGTCCACGGGTCGCAGACGATCCACGACCATCGGCGTTTCCCCTTGACGGACGGGTCTTCCATCCACGACAGGCGGGGCAAATTGGGGTGGCGATAGGCCTTTAGCCTCTCCGTGATGCTTAGTTTACCATTAACTATCATTTCACCCCTGCGGTGAAACTACACGGAAACTGTAGTTTGGTTGTCGCCGGGTACGCGATACTATACGGATCGTATAGTTCCGCGTGTCCTGTGGCACTCATTCGGTACCTTCTGGCCGTTCGGTATCATTCGACGGGAAAGAATGATACCTCATGTCCTCTCGCTCCCCGCGTAGAAGGGGGCGAGCAGTTCCCTGGCCTTCGTGGCGCTACCGTGCGCACCGTTCGGAGCGTCTGGCCAGTGGCCCCAGTTCGGTGCCTTCGCCGCATTGTGGTAGACCAGGTAGGCCATGACGAGCAACTGGTCTACCGGGTCCAAGATGTTGCCGACGTGGCCGAGGGCGGCGGTGGAGCGCCCCACCCAGTAGGCGGGGACGTGTTGGCAGAGGCCGGTCGCTCGGGTGGCGGGCGTACCGTCGTAGCCTGGGGGTGGGGGGCCGACCCATTCGACATGGCAGATGGCAAGGTGGTCGCCCCCCGACTCGCCTTTGATGATGCCGAGGCCCATGTCCACGTCGTAGTCGGATGCTGTAGTTCCGCTGCCGAAGGTCTGCTGACAGTAGATGTCGAAGCAGTAGACGACGAGGCCCCGCCACCGTTCCACCTTCGGCGGGAAGATGAAGCGGCCGGGCAGGCGGGGGAGGGTCTTGTAGTGGAGGGCTAGCGCCTTCCAATAATCACGGTTGGCGGTCATCGCTCTGAGTTTCTGGTTGGGGGTGAGCAGGATCATGCGGTTTCCCCAACAGCCAGCATACTGATATAGGTAGTCGGCGACGACGGTTGCCAAGACCCGCATTTTCGGCAGACCAACCCGCCCACTGAAGTGTCAGACGGGTAGAAGTCATGATCGCAGGTCGGCCAGGGCGGGTTCGCGTTTGTTGCCATTGTGTGAAGTATCGGGTGGGGGCACGGCCCCATAAATAGGTCAGACCAGCAAGCACCACATTGTGGACAATTCCAAGCCATTATCGTTTCCTCCGTAGTCGCATCCAGGCGCAGGCCAACACCAGGTAGGCGCGGAGTAGGCGCCGGTAGATACGCCACCGCCACTTGTGCGCCCAGTCGGGGTCGAAGGGGAAAGTCATGCTCGGGCCAATGCCTTCCAGGTAGAGGGTCCGACCCTACCGTCAGGGATCAGACCATCGTGGTTGATCTGAAAGTCGATGACCACCGACTGGGCCAGTTTACCGTAGTTGCGGGACGGCCTCAACTGGTAGCCGAGCTCCGCCAATTTGAGGGTGGCGGCCTTCACGCAGCGGCCCTTCGACGACAGACCCAGCGGCCGGTAGCGGAGCACGCCGAGCGCCCCGATGTAGCCTTCGTCGGCGATGATCTTAGAGTTCTCGTCGCCGGGACAGGAAGTAGTGGTCTGCGTTTCGGACCAGTCGTTGAAGAAACGGTGACCCACCACCTGCGGCCCGCCGCTACAGAACCAGACCAGGCCGACAGCCTGCCACGCTTTCCGTGACGCCTTCTGGCCGAAGCCCATGACGAGGACCAACGCGTGGGCGATCCCGTTGATGCTGCCCCACTGTCCACCGCTGAACCTGTGGCCCCTCAGCCTGCCAATGCGGCCGAACAAGATGTCCACCCAGGTGCAGTACGCTATCGTTGACATGCCTTTCGACTTGTGGTAGGCGAGCCAGCCCTTGAGGACCGAGCGGATGCGGCCCAACTGGACGGCCATCTTCTGGCCTAGCGTAAGCGCTGGCTCCTCTATCGGCCAGCCAGCAATGTTCGCACCACCCCCCCAGTGGACGCTGAGATACCGGTAATCCTCGATGGGCGGGTGGGACCAGACGGCCGGGTCGTCCAAGTCTACGCCGACGATCTTTTTCGGTGTGTAGATGCGGCACACCTTCTCTAGCATGGGGTACGGGTCGCGTGTCATGGTCCTCCCATGTTAGCAGGCTAGGTGTAGATGTTGCCTTTCACGTCGAAAGTGTGGATACTGGTGCCGAAGGTACGTGTCGGGGTGACAATGTAGCCTTGGGCTTTCCAGCGGCCTACTTGGTCGATGTCGGCGGCGATGGTCGTGTATTGGATGATGCCGTCGGAGCCGTTAGTGTAGAAGGCGGCAGTTTTGGCAATTTGGGTGCCGTCCGGTTTTTCCAGTTTGATCTGTTTGGTTGTGGCCGTGGACACGTTGACGACCACGTCGTCTTCGTCTTTGATCGTGGGCCGCAGGATTAGCCCTATGTAGCCCAAGTGGATTTCGGCCATCTAGTCCTCCAACGGGTGGGCAACCCACGCCTCGACTTGGGTTGCGGTTACAGTATACGCTTCTATCTGTTGGCTGTCAGCGGTCCATTCTTCTATCTGAACGGCGGTTAGGGTGAAGGTGTATTCGGCATAAACGACACCGATTTCGGATACGCCGGGCGCGGTGAGGCGGAGGATTGCCGATACCGTGGTGCGCCCCGCATTGCCACTTCTAGTGGCGGCCGGGGTGGTGAGGGTGAGTTCGGCTGCGGCTGGGGCGGCCGTGGCCTCACCACTCCTAGTGACCTGCGGTGTGGTGAGTGTTAGCGCCGCCGGGTCTGGGGCGACTGTGGCGTTAGCGCCTGTCGCCGCCTGGGGTGCGCCGAGGGCGAAGGCTGCGGGGGCCGGGGTGACAGTGACCCCGCCTGTAGCGTCGGCGAGTGGGGCCGAGAAGGTAAATTCAGCGGGGGCGGGCGCTACCGTAGCATCGTCACCTATGGTCAGGGTGACTTGCGGGGTTGTGAGGATCAGTCCGGCGGGGATGGTGGTGCGTCCAGCCTTGCCCGAACGATCAACCTGGTCGGCGGTGATCGTGAGCGCTGCTGCGGCTGGCGCGACGGCCACGCTCGCGCCAGGTTCGGCCTGCGGGGCATTCAGGATTAGGGCAGCCGGGGCGGGGGTGACCGTGGTATCGGTTACGGCGGAGGGTGCGGCTTGTGGCGCGGTCAGGGCGAGTGTGGCGGCGGGCGGGGATACTGTGGCGTTGCCCGAGACTGTGGCTTGCGGAGTAGTTAGGGCAAGGACGGCGGGTGTGGCGGCGACTGCTAGTCCTGCGGTAGCGTCGGCTGTCGGGGCGGTTAGAACTAGGGCGGCTGTCGTCGGGGTGCGGGTAGCGTCGCCCGCGTGTTCTGCCTGCGGGGTGGCGACAACTAGGGCAGCGGATGCTGGGGCGACGGTAGCGGTGGCACCCGTCGTGGCTTGTGGTGCGTTGACGGTTAGGGCGGCTGGTATGGCGGCAACGGTCGCACCCCCAGCGTGGGTTGTTTGCGGGGCCGTGAGGACGAGTTCTGCGGGGTCGGGACTGCGGCCAGCGTTAGCGGCTCTACCGGCGGCGGGTATGGCGACAGTGATAGCGGCAGCGTCGGGGAATACGGTGACACCGCCGGTAGCGTCCGCTGTTGGCGCACTTAGGGCAAGCGGGGCAGGGTCGGGGGCGACGGTTGCTCCGCCTGTCGTGGCGACTGCTGGGCTAGTGAGGCACAGTTCCGCAGGGGTGGGCGTATGGGTAGTGTCCGCCGTGTGTCCCACCTGGTTCGCTGTGAGGGCGAAGGCCGCAGCGGCAGGTGTTACTACCACGTCTTCGGCGTGTTGGACTTGTGGCGCTGTCAGGGAGAGGGCTGCGGAGTCGGGGGCCACATTCGCGCCTGCCGTGTGTCCCGCTTGTGGGACGGTGACCGCCAGGGCGGCGGCGGATGCCGCTATCGTCACGCCTTCGGCATGTGCCACCTGCGGGGCAGACAAAGCCAGAACGGCGGGGGCAGGGGCCACTTTGGCATCGGCGGCACGCCCGGCTTGTGGTGCGGTCAGGGCAAATGGGGCCGGGACCGCAGCGACGGTGGCCCCTTCGGCGTGTTGTACCTGTGGGGCGGTGAGGACGAGTAGGGCGGGAGGCGGCGTGCGGTCAGCGTCGGCGGTCCGCGTGGCCTGTGGTATGTTAAGGGAGAGCGCGGCCGGTGCGGGCGCGGTGGTGGCGGTGGCGGCAGGGGGGGCCAGTGGTGCGGCGAGGACAAGAGCTGCGGGTACGGGCGTTACATTCGCGTTGCCTACGACCGTTGCCTTCGGGGCGGTCAAGACTAGGGCCGCGGAGGCGGGCCTGACTTGGACACCTTCTTGGTGTCCGACCTGTGGGACGGTCAAAGTTAGGACCGCAGGGTCGGGGGTAACGGTAGCGTCGGCGGTTATGGTGACCGTTGGGCAGGTGAGGATCGGACTTGCGGGTGTGGGGGTTCTGCCAGCGTTTGCTGCATGTCCCGCCTGCGGGACTGACACGGCGAGTCCGGCAGCGGCGGGGAGGGTTTGGACGCTTTCTTCGTGGCCCACTTGAGGAGCCGCCAGGATCAGGGGTGCGGGATCGGGGGTGGCGGTTGCCGTGCCTGCCCGCGTGGCCTGCGGCGCGGCGAGTGAGAGGATTGCGGGGGCGGGAGTGACGGTCGCGTCTGCGGTATGCCCTGCTTGTGGTGTGATGAGCGTTAGTGCGGCGGAGGTGGCGGCCGCCGTCGTGCCCCCGGAGATGGTTACTTGTGGTGCGCTGAGGGCTACGAGGGCCGAGGCGGGGACACGGCCAGCGTCGGCGGTGTGACCTATCTGCGGGGTAGAGAGGGCCAGGGATGCGGGTGCCGGGGTGGCGGTTACGCTGATCGCCGCTTCTGTCTGCGGTATTACGAGAGATAGGGCGGCAGGGGCGGGGGATGCTGTAGCGTCCGCCGTGTGGCCCGCCTGGGGTGCGGAGACGGTCAGGGCGGCGGCGGCGGGTATGGTCTGGACATCTTCGGCATGGCTGATCGTCGGAGCGGAAAGAATGAGGGTGGCGGCATTGGGGGTGCGGCCCGCGCTACCGGCACGACTGGCAGCAGGAACAGTAACGGCGAGAGTGGCCGGGGCGGGTGCAACATTCGCATCAGCAGCATGTCCCGCCTGCGGGGCACTGAGGGTTAGGACTGCGGGGGCGGGTGTTTCTACCCAGTCTTCTTCGTGGCCCGCCTGGGGGGCAGCAATGGCGAGTGCTGCCGGGTCGGGAGTGCGTCCCGCATTGCCGGTACGGGTGACGGCGGGGGTGGTTAGGGTCAGCGCGGCGGCAGCGGGGGTTACCGTAGCGTGGGTGACCCCTTCGGCGGTCGCCTGTGGCGCCGACAGGATCGGGGCCGCTGTCCCGGCGATCTTGGTGGCCGCACCGCTGCGAGTGGCCTGGTCTGTGGTTGTAGCGAACGCAGCAGGGTCGGGGGCACGCCCGGCGTTGGCACTTCTACTCTGGGTGGGTGCGGTGACGGCGAAGGTTGCTGCCGCTGGTGTGACGGTCGCGTGGGTGACGCCTTCCGCCGTGGCCTGTGGGGCCGTTAGGGCGAGGGCGGCAACGCCGGGAGTGCGGGTAGCGGACGCAGAAGTAGCCGCCAAGTCGGCGGCCAAGACGAGGGGGCTAGCGGCGGGCGCACGGGCAGCAGCAGCCGTGTGTCCTGCCTGCGGAATGGTCGTGGAGATCGCTTGTGCCGGGGGCGCGCGGGCCGCATTGGCGCTTCGAGTCGGCGCGGAAACAAGGGAGGCGAACGCTGCGGGCGCGGGGGTGACGGTCGCATTGCGTATCCCCTTAGCGGACGCTTGGGGCGTGGAGATGGTGAGGGCGGCAGGTGTGTTGGTCCGCCCAGCGTTGGCCTGACGGGTCGGCGTGTTCTTCGTCAGGGTGAGGGCGGCGGCGGCGGGCGTGACGGTGGCCGGGGTGCCGCCTGCGGCCGTGGCCCCGAACGCCACCCCGTAGGGCCAGGGGGTCAGGGTGGACGGGTCCGCCACCTTAGACCAGTCCGACGTGTTGTAGATCGTCACGTAGGGGGTGGTGGAATGGGCGACGGCGAGCAGTGTGCCCGCCGCATTGAACGCCACCCCCCGTCCGGTACCGGCAGGCAGGGTTTCCGGGTCCGCGACCTTCGACCAGTCCGACGTGTTGTAGATCGTCACGTAGGGGGTGGTGCCGTGGGCGACGGCCATTAGTGTGCCCGCCGGGTTGAACGCCACCCCCGTGCCGTAGTCGGTGGGCAGGGTGGACGGGTCCGCCACCTTCGACCAGTCCGACGTGTTGTAGATCGTCACGTAGGGGGTGGCGGAATGGGCGACCGCCATTAGTGTGTCCGCCGGGTTGAACGCCACCCCCCGTCCGTAGCCGGCAGGCAGGTCCTCCGGGTCCGCGACCTTAGACCAGTCCGACGTGTTGTAGATCGTTATGTACGGACTGTCGTCGTGGGCGACGGCCATTAGTGTGCCCGCCGCATTGAACGCCACCCCGTATCCGTCGGCGGGGGGCAGGGTTTCCGGGTCCGCGACCTTAGACCAGTCCGACGTATCGTAGATCGTTATGTACGGACTGTTGTGATGGGCGACGGCCATTAGTGTGCCCGCCGCATTGAACGCCACCCCTTGGCCGTAGCTGGCAGGCAGGTCCTCCGGGTCCGTCACCTTAGACCAGTCCGACGTATCGTAGATCGTTATGTACGGACTGTTGTCGTGGGCGACGGCGAGCAGTGTGCCCGCCGCATTGAACGCCACCCCGTATCCGTCGGCGGGGGGCAGGGTGGACGGGTTCGCGACCTTAGACCAGTCCGACGTATCGTAGATCGTTATGTACGGACTGGCGCCGTGGGAGACCGCGAGATAACTAGCCATCCGTCACCCCACCCAACACCTCGAAGCCGCCACGGTCGGCAGCAACCCTAGACAGCCACAGGGCAGCACGATTAGGCAACTACACCCCCCATCACTGGGAGCGGTCAGACGACCACTCTACGGCGTGTAATCGAGGTACCACCATCCGTTAGCGTGGACGGTGATCGTGAACGTGCCGTTGCTGGATGTGGCCGCTGTCACGAAGTCGCTGAGGAAGATCAGTTGCGCGGTCGCCGTCGAACCGGTCGTGAAGTAGTGGACTGCGGCCATCGCGTTTGTGATGGTCGAAGTCGTCCACGCCGGGTTCGCCGTAGCGTACTTGATTTGTCCTGCGGCGGGTGCGCCTACTGTCAGTTCGGTCGTGGTGAGCGCCTTGCCACCATCCGTGTACCCGGACCCGTCGGCGACCTCCTGGGCGATGTCGGCCACGAAGTCGTGGGTCTCAAAGTTGGGCGCCTCAGCGTCCAGGACCATGAGACACCAGACCGCCGTCTCCGACTCCAAGTCGTCGGTCTGCGTCTTGCGAAATATCTTCTCTAGTGTCAGCCCATACATGGCTGATGCTGTGATCGCCATTACCCTACCCCCTGTTGTGCCACCAGTCGGGCTTTCGCCCCTTCTACCTGTGCGGTGGTGCGCCTAATCCACCCCACGTCTCCTGATTTTAGCGCAATCTCATGCTCACGTATAGCCTTCTCTAATTCGTTAACTAGGAGAACGGTCCGCCCGTCCGGCGTGTTGCCTTTGATCCGCATGTGGAAGGGTGCGGGATGCACGTTAGCGTCCATTGAACCATCCCAATGTTCGGTTTGGAGGACCAGTCCCTGTTTCGATACTTGGCCCGTCTTGGCCCGGCCGATCTCTCGGGTGCGGGTCCGTTTCTTGTAGTCGCTAGGTAGCAGTACCATATCCGAGTTCCTCCGCATGGTCGGCGAGCGCTTCGGGCATGTCATCCCAGGTGAGGGTGGCCCGCCGCCGGGTGTTGACATCGTGGGGGACTTCGCCGAAATGCTGTTGCACGTAGGCTAGGGACGGTTCCGCGCCCACCAGGTGGAGCATCTGGTGGAGGATGATGGGGTCTAGCCCTTCGACTTTGACGCTCATGTCGGCGTAGGGGCGGATCAGGCTATCCCACCAGATAACGAAAGTGGTGGCCGCTTCTACCGGGTCGGCTGTCTGGAACGCCTGCGGGCACCATTGGCGGGCAAACTCTCGGTATGGTCCGTGATCTATGGCCGGGTCGAAGAAGCCTATCCCGACAAGCGAGTTGACGACGGCTAGCGGGTCACGGTG
>Ga0315288_10000604_pt1 | contig 45199 bp, 39 predicted proteins | sample YL17G11_20_MG_FD_203454 | JGI IMG/M metagenome (GOLD analysis project Ga0315288, IMG submission 203454) | Sediment microbial communities from Yellowstone Lake, YNP, Wyoming, USA - YL17G11_20 | ecosystem: Environmental > Aquatic > Freshwater > Lake > Sediment | place: USA: Wyoming | collected... | reverse complement strand
CCACTATTGGGTATCACAAAATATCCGGTCGAATCCCCATAGGCAGTGGTGCTTCCAATGGTGACTCGTGCCCAGGGCATTCCCTCCGCCAGCTCCTCCTCACAATAATCCGCAGCTTTCCCCTGGGTGGCTTTTCCCCGAACGTTACCTTCCACATCCACAAATATGATCAGATTCTCGATGTATAGAATCTCACCGGTGGTCGCATCGGTGACGAATAAAAACTTCTCCGGCTTGTTAGCGTAATCCGCACCGTTATCTCCTACGAAACGGTATGCCAACGCCGGCTGAGAGCTTATGTCTTCTACTCCCGCCCAGATCACCATCTCCGGTTGGGTGAAGTTAGTCATGCTGGGTGATAGGTTCTGAGCACTGGTAATCCCTGCGTTAGGATTCATACCCCCTTGCCCCTTCTGTGGTGTGAATCCGCTTAGATTCTTAAGATCGCTCGAAACCAAAACCAGCGGATAGCTCACCTCATTCCGCACCAAAAGAACTACACGTGAGCCAAAGACCGGAATGCCGTCTTTGGACTGGGAGTAATTGATAGCGGTGAACTTGTATCTGCCGGTGTTTTGTTCATACATAACCGGTTGTAAGTAGCGATCGGTAAGGTCCGCCAGATCCACGCCGAATAGACCGGCGTTAGACTGAAGAAAAGCCTCAGCACTCATCTCTGGGCTTGCACCAGAAGAGAACGCGCTGCCAAAGAGTCGTTTGATCCGACCCTGGCGCTGGTAAGCGCTCACTTGAGCATTTGTATTTTTGAGCTGGATCAGGAAGTGATTCTCAACGATCTGTCCAGATTCTTCAGCATTCTGGGGAGGCGTCGAAGCCGCCCAATACTCACCGGGAGCAGGCAAAACTGGACTACTCCCACTGGCGGAATACACCGTAGATACTGATACCATCAACAAAAAACCTAAAACAAAGAGAATTGTTCGGTTTAGCTTCATGGGATTCTCTCCTTTTTGGGTTAAAAACGGTTATAGTTAATTTCGAAACAGCTCCGTCAGAAACGATTTTGAGCCTTTCTTCAAATTCATCCTGGTTAGTAGTCTATGAATTTTGATTTAGGCTCTCATTGCTCTCTTTAAATTTAATATACTTGATCTCTTATATTTGTCAAGATACAGATTTTCGTAGTTTCCCCATTTTTTTACACCACACCCACGCAGACTATCTGTCATAGGTAGATCCGCATATGGCGGAAGCGGAATTAAGTTCACCTGAAGTCGAACACTCCAGTATTTCCTTCGTTTACCCGCCGAATTTGCTTATTTATGTTTGTTTAGTCAATTAACAAAATGGAAGCGGATGAAATTTCGCTTTAATCTAACCCAGTAATCAAAACCCCGTTGGGGATGAACACCAACGGGGTGCGATGGTTTTACCTTTATAAAAGTTACGCTCATGGTCGACATGGTGGATTACCGTTCTTATATAGATAATTGATAAGGTAGACTATATCTCCAAGCTCAACCACCGAATCTAAGTTAACATCGCCGGATTGCATAGGCATAGGCGGAGCGCCATTCTTGTATAAATAGTTAATCAGATAAACCACGTCGCCGAGCTCGACTTCAGAACTAGCGTTGCAATCTCCGCACATAAACTTCGAGATTCCTAGATCGCCCAAAGCCTTTTGTAAAAGCTCGGTCGCCTGTGGTTCCTGGATGAAGTAGAGAGGGAAATCGAAGTAAATAACTTTGTAATCATCCCCCAAGTAACGGAAAGCTACCGGTTTTCCCTCAGAGTGGGAGGTATCATAATAAGTTGAATGAAAATTATAGATAATCTCCCCTGCCATCAGACTATCTATATATCCCACGCCCGGCACTCGGCCTAAAAGGCTCAATCCACCCGAGCATTGAGCCACTCTCAGACTGTCCACCTGTAAGGAGGGATACCCAGCGACTTGGTTAGAAGCCCCAATAAACTCCTCAGAACGATCCCCGGGAGTCCAGACTGGCACATAAGCTGACCTAACTTCGAGATAGTCATAAGGTATCTCTCCGGGTGAAAACACTCTTATTGCCGATTCCCCATCATTTCCGTTGGAAAGATTCCTCCTCCCTTCGATTATCACCTTCCCGCCATAACTCAGATACTTCTTTAAAGCGTAGTAGGTAGAATCGTCGGTTGCGCCCAGAGAGCGATTCCCTCGATTGTCTTCGGAGTGAACAATCACCGCAGTATAATTGACCAGATCCTTGACGTGTAGCTGATTTTGTGGAGAACAGTTGGGACAGCTGTGGTCTACGTAAGCAAAAGTATAATCCTGCAGGGCTCGATTATAAAAGGCATTAATGCTGTCTCCATTTACCATATTATAAGAGCTACCTTGATAAGTCTCGTCCACCACCAAAAGCCCTCGGTCCATGGGAGTAGCCAGCACTTCTACCAAAACCTCCGGGCATTTTCCGCTCTCGTAGCCACCGTTATTAGTTGCCGTTACACTTATATAATAGGTGGAATCCTCCTTTAATCCCCGTAAAGTGTCAGCGCTGGCATTAACTTGATGCACACTGTCGTAATGTCCGCTGGTAGTTCCGAAATAGACTTGGTAATAAGCTACGTTTTCACCGGGAGGGTTGGGTAACCAGTTTAAGTAGACGGTATGTCCATCTCCGGCATTCACCACTTTAAGACTTTCGACTATTGAGGGAGCATTAGCCACAGTCACAATGGAAGCTAAGCACATCTTCACCACCTGTTTCATATAATCGAAGTCCAGACTGTCCACTACATCGTAATTGGTGTGCCAGCCAGCGTAGTGGAAATCACCTTCGCCTGCACATATCGCATCGTATCCAAATTGGGCGAAGGAGTGTTGATCACTACTGTAACTTGAGCCACCGTAATAGGGACGAAGGTAAGTGTAGGTATTGGCCATGTCTATCATAACGTTGATATAACTCATCGCACTGGCATCTCCATAGACTGCCACGTCCGGATCCGAATCAACACTGTGTCCGATCATGTCCCCGTCGACCATCAGCTGAACGTTGGTGCCTTGATTATAAAGATACCAGGCAAAAAAGTAGCTTCCGACCAGCCCTTGTTCTTCCTGATCAAAGGGGACAAACATCACGGTGAAGGGCAGGGGATGTTGGGCGATTATCCGCGCCATTTCCAAAGTGAGAACCGTTCCCGAAGCATTGTCATCCGCTCCCGGAGCCCAAGTATAGGGATTGGTTCCATCTCCATAAACCACCGAATCGTAATGCCCACCCACCACAATTACCTTGTCCGGCATTGTTGTCCCTGTTACAGTAGCCACCACATTCCATTGGTCTGAGTCATAGTTGTAGTAGTGAAGCCACACGTTGCTTATGCCAAAGCTGACAAACTTGTTATATAGCCAATCCCTGGCTCTATATATTGAATCAATATAAGCATACCGAGTCTTAAAATTCTGCAGTCTTAAATCCCAAGCATAAAGAGAGTCTATTGAAACTAAGTTCAATAGACTATCAATACTGGTGGAATATTTGATACTTGGTTGGCTGACCATTGAAGGCGGTTTGTATTTCAAAGGTATAGGCGTGTGGTGAATGGGAACCACGTCATACCGCATGCTTCTTAGCTCCGATGCTCTTTCTTTCGAAGTTTTAATCAACTGCCATTGGGGATCTTCCAAAAGAACTCTGCCGTAAAGCCTTAAATTAACTTTTGCCACCCCTTCCCTGGAAGACACCAAAAAGTATCCTTCTGACCAGGGATTCTCATCGACGATCTGGTATTCCAAGCCAACCCGGTCTAACTCGCCTAATTTACTCCATTCAAACTCAGCCAGCACAAAATCATCCCACCTGTAATAAGCCGTCACTCCTAATGAAGCAGCATTGGTCCAATCCACCGGCTTTTCTAAGCTGAGCTTGATCAAGACCGGTTCGGCTGAAGCAAAAGACAAGCTCAAAAACATGACCACGGCCAAAAAGAGAACGCTACCAGTAATTCTTAGATACCTCATAATCCTCTCCTTATCGGGTTAAAGGTTTGTTTTTTACTTACTCGAAACTGCATACCCAGCACGCAAAATGCAACAAAGGCTTAACTTTGATTTATGTTGAATTCATTACTGTTCAAAAGATGAGCTTTTTAAAACAGCCCAGAGGATCTCTTTAGAGGTCTTCTCTATCAGCACCGGCATTCATGCTTGCAACCAAAAAGATGCCTATTTTATGCTGATCTTTTGCTGTTTATAATATAGCTGATTTCCCTTTTTTGTCAACTTAAAACATGATAGTTATGGATTTCTCCTTCTTCAGCTCTTCAAAGGGAAGATACGAGAATTGGTAGTTCTTGGTTTCGGGAAAGTTCTGTGAAGATGAATATCCACGTCTTGTTGCTATTGAAACTCCCACAAAGATGCCGATAATTCTTATAGATAATCAGCCGGTTTTACGTCCCCCGCGCACTCATGTTCCAACTGACTTTAGTCAGGTTTTAGAGCTAAAACCCAATTGCGCTGAGAACTGAACAGTTCTAACTGACTTCAGTCAGGTCTTGGAGTTAACATCCAATTGAGCTGAGAACTTGACACAGACAAAAGATACATCCTAAAATTACCAAAAAGGAGGACAATAATGAAAACGCTTTTCTGGTTTTACGTTATACTTCTATCCCTCTCACTTTTGACCATGTCTTGCGCTGATGCAGGCGATGCAGGTCAAGTGAGACGCTCGACAACTATAGACTTAGAGAACTACAACGGTGGTTTCTTCTCCATCGAAAAACCTAAAGGCTGGAGCGTGATTACAGCGGGTTCGTGCGCCACCTTTGCGTTTTTAGCTTCTGATCCGTCGGAATCTTTAAAGCAGGTCTTTTATTTTGGAGAAGTCGGTCCGGTTTACTTATCGGAACAGCAGAGGCAGATTGACTATCAATATATGAACATGGGTGGCTATCCTGTGACCTGGATCGATATGCCGTCAGTCTATCCTTTGACTCCCGGCAATTTTCTTAAGCAGTTTCATCTGGTTGCCAAAAGCCGGATTGGACAAGGTTTCATGCCCCAAATTCCCCGGTTAGAAAATATTAAGGTGATTTCAAGTGTAGCACAGCCCAATCCCTTTGGAGGAGCCACTACCGAGCTGGTCAGAGCCTTATTTATCCAGGGAGAAAGTTTGGGTGAAGGTTTGTTCTTAGTGACGGTTGCCCCGATGCTTCCCTTCACCGGAGGTCCGGGTGGAGGGATTGGATATGGGTTCTGTTTTATTGGAATCACCGCACCAAAAAGCGAATTCCTCAATCTGGAAACCACGCTGAGCAAGTCTATAGCCAGCTTCACCTTTGGTCAGTCTTACGTTCAAAATTGCCTGGCTCAGCAAGCAGAGACTTACAAGGGTCTTCTTAAGGCGGGAAAAACCTTAAGCGAAGCTTCGGATATAATTGTGCAGGGATGGGAGAACCGGAACAAGACCGACGACATTCTTTCGGAAAAATATAGCGACGCCACCTTGGGGCGGGAAAGGCTATATGATCCCAACACCAAAGAAGTATACGAATTTGAAAACGGTTTCTACGACAAATACCGTTTGGATCAGAATAAATACGAGATGAACAATTTGCAGCTGCTGCCCGATAACAACCATGAATTATGGACAAAGCCGACGCTTGATGGATACAAACACCTGAGATGAAGGCTTGTCTGAAATCTTTTTTCTATTCCAGCAAGGTCATTAGACTTGGCTGGAACAAGTGGTTGGAGTGGCTCGTGAAATAATTTGAGTGTCTGATTATTCAGGTAAGGTTAAAAGAGCTTGCACAATCTCTAAAAGTTCATGATGTTCTGTTCCACTATCGTAATACTTATCCATCTCCATGATTTCAGTAGGAGACATATCGGAAATGACCTTAAACACTTTATCGCCAAAAAGACTTTTCATATCAGTAAAACCGTCGTACTTGACAGCAGGGCGCCGAGACCTGGTAATGGCAGCACGGTGGAGATAGTTTTCGATGGTACGCTTACGTATGATAAAGAATAGCCCACCGTCTTCTTCACACTTTTGTTTCCAGTTCAGTTTTTTTTGCGGAATGTTGTCTTCTTTGCTTTTCTTATCACTATCCACTACAACACCGAAGCGATGATTCAATCGCTTCATACACCGGAGGTCAACCCAATTTCGTAAGGTTTCACCACCACATATAACAAAACCTATCTTTTTATCATCAAAATCATAGAGTAGATGACCCCCTTCTTTTAATTTTGATGCAACGGTTTTCCAAAATAGAATATCCGCTGGCCCCTCAACAAAAACGCAAGCACTGTAGCCAGTTATCTGATCACATGGTTCAACACCAAGCTGTTCAGCCACATCAGAGAGATCGAGCTCCGGCTTTTGTATTGCTCTAGCAACCCCAGCCTCTCTAACAACAAGCGCCAAATCATTGATTGGTGAGCTACCAACAAAAACAGGTGAATGAGAAGTCACAATGATCTGGTACCCTTTGTCAGCCAAGCTTCGGAATGATTTAATAAGTTCGCGCTGAAGACCTGGGTGAAGACAATTCTCCGGTTCTTCGACTGCAAAGACAAAGTCGGGTTCTCCGCCCGCTCTCCTTTCGGCTATGTATTGAAAGAATGAAACCATTAGGAGACGCCTCATCCCGCTACCTCTCCTGTCTAGAGAGTTGTCCACTCCGTCGCGATCCTTACCGAATATGTCAAACCTTACAGCTTTATCCCAGGAGAATTCAGGTTTGACTGTGAGGCTAAGGAATGCGTCGGTATGCCGTTTGAGCCTCTCGAAGATTTCATCCACCTCAATTTGAAGTCCACTTGCTATTACTCTAGAGAATATATCTCTAGCTTCTATTGCATCGGGTTTCGCTACAGCGGTCTCGACAACGCTTCTAAACTGACCTTGAAAGCCTGTCTCACCAACACCGAGTCTCGTGTCTGTTTCGAATAGTTCAAATCTTGGCAAGAGATCAACTATTTTCTTCCAGATATCGTGCTTCTTAGTTATTGTAAGCTCTCGGTACGCCTGTGAAATATCGATCTCTCTTGCTTTTGCACGTAATGCTTGTCGTTTACTATCATTTGTGATTCCACGTCCAGAGCGAGAAACCTCAATACCTACTTTCTCACATCGTTCATTGAGCTCTTTCTCTTTCAATATCGGCAATCCAGCATAATCATCATCATTGAAATCAAGCGTGATTATCGTAAAGGAAAACTTCCCGAGATCACTGCGATCATAAGTCTTCCGGATTCTAAGATAACCGTCAGGGTCCACGAGCATCTCATTTTCTATTGTTGTCATGACACCTTCTTCTAATTCAATTTCTCTTGGTAACGACGTGAACGCAACCTCTATCACAATGTTCTCGCCTGCTGGTGCCCCGGTGTATATGTCGGACTCCTCAAGTTTGTGGCCTTGATCGAAGAATAGTTCGAGAGCTCTTAGGATATTCGATTTGCCTACATCATTTTGTCCAACGATGGTTGCTAATTGACCCAATCGTATCTCTTCTAATGTCGCAAATGGTCGGTAGTTCTTCAGGGATAAGCTATGAATTCTCATCGCGCATCGCCTCTATGATTTGATGTTGTCTTTGTGAAATGTTGTATCCGAATTGTATTCGTGAGTTTCTAACGGAGACCCGGGTAATCGTACTTTGAAGTCACCCCAATAGACCAAACTAATAATTGAGATATACACACTTTTAAAAACTATGTTATTAATCTTTATAAAAGTGCTTTTACATCCACCTGACCATACTTTCCTGAAATATGAACAAAATACTTTTTTAGTTGTTCCAATCCTTTTGGATCTACACTCTTCATATAAGCAAACCATCCTCGTAGATGCCATCTCAATTTCTCTGTTTCCTCAGTCGAAAGACCTGCTGCAAGCAATCGGTGAATAGATGCACGAAGTATTCTCTTACGTTTCCTGCCAACTCCAAGCGACTCGTCACTTATTACTAATCCGGTCACCTTGCGTTGGCGGCGAGGTCCGAGAAAACGGGTTTTTGATTCATTTGGCTCAAATCCTTCATCACGAAGTATTCGGACGACACATTTGTGTATACCTACTAACCGACTTGGGCTCATGGAGGAAAACACCATGTCATCTGCATATCGAGTATAAGTTACGTTGCGTTTTCCTACGTATCCGGTAATACGATGATCTAATCGTATACAGATGATGTTAGAAAGCGCAGGTGAGGAAACCGCACCTTGTGGTAGTTTCCCTTGACAAGTACATAGAGAAGAAAAGATATGCGAAACATGTGAATTATATCCAAGCGATTTGAATATAGTATAAACTTTTGCATATGAAATAGAAGGGAAAAAATCTTCGATATCCAAACAAAGAAAATAGCGATTATCTCTATGACATTCAGCATTATAAAGTACGTTTAAACCTTTGCGGAATCCTGTTGCATTCTCCGTAACTTTAATTCCATCTAAGATATTTCTAAGTATCCACGCCTGCACTGCTTTCATTTCTTTAGACGGACAGAAGATAATTCGTGTACCTCCATTCTTCTTAGGTAGTTTCAAAATCTTGTAGAACTTGTCGTTATACTTCGATAACCTATACAAAAGCCACGACGAAATATGGACATGATCTGATAGGCTTTGAAGGTCTGTTACTATTGGACGACCAGACATATATAATATAGACTTAATCCCATCCATAAAAATAGTAAGAAGGAGAGGGCTATTAGTCTCACACAAAAATATAGCAGTTGAATGTTGCAAGTCTCTTCTGGAAGAGACTTGCCAAACATTCAACTGAAAACAATGGGGCTGATTTCATCTGGGATGGCGAAGCACCATCCAAGCCGAAGCTAATCTGAGAACACAAAGCCCTCTCCTAATGTTATGTTGATTTTTGGTCTCCGCAGAGTGCGATTCAAGAACTTCACTCTTAGAGTGTCAAGGTAATGTTCGATTTTTTGTCCTTCGTACTCCATTTTCATTATTTGCTGAAGACGTCCTAGTCCCTTCTTAGTAAGATGATACTGTTTTTCCTTGAGAACTACTTCCCCTTTGCGAAGAAGGATATTTAATGAACAGGAAACAATGGTGGTAATATCGTCAATAGGTTGCTTTTGTATTACTTGTATCAAATTGTTTAGCCCTTCTCTTTCGGCGGGTTCCATTATATAGATAGCAACGAGGAGAAAATGCTGAGCCACAATCGGATTTGCAACTGAAGTGTCCACTTTTACCGATTCCGAGACTTTTCTTATACTGTGCCAAATCTGCTGACTAAGTTCTTGGATCTGTGGCTTCCTTAGGTTGTGGTCAATAACAATGCTTTTGGTTTTCTTCTTCAAATATCTAATAGGTCCGAGTGCAATAAAACTTTTAGCTTTTCGATATTTGCTATCGACTATTACAACCAATCTATTGCATAACTCCTTATGATTAGCAAAAGCACCAAGCTCAGCAATAGCTCCCGGACTTTCTAAGATGATTACAACTGCGTGAACACTTTCTGCAAGTAAATTCTCAAGGCTCAGAAGGTCAAAGTGCTTTCCTCTACCCAAAAGCTCTTCAAATAACTCCTCAGGATAATACACATCAAGCCAGTTGTGATATCGCCAAGTTATTAGTTCTTTGCGAATAGAATCTCTGATACTCTTTAGGTTTCCAGGACCAGCCCCTACCAGAAACACGTTTAGGTTACGTGTCTTTAATCTAGGGAATACATCTTCATTGATCACTTTTGAGATTTCTTCAAACATCGGAAATTTCATACGAAATCGATTGCCTAGAAATCAGAGCTTCCCTAATTTTTTCCATGACATTCCTCTTTCTATCAAATGTTAGTTGATTCAATTTCGAAAGTCAAGTATTTTTAGAGGGAATTACCAAACTATTTCATCACATTACCTCTCGAAAGTGACGCAAATATCCCACCCATGGCTGGCAAGCGAAACAGAGGACGGCAAAGATGATTAAGGCGGTCTTCGCATTTTTGGGTTTGTAGGGACAACTCTATAGTTGTCCCTTCAGCTTCTTTCCCTTCCTGATATCGAAGATCCATAGGATCGAAGATCCATAGGAAGGCTGATTCCAGGGGGGTGTCTCCCTGATAAGGGGTTCACCCTGCCCTTCAGTCCTGCTTCGCACTGAGTGCGCTCAGCACGAAGTGAGACCTCAGGGTCGAAGGAAAGGGATTCACCCTGAAGGGGATTTAGGGGGTTATCCCCCTGATAAGGGGTTCACCCTGAAGGGATTCACCCTGAAGGGGACACAGGGGGTTCTAAACCGACGCTCTAACCCATAGTCTCTCTTACCACAAAGAGCAAATTCACCACTACTTTTGTGGTGAATACGATAGCACGAGTATTTATGAGAGGTAGTGTATTATACATGCACCCTTTTCTTTTTGCATAATGGGTATTTTAAAACCTTGAATTTAAACTGTGAACTTAAATCTAAATCAAAAAATGGTTCTCCAAAACATCAAACCTCCAAGTGCTTGCTCCACTTTGAATTGGAACGAAAAATTCCATCTTTATGATACAAACATAAATATCCACAATTCGTTGCAGGAGAACGAGCTGGAGGAAAAGTGAGAAAAAAATAAAAATAACCTCCAGTACCACCAGAACCACCAGAACCTCCTGTATTGCAAACCTCGTTGCATCGGGATAATGTTCTGTTTGGAATCCGTACGGATTATCCCGACGCAATTAGAATATCCTTAGTATGCACGGTTCTCAAAACAAAAACGATGAAAAAAATCAAAAAATAACCATCCGCATGTCCCGCGTGTCTGGTTCGTATGTCTGTTTACTTAATGTTTTCATACCCTCTCCCCTTGTGGGAGAGGGATAAAGGGAGAGGGGGCTATCGAAGATCCGTAGGACAGGGATAAACCCTGTCCCTACGCGAGTTCCTAACGCACCTTGCCTCTGGATAGTGAGGCGAATATACCACCGAAACAGAGTACTGCAAAAATTATGAATGCGGTCTTGGCACTTTGGTTTTCGTAGGGACAGCCCTTGCTTGCACTGAGTTCAACACGAAGTGTGGCTGTCCGTTTAAAGAGTGGGCGGGGACAAGCCCCGCCCCTACGCGTAACTTCATCTCATTTTTCCCCTGGACAGCGAGGCAAATATGCCACCGAAACAAAGGATGGCAAAGATGATGAAGGCGGTCTTAGCGCTCGTTAAGAAAGCGGGATAATTTTCGGGTGTGATCTGCGCTCGACCGAGGTAGATGGCAAATACCAACATGGCAATGCCCATGCTGAGCATCTGTCCGGTCAGACGCATGGTAGCGAGCGTGGCGGAGGCAACACCAAAAAATCTCTTTTCCACCGAGCTCATCACCGCATTAGTGTTGGGAGAGGAGAAAAGAGCAAAGCCAAAACCAAGCAGAACCAAACTGAATATTATGAACGTCAAAGTTGTAGCTGAGCTTAAGAAAACCAGAAGCAAAAGCCCGATAACCGTTATAGCCATTCCGACTGAAGCCACAATCCTCGGTTCGATCTTGTCGGAAAGCCGACCAGCGAGAGGTGAGAAAACCGCCATCACGATTGGCTGAGATACCAAAATCAAACCGGCATTTTGAGGAGTGAGTCCTTTGGTATACTGCAAGTAAAGGCTCAAAAGAAAACCGACAGCAAAGGTGGCGCTATAATTTATCAAAGCCGCTAAGTTGGAAAAAGTGAAAACGATATTGCCCATGAAAAGCTTTATATCGAAGACCGGACTTTTCACCTTCATCTCCCACTTTACGAATGCGAAAATCCCCAAGACACCGATAAGTATTAACCAGATTGCAAAGAGATTTGGCAACACGGAGAAACCATACATCAACGCCACCAGCGAAAGACCATATATCACAGAGCCACCCAGATCGAACTTCTCTCCCCTTGCATCCGCCCACTCTCCCTTCAATTTCCACAAAGCGTAAGCGATTATTATAAGCTCCAGAGGAACGTAGGAGACAAAAATGCTTCTCCAGCCCAGATGCTGGGTTAAAAATCCACCGACGAAAGGTCCGATGGAAAGCCCCGTGTAAACTGCAGCGACGTTTATTCCCAAGGCTTTGCCTCTTTCACCAACCGGATATACCGAAGTCAGAATAGCTACTGCATTGCCAAAGATCATTGCTCCTCCGATTCCCTGCAAAACCCGTAAACAGAGGAATTCAATCTCATTGGTCGAAAACGCCAACATAACCGAGGCAATCAGATCAAGCGATATGCCGTATCTCAGAATCCTTTTCCTGCCCGATATGTCGGCTATCCTTCCCATGGGGACTAAAAACATGGCAGCGGCTAAAAGATAAGAGGTGGAAATCCAGCTCAATGAAACCGCATGCATTCCAAATTCTTTACCAATAGAAGGAAGAGCAATATTGACTGAAGAACCCATGAAAGGGGTGAGAAAAGAAGTAAGTGTGGCGACTATTAAAGCGGGAGTTCTGTTGGTTGAATCATTCATGTCTACCTCTGGTGTCCAGGCTTTCATATTTTGACTTGGAGGAGGACGAGTAGCTCCTGACAAACTTAAAAAGCTATCCTGTCAAAGTTTCTGAAGATCAAACGTGTATCCACCTTCGATGGATGCTTTTGCCTTTTTGTATGTGGTTACATATTGTCCACAATTGCTGCCAATGTAATTCTCCGCCAATTCGCCGATGCTTAGAATGACTTCATAACCCGCTTGTCTCAGCGCGTCGATTATTTCATACTTCTCTTTACCGGGCAGTATATGGGAGAATATTTTATTTTGGCTGGCTTGATACGTGGGATTGACCGGGGTTATTTTGATCAGGAATCGATCGGGGTGAAAATGCCGCAAGAGGATATCCGGATCAACCGGCATTCCCTCTGCCAGGGCGAAATTGAGCGTGATCTTCTTGGCACCTGTCTGGAAAAATGTCTCTCCATATTCTGCCATTTTCTCTAAGATCCACTTCCTGGCGGGAATAAGCCAGTCTCTTAATTTTTCGTCTGTGGTGTGGAGGGAGAACTGAAATTGAAAACTCTGGGCATAACGTTTTCTTTTTATTTCCAATAATCTTTCAAAAAATCCATCCGTTCCTTGGGGAGCGATAGTAGAGAGAGAAGGTATAAGTCCGGGAGCATCATAAAGCTCCGGGAGACGCTCCAGAACGTCCAGAACATTTTGGTTAAACGATGGCTCGCCGGTTCTGGCAAATTGTATCTTGAATTTTTCCACGGGAATTTTCCCGCTCGAAAATCTTTTCTTCACCAGATAGTCTATCTGGAAAATCATCTCATCTGTGGAAAGCTTCCCCTGATAATAGCCCCCGGCATCACAAAAGCGGCATCTCACCGGACATCCATATAAGGTCGAAATAGTCAAAACCCACTTCTTTTCCCGGGCAAATGGAAACTGCACGGATTCTACGAATTCTATCAGCCTTCCCGGCTCTTTTTCTGCTAGGTATACCATAGCAATGTCTTCTCTTCCAGTTTGGGCTATCACTCGCATAAGTCTTCCCCTATCATGTTTCTATGTATTTTCATGGCGGCTCTAATTCCATCTCCCACGCAGATGGCCGTTTGTTGGTAGATGTCATTTTTAACGTCACCGATCATGTGAAGTCTACTTGCTTTTTGTAGTTTTCCAAGATTTTTCTTAAGATTTTCACTCAAAAAATCTGAGGCTGGCTCCCTCCCGATGGCAACGATCAGATATCGAGCGAAAAGCTCGCTTGCGCCCGTGGGATTGCGGCAAGTTAACCTCACCCCATCATCCTGGTATTTAATGCTCTCAATCTCGGTATCGTTCCGATAGGCGATCTTCTCAGACCTTACTGCTCTTTCCCATAGCAAAGGACAGCATTTTACCCTTTTCCCTCTATTGAGAATTATGACCTGGTTTTCTCTTGCAGAAAGATTCAAGGCATAATCAAATGCGATGTCGCCTGCTCCAACTATGATGATTCTTTCGTTAGTCACTTGAGTTAGAAGGTGAATCTCATAAAAGATATGCTTTTCGATATCGGCAGTAGGGTTAGGGTTAGAAATCCGTCGAGGTTTGGTGCCAGATGCAACCACTGCGGTGCAGGAAGTTATCTCTCTTCGATCGGTTTTTACAAAAAAAATTCCATCCCGGTAGTCAAGCTCCCCAACTTCCTCCAAGTGGACTTCCACCCCAGCATTTTGAATTTGTCTCTTAAAAAGCTCCACCAGCTGGTGTCCGGGGATTCCCTCAGGGAATCCCGGATAATTCTCCACCAGATAGGCATTTCTCAAGAGGCCGCCAATTTCCTCTTTTTCCAAAAGCATAGGCTCAAAGCCATAGCGCTTTAGCTGAATCGCTGTTGCTATTCCGGATGGTCCCGCCCCTATTATAACCACATCTTTACTGTCCACTTTTAGTCACCTTTCATAAGACCTCTCCTTACCCTACCACCCAAGTGCCCAGTGTCCAGAGGACTGAGTCCAAGACAATTAGTCTTTTGTTGCTCGGTTTATGTGGCGAAGCTTGCTGGTAATGAGCTTGTCGAACCATATTGAAGCTCGTTTTTCGATATCGTAGCTCGAATAAGATCACCAACCTTGAAAGAGAAAGCATTAGTCTGGAGTCTGTATACTGCTTACTGCCTACTGTATACTGCCTACTGTATTCTGCATGAACTTCTTGAAAAGGAAGAAAGTTATGATCATACATAGAAGACTTCCTATTCTTACTGTCCAGATAACTCCTAAAGCTTGTCCTAAAGCTCCAGCTAAAAAACTTCCTATAGGCATGGTCCCCATGAACATCATGGTGAAAAAGCTCATCACTCGTCCTCTAAGCTCATCCGGGATGATCTCCTGCAACATAGTGTTGCAGGTGGCGACGATTGAGATCATTCCCCAGCCGGTGGCAACCAAAAGTAAAAGAGATAAGGGGAGTATGTGGGAAAAGGAGAAGGAGAAAACGGAAATGAAAAAAACTATTATCCCGGTCTGCATGTATTTCAGCTTCTCCTCTGCTTTTCGGGAAGCCAAACCTAAGCCGGCAGTAATTGCACCAATCCCTATTGCGGACATCAAAAATCCTAGACCGGCAGGACCTGCTTTTATTATGTCCCGGGCAAAGACCGGCATCAACACCGCATAGGAAAAGCCAAATATGCTCATGGCTGAAACCATAATAATCAAAGCCAATACTCTTTTGTTTCCTCGGACGTAAGAAACACCCTGTTTGAAACTGGTTAAAAAAGAGCTATTGTCAGATCGGTAAACCAAGTCTTGCATCCTCATAAGAAGAAGACTGGCTATCACTGCTAAAAAGCTTAAGCCATTGAGGAAGAAACAGCCTGCTTCACCCACCAAACTGATTAAAATTCCGGCAGCGGCTGGACCCAAAATCCGGGCAGCGTTGAACATGAATGAATTCAAGGCGATGGCGTTGAGCAGGTCTTCCTTTCCTACCATCTCCTTGACAAAAGACTGCCGGGTGGGCATATCAAAGGCATTGACCATTCCCAGACATAAAGCCAAAATCATCACATGCCAAACCCTCACCAGTCCGGTGAAGGTTAGAAATGCTAAAATGAAAGCTAAGATCATGGCACCGGTTTGGGTTAAAATGAGGAGCTTTCGTTTCTTGACCCGGTCTGCTAATACACCCGCAGGTAAGGAGAAGAAAAAAACCGGCAGACTGGCAAAGGCGCCCACTATTCCCAAAAGAAAAGGTGAATTGGTAAGTCGCAAGACCAGCCAGCCTTGAGCCATGCTCTGCATCCAGGTTCCGATCAAGGAGATCATCTGCCCGAACCAGTAGAGACGGAAATTGCGATGCCTTAAAGAGTGAAAGGTTTTCCAGAAACGACCCTGCTTTGGTCCAGTAGCAACCTGCTCTGAATTTTCTTTGGCTGCGATCATCTATTTAAGTATGAGACGTGCACGGATTTTTTCTAATAGAACTGCTTAATAAAAACTGAAGAATTATACGGGAAAGATGGAAGGTTGTAAAGATAATTTTATCAGGAGTGGGCGACCCAACGGATTCTCTCTGAGAATCTGTGTTTTACCTTGAGCGCAGCGAAGGATCTCGTCCTTTTGCGTGACTATCGGGTTCCCTGACCTGACGGAAGTCTCCCGCCAGGTCAGGGGACCTGGTGGGAACAGATTATTCAATTATTGCACTTTGATCTAATATGATTTTGATCTTCTGAATAACCAATCTTTGGAAATCGTCTGGAGAAAACTTTGTAAATCGAAATTGTTATCAGGGCGCATAAAACTCCCAGAAGAATCCCCATCAGCACATCCAGTGGATAATGAACCCCAACATAAATCCGGGAATAGGCCACCAATATCGCTATTATCATCAATGGTATTTGCAATCTTCGATAAATATAAGACAAAATCAAAGTGCCCGTGAAGATATTAGTCGCATGGGACGAGGGGAAAGACAACGACTTAGTGCAATTCACCAACAGCCGGACATTGTCCAAAACGTTACAGGGCCTCATCCTTCCCACCAGCGGCTTGACTACAGTATTGCAAATCTGGTCGCTTAATGCGACCCCTAAGACTAAGAGCACAACTGCTATTCTCCCCTTCCTTTTGCCGAAAATTGCCAACAAGACAACCATCACAGCTAGTGGGATTTTCCAATAGTCAAGGTTAGTCAGGATAGGCATTAAGAAATCGAAGACAACATTTGTTGCCTTATTGTTTAGGATGTAAAAAATGCTGATATCTATTTGGATTATTTTTTCGAGTAAAGAGAAAAACATCAGTTCTCCTTGAGATGTGGTAGATCAACCGAATATCAAGTGGTAAACCCAATATGCAACCACAGCATGGTTAACGGCTTTTTTTGCCATTTCAGAATCAGTTTTTATTTTAATTCATAATGAGAAAGTAAATAACCGACCACAGCCATGAGTGCCACAAAAAAGATAAAGGTGGCTATGGCAGCGTGAAATGCTTCCTTAAATAAACGCTTACCCCTGAATTGATGTTTTTGATACTCGTGATAAGTAATAACAAAAGCCATCAGCGACCCGAGAAAACCAAATAAAACACCAACTAAAAGAGACAGGTAAATCATTATTTTAAATTAAGCTTTTCCTAAGCCATACTTTTAAAATTGCAGCGTTGCTTTGCATCGCTTTGGGTTAAGCAAGAGTTCAAGTGCCTCTACAGTGCTCCTCACATGGATGTCTGCTGCGACTAGTGTATCAACCGCACAGCCCTCACCTTCTGTGATTGCAATTCCAAGCCTTGCAGTTTTGACCATTCTGCTGTCATTTTTTCCGTTGCCTATGGCAACAACTCTTTCGGCTCCCAGATTTTTTACGTACTCCTCTTTCTGGATATCCAGATTTTTGCCTTTAAGGATGTGTATGTTGCACTTAACACCCTCCAATTCTGTATTTGCTGTTCCAAATGTGTCAGCAGTCAAAATGACCAGCTTCAGAAATTTAGCTATTTGGTCCAACTTTTCTTTTATACCTGGAACGAGTTTGCCATCTACCGACAAGGTTCCGGTAAAGTCAGAAACAAGGTATTCTAGTCTGACCGAACGAAAGCCGGGGATATTGATCTCAATCATATATATTCTCCTTTCATTTTTCGAACCTCTGTAAAATGAGTGAAATCACATCCATCTTCCTACTACAGATAGTAGGGGATCATAGGTGCTCTTTTCTGACCAAAAGAAACAAAGGAACAGAGGCAAGTTGCGAGATTATTGAAAATACAACCAGAGCGGGAATAGAGGTATCATAGAGAATCCCCATTAAGGCACTCCCTAAAAACCAGAATATTCCATAACCTGTATTGAAAATTCCATACGCTGAACCACGTCTATCCATCGAAACCATACCTGCAATAGCAGCCCTCATAATGGATTCCTGCGCCCCCATGCCCACACCCCATAAAGCCATTCCCAGAAGAGCAAAGTAAAAGCCTCCGAAGAAGACTAATGGAGCAAAGATTGAAGAAATGAGAGCAGCGACTATCAGGATAGAAATACCTATCCGGTCAAATAGACGACCAAATAAAAGCGCAGCCAGAGCATCAACGCCCATGGCAATAGCATAGAAAATAGGAATCCAATCATCTGAAACGACAGATAAACTTTTGAAATGATAGGCAATTAGCGGAAAATCAACATACCCCATGGCAATCAAAGCAACTGCGGCAAGATAGATCCAGAATACCTTTGGGAAAACTTTGCTCTCCAGTTTGGCTGAGCCTACTTCGAAAGCTTGGGGACGAGGATAGAGCAATCGCGCCATTATTAGGACACTTAGCGCTAGAATGGCCGGCACAAGCAGGATACCAAAGCCTAATCTATAGTCTCCTTTGATATAAAGAACGCCTGCCACTATGAGAGGACCAAGCATCGCACCTATCTGATCCAGCGCCTCGTGGAGGCCGAATCCCCAGCCGCGCCCGATTTTCGCAGTAGCATGTGAGAGCATCGCGTCTCTGGCAGGGGTGCGAATCGCTTTTCCCATTCGCTCTGCAATAATGAGAAGGGCAGCAATTTCCCACCGCCCTGCCAATGCCAGGAGAGGAACTGCAAGAAGATTAATCCCATACCCCAAAAGCGTTATTGTCCAATATTTCCCTGTTCGATCACTGATATAACCAGAGACCAGGCGCAGGCTATACCCGATCAACTCACCAAGTCCCGCAATAATTCCCACTGCAGTTCCGCTTGCCCCAAGAATAGCAAGATAGGGCCCTGTGACGCTGCGTGCCCCTTCATATGTGGCATCTGCAAAAAGGCTCACTATGCCCAGCAAGACAACGAACTTCATTGCAGTTCTCTTTGATATTTGTCCTTTCCATTCTCCTGTTTGTTCCATCGACGTTCTCACGGTATATTTTTAAGAGGGGGACTAAAAAGGGTCCTTATCCTCCACTTTTTGAATGAAAAGTTGATTTTTTACATCATTAAGTTCCTGGGATACCTGATTGAATATTTCCAACTCTTTGTTGAGTTTGAAAACAAACTCAAAAATCTCTTTAAAGCTACCCTGCCTCATGGCTTTTATATCTATTTTAAACAGAAGAGTAATAATGTGTCAACTCTCTGGGGAAATCCTGGCAAATGATCATCATTCAGCAGAAATTAGAGGATTCTCAAAGACAGCTTCCCCACCAAGTTCCCTCTCGATCACCAGAAGGCGATTATATTTCGAGATCCTTTCACTTCGACAGGCCGATCCGGTTTTGATCTGACCCCCTCCCATAGCCACAGTAAAATCAGCGATAAAGGAATCCTCCGTTTCACCAGAGCGGTGGGATGTCACAAATCCCCAGCCCGTCTTACGGCAAAGTTGAATGGCTTCTATGGTCTCAGTCACTGTCCCGATCTGGTTCAACTTGATCAGCACGGCATTAGTACTCTTCTCTTTAATCCCTCGAGCTATGAATTTGGTGTTGGTGACATAGAGATCGTCCCCGACAATCTGTATTTTGCCTCCCAATCGGGAAGTATGATCCCTGAATCCTTCCCAATCACTTTCAGCCAACCCATCTTCTATCGATACAATCGGATACCGTTCGATCCAGGATGAATATAGGTCTGTCATCTGCCCACTGGTTAGTTTACCCTGATTGGATTGAGAAAGATTGTATACACCTTCCTCATAGAATGAGCTGGCTGCAGGATCGAGAGCAATAGCTACATCCTTTCCCGGTATATACCCAGCCAGCTTGATAGCTTCGACTATCACTTCGCAGGCCTCATCGTTGCTTTTTAGATTCGGGGCAAAGCCACCTTCATCGCCCACGCTGGTAGTATACCCTTTATTCTTAAGAATGCTCTTTAAGGCGTGGAATGTTTCAACTCCATAACGCAGGGCTTCAGCAAAGGTCGGTGCGCCTATTGGCACGACCATGAATTCCTGAAAATCTACACTGTTATCTGCGTGTTTGCCACCGTTCAGAATATTCATCATGGGTACTGGCAACCGAACTGCTCCCATGCCGCCAAGGTACTGGTATAGCGGTAGCCCGGATGCCAAGGCTGCGGCTCGTGTCAAGGCTATCGATACCCCAACCGTAGCATTCGCCCCCAATTTCTGTTTGTCGGGTGTGCCATCCAAATCAATCATCAGATTGTCTATTTCCGATTGACGGAGCGGGTCAATACCGATCAATTTGGGCGCAATGATCTGGTTGACATTAGAAACCGCTTTAAGAACCCCTTTGCCGTTATATCTTTTCTTGTCCCCGTCTCTCAACTCCAAGGCTTCATATTCACCGGTTGAAGCGCCAGATGGTACAGATGCGGAAGCTCTTATACCATTATCCAAGGTTACAGACACCTTTAGGGTTGGATTGCCGCGGGAATCAAGTATCTCCATGGCGTCAATTGACTCAATCTTTGAACTCATAATTTACCTCCTTTTGTTTTGAATCTTAAATTCAAATATATACTCTAACATAAAAATTATAATTTTCCAATTTCTCTGGCATGATCGGTTACTTTTCCTTATAGTCACCAGTGCTGTTCATGCTGTTTATATCCACAATATCCTCTGAATGCACTGGCATGAACCACTTCTGAGCGACAAATGTGGGGATTACAGCACTCGCAATAACCACCCCAATTAGGACTGAATATTGGGTCTTATCTATGATGCCGGAATTGAAACCATAAAGGCTCGATATCGTCCCGAAGGTAAGCCCGGTGCTCATCAAGAGTGTGGTGTACACGCTTCCGTTCGGCAGGTATTTTTTAGCCAAGAAATAAACTCCAGCGAATTTTGTCGTCATTTTAAGAGAAAAAAGAATCGCAAAAAGCCCAATGGCCGAGTAAATAGCCGCATATGAAACGCGCATTCCCCCAACGATAAAGAACATCGGGGTTATAATGGCGTAAGCTACGGTTCTAAGTCTATTTCTGACTTCGCGAGCTTCGGATGTGTCCCGAAAGTGCTTTGACATCAATAATCCCAGAAGAAATGCCGGTAAAACTGCATGCCCTTCGCCCAAATTGGCAAAATACATAAATGCCAAAAGGAGCAAGAAAACATATTTAATCTGCGGCTCGATTACTTTATTCTTCCACCTATAATGAGTAAAAAAGTAGTGTGAGAACTTCTCGGCAAAATAGATCACATTTAAAGATATGGAGATGAAGATCACAGTATATAGACTAGGCTTGACAAACATGATGCTCAAAGCTAACGCAGTTCCCATATCGGTAATAAATGTGGCTGCCATCAGCATTTTCCCAAGCTCGGAATTGGTTAAACCGGTCTCGACCAAGACGGCGTAGACCACAGCTAATGAGGTTGTAGATAAGGCTGTGCCCGCAATTAGGGCAGCGCTGTAAGACCAATGCATTACCCAATATGTCCAGAGGAAGACACCAAGGAATGGCAAGAGGAAAGACAGAATTCCTATATGAAAGCTTTGTTTGAATTTCTCTTTTAAGAGTATGGTGTCTATTTCGGTTCCAGCTAAAAAAGTCAACAAAACGCCACCGAAACCGGCCAGATAAACCATCCATTGCTCCGGCTGTATTCCACAATTGCCGGTGATCGAACCAAGTACGATCTCAATGATTGCAACCGAAAGCCCGACTCGCAATGAGATAAGGCTTGAGGCTAAAACGATAAGACCAACAATCAGGGGGGTTACGTCTGCCTGCATGGCTGAACTCCTTACGTTATTATCAAAACAGGAGTTATCAGCCACAATGGCGGTTCAGGTGAACTCCATCACCTCAAAAGAATTTTCATATGTAACGATATAGTTCCCAAGTTTGTTTGTCAATACTAATTATAACAAATCTTGTAGATACCAAATACAAATCATATACTTTTTAAATTTGTAGAGGCAACTTCCCACCTCTGGTATGAACCATACAATTCATACCTCTGTTTGGATGTTCCACATGAATTGTCCCTACACATTTAAGAATTTTCGAGCATTAGGCTCTATCATTTTCTCCCCAAGGGCATGATATAAATCACATGTTCGTTTTTCGGCAAGTTCAAAGCTTTGGTCACTTCTTCAGGCTTGAAGCCTGCCATCACTACCGTGCCTATTTTCAAGGAGACCCCTTGAAGATACACATTTTGGGCGGCATGACCGGCTTCCAGATACATCCAGTTTGGATCTTTAGAGCGGTCGGTCGATCCAGTGATAATCAGAGCCGCGGGAGCATTCTTAATGGGAGCTTGACCTGCCGCATCAAAGAGCTTGGTCTTCATATCTCCGTCAGCGATCTTCACCAGCTCATGACCTTGGGGTTGATACTTGTATAATCCCATAGGAAGACCGGTTACTTTTCCCGGGAGTAAATAGACGTTGATTAGATACATCGCCCTGGCAGACGGAGCGGTTCTATGTCCATTGGTGGAATCCGTGATTCCCTGAGCCGCCCAGAGAATCTGCGACACCTCCGCTAAGGTTAACGGCTCATCTTGGTATGACCGGATTGATCTCCTTTCCTTTAATGCTTTTTCCACTGAGACGGTGCCATCATATTTCGGTGCCGGCAGTTTGACGGTTTCGTTTTTCACTTCTTTCTCCTGTGCATTAGCTAATTGATTCTGGTGGTTCATTACTAAGAACATCATCCCAGCCCCAATGCATGCCAGCACCAAAAATGGCGTTAGAACATACTTTTTCATGCCCTACCTCCTTTTAGGTTATGAAGACGTTTATTTTTTCGATCCAGCCAAATTCTCAGACTCGGTGACTAGTTCTGTCTGGAGTAACTTTTGACGCAACCAAAATCTGATGTGCCTCCTTAATGTATTTACTCACATTTTCAGGGATATGCGCATCCGATGCGGTTATCAGCTCAACATTTTCTTGCTTCAATATTTCAAGGAAATTCTTATTAAGCCCAAATTCCTTATGCCCATAGTTTATATAAAGTCCAACACTGAGTTCTGCTTTCATTTTTTGTTTGGCCAGTAGTTTAGCAATGTTAGAATATGTCTCTTTCAAATCGTAATCCGGATAATAATCAAAGCATTTGATGGAATCAGGATGAGCCAGATGATCGAATAAATCGGACTGGATTAGCTTCTCCATTAGTTGATAGTATTTTTTGTATACTTTGTTTACATCTTTATCTAACCAGGATTCCTTGATAGCTGGATGGTCAAATCCCCAGCCCTCTATCCAATGGATGGCTCCGGTTAGAAAATCCCAAGCAAAATCAGAAGTGATACGCTGGATATGGTTTTCGCAATCAGGGAAATAGCAGATCTCCAAGCCGAATTTGATAGTCAAAGGGAAGGATTTTTGTCGCATGGCTTGAATGAAGTCTTTGTATTCATCCAAATGCTGGTTCATTCGTTTGGAAAACCAATTTCTTTGATATGTTCCGACATGGCTTTGATCCGTGATTATAGAACCATAGATTGGCTTGAACTCGACAAATCGGTGGGAGTGTTCCAAAAGATATAACTCGGTGATTCCCCTTTCCGAAGCTGTCTTCACGAATTCCTGTAACCAATCTAAAGTATATGGACCTTTTTCCAAATGCACATGGCTATCTATCAAATGATTTCTCCCTCCGATCCAGCCTTGGCTCGGTCAAACCGGATTTCTGTTCCAGCCAAGTTCTCAGACTTGGCGGGGAATTGTGTCAGTCACCAGGATTCCCCGTACGGGGAAGAGTAGCTCTTGACACAACATGAATACTATACCTTTAGTCTCCCGCGCCCTGGAATGTTTGAAACCTTAATAAAACGATCCCAGGCAAACGAAAGCAAGTATGGGGGAAATCTATCAATCATGGTTTTGTATAATGGCTTGAAACTTGACAGCAGGGGCAGGATTTGCAGCGGTGTTGAAGTTTTGAGCTAAGGCAAACCTATGGGATTAGTGCTCAAAGTCAGATGGCGGAGCTTCCTGCCGCAGTTTAGCCAGATAATCAATTCCCCTCTGGGCATCGCTATTGCCGGACCAGATTTCGAGTGACCTTTGATAGTGAAGGGCTGCGGACGAGTAGTCCTTCCTCTGAACTTGAATATAAGCCAGGTGGTTGTGGGTCTTGGCTATCTCCGGATCACTCTCCTGTAGATAACGAATGATTTTCAGATCATACAGTGCTAAATCCGCGATGCTGACGCCGCGGGAAAACTGAGCCCCAATAATCGATAATGTGACCGAATCATCTTCATAATCATCCAGAGAGCGGTTAAGCATGTCCATATATGATAGTTTAACGTCGGTCTGGTTGGCCAGAGTGTTCTCAAAAGCTTCCAGTGCTTCCTCGTATCGTTTTGCACCAAGGTAGAGCAGACCCAGCTTGCGGTATACCAACCCCTGGTCGACTTTGGATCCTATGGCTTCTTTGTAGTAGCGAATCGCCTCCTCTGTTTTCCCCTGTCGCTCCAGAAGCTCACCTAAATTGAAACTGATCAGGTCCTGGCGATTGCTCTCCAGCCGGGAAGCGGCTTTAAGCACTCGATCCGCCTCCTGGAGGAAGCCGGCGTAAGTGTACGCTACAGCCAAATTCATCATGACGCTCACCCGCTCGGGAGTTATCTGCAGTGCCTTCTGGTAATGAGCAATCGCCCGGGGGTAATCCCCCTGATGGAGAAATGAATCGCCATATTGCTTGTAAGTCCGGGATTCAGCCTGAACACCCTGGTGTCCCCACTCCTGCAGCCACTGTGGATTGGTAAGCGAAATGGCGCCGAATGACACCAAAGCCAGCCACACCAGCACCAAAAACCATGTGAGAAAAGTCTGCCAACGCGAGGGCGACCAGCGACGGCGACGATTACTCTGGTGTGAGCCATCAGCAGGTATTGTGAAGAACAAACAGCACATTCTTCCCCTCGTCTTTTAATCGATTGAACAGCTCGCACGCCTCTGAATTCTTTAGGATGATTACCTGCGTGCCTCGCTGTATATGCTGGTTGTAGATGAACTGGACCGGAGCTTTAACCGGAAATCCGTGCCCCCCCTCTCCTCGGGAACCGCTGGATATAACCATGATGTCTGTCCGCTGCTTCATGAAGAAATTCTGGTCGCGAAAGTTAAAGAAGTGCTTCTTATCCACCAGTCGGAAGGTTCCGTCCGGGAAGACCATGACATCGAAGAAAAGTATAGGAATGCCCTTGTAAACAGTCAGTCCGTGCCTGTGGTAGACGATATTGTCGGATCGATACTTGACAAAGAAGAAAGTCTGCAGCAATACAACGCACACCAACATAGAAATCAAAGCGAGCTTGAAAATCCGATACTGACTGAGGTGAAGCAGTAAAAGGCATGCCGAGAAGCTCACCACGGTCAGCAGGACGACATAACCACAATATTCGTATTCAGATAAAAGCGAGCTGTAACAGAGCAGCAGAAACGCAAAAATGAACATACACACCAGCAGGCTGGGCGGGTGTTTCAAATAGTCTTGTAGTCGTCGATGGCGGACTCGTTTCCACTGCCTCGCCAGAGTACCCGGCTCGGTCACGATTAAGTACAGGAAGACGATGCCCATCAGGCTTCCCCACAGGTCCTTGGCGATGTCGCTGACATCGAAGACCCGGCTGCTCATGTGCATCTGAAACACTTCGTCAAAAGTGGATAAGCCTAAAGCCACCAGGTAGGTGATTAACATGATTTTAGCCGGGGGAACCTTTCGCGGTGCCAAATCTCGGTACACCATATAAGCGAAGATGCCATAGGCGAAGTAGTGCCAGTTTTGCTGAAGATCATAGAAGTGGTGATCGAAGTAATAATCGGTGATCTGCTGGGACAGGGCGTTCATCAGCACAACCATCACGGGAGCCAGAAGCCGGGTCCAGGTAAGGTAGGAACGAAGACTAACCAGCAGCACAATCACCAGAACAGCAGCTAGGAGGGGTAATAGGGGGAGTTCCGTGTTGCCTAATTCAAAGGAGAAACCTGAGATCTCGGCGATCTTCTCAACTAAGAAATTCTGCAACAGCACGAAAGGCGTTGCCACCAAAAGCAGGCCATACATAATCGCATGCAAGCGCGTCGAGTGTATTCCATGCGCTGGGGCTTTAGGCATATTAACTCCTCAAAGCAAATAAACCACTGGTGTATCGTCAGACCCTGTCGGACAAATCCATTAAAATATAAGAGATGATTTCCGTTTTGGCAACTGATCTTAAGCGGGTTTATTGTGGATACCACATTTGTTGTGTCAGTCACCCCAGACGGGGGCGCTGCGCGGGCACCATCTGCCCAGGCTTCCCCTTACGGGGAAGAGTAGTTCCTGCCACAACCTTAAAATCCTTGCAGTCAATCTAAAGCATATGGACCTTTTTCTAAATGCACATATCCATCTATTAAATAACTTCTCCCTCCGATTCAGCATTGGCTTTGTTAGGTTGTTTTAACAGCGTTAAATATGAAGCAAAGATAGTGGTTAACAACTGCAGAAAAGGAGAAATGAATATCATCAAAACTAACCAGCCAATGAAGCTCAATTTGGGTTCATAGAGAATCAAAGGAATCCCGGAATTCTTAAAATCCGCTTGGGGATCAAACAACCAGAGAATCATCGGTCCCCAGATAAAGATCATCATTAAAAAAGTGAAAAACCAAGTGATGATCGCATAAGCCATAATCCTTCTAAGAATCTTTTTTAGACCTTTCATCTCTATCATTGATCTTCGGGCAATATACCAGCCCACCAAGAATCCGAATAATACGCAGAAAATAGGAACCCCCATGCCCAGCCCGACACAAAGAAGATCAATGACGGCAAAAATGACAATGGCAATTTTGAGCTTCAACTTGAATATTTTATCCATGGTTTATTTTGTTTTGTGCCCGTTCTATCCAAGTCTATTAATTTGTCGGGAAGTCAGGTAAATCATTAGCATTCCTCCAATGATTTTACACGGGGTGGTGGGAAAATTGAACCACTAAAAGCGCGGGAGCATCTTTTGACACGATTTGAATTATCCCTGTTTTCCAGTCATCTCGGTTATATCTAATCGCAATATTCCGACTTCCTCAAATGCTTCATCCGATTTCACAAATTTCTCTTTAACTAGGTCAGGATCATCTTCCAGATGATTCAACAAAACGTCTATCGCATGTTTTTTCTCCGGTAAATCCTTTATGATATGCATCTTTCCCCAAAAAACTACGGAGCGATAAGCATGCGAGCATTCGCCCATTTGATATCCTTTGTCCTCTATTACCGTGGCGCATACGCCGGGATTATAAGTTATGAAATCGAGCTTCAATCCTTTTTGGGAACAGTGAAAATAAAGAGCGTTTCTGTTTTTGTCGTATCCATAGTTTAAGGCAACTAGGTAAGGCTCATTATCACGACACAAGGAGATCACCGCATACTTACCCTGTTTTATTATTTCAAGTAGAACACTTGGCTCAGCGATTTCTTGCTCTTTTCGATTCATGTGATATTTTGTCATTTCTATTCCCTCTTTGGATTAAATTTACGTTTTCAGCTTAAAATTGACGGTATGTGCCCACGGTCTATAGGGACAGTTAAAAAAGTGGTTTGGAGTGCCCATGTGGGCGGTTTTCATGAATTTTAAATTCATTCTATCCCAACGACTTAATTTTTATTTGATAAATTAGCATGAGCAAATCTCGGTTCGTTTGAGTGTATCAGTTTCTCAAAACCATTTGCAAACAATCTTCCGGGCAGACCTCCACGCAAAGACCACAGCCATAGCAATTGTCCCGATCAATCACCAGCTCTTCGCCATCCATTCTTCTGGCTTCGAAGTAACAAACATCAACGCACAGGCCGCAATTAGTGCACTTCTCCCCATCCGTCTCTTCGATAAAAGCTCCCTTGTCACACCTGATTTCACTGGGATTAGTGAAATACTCACAGCAGTCGTCACAGCAAAAACAGATGCCATCAGTTAGGGTCATATCATCTTCATTTCGAAAAGGTCGACTCACCAGATGTTTTTCTTCTGCCTCTTGCAGGATTTGCTCCACATCCGTTAAGGAGACCGCCTTTTTACCAGAACCACCGCTTCCGGCAATATCGCCTTTGAACATCAAACAGACATCCAGGCGTGAACGATCACAATACCCACGCTTTTCTCGACAGCTACAGTTTGATACCCAGAATCGTTTGTGACGTCCTACCAGATTTCTCGCCTCTTTCCGTGTACAAACATAGTGAAAGGCTAAATCTTTATCGTTCACGGCAAACTCCTGTTACCTCACCCCCTATCTCCCCCTCTCCATTTTATGGAGAGGGGGACAGGGGGTGAGGTTATCAAAACGGTAGATTATCTAAATCTACATTTCCACCTGAGATAATTATTCCAATCCGTTTTCCTTTAATGTCAATCTTGTTTTCCAAAAGTGCACCGAAAGGAACAGCCGAAGATGGCTCAATGACGATTTTCATCCGCTCCCAGATAAGACGCATGGAAGAGACAATTGCCTCTTCAGTTACGCTCACGATCTGATGAACATATTTTATAATTATAGGAAAGGTTTTGTCACCCAGCGATGTGAGTAATCCATCGGCTATGGTTTTAGGGTTTATGGAGGGGATTATTTTCCCTTCTTTGAATGATCTATAAGCGTCGTCTGCTCCATCTGGCTCAGCACCAATAACCTGAGTGTGAGGTGAAAGATATGATACTGCCAAAGCGGTTCCGCTTAGAAGTCCTCCTCCACCCACAGGAGCCATAACCACATCCAGGTTTTTGACTTCCTCTAAAAGCTCCAAAGCGGCAGTTCCCTGACCAGTGATGACCTGATAATCATTATATGGATGAATAAATATCGCACCGGTTTTTTCAACCACCCGGGCTAATGTCTCTTCCCGTGCTTGCAATGTGGATTCACAGAATATTATGTGCCCACCATATCCTTCCACTGCTCTTATTTTCACCTTAGACGAATTTTCAGGCATTACTATATGAGCCTTAATTCCTCTATTTTTCGCTGCAAGAGCCAGCGCCTGGGCATGATTCCCAGAAGAATGAGTTGCCACGCCACGTTCTGCTTCTTTTTCGGATAAAGAAAGAACTGCATTGGTCGCTCCCCTAAATTTAAAGGCTCCCACTTTCTGAAAGTTTTCGCATTTGAAAAATAATTCCGCATTGACCATTTGATTGAGACTTTGGCAGGTTAATACGGGAGTGCGATTAATAAAAGGCTTAATCCTCTGAGCTGCCATTAAAATGGTCTCAATATGCTGGATTGAGATGGTGTTTTCTTGGTTCATATCCTATTGTGTTTGGGTTGTGACTTAGAGTCCCCACCCTGACCCCGCCAGTCAACGGAGAGGGAACGAACTCCTCTCCCCCGCTAACAGAGGAGAGGTTGGGAGAGGGAGCGTGGAATTACGTTGGGACAGGGCTTGTTTCTGTCCTAACTTCAAGGCGGACAGCCACAAGGGCTGTCCCTACGATAACCTCTCTTTGACGATTTAATCGTAGAGGGGATTTTCAAAATTCCCTAAAACTTTACCGAGCAGTATATCCTCCATCTATCACCAGCTCACTGCCAGTAATAAATTTCGATTCATCGGATGCCAGATAAAGAATACCGTAAGCAATGTCGTCCGGTTCACCCACGTGACCGATAGGGTGTAGACTATCCAGCATTTTCCTTACATCTTCTACATTCCCCTGTGATTTGGCGTAGTTTTCCACCATGGGTGTCCAGATAAATCCGGGATGAACGGAGTTCACTCTGATTTTATCCTTGGCATAAAGGAAAGCATCCGTCTTGGTCATGATCCTCACTGCACCTTTGGAGGCGTGATACGGCGGGACGTCAGGCGCGCTCACGATTCCATAGATAGAGGAAAGATTAATGATGCTTCCACCTCCCGCTTTCTGCATATAAGGAATAACATGTTTAGTGCAGAAGAAAACTCCTTTAAGATTGACTGCCATAACCCGGTCCCATTCTTCCTCTGTAATCTCATGGGTTGGCTTGCTTACACCCGCTATTCCGGCGTTATTAACCATAACATCAATTTTTCCAAAGTTTTTTTGAATATCAGCGAATACATCTTGCACATCTTTCTCTTTGGAAACATCCAGATGCCAAAATTTTGCCACTCCTCCAAAACCTTTAATTTCATCCACCACCTTTTGTCCCTCTTTGTCCAGTATGTCGGTTACCGCCACCTTTGCCCCTTCTTTTGCCAGAAGCTGACAGCATGCCTTACCAATACCCAATGCTCCACCGGTGACGATGGCTACTTTTCCTTCTACTCTTCGCATTTTGATTCCTTTTTGAAAGTTGTATGTGGCTCGGTATATTACTTCCCACCCGAGTTACTGCTTCTAAAGAATTATCATAAGGCACCTCTATGGCCTTCATCGGGAAGTTTTGGTTGCTGTAAATCACTCCAGTCTTTATTTTTGTAAACGGAATGTACACGTTTTGAGAAAGAAAAATAGGATAACCAAATAGCTAGCCATATTAACGCAATCACGTTAAATCCAACTCTAGCAGGCCATAGTGTTATGTTGATTGGAATTGCCACAATGGAGAAAATCAAATCAAGGAGGAAAATCAACCTTAAGATATTAACATTTCTCCAGTTTCTATCTTCCGAGGAAAGGAGCCAGAATGAAACAATTGTTTGAGCAAATAGAAACAAGTAACCAGGAATAGTCGTTAGTAGAAAAAGCGCATACCGTATGGTGCTATCCCATGTGGACGGCCTGTAGTCAGAAAGGCTGAAAAGAGCATATATTATCAGAATGCCTGTGGCTAGATAAAGCTGTATAAAATAATATAAGAGCCAACCTCCGATTTCCTTCTTTCGTCTGCTGTAACAGATGATGAACAGGATTAGAGCAGTAAAACCGAAACCACCTGGTACGGGAGAAGACTTATAAGATTCTGAAGCTAATAGTGTCTTAGGAATCTCCAAAAATATAAAAATTGCTAGAATGCTGATAATAATTTTCTGCATGATTTTAATTCTCCACAGCTCAATTCGTCAAGCAATCCTACGCACACGCTTGACCTACTGCTACCTTAGACCTTTAACCTTTGACCTTACACCTATCATCTACTCAAACACCACCAACACCTGATCCTTATCCACTGCCTGATGTTCCTTCACCTTGATGGCTTTCACCTTTCCATCGAATTTAGCTTTCAGCTCGTTTTCCATCTTCATGGCTTCCACTATTATCATCCCTTGACCGGCAACAACGAAATCGCCCTCTTTCACTTCTATGCTCGTCACTAAACCGGGCATGGGGCTTTTCAGCTCTTTTTCCTTTTTGGTGTCAACTCTCAACCCTTCTAATCTTTTAAACCTTTGAGCTTTTTCATCCTCCAGCACACAGTCATATTTTTTTCCGTTTAAGAAAACAGAAACTTTCCCTTCATTCTTAGAATATTCCAGATCGAATGATTTATGATTGAACAGAAAGGAGACAAAGTTCTTTCCCTTTATCTGGCCCGAATCCGCCTGAACTGGCTTGCCATCCAAATTGATTAGCACCTCGCCATTCTGTTCGGAGATGTCGACCTGATAGCTTTTGTTTTCGACTTGAACCAGATATTTCATATAACACCACTCCATCACGGAGTTAAGGCGTAAGCCTTTTATTCGTATGAATGCATATATATAAAATCCTTACGGATTCATCCTGAACGGATTCACCGTGAACGGATTAACTCCGATGAGGAAATCCGTTTATCTTAAGCCCATCCTTCGCCCAGCGATCTTCCAATGGCTTTCTTTAGATTTACTCTGAGAAAGCATTGGTTTAATCCTTTTCTTTTCCTGGTAATCTAAAAGAGCAGAAAATACCGCAACTGCTTTAAGCTGTTCCTCTTGGTCTTCTATATCTAAAATATTTTCTTTTCCAAATTCTTCTTCGATAAAATGAGTGTGAATTTCCCCCCTTTGAAATTTGGGATTATCCATCACCATAAGATGAAATGGTATAGTGGTCGCCACTCCAAGGATATGATATTCGCATAACGCTCTTTTCATTCTTTGGATGGCTTCATCCCGATCTTTCCCCCAAACAAGAAGCTTGGAAATCAATGGATCATAATAAAGTGAAATCTCAGACCCCTCGTAAAGCCCGGAATCCACTCTTACCCCTGGTCCGGATGGCTCCCAATAGGAAGATACTACTCCGGTGGAGGGGAGAAAATTGTTATCCGGATCTTCCGCATAAATTCGGCATTCAATGGCAGAACCTCTCCAGTTTATGTCTTCTTGGCGAATACTTAATTTCTCACCCCAGGCAATTCTAATCTGCTCCTTAGCGATGTCAATTCCGGTTACCATCTCTGTTACCGGATGTTCCACCTGCAGACGAGTGTTGGATTCCAAAAAATAGAAGTTTCGATTCGAGTCGACCAGAAACTCCATAGTGCCAGCATTTACGTATCTTGCCGCCTTAGCCGCCGTCACTGCAGATTCTCCCATCGCCTTTCTCATCTTCTCATCCACGACCGGAGATGGAGATTCCTCGATTACTTTCTGATGTCGCCTCTGAATGGAGCATTCCCTTTCTCCCAGATGAATCACGTTGCCGAATTTGTCCGCCAATATTTGAATCTCCACGTGTCTGGGTTTCTCCAGATATTTTTCTATGTAAATTCTCGGATCAGCAAAAGCGGATTTTGCCTCTGATCTTGCCGCTCTTAATGCGCTTCTAAGCTCAGATTTTTCTCTCACAATCCTCATCCCTTTGCCTCCTCCACCTCCTACCGCTTTAATCAGAATGGGAAATCCCACGTTTTCTGCGATTGAAGCTCCCTGATCCTCCGAGCCAATCTCTACCTCTGTCCCCGGCACTATAGGGACTAAAGCACTCTTCATGGTCTTCCGCGCCATCACTTTATCACCCAGAAGTTTCACTGCACTGGCTGGAGGACCGATAAAGACTATTCCTTCCGATTCCAGCCGTTTGACGAATTCATAGTTTTCCGCAAAGAAACCATATCCGGGATGAACTGCCTCTGCACCAGATTCTTTTATTATCTGAACGATTTTTCCCATGTTCAGATAGCTCTGAGTAGCTGGTGGTGGACCGATTAAATACGCCTCGTCTGCCAGACGAACGTGCAGGGCTTTTCGGTCGATCTCAGAGAAAATCGCCACGGTTTTGATCCCCATCTCCCGACAAGCCCGGATGATCCGAACAGCTATCTCGCCCCGATTGGCTATGAGAACTTTTTTGAACATATCAAACTAACCTTTATTCGTCTGCTTTGAAAAATTGCCCAGATGGAAAATATGGAGTGTTCACCTTTAGGTGAACTGAATATGAGTTATTAATATTGCATAGATTTTTGGTCAAGCTAAAGCTTGACACTCCACGGAATCCTTTCCTCACTTTGTTCCTTCGTATTGTTACAGTGGTATATTGCCATGTTTCTTCGGCGGCAACGATTCTCTTTTGTTTTCCAACATGGATAATGCCCGAATCAAGCGAGGACGGGTGGTTTTAGGCTCTATCACGTCGTCAATATAACCTTTCTCCGCGGCTATGTATGGGTTAGCAAACATCTCGATGAACTCCTCCACCTTTTGATCGGTTGCCTTTTCCGGATCGGATGATTCAGTTATCTCTTTTTTGAAGATTATCTCCACAGCCCCTTTGGGACCCATCACCGCAATTTCTGCGGTGGGCCAGGCGTAGTTGACGTCTGCCCTTACGTGCTTACTGGACATAACGTCGTAGGCACCACCGTAGGCTTTACGGGTGATCACGGTCAATTTCGGCACGGTAGCTTCACAATAAGCATACAGAAGCTTTGCTCCATGTTTAATGATTCCACCAAACTCCTGGGCAGTCCCTGGCAGAAATCCGGGCACATCCACAAAGGTTATTAAGGGAATATTAAATGCGTCGCAAAATCTAACAAACCTTGCTCCTTTAATAGCGGAGTCGATATCCAGCACTCCCGCCAATACCGCAGGTTGATCTCCCACAATGCCCACTGATTTTCCACCCAATCTGGCGAAACCTACGACAATATTGGGAGCATAATGCTCGTGCACCTCCAGAAAATCTCCGTTGTCCACCACCCTTCGGATCACATCTTTGATATCATAAGGTTTATTAGTATTTTCAGGGATCACAAAGTTTAAATCCTCATCCATGCGATCAATGGGATCATGGCATTCTAAGTCTGGTGGATCCTCCATATTATTTTGAGGAATATAACTAAAGAGCTTTCTAACCAGAGTAAGAGTTTCCACTTCGTTTTCACCGATGAAATGCGCCACACCGGATTTGGTGCTATGCACCTCCGGTCCTCCTAACTGCTCAAAAGTCACGTCCTCGTGGGTGACAGTTTTAACCACGTTGGGACCGGTAACAAACATATAAGAGCTGTGTTTTACCATGAATATAAAATCGGTGATAGCAGGAGAATAAACTGCTCCCCCAGCACAAGGACCCAAGACAACGGATATCTGAGGGATAACGCCTGAAACTAAAGTATTGCGTAAAAATATATCCGCATACCCTCCCAAACTTTCCACCCCTTCCTGAATCCGTGCACCACCGGAGTCGTTCAATCCTATTACCGGCGCTCCGACCTTCAAAGCCATGTCCATTATCTTGCAGATTTTCTCTGCATGGGTTTCGGATAATGATCCGCCAAATACGGTGAAATCCTGTGAGAATACGAAGACCAACCTACCATCAATAGTGCCGCATCCGGTTACGACACCGTCGCTCAAGTATCTTTCATTCTCCAATCCGAAATCCCGACAGCGATGCTGAACGAACATGTCGAATTCCTCAAAGCTCCCTTCATCTAAAAGCAGATCCAGCCTTTCTCTAGCGGTCAGCTTTCCTTTCTGATGCTGGGAGTCGATTCGTTTTTGCCCACCGCCTAATTTCGCTTGCTCCCTTAGTTTTTTCAAATGATTAAGTTTTTCTTCTAAAGACATGATCCACTCACCTACCAAAATGTTTAAGAGATTTGTAGGGACACCTTTTGTAGGGACAACTCTAGAGTTGTCCCTACAGAATCCCTACTAAGAATAAATATCTTTAATCTTTATCTCCTCTCCCACTTTTTCCAATTTACCTATTTTCACCTTCAGGTCATGATCAAAAGCCAAAGCCCAGCCATCATTCAGACACATTTTTAGAAATCTTTTTTTCTGTTCCATAGTCTCTTTAGGATCAAGATCGACCGATGCTACATAGGGAATTCTTAGATGGTGAGTAGACGGAATGATGTCACCGGCCCAAATGATTTTATTCTCTCCATCCTCGATCAATACTGCTTGATGGCCGGGAGTGTGACCACCGGTGTTAATAAGCTTGATTCCTTTTACTACTTCATCCTCTCCATCTACCAGTTCCAAAAGATTTTCATCCTCTAAGATTCTGAGATTTGAGGTAAAGTAAGTGACTGAAGTTCTCTCGTCCGGGTGCATGGCTTCTTCCCATTCTTTAAATTGCACCACATATCGGGCATTGGGAAAACGAGGAACCTTTTGACTATTTTCAACTTTTATGACTCCACCAGCGTGATCTGCATGTAGATGGGACAGGAGTACCAAATGAATGCTTTCTGGGGTGAGATTATGTTCGGAAAGATTCTTCTCCAAAGCAGATGACTTTTCAATTCCATACATCTTCTTCTGCTTTTCACTTAGGGTATCTCCAATTCCCGCATCAATCAAAATGTTTTCTCCGTCAGTTTTTATTAAAAGAAGATTGATGTCCAGTTTCACCATGTTGTCAGGATCAGGCGGATTGAATCTTTGCCAGATAACGCGAGGAACTACACCATACATAGCTCCGCCATCTATCTTGAAGCTGTTTTCCACGAGGGAGAAGATTTCAAAATTTCCGAATTTCATGGTTTGTTTCTTTATATCCAAGCCATAAAGGCTTGGCTACGCGACTCAGGGTGACAGTTTTTATTTAACAGCCTCTAAAGGTCGTGGTTGGGTTTTTTGCCAGTATCTACTTTTTATCGCTCGTAATACATGAAGCTCATACATCATCTTGTCGGTAGGAAACTCCTTTTTCACTTCTCTTTTGATATCCTTCAAGATACTGTTTGGTATCTTTGTCTCTCTGGCAACCTTCTGGTAATCAAAATACTCTATCTTCTCCATAACTTCCTCCTCATAATTCCAGGGGTGAGACAATCTCGACTTCTCTGAATCCCTCCAGCATATTGACTAACTTCACTAATCTCCTCGTCTTCACTTTCACTAGATGTTCAAAGTTCCAAGAAACCAAATAAGATATTTCATAATAAGAAGCTATGGCAATATGCAGAGCATCGTCCATATATCTTTCTGAGAACACCTTTCTTTCTATATAGTTTTTGGCTAAATCTCTGATTCTTGGATTAATCTTTAATACTTTCAAATGCTGGATGAGTTTGTTCAAATTTTTTCTTAATATTTCATCTTTAGTATCCCCCAATTCCTCCACCGTGATCTCTGATATATATACTTGATAATTAGGCAGAATCTCTTTCCAAAATCTGATGGTTGCCTTCTGTCGATCTTTTGTTCTCTTATCGTAATAAGCGCTGATAACAGAGGTATCAAGGTATAAGGTTTCCTTTTTCATAACGGTCTATTCTCCATATACGATTTTATCTGTGATTCACAATGGAAACTAAATCAAAATAAACGAACCACACTTGATGCATGATTATTAAGAAATACTGATGTACATTGCTTCGGGAATTCTCCCCCCGCCAAAGGCGGGGGATATTGAGACTATTCCCGAAGATCAGAGACATGGTTGACCTACAAGACTAGCGGGTATTAAGCACTATGTATCCCTTCGCTAGCGTCCTCTTAGCAAAGGGTGTCCCTTCTTGCGTAAGCATTTTGCCATCACTTTGAAGCACGACTATGCGCAAAGCGGTATTACCCGCCTCTAGAAACGCCCGATACCCGAACGGATTAAGAAACTCAGCGAAGACAACAAGCTCACCACGCGCTGGGATCACCATCTGTTGCTCATCTAATGATTGTCTCGTTACCCTATGAAATCGAATTCGCCCAGTTGCTACTTGCGTGTCCATTACCGGAGTCAGCGGTACGGTTAAGAAGAAATCTCCCATATAGTGAATACTAACATCGTTATTGCTTTCATTGACGAGCTTTATTGCCAGTTCCGGAATCGAGAAGGACTCACCGGCGTGAAAAGCCAACCAGACAGGTAAGACAGCAAGAACAATAAGGAAGATTGACACAATTCGAACTTTGGCTCCGAATCTTCGAACAGAAGTACTTGGGTCAACTATACTCGGTCTCTTAGATTTCCAGATATAGACAACCCAAATTGAGAGCACTAAGAAAGCAACTACAACAACTACTTTTAAGCCAAGCTTGTCCGTGTATTCACGGAGTTTCACGAAAAACGAGAGAACATACACAAAAGTAACAACTGGAACACCAATACGCCCGAGGAAACTCTTGAAATCAGATTGGCTTTTCACCTCCACCGACATAACTCCTTCCTGCAATCTTGGCTATGGGTTCCGAAGACTCTACGAGAATATCCACATCACTTTCTTTAGATTCTTCTTCTTGAATATAAGAGCCAAAAATCCCTATTTCTTTGACCTTAAACTTCTCCTTTAGGATAGGTTTGACCCTTTTCAATATTTCTTTTATTCCTTCTTTTGTTTCCATGTTTCCTTTCCTCTGCGAAGATTCTCTTTCAAGTGTCATTCTGACCCCGCCAACGGCGGGGGATGAATCTCAGAGACCCTTCATTTCGCTCAGGGCAGCACTCATTATGTAGATTTTAAGACTCTCTAAACGAATGTTTACCAGGGTCCATTCAAGGGTGAAGAATACTACATTCTGCAAATTTCAACTTTCATTCCACCTTGGTCCATGTTATTGAGGAACTTCTGCATTTCTTCTAGTGCCATTACTGAGTCTGGGGTTTCTAAAGAGGCGGGAGGATTAGTTGTAACAAGAACAAAGCGTTGGGTGGATTTAACGGCTTTCCAAGTTGACAGGTCCAATACAGCATTTAATTCCTCAGTACCATCCTTTACAACACCTTCTTGGAATTTGGTCCAATCGACAGCAATTATTAGTCTAGGACTCCCATATTCTTCTAGCGCTTTTCGAACGAGTTCTTTTTTGAACTGAAGATTTGAGTAATCTTTGACATTTACCATAGGGCCTTGTTCAAAGGAGATGCTTGTACATGCTAGAACAATCTTATTAGCCCTAATTGGATTCAGAGGTTCTGCGATATGCTCAATATCATATGTTGCGCCATAGATTGGATCGACCCTTCCTGAAAGCAGGTAACAATCACAACCTTCTATAGGCGGGATCACCGAGATTGCGGCTAGCAAGTTGTTAGTATAGACTCTGGTTTTGATTAACTTTTCTCGTAGTATATGAGGGATTTGATCGACTGTTGTTCCCGAGTCCACAATCACTATTTCGCCCTCTTGAATATAATTGGTTGTTATTTTGTTTGCGATCACAATCTTCTCTGCCCTTTGAATATTTAGCCTTTCCCAGAACTTAGCTTCCCTAGCCAAAGCTGTAAGATACAAATTGGGTGAAAAAAGAATTGGTCTTTCGCGAATTCTCTCCAGGTTCTCTCTTAGGGCGCGCACATCCTCTTTCAAAACGTCCAACCCCCCGAGTATCTTAGTAATTAGAAATAATAGTATTCCGATAAAAATGCCCAATAAACCAATGATTATGCCAACAAAACCAGTTATCGAATCTTGCATGTTTTTTCTCCTTCTTAATTGTCCAGAAGCGGCTAACCAAACAAAGAAACTATTACATCTATGAACAATATTTTGCCAAGTATATGCTTATCACTTCTTTAGGTGATTTTCTTTCAAGATCTAAAGGGTTACGTCCTTTCCAAAGTCCATACCCATTACTTATTCAAACATCACCAACAACTGATCCTTATCCACCGCCTGATGTTCTTTCACCTTGATGGCTTTCAACTCGTTTTCCATCTTCATGGCTTTTACTATTACTACCCTTTAACCGGCAAGCCATGAAGGCTTGACTACCCGTTTACCTCTCCCCCTTTGTCCCCTTCAGGGTGAACCCCTCTCCATGAAATGGAGAGGGGGAAAGGGGTGAGGTTATCTCAGATAATTAGCCGAGATCACCAGTCTCTGCACTTCAGAGGTCCCTTCATAAATTTCAGTGATCCTCTGGTCTCGATAGATCTTTTCTATCTCTGAAAACTCGCCGATATATCCATATCCTCCGTGAATCTGCATGGCTCGGTCGCAGATGAAATTGGCGGCTTCCGAGGCATAGAGCTTTGCCTGTGCCGCAGTTAGATTGACTGATTCTCCTCTGTCCTCCATCATTGCCGCTTTATAGGTCAATAGTCTTGCTGCCTCCAATCTAGTGCTCATGTCTGCAATCATCCATTGGATGGCCTGGAGCTTGCCAATGGGGGCTCCAAACTGCACTCGGGTCTTGGCATATTTGACCGATTCATCAAAAGCTCTTTGGGCAATTCCCAGAGCTTGTGCTGCCACGCCAATCCGGGCACTATCCAGCGTCTGCAGAACCATCTTGAAGCCCCTGCCTGCTTCTCCCAAAAGATTGGATCGGGGAACGCGCACGTTATTCAGCTTCAATCGCGCGGTGGTGGAGGCACGCAGACCCATTTTCCATTTAAGCACTTCCGAGGAGAATCCGGGGGTATTGTTCTCTACTATGATGGCGGAGACCTTGTCTTTTTCCCCTTCCGCTACGATTTTAGCGATTAAAACCGTTAAGTCTGCTACGTTGCCGGAAGTAATAAAAGTTTTCTCTCCATTGATTACAAAATAGTCCCCATCTATCTTGGCGGTGGTCTGCTGATTAGCCGCATCCGATCCTGCATTCGGCTCGGTCAAGGCAAAGGCGGTGATCATCTCCCCCTTAGCGATTTTGGGGAGATATTTCTTCTTCTGTTCCTCGCTGCCGAATTTCTCGATTGGGTAACAGGCAAGGTTATCTACCGCTATGATGATGGATGACGAGGCATCGAACCAGGCAATCTCCTCAATCAAAGTTGCATACTCGATCTTGCTTTTTCCCAGACCTCCATACTCTTTGGTCATGGGGAATGCTAAAAATCCTGCCTCTGCTGCTTTCTTGAAAAGCTCTCTTGGAAACTCCGGTGGTTTCCGATCCATCTCCACCGCAATGGGAGCGATGTATTTTTCTCCGAACTCCTTAGCCATCACTCTTACCGCTTGTTGGCTTTCAGCCATGTTATAAGTCATTTTTCCTCCTGTTTGGTTTTAAGTTATGAAATATTTATAATCGAATCATTTTACTCGACCTCACCCCATTGGTCCCACTCTCCATTACATGGAGAGGGGGAAAAGAGGGGAGAGGTTAGACAAGATTTCACTTTCAAAAGACCGCAATTTATAATTTATGGATTTTTTGAGGGAATACAACAGGAAAATGCAGAGAAAGAATTCCCAACGGATGAAGGGATTCCCAACAGATTAAAGAATTAAACAGATAAAAGAGGCATAATCATCTGAACTTATCTTTTAATCTGTTTCATCTGTTGGGCATCATTGGGAATCTTTTAAAGAATCTTCTCCTCTTTTCTTCTTTCACCCACTGCCTTTTTCACATACTCTATCGTTTCTGAAGTTGTAGCTCCCGGAGTAAAAAGCTTTCCTACACCTATCTTCTCCAGCTTCTCCATGTCCTCTTGGGGGATGATTCCTCCTCCGAAAAGAAGGATATTATCTGCACCCTTTTCTCTTAAAAGCTCCATGACACGAGGGAAAAGAGTCATGTGGGCACCGGAGAGTATGCTCATCCCGATGGCATCCACATCTTCCTGAATTGCTGCTTCGACAATCATCTCCGGAGTTTGTCTTAAGCCGGTGTAGATCACCTCAAATCCCGCATCCCGGAAGGCGGCTGCGATCACCTTGACCCCCCGATCATGCCCATCTAGTCCGGGCTTAGCTAAAAGAATTCTGATTTTTCGTTGCATAAATTTCTCCTTATTCGGTCGGGCAAGGGTGCTCGACCTACGAAAATTAAAGTGCCTTCTCTCTTAGGCGGGGCTCCCAGCCCCGCCTAAGACTGCGGTTTGGCGGAGCAAGGTGCTTCGCTTACGAATTGTGGCACACTAGATCAACGGTGGTTCCGTATATTCTCCAAACACCTCCCGCAGAATGTTGCAAATCTCTCCTTCGGTGGTGTAGCAACGGACACAATCTATTAGGGCAGGCATGGTGTTTTCCGTTCCCTGAGCAACCTTTTTCAAATTCTCTAATGACCTTTTCACTTTGTCGTTGTCTCTTCTTTCCTTCACCTTTCGCAGATTTTTCACCTGCTCTTTCTCCACTTCTGGGTCGATCCGGAGAATAGGAATTTCCACCTTCTCATCCTCTAAAACAAAATCATTTATCCCCACCACTATTCTTTCTTTGTTCTCGATCTGCTTTTGATACCGGTAAGCCGCCTCGGCAATCTCTCTTTGGAAATATCCTTCCTCAATGCACTTCAGGACTCCACCTCGTCTTTCAATCTCAGCGAAATACTTCTCTGCCTCCTGCTCCATTTTGTTGGTCAGCGCTTCTACAAAATAGGAGCCTGCCAGAGGGTCGATGGTATTAGCTACTCCGGTCTCATGGGCAATCAACTGCTGAGTTCTCAAAGCTATAAAGACCGCCTTCTCTGATGGGAGAGCATAAGTCTCGTCCATCGAGTTGGTGTGAAGGCTTTGAGTACCTCCTAAGACCCCCGCTAATGCTTCGAAGGCGGTGCGGACGATGTTATTCTCCGGTTGTTGAGCAGTGAGACTGCATCCCGCAGTCTGGGTATGAAATCTTAAAAGCCAAGATTCCGGCTTTTTGGCTTTGTATCTTTCTTTCATGTGACGAGCCCAGATGCGGCGAGCGGCACGGTATTTGGCAATCTCCTCAAAGAAATCGAGATGGGAATTGAAAAAGAACGAAAGCCGGGGGGCAAAATCGTCCACATCCTGTCCGGTCTTCATCGCGGCTTCTACATAAGCAAAACCGTCTGCCAAAGTGAAGGCTAACTCTTGCACTGCGGTTGATCCTGCCTCTCGGATATGATAGCCGGAAATGGAAATAGTATTCCATTTAGGAACATGCTGAGTGCAAAAAGCCATCAGGTCGGTGATCAATCTCATGTGCGGCTCCGGTGGGAAAATCCATTCTTTTTGAGCAATATATTCTTTCAGAATATCATTCTGCAGAGTTCCGGTGAGCTTATGTGATGGAACCCCTTGTTTTTCTCCCACCATGATATACATGGCTAAGAGGATGGAGGCGGGCGCATTAATGGTCATCGAGGTTGAGATTTTATCGAGTTGTATTCCATCGAAAATTATCTCCATATCCTCGAGAGAATCAACCGCCACCCCGCAGATTCCCACCTCCCCCAAAGAGCGAGGCTGATCGGAGTCCCATCCCATCAAGGTAGGGAGATCAAATGCCACCGACAGTCCGGTTTGACCTCTATCTAAGAGAAAATGGTATCTTTGATTGGTCTGTTGAGGACTTCCCATGCCGGAAAACTGTCGCATGGTCCATAAACGTCCTCGATACATGTTGTTTCGTATTCCACGGGTATAAGGATATTCTCCTGGAAAGCCTATGTCCCGATTGAAGTCCATATCCTGAATGTCTAAGGGGGTATAAAGCTCCTTTACCTGTTCACCAGAGACCGTGATGAATTTTCTTTCCGGAGGACGTTTAGCTTGTTTAAGCTCCTCCTCCCATTTTTTCTGCCGCTGAGCGATTTCCTCTAATTTCGTTTGAGACGACATAAATTCACCTCTTTGGTTTTTTCAATATTGGGCGAAGTAGGGACAACTCATGTGGAACATCCCGCCAAAGGCGGGGAGTTGTCCCTACCACTACATTTTAAAGAAATTTACAAAAGGGTATCAGAAAAGTCAAATACAAACCTCTCCCTCTTGTGTTCCCCTTCAGGGTGAATCCCTTCAGGGTGAACCCCTCTCCATTTCACGGTTCGACTTCGTTCACCGTCCTGAGTTTGTCGAATGACGGAGAGGGGGTAATGGGGTGAGGTGGTAAATGCGTCAGGAGCAAGCTCCTGACGCAACTGAGATTATTTGTCTTATGTCGCTTTACTCTGAATTGGTTATCCTGATCTGTTTTAAAACCTTTTCCACAACGGAATAAGGATCTTCCTCACATCGAAAGACTTTCTCTGCAATTTTATCCACATCTAATGAGTTTAAAATCCTCTCATCCACCATTTCTCTCACTTTAAGCTCCAGGATTTTCTTTATGTCTCCTTTGATCTGGTTTTTTCTATGTTCTTCGAGGATTTTGTGGCTTGTGATAAATTCTTTGTGATCGTAAATTTTAGAAAGCAATAGATCGATTCCTTTGTTATTCACCGCCTCGGTGGGGACGACCGGATATTCCCACTCTCCCTTTTTTCGACGAATGTCCAAGATCATATCTAATTCGGTTACGATTCTTGAAGCTCCTTCCCGGTCTGATTTATTGACTACAAATATATCCGCGATCTCCATTAATCCTGCCTTCATGGCTTGAATTGAGTCCCCTGATTCTGGTACTAAAATCACGACAGTAGTATCACAGGCGTTGACTACGTCCAATTCCACTTGTCCCACACCTACCGTCTCAATCAGAATATAATCTTTGCCAAAGGCATCCATCACTATGGAGACTTCCTTGGTGGTGGTAGCCAATCCACCGTATGATCCTCTGGTAGCCATACTGCGGATGAAGACACCTTCAAGATTGGTCAAATCCTGCATGCGGATGCGATCCCCCAAAAGAGCGCCACCAGTAAAGGGGCTGGTGGGATCGACTGCGATTATTCCCACTCTCTGGTTTTGTTTAACTAAAAAAGAGGTGAGCTTATCCACAACGGTGCTTTTTCCTGCTCCCGGAGGACCGGTGAATCCAATTCGGTATCCTTTTCCAGCTTTAGGATAAAGCTGTGCCAGGACTTTTCGGTAACCGGGAGATTGGTTCTCCACACAGGAGATTATTTTAGATAATGCTATCTTGTCGCCTTGGTAGAATCTATCGAGAAGGGTCATAAGTGTTACAAAGAATTGGTTACGATGTTCAGTTATCGGTGGCTTGGTATGAACCATGCGGTTCATACCGAAGCTCGAAACGAAGTTCGTTTGTCGAAACTCGAGACTCGCAACTTTTTGTTTGATATTCTCGAATTTCAACAACCAGCTTCAATACGAGCATCGTAACCGCCCAGACGAGCGGACGCTCCCGTCTGGGGGCGAGTGTCCGCCAGATAAATCCGCTTAGAAAAATCTGTTCTTTTTTTACCTCACCTCCTGAATCCCCCTCTCCATAAAATGGAGAGGGGGACAAAAGAGAAAGAGATTTAATCTCCCCCTTTCCGTTTCACAGAGAGGGGGACTAAGGGGGTGAGGCTTCAAACTAAAGTTCGTGTATCGTTTATCGGTAGCTTGGTATGAACCATACGGTTCATACCAAGCTCGAAACGAAACTCGTTTGTCGAAACTCGATGTTTGAAATTTGTTATTTTGTGAACGTGTTAAACTTTTAGTTTTTTCGAGCTTCGATCAACGATTTTCGAGCCTCGATACGAGCTTCGTAACCGATAAACGAGCTTCGAAAATTTCTACAGGTCAAGCTGAAGCTTGATACTCCTATAATAACTAAACACTGTAATCCGCAATCTTTAAGTCTTTTATCCTTAACTGGATTTTATAAGTATCGTTCCAATAATTGGTTTCCACCACATAGACCAGATCGATATGGATCTTTGACATAGACAGGGGTTTTACCATGTCTCCCATTCCGAAGCCGATACAATCGAACACCTGATTGTTTTTTCCAGCTTTGGATCCTCTGGATTTTACCCTCAATCGAAGATGGTTGTTGCCCACTATATATGGCGCGCCCCAGATAGTCACATTTCGGCTCAAAAAAACCGGGCGCATATTCTGAGGACCGAAAGGTGCCAAAAGCTCCAGCACCCGAACCAGCTCCGGGTTGATCTGTCCTAATTCCAGCTCGGAATCAATGAACAACCTTGCAATCAGATCTTCTCTGGTGAGCTTACCATCGGAAACTTTTTTGAATTTTTCGCGGAAGGGCTGGATCTTTTCCGGTAAGATGGAAAGCCCGGCGGCATATTTGTGACCCCCATACTTTAGCAGATATTCTTCACATTCCCTCAAAGCATCATAAAGATGGAATCCAGGAATGCTCCGGGCTGAGCCTTTTCCTTCTGTCTCATCAATGGCGATCATGATGGTGGGACGATGGAATCTTTCCACCAAGCGGGAGGCAACAATCCCGATCACCCCCTGATGCCAGCTGGAGGAGGCTAAAAC
>Ga0315288_10000602_pt1 | contig 45262 bp, 42 predicted proteins | sample YL17G11_20_MG_FD_203454 | JGI IMG/M metagenome (GOLD analysis project Ga0315288, IMG submission 203454) | Sediment microbial communities from Yellowstone Lake, YNP, Wyoming, USA - YL17G11_20 | ecosystem: Environmental > Aquatic > Freshwater > Lake > Sediment | place: USA: Wyoming | collected... | reverse complement strand
CGGGCGGGGAAGAGAAGGGCGGGCGTGCGGTCGGTCGGCTGGATGTAGCCTCGCGCCGTGGCGGCCTGCAGACGGGGGGGGAGAGAGAGAGAGAGAGGTGGGGAAGAACGCGCAGTCTCGCTCGCCTTACAAGCCCGCCGCGCGCGCCGCGGCCGCGGCGCGCTCCTCCCCCGCCGCCACCCGCGACGCGTGCGCCGGGTGCGCCGCCCGCACCTCGTCCGGCGACGCGACCAGCAACGCGCCCGCGGGCGCGGGCGCGGCGAGCTCGGCGGCGTGTTGGGGCGGGACGACGTGCACCGCGAGCCGCCGCCGCGCCGCGCCGCCCGGCGCGACGCAGTCCCTCCACAGCGCGACCAAGTCCCCCCTCCCGACCCCCGGCAGCGCGGCCAGCTCGCGCTCGCGCGCGTCGAAATCGTAGGCGCGCGCGGAGACGCGGTCCCAGTGGCGCGCGGCTTCGTCGGCGAGCGACGTGTCGGCCGCGCGCTTGGCGGCGGCCAGCGCGGCGCGGTGCGCCTCGAGCGCGGCGTCCGGCATTGTGGCCAGCGTGTCGACAAAGGACGAGAGGAACGCGTCGACGCGCGCGTCGATCGCGGCGGGCCCGTGCTCGCCGGACGCGACGACGACCGCAAACCCCAGCACGCCGTGCGTGCAGCGCGCGCCCGCGTGAACCGCGTACCCCAACTGCTCCTGCGTGCGCAGCACGTTGTACGCGGGCTCGTGCGCGGCGTGCGCGGCGAGGTCGAGCGCGGCGCGCGCGGGCGGGGTGTCGGGGCCGAGCTGGAGGTAGACCTCCACGACCGCGTTGCGCTCGGCCGCGTTCTTGACGGGCGCGCGCAGCAGGGTGGACGATCCAGGGGGCAGGGCGGTGACCGGGTCGTACGGGCGGGCCGCCGCAGCGAGCGGCGGGCCAGGGAGCGCGGCGCGCGCCGCACGCGCAAGCGCGGCCGCCTCGCCGCGCCCGATGTTGCCCTGGACCAGGAGCTCGACGTGGTTGTTGGCGAACAACGAGGGCAGCGCGGCGGTCAGGGTTTCCGGCGTGAGCGACTCCAGCTCGGCCAACACGCGCTCCGGCGCCCACAGCCGCTTGAGGCACGCCAGCCGCAGCCACGCCGCCTGCCGGTCGGGCCGCACGTGCGCGTTGCGGTATTCGCGGGCCAGCCCCTCCCGCACGCGGGCAAAGGCGGCGGGGTCGACCGAGAGCGCCGCGAGCGCGGCGACGGCTTCCCGCGCGAGATCTGGCAGGCGGTGCGAAAAGCCGTCGACCCGCAGCTCGACGCCCGCCGTCCCTTCGGGCCAGCCGTCGACCGAGAGTCCCGCGACGTCGGCCAAATACGCGCGCTCGCACAGGGCGTCGTCCCAGAGGCGCAGCGCGGCGTGCGCCGCGGCGGCCGCGGCGGGCGACGCGCCCGCGCCCGCGGGCGCGATCGCCGCGTGCAGCGCGGCGCGCGGCACCCGAAAATTGGTATCTGTCTTGTGCCACAGGCGCAGGCCGGGCTCGTCCAGGGCGAGCGAGGGAGGGGGGCACAGCGGGACGATGAGGCCGGCGTCGGCGCCGCCGCCGTCGCCCTTTGCCCGCTTGCCGCCGCCGTCGGTCGCCTCCTGCTCCTCCTCGCAGCGCAGCGCGAAATCGGTGGGGATGAACGGGTTGCGGCGCGGCAGGGCGAGGTCGGGCGCGGGCGACGCCGCGCCCGCTTCCCACGCTCGAATGACCGCGTCGGGCAGCGGCACGCTCACGTAATCAAACCCAAACCATTGCTCCGTCGCCGAGGTGGCGCCCGAAGCCGCCGCCCAGGGGCTCAACCCCTGGGCCCCCGCGGCGGCCGAGGTGCGCAGGTCGAGCCGCGCGGTCGTCGGCGTCATGGCCCCCAGCACCGACGCCACCAACCCCTCGTCCCAGTCGTCGTGCAGAAACGGTCCCGATAGCGCGTGCTCGGGCGCGTGGTGCGGCATCGCGGGGGCGAGGCGGGAGGCGTAGTCGGCGGCGTCTTCTTCTTCAGCCCAGCGAAAGCGCGCGCGCGCGACGGCGGCCACCTCGTCGTGTACCCACCGCTGCGGACCGGCTTGGCGCAGGGCAGCCAGCGTTTGGAAGAGGAGGGAGGCGACGGCGAGGCCAGAGGGAGGGAGGGCAGCGTCGGCCGCGTCGGCTTTGGCGGTCGCCGCGCCGCCTTTCGCGTCGACGCGCGCCGCCAACCCGGCATCCGTCAGCGTCACCGCCACGTCAAACACGTACGCCGCCGACGACCGTTCCACCCCCCCCTCGCCCACGCCCGCGCACAGCCCGGTCGCCCACCCGCGCGCTTTGAGCGCGGCGAGCAGCGAGCCGGCGCCCTCGTGGCCGACGAGGTGGGACACGTAGTCCTCGGCCTTGGCCCGGTACCGCGCCGTGAGGTCGGGCAGGCAAAAGGAGATGTGGAGGGCGTGGCCCTCTTTGACGGCGGGGAGGACGTGGAGGGCGCCGGGCGCGTAGGGGGCGCCGGCGTCCTTGAACGCGGGCGCCGGCCCCGCGCCCGCCGCGACGGCGCCGAAACCGGCCACGACGTCCCGCTGCAGCTCGTCCAGGCCGTCCCCCCCCAGCACGACCAGGGACATGCGCTCCGCCGAGTAGAGGCGCGCGTGAAAGTCGACGACCGCGGCGCGCACGTCGACGCCCGCCGCGGCGGGCGCGTCGGCGAGCGACCGCTTGTTGCCCCAAAAGAAACGACCGTACGGGTGCCCCCCGACCGCCGTGTCGCACCGCAGCTGGCCGAGGCGGCAGGAATCGGATTGGGACACGCCGGTGAACTCGTTGTCGACGGCCAGGACTTCGCGGCCCAGGGCGTCGGCCTTTATGAGCGGCGCGACGAAAAACTGGGCGAGCCGGTCGAGCGCGCCGCTGAGCGCGGCGGGGCGGCAGTCGAAGTAGTAGACCGTGTTTTCGAGCTCGGTATACGCGTTGGACATGCCGCCGTGGCGGGAGAGGTAGGCGTCGTAGCTAAAAGGGGAGTGGAGAGAAGAGGGGTTGTCGGCCGCGGCGCGCGCGAGCACGCTGACCTCCCTCCCCCTCCCCGCCTCTTCTCTCACTCGTTCTCGTCCGGATACTTGGCCGAACCCATGAAGAGCATGTGCTCCAGGTAGTGGGCGAGGCCGGGGAGGGCGAGCGGGTCGCACAGGGAGCCGACGGCAACGGACAGCGCGGCGGCGGCCTTTTTGGCGGGCGGCGGTTTGGCCTTGCCGCCGCCGCCGCCCGAGTCGGACTCTGATTCAGCGTCCGTGTCGGACTCGGTGAGCGCGCTCGCGTCGGTGTCGCCCGACCCCGACGACGAGCCGCCGCCCTCCTCCTCCCCACCCCCACCATCCTCCCCCAACCCCGCCGCCGCGTCGGCCGCCATCGCGGGGTCGGAGATCAGCAGGACGGCCATGCCGTTGGACAGCGTGAGGCGGCGGTAGAGGCGCGCGTCGGACGGGGGCACCTCGATCGGGGGGCCCAGGGTGACGCCGTCGGGGGTGGGAGTGGCGGCAACCATGGCGGATGGGTGTTGAGGGGGGATTGGGCGCGGGCCGGGCGCGGCCGGCATGTGGCAGCGGCGCGATGGCCGGCGCAGGGCGCCAGCTCCCCACTCTCGACGAGCGGCGCCACCCGCCCGCCGGAGGTCACCATGTGCGCCAGCGCTGCCGACTAAGGGCATCGCTCTTCCTGGCGCGCCCTGCCGGCCGCACCATGCCCTCCCCCACGCCTGCCGCCCCCCCCTTTCTCACCGCCGACTCGCTCCTCGCGCACTCGGTGGCGGCCGCGGGGTTGCTGGCGCCAGAGGAGGAAGAGCAGGGCGGCAGCGGCTCCCCCCCTCCCCCCACGTCGCCGTCGTCGTCGTCGGCCGCGCGGTCGGCCGCGGCGTCGGCCGCCGCGCCGTCCACCAAGGCGTCCAAGCGTAAGCGGCGGTCCGCGCTGACCGAGGGCGAGCACGCCTGGTTCCTGGCGGCCGAGGACGGGCTGGCGGCAGGCCGCACGCTCGACTCGGTCGCCGCCGCACGGCACGCTCGCCTCGCGGCCGCCTTTGCGAGCGAGCGCGCGGCGTGGTGGACGGAAGCCTGGGCCGCGACCGCGGCCGCGCCCAAGCGGCGGGTGCCGGCCGACGTGGCGACGGCGCACGCGGCGGCGTGGCCGGAAGCGGCAGCGGCGCGCGTCGCACGCCGCCTGCCGCGCCTGTGGCGCCCGGTGGCCTCCGTCTCGTTGACCGCGTGTCTGGACGCGGCGGCGCGCGAGGCGGGCGCGCCGCGCGCGCCGCGCGCGCTGCGCGGCCCTGCGTCGCTGCCGCGGCTCGCGCTGCCGCGGCCCGGCGCGGCCCTCGACCTGGCCGCCGGCCACGCCCTGCCCCACGCGGCCGCGCCGCCGCTGGCCACCGACCTGGCGGCGCGCGAGCTGGCCGCGCGGGAGGGCGGGTCCGCGGTCGCGGCGGGCGCCGCGCTCGCCGCGCTCGCTGCGGCCGGCCTCGCGACGCCGGCCCGCCCCGACCCCGGCTGGGCGCTGCCGCTCACGCTCGACGACCGGGTGCCCGGCTGTCGGTCCCCCATCCTCTTTGTGGACGCGCCGCTGCCCGGCGGCGGCTCGGCGGCGTGCGCGCGGCGCGCGCTTGCGCGCGCGGCAAAGCGCGCGCTGGCCGCGACCGCCTCCCCCGCGTCTCCTCCACCCCCGCGCGCGCCGCACTACCACGCGTGGACGGCGCCGGGAGGCGTCACGGTCATCGTGCGCACGCACTTGCGCGGCGAGGCGGCGTGGCCACCGGGCGGCGAAGGGTCGGACACGTCCCCCTCTCCAACCCCCCTCGCCCTCCTCGTCCGCCCCGAATTCCTGGGCCCCCTCCCGTCCGACGCCGAGGAGCCCGAGCCCGCGTCCCTGGCCGCGGCCGCCGCGGCGGCCGCGCTGCGGCCGGGGGCTGTCGTCGCGCTCGCGCACGTCGCCCCGGGCCGGCTCGACCCGCCCGCCCCTCCCCGCCTGCTGCGCTGGACCGCCGCGCCGCCCGCGGGGCCGGAAGCGCTGGTGCGGCCGCTGGCGCTGGTGGAGGGCGTGGCGGCGGCGTTGAGGGGGGTGGGGGCGGGGGCGGGGCGCTACCTCTGGCTGCGCGCGCCGGGCGCCGACGTGGGCGCTCTGCTGCGCGAGGTTCCGGCTGGTGACCTCGTAGACGACAGCGACATCGTGCCCATGCCGCTGGACGCGCCGGCGGCGCAAGGAGGCGGCGGCGCCGTCTTCGACCTCCACGCGCCGTTTGGCGCGCCCCCCCCTCCTTTGCCCCCCCCACCCCCCGCCCCGCGCGCCTGGCGCCCCGCGCGCGAGCACCACGTGCCCCACACCTGGCCGCCTGCCGGCAAGCGGGCGCCGGCCGCGGCCACCCCGACCCCGCGCGGCAAGCGCGAGCGCGGCGCGCGCGGCGGCCACCCGCCGCCCACCGCCTGGCTGCGCCACCCGACCGGCGACTGGGACGATGTGGGGGCGATGGACAGGGTGGAGGGCGCGTGCAGCGGGGCCGCGTTTGCGGCGGGGGCGGGGGAAGCGCTGTGATTGAGAGAGAACGACACGACCAGCGCCGGTGCTCGACCGCGTGCCTCCCGCGCACCGCCAACCCCGCCAACCCTGCGCCCTCCTTGTCGCCCACCATCCGCCCAGCGCGGGAGCGGGCGCGCCCGCGCGCAGCCGCACCAGTGACACCCCCCCACCCCCATTCCCTCCCTCCCTCCTCACAGGTAGCTCGTCGGCGGCCGGCACGAGTCGGACGTGATCAGGTCGCACGGAAACACGTCGGCCGGCTCCGGGTAGATGAGCTGGGCCTTGCCGGAGAGGTACCGGTTGAGCAGGCGCGTCGTCGCGTAGTTGAACCCGTGCGGTTCCCGGTGCTGCGTGCGGCACGCGTTCATTTCGGTGCGCACCCGCGCCGCGAGCACCTTGCCGAGCTCGACGCCCCACTGGTCGAACGAGTTGATGCCCCACACGAACCCCGCGACGGCGATGCGGTGTTCGTAGAGCGACAGGAGTTGCCCCACCGTGCGCGCGGTCAGCGCGGGCAGCACGATCGAGAGCGACGGCCGGTTGCCCGTGAACGTCTTGTGGGGGATGAGGTAGTCGGGCACGCCCTCGGCGCGCAGGTCCAGGGGCGACTTGCCGACGGCGAGCGCGTCGGCCTGCGCGAAAAAGTTGCACATCAGTTCGTCGTGGTTGGACACGACCTCCCCCTTGAGGTACACCGACTGCTGGGATTTGATCACGCCGATGAATTCCGCGGGCACGGGGCGCCCCTGGTGGATGAGCTGGTAGAACGAGTGCTGCCCGTTTGTGCCGGGCTCGCCGAAATCGATCTCCCCCGCCTTGAACGGGAGCGGGTGCCCGTCGATGGTCACGCCCTTGCCGTTGGACTCCATCGACACTTGCTGGATGTGGGGCGCGAGTTTGGCCAGGGCTTGGCAGTAGGGGAGGACGGCCATCGACGAGTACCCCAAAAACGTGGAATTCCAGAGCCCCGCGAGCCCCATTTGCACGGGCAAGTTGTCCTCAAAGGGCGCGGTGCGGAAGTGGTCGTCCATGGCGGCGGCGCCGGCGAGGAAGGCCTCGCACTCGGAGAACCCGTACTGGAGCGCGAGCGGCAGGATGCCGACGGCCGAGCAGGCCGAGTACCGGCCCCCGACCCAGTCCCAAAACGCAAATGCGTTGGCGGGGTCGATGCCAAACTCTTTGACGAGCTTGAGGTTGGTCGACACGGCGACCATGTGTTTAGCGACCGCGCCCTCCCCGAGGAAGTGGGTGAGCCACGACCGCACCGTGCGCGCGTTGAGCATGGTCTCGACCGTCGTGAACGTCTTGCTCACGACGACGACGAGCGTCTGCTCGGGGTCGAGCCCGTTGAGCGCGCGCGCGACGTCCACCGGGTCGACGTTGGCGAGGAAGCGCAGCTGGCGGCCCGCCGCGAGGCCGGCGGCGTCCTGGTCGGTGCGCAGCGCGGTGTGCACGAACAGGGGGCCCAGGAAGGAGCCGCCGATACCGATGGCGACAACGCTCTTGAGCGGTTTGCCCGTCACGCCCGCCCACTCGCCCGAGCGGACGCGGTCGGAAAAGTCCTTGATCTTGTCCAGCACGTCCCACACGTCGGGGACGACGTTGCGGCCGTCGGCCATGATGGTGGAGCCACGAGGGGCGCGGGTGGCGACGTGCAAGACCGCCCGGTCTTCCGTCGTGTTGATGTGGTCGCCCGCAAACATGGCGTCGATCTTGCCGCGCAGGCCGGCCGCGGACGCGAGGTCGAGAAGGAGGGCGTTGGTGTCCAGGGTTTGGCGTTGGCGCGCCAGGTCCAGGATGACGCCGTCGGCCTCCTTGAAGAGGGCGTCGCACCGGGCCTCGTCCCGGAGCAAGTCCTTGAGGTGGCTGGGGGGGGAGGGGGGTTGGAGGTGGGACGGGTCGTGTGTGGGGGGGGGCGGCTGGCGCTCCCCGGCGGCCGCTTTCGGGGGCGAGGGCGGCCGCTCGCGCCGCGGCCCCCCTCCCTCCCCCCCTCTTCCGCATTGCGCACGTCTGCTCCACGACGGCGACATGGTCTTGCAGCGCTTTCCACTCGGGCGTGTCGGCGATGGTGGCGGCGCCGGCCTGAGGCAGGAGGGAGGGGGGCGGGCGGCGTGAGCGGCGCGGCGGCGCGCAGGCGCCTCCGGCCCCCATTCCACTCACACCCCTCACCTTGACGCTGCCCATGACGGCTGACATCGCGGACAGGGCGCGGCCGGGGGCGGGCGGGGCGAGGGAGCTGGGGGATGGGGGGCGAGAAGCGTCGGCGAGAGGGTGGGGGGTGAGGGTGGGGCGGGGGGAGGGCGGGGCCGCGATGCCGCCTCCCGCGTCGATGCGCGGTATCGTGGCAACGTTCAGAGCGGGCGGCGGCGCACAACCGCCGCGCCGCCGCGCCACCGCTCCCATCAGCGCGGGGCTTGGCCGCGGGCGCGCCCGCGCTGGGAGCCGCGCCGGCACGCGCCACCACCGTTGCGACACCAAAACACCACCACTCTCCTCCACGCACCGGCTGACCGCGCTCGGGCGCGCGGTGGCGACGGGCGGCCGGCGCGACGGCCGGGCGCGGGCGCGGGGCGGCGGCGGCGACGGGAGCGGCTGGCCGCACGAGGCGAGTGCAGGCATTCAGAGGGCGCTGCGGCGGGGCGCGGCGCGCGGGAGGGGGTTGTGGAGAGAAACGGAGAGCGCGCGCGCAGACACTGCGGCCCGCGCGCCGCCCGAGAGCCGGGACAGCGGTGACAGGATACAGATAGCGTGCGCCGCTGCGACCGTGGCGGAGGGGCGGAGGGGCGAGGCGCCGAGAGGCGAAAGCCCCACCCCTTCTCCTCCCTTCTCGCTCACGCCGCCGCCGCCGCCAGCAGCGACAGCGCCCCCACCACCCGCTCGTACACGACGAGCGTGATGGCCGACTGGGGCACGACCCGGAGCAGGGTCGGGGCGAGGCCCTTGTAGAGGCCGCGCGCGCCCTCGCGCGCGAGCACGGTGCGGAGCGCGGCGAGGGGGGCATCGTAGCGCGGCCCCACCCCCGCAGCCAGCTGGCGCTGCTGCATGCGGGCGCGCACGACTTGGGTGGGGTAGGTGACCGCGGTGGCGGCCAGTTTGGAGAGGGCGCCGGCCGCGGCGACGGCGGCGGTGGGGAGCGCGGTCGCGGGCGCGTCGGGCGCGCCGCCCCCTAACGCCCCGCGCGCCCCGCGCTTCAGCTCCTCGTACACCGCGAACTGGACCGCGCCGTGCGAGACGAGCAGCAGGGACGGCAGCAGGCCGCGGTAGAGGCCGGCGAGGCCCTCGTCGCGCACGATCGAGCGCAGCGCCGAGACGGCGCCGCGGTAGCGCGTGCGCGCGGGTGCCGCCGCGCGCGCCCCCGCCGGCACCGCCCGCGCCGCCGCCCGCCCGCGCGCCTGCAGCTGCATGCGCGTTTTGACGACCCAGAGGGGGTTGGTGAGGAGGACGACCGCGGCGCCGGCCTCGGCCGCGGCCGCAAGGTGCGCGCCCGGCGGCAGCTCCCCCGCACCCCCCCCGAGCCGCGCCGCCCACCGGTCTTTCGCCCCGGAGTAGGCCGCAAAGTAGGCGCCCCACGACACGCCCGCGCCGAGCAGGGCGGGGCCGAGGCCGGCGTAGAGGGCGGCCGCGCCTTCGGTCGCGGCGACCGTCCTCAGCGCGTGCAGCGTGCCCCGGTACAGCGGCAGCGCGCGCGCCGCGCCGTCCTGCACCTGGAGCCGGGTCTTGACGACGTCCAGGGGTTGGAGGGCCAGCGTCGCGACGAGGCCGGCGGCGCAGCCGGCGAGCGCGTGCGCCCTGGGGGGGGAGGGGGGGGGGCGCACTGGTGGCCTGCCGGCTGCGCATGCAGGCCTGCCTCTCCCGCCTCGCTCCACTGTGCACACCAGCCGGGGTGCGACTCGGGCGCGGCGGCCATCCCGCGCGCCGCGCGCGCGCCGCGGCGGCGGCCGCGGGGGGGCGGCGGCGCCGACGGGCGCGTGGTGTGGGAAGGGGTTGGGGACGGGGAAGGGGGCGAGGGAGCGCGCGGCACGGCACGACCGGCGCGGTCGCCGCCGTTGTGGGGCCACTGGTCACACGCGCCGAGGCGCGCCCGCGCCCGAATGCGTCACTCGCCGCCCCCGACCCCAAAATCGTCCCCGCGGTCATCCGCGGGCGGCGCGCGCAGGGCGGCGTCCGCGTCGGGGTCGAAGCGCACGTTGGCGTCGGCCGCGTCGGTCAGCACGCCGCCCACCTTGCGCGGTCGGGTGGCGGGCCGCGGGGCGACCACGTTTTCCGCGTCGGCCGCGGGCGGCGGCGCGTTTTCGTCGGCGGGGTGGGCGGCGGCCGCGGCGGCCGCGGCGGCAGCGGCAGCGGCAGCCACCGCGCCGGGCGGCAGGCGGAACAGGGTGTCCTCCCGAATCTCCAGGCCGCCAGGCGCCGCGGCGCCGTCTTCGTCCACGGCGCCGGCGCCGGCGGGCGGGGACGCGGAGCGCGGCGCTTCCCTCCCACCACCACCACCGCCAAACGCGGCGGCCAGGGCGTCGAGCGCGTCCCGGGTGCCCATGGTGGCGTCATCGCCGGGGCCAGCGGTGGCGCCCGGCGAAGCGGGCGCGCCGCCCCACGCCGGCGCGAGCGCGCCGGCAAAGAGGCCGCCAACCGCGTGGAGCGCGTCCCGCGTCGTCAGCGTGACGTCGCCCGCGTCTGGAAGTGATGGCGACGGCGGCGGCGCGCGGTGGCGGGCCAGGGGGTCGGCGAGGAGCGCGTCGTCGCCGCGGTCGAGCGCGCGGCGCAGCGCGCGGCCGGCTGCGGGACCGGGCACGGCTTCGGCGCCGGTCGCGCACTCGTCGTCGACAGGGACGTCGAGCGGAGGGGCCGGGGCAACGGCGGCAGGGGCGCGGCGGCGGCGGCCACCCCCGGCCGCCGCGGGCACGCCCGCGCCCGTCCAGGGGCCGGCCGCGGGCTCGTTTTCCTTGACCGAGTCCGCGCGCGGCGCGAGCGAGGTCCAGCCGGAGGGGGCAGGGGCGGCGGCGGGGGCGGGAGGGGCCGCGCCGCCAAGGTCGGAATCGACAAAAATGTCCAGCGGCCCCGCCGCGCCCGCCGACCGGGTAGACGGAGGTCCAGTGCGGCCTCTGGGCGCGAGCGCGGGCCTCGCGCGGGCGCCGCGCACGGCGGCGAGCGCGGGGCGTGCCGCGGCGCGCGCCCCACCTCCTTCACCCTCCACCCCCGCCGCCAGCTGGCGCGCGACGCGGGCCGCCATGCGCGCGTGGAACTCGGCCTGGCGCGCCGCGAGGCGGGCGGCGGGCTGGGCGCCGGCGGCGGCGCCCGCGCGAAAGGCGGCGTCGGCGGCGTCGAAGTCGCGCGCCGCTTCCGCGCGCGCCGCGCGCGCCGCGTAGAAGAGGGAGGCGCGGGTGCCGATGGAGTTGGCGTCGAGAAAGGCGAAGACGTCGCGCGCGTCGGGCAGGAGGTCGGCCTGAAGAGGAGGGGAGGGGGAGGGTGGGGTCCCTGCCTGGTTGCTCGCCCTTCCCACCCCTTTCCCGCCCCGTCCTCCCCGCTCTCACATATTGGAGCCAGAGGCGCAGATAACGGACGTCATCCGAATACCGGCCGCCGTGCGCCGACGCGGGGCCGAGCTCGCGCGTCGCGCGCTCGAGCAGGGGGAGCAGCTTGGAGGCGGCGCCGGCGGCGGGGTAGGTGTCCTGCGTCCACTTGACGTAGCTGGGGAGAAGGAGAGGGGTCGAAGGAGGCGTCAGGGGCCCGCCGCGCGCCCCCGCATGTCGCCGCTCAACGCGCGCCGCCCTCTCCCCCTCTCTCACCGGACCCACACCGCCAGCGGGTCATCCGGAGACGACACCAGCTCGGTCTCAAACTCTCTGCGGGGAAACGAGGGGCGGGAGCGGTCGGAATTCGCCGCTGCGCGGCATGCGGCGGTTGGGGGGGGGGCTCCCCTCCTCTCACCGCCGCCCGTCCGCCGCCCCCGGCGGGTCGGCCGCCGCCTTGCCCAGCGGCGCGCGGTCGGCGGCAAGCGCGTTGGGCGCGCGCCCGGACGCGACGGGCGCGTAGTTCTCCTTGGCCGTCTCCCACGCGTGCGGGTCGCCCGCGGTGGCCATCAGGGATGGGGAGGGAGGGACGGAGGTTGTTTGGGGGGTGGGTGGCGGGCGGGGGCGCCGCGGGGTCTGAAGAGGAAGCGCGCCGGTCGCCAAACACTCGCTCCCGGGCGGTCGCCCCCTCGCCGCGGCCTCGCCAACGACCACGGCGCAATCTCCTGCATGGCCCTCCCGCCCCCAGCGGGCCGCGCCGGCGCGCGGGCGCCGCGGGGCCCGGCGCCGGTCCGCGCCGGGCGCGGCCGGGGGTCGTGGCTCGACCGGATTAAAAGAGGTGGGAGCGATGATGCGTGTGGACGCGGCCGGCGCGGGCGCCAGGGCCTGGGCGGGCGGGGGCGGCGATTGGCGCGGGGCGCAGGCGCGCGTCGGGCACGTGCCGCCCGGCGTCCGCGTCCGCGTGTGCATGCGTCGACGTGCCAGGGTCGATCATGCAGTGCACGGGCAGCGCGGACCCGCACGGCGCCGCAACCACCGACCACCACCCCCCTCTTCCCCTCTCACCTCCCAGCCATGCCCGCCGTCGACGCGCCCGACTACTCGACGCCGACCCTCAAACCCGTCACGCCATCCAGGAGACCGGGGCGGCGGTCGGACGACGCGGCGGCGGCGGTGAAAGCGCAGGAGCGAGCGTTGCTCGACGCGTGGACCGCGCCGTCCTCCCCCGGCGCCTCCGCCTCCGTGGTGGGGGGCGCGCTGGCGGGCGCGCTGCTGATCGCGCTGCTGGTCGCGGGGCCGCCCGTGTGAGGGAGAAGGAAGAGGAGGGGTGAGGGTCGGCGCGCGCGCGCCGGTTGGCGCCCCGGCCGCCTTTCAGCGCGCGTCTTGGCAATTGTTTCTGGTGGGGGTGGACTGTGTTCTGTAGCTCCGGCCTCGCGGGCCGGCGGGCGGGCGGGGCGCGGGCGGGGCGCCCGCGCCCTCGAGACCAAGTTTCGCGCTGTCCCTCCCACCTCCCCACTCCCACGCCGCCCCAGGCGCCACGCCGCCCCCACTCGCCACGCCCGCCCGGCGCGCCGTCCAGAGTCCCTCCAGCCCCCGATGCCGGCCGCGACGCTGACCGCCTCGGCGCGCGCGGCGCCGCGCGCCGCGCCCGCGGCCGCGGCCGCCTCGGCCGCGTGCCGCGCCCGTCCCGTGGCGCGGCCGCGGTCGCTGCGGTCGCCCGGTGCTGGGCGCGCGGCGCCCGCGGCGCCCGCCCGCCCCTCCCGCACGCGCCGCGCGCCGCGCGCCGCGCGCGCGGTCGCCGACGTGGACGAGGCGACGTTCGAGTCTGAAGTCATCAATGTGAGAGAGAGCGCAGGGGTCGTTGGAGGGCGGCAGGGCGCGGCAAGCGCCAACCAAGCTGCGAGCGCGACCCGCCGCCAATCTCCCCCCTCGCCTCTCCTCTCAGTCCACCATCCCCGTCCTCGTCGACGTGTGGGCCACCTGGTGCGGCCCCTGCAAGCTGGTCGCGCCCCTGCTCCCCAAAGTGGAGGCCGCAGCGGGCGGCGGCCTCAAAGTGGTCAAGATGAACGCCGACTCGGCCCCCGCGCTCGTGGAGAAGTACAAGGTGTACGGCCTGCCCGCGCTGCTGCTCTTTAAAGATGGGGCGCAGGTCAAGGGGGCGCAGAGGGAGGGGGCGATAGGGCTCGCGGCCTTGCTCGACTGGGTGGCCTCCTTCGGCGTCGAGGTCACCAAGCCAGCGCCCAAGTGAGGGCAGAGGGAGGAGGGGCGGGATTGGTGGGAGGCGCGGCGGTGCAACGAGGCAGCCCGAGCGAGAAAGAGAGAGACGCCCCCCCCTCACCCCCTCACCCCGCGCCCCTCTCGCGGCATGGACGGACGTTTGCACGCGCCGGGGGGGTGGGGTGGGCCGGGCGCGCGCGGGGGGACGGGGCAGTGGATTCACCGGCTGCTGGGGTCGAGGGGGCGGGCGGTACAGAGGGCGGGGCGGACACGTGGCGTGGGGCGCCCTGGAACCGCGCCCGAGCAGGGTCGCGGCCAGCGCGCCCGGGAGCCGGGAGGGGCGGCGGAGGAGCCGCCGCCAAAGGGAAGAGTTGTGGCGCGGCCAATCGGCCGGCCGCGGAAAAGAGCGGGCCGGAGGCCGGGGGGGCGAGCGCGTCCCCCCCTCCTCCCCGTCACATCGCCACGACGTCGTCCCCAAACAGGTCGGCGACGCCGAGCGCGGGCGACGCGTCGGCCGCCATCCAAGCGCGCGCCGCGTCGCCGCCCGGCGACGGCGGGGCGGCGCCGCCGGGGGAAGGAGGGGGCGGCGCCGCCGGCCCGCCCCCGGCCGCCGGCCCCGACACGAGCCAGACCTCGATGCCGGGGTCGCCGGGGCAGGAAGCAGGGGCAGCCGTCAAGTGCGCCCTGTAGCGCGGCGCGCCGCCGCGCGCGCCGTCGGCGCCGGGGTCTGGCACGACGAGCGCGGTGCCCTGCGGCGCGGTCACGGCGAAGACGGTGTCGCCGGCGAGCGAGGGGAGGGAGGCGACGTCGTCAGAGGTTACGTACAGGCGCGCGCGCGCGGCGGGCGACGCCGCGAGCGCCGCGAGCGCGGCCTGCAGCTTGGCGCCAACCGCGTCCAGCGCGTCCGCGTCGGCCTGCAGCGACGCCACGGTGGCCGCCAGTTCGGCCTCCTCCCCGTCGCCGCCCGCGGGGGGCGGGGGCGCGGCGAGGCCCGCGCCGCCGTCGGCCGCGCCGGCGAGCGCGCCGCCACGCCACACGATGTGGTTTTTGCTCTGCTTGTCGATCAGGCCGATGCCTTCGAGCACGTTGGTGATGTCGTACACGCGCCGCTTTTGGACCTGGGGGGGAGGGCGGGGGTCGGAACGAGGCTCGACGCGCGGCCACCGGCGACCCCCTCGCCGCCTCTCCCTCCCCCTACCGACAGCGCGTCCGCCGCCTTGTTGAGGTCGAGCACCCCCCCGGGAGCGTTGGCGATGAGGGACACAAACTTCTTGGTCAGCAGGCCGAGCGACGAGTCGTAGCGGCAGCCGGGGGCTAGGGAGAAATCAGGGGGGGGTCGATAGCGTCGCGTGGGAATGTGCGCCCAGATCGGGCGCGCCCCCATCCCGGCGCCACCGCCGCCCATCTCTTCTCTCTCACCCGACCCGGGCGTCAACCCGTCGGGGCTGCGGAGGCCCGACCGCGCGGCGGTGCGACGGCGGGAGCGGCCGGAGGCGGCGTCGGCGGCGTCGACGGGGGTGGAAGGAGGGGGGGAGTCAAAGTGGGACTGTTGGAAGGAAAGAGGGGTCGGCAGGCGGGCGGGGCGAGCAGCGGCATTGCCCTCGCCGGTTGGCGTTGGCGGTTGGCGGCGTCGCGCCCTCGCGCGATTCACGCGGCCGCTCACCGACATGACGCTTGGCACGGCAGCCACGGACGCGGAGGAGGGGGCAGAGGGCGGCTGAGGAGGGGGGGGGTGGGAGGGTCGGCGTGCGTGGGGCGGGCGCGCCGGCGGGCACGGATCCGGGGCAATGCCGCCGCCGCCGCCGGGCGCAGCGAACGATCGGCGCTTGATCGCCCCGCATGGAGGCGGACGCGGCGAGCGGAGCGCGAGGCGGGAGGGGCGCGCTCCGAACGAAGCTTCGTGCCCGCCCGCCGCCCAACCGCCCGCCCTAGCCGGCGCACCCTGGACCGGGGCGGCGTCCCGCGCGCTCCACGCGAGGCGGCCGCAAACGGGAGGGGGTGCGCAGCCCCCGGCGGGGGGATGTGGCAAGCGCGGCGCAAGCCGGCGCGGGCGGTCTCTGCCGCTTTAGCCCCCCACGTGGGCGCCTGCCTCAGCCGCCCGCGCGCGGTGTCGCCACGCACGCCCCAGTGTTGCACCAGAAATCAGGAAGCGGCGATAAAGGGGTCGAGGCGTCGAGTGTGGCAGGCGTTGCCGCGCGCTCACCCGCCCGCCGCTCCCCCCACGTCGACCGCGGCGACGCCGCCCGCCGTCGCGGTGACCGCGCGCACGGTGCGCCCATCCGCCAGCGCCGCGGCCGCGACGCCGGCGCCGGGGTCGCCGCCCGGCACCGCGCGCGCGGCGACCAGGCCGTCGCTCGCGCACCACACCGTGAGCGCGGCGCCGCCGCGCGCCGCCAGCAGCCCGCCAGCGGCAGCCAAGCTGGAAGCAGCGAGCGTGGGGGCCAAAGGGGCCAGGGCGAGGCCGGCGGGACCGACCGCGCCGGCGACTGCGCGCGGCGGCAGCAGGCCGCCGCCCGGGGCGCGCTCCCGGGCGACGCCGACGAGCGTGATGGAGGTGGCGTCATCGGAGGCGCGGGCCGCCCACGCGACGGAGGCCAGGACGAACGGCGGCGGCGGCGTGGACGCGGTCGCCGCCGCCGCCAGCGCCCGCGCCGCCAGGCACCACACCGCCACGCCGCCGGAGGTGTCGACGGCGACGAGGAGACCGGAATCCGCGGGGCCCACAAGGGTCAGGGACGCCACTTCAGCCAGCGGCGACGGCGGCAGCGGCGGCGCGCGCGCGGCGGCCGCGGGGCCGCGCCCGGGCGGCGACTCCAGGCACACAGGGGCGCCGCACGCTGCTGTTCCCACAAACAGCGCATCGCCGTCGGCGTCGGCCGCGGCGCAGGTGGGCGGCGCGGGCAGCGGGAGGGCGGTGGCGGGCGCGCCCGCCGGCGACAGCGCGACCAGGCCGCCGCCGGGGGAGCCGACCAGGACGACGCCGGACGAGGGAGGGGTGCCGTCGACCGCCAGCAGAAAGGTGGGAGGGGGGTCGGGCGCTGGCCAGGAAGCCAGGAGGACAGGAGGGGAGGCCGCCACACCGCCCTCCCCTCCGCCGCTCCCGTCCGCCAGCCGCCACGCCTGTACAGTCGGACTCGTCCCTCCCGTGGCCAGCGCCAGCAGGGTGCCACCGGGCGACAGGTGGAGGCGGGCGACGGGGGCCGCAAGCGCGAGCGCGGCGCCCACGGCAGAAGCAGGGGGTGCGGGCGACGGAGCGGCATCTGTACCAGCCGCAGGCGACGGCCCGACCGCCGGCGACGGCGCTCGCCGACGCGCGGTCGACGAGGACGGCGCAGGCGCGGCCCCGCCCGAAAACCAGGGCGACTCGCGGCCCGCGGCCCCCTCGACCCCCCCAACACCCACTCGTTCGCTCGCCGGAGTCGCCGGCACCCCCCCTTCCGCACTGGCGGCCGACCAGGGCGGCGGCGACGCGGTCGGCGAGCCGGTCGGCGACCGCGACGGCGGCACGAGCGGCGAGTCTGCGCCCGTCGCGTGCCGTGGATGCGGGGACGTCATGAAGGTCTAACGGGCATGGCGGGCCAGGCCCCGGGCGAGCTGGTCGCCGCGCCGGTCTGCGCCGACACTCTCGCCGGCGCCAATGCGGCCCGCACGGCGGCAGGTGGATGCGCCCGCGCCGGCGCCGGATCCCTTTGACCGCGAACGGGCAAGTCACCGGTGTGTTCCGGCGCGCGACGGCGGTGCGACGCTCGGCGACGCCGCCGCCGGCCGCGTCTACGCCTGCATCCTATTCGCGCGCGGCGCGTGCCACCGCGGACCGGACTGCATGTTCCTGCACCGGGCGCCGACGGCGGCGGACGAAGAAGCGGCGGAGAAGGACGTCGGGCAAGACGTTTTCGGCCGGCCGCGCTCCTCCCTCCCCCCCGACGACCACACCGGCACCGGCGCCCTGGTGCGCGAGTGCCGGGCCCTGTACCTGAACTGGGGCAAAGGCGCCGCGCCGCCCGGTTTCAGGCACACGGTGGAAGCCGAAGCGCGCGCGTTTGGGCCCGTCCTCCGCACGCACGTCATGGCCGAGGCGCCCGTCGCCTTTGTCGAGTTTGAAACGCGGGCGAGCGCCGAGTTTGCCAAAGAGGCGCTGTCGCGGCAGGCGCTGCCGGGCACGCCGCCAACCGCCGCGCCGCTGCTCATCCGGTGGGCGCTCGACGATCCCAACCCCGCGACCGCCACCCGCAAAGCAGCCGCAGTCGAAGCCGCCATCGTGGCGGGCGTTAAAAGGGCGGTTGCAGGGGGTGGGGGTGAGGAGGGGAAACGCGCGCGGCTCGCCGAGGTCCACGCTTCGTACAACCTGCGCGCCCCCGAGACCGTGGCCGCCATGCGGGCCGCGGCCCGGGAGTTTGGGCGGCGGCGGCCGGCGCCGGCGGCGGTGCAGGATGCCGGGGCGTGGTCGGCACCGGCGGTCGAGGAGGGCGCCGCGCCGCGCGACCCCGGCGCCTCCTCCGGCTCTGAATCCGACGGCGACGCCGACGCCGGTCTGGGCGGCGACGGCTACGTGCCCACGCCCGGCGGGTTTGCGGGCGGTGGCGACCGCCAGGCGCCGCCGCCGCCGCCCGCCGACGGCGGCGACCCGGCAGCCGCGGCCGCGGCCGGCTGGGCGCTCGCGCCGGACGGGACGTGGACCCTGGCTGAAGAGGGAGGCGCCGGCGCTGGCACGGGGACGATGGCGGCGGCGGCGGTCGCGGGCGAGGCGGCCGCGCTCGCCGCGATCGCCGGCTACGCGTCCGACACCGACGGCGACTGATCAAGAGACCGCGTCACGTTTCGATTGCACGTGCGGGCCTGGCTGAGTGTGTAACGGGAACATTGCTGCTGCTGGATGTGAGAGAAAAGGAAAGACACTCGCCACGGCGCGTCACGCGCGCGGCTCGCGCGCCGCCCCACCGCCGGCCGCCGCGCCGATCGCGCGCGCCACGTCGCGCGCGTGCCTCGCCAGGCGCTCTCCCGGGGGCGGGTGGGCGCCGCCCAAAACGTCTGCCGTCGTCGCCGCCGCCGCCGCGCGGCGTCGCCCGCCGGCGTCGCCGTCGGCGTCGCCCGGCCGCACGCGCTCCACGGGGCCGGCGTCGGCCGCCCACCCGGCGTCGCCCCAGGACGCGCCGTCAACGAGGGGGTCCGGGTCGAGAGCGGCGGCGGCGTCGAGCGCCGGGCGCGCCAGCCCGCGCCGGCCGAGCCCCGCCCGTCCGCCGCCGCGCCCGTCGCCTGTCGCCAGCACCCACACGCCCGCCGCCGCCGCCAGCGTCAGCACGAAGCCACCCACCCTCTTACGCGCCGCCGCGCGCTCGCCGCGCGACACGGGGTGCGGCCGCTGCCCGCCGAGGCCGCCGCGGTCGAGGCCCAGCGCGACGACGGCGTCGCGCCCGGCGCGGCCCAGCCACGGGGCGGCCTTCAGGGTCGCATGCAGCGTGGTCAGCACGACGCGCGGCGGCCCGGGGGCGGCGCCGGAGTACATGGACACGGACAAAAGGACGGACGCGATCCCGGCCAAAAACCAGGGCGACGGCCACATGCCAAAGAGCGGGATCGCGCCGAGCACGGTGAGGACGACGGACAGCGCGTTGGCAAAGTTTTTGAGGATGTTGTCCTGCAAGGGAGAGGCGAGGGGTGGGCGGGGAGGCGGTGCGAAGGGACGGCGCGGCGCCCAACCCCGCGGTCACCCCAGCCCCTGTCGCCCCACCACAACCCCACTTCCTCACCGCGTACTTGACGACGAGCCCCACGACGAGCCCGCCCGCCACTTGGAGCGCGATGACCGACCAGACGAGCGAGTCGAATCCTTGGTGCGCGCCGCCCGCCGCGATCGCGCGCCCGTCGCGCGCGAGCGCGTACGCGAGCGCAAAGGGGGCGCCGTACAGGGACAGCTGCAGGTTGCGCACCCACAGGGACTGGCCGTGGCCGCCCTTGACGTAGCTACAGAGGGGAGGAGGGGAAAGGGTTGGAGGGGCTTGCGTCTCGCCTCCAGCCTCGCCCCGCACGACCACCAACCCCTCTCACCGCTCAAAGTAGACGCCCGCATACGCGGACGACAGGCCCGACAGGGCGGACGCGGTGAGGCCGACGGCGAGGTGCGCGGGCGCGGGCGCCGCGGCGGCCGCCGCGGCCGCCGCCGCCGCCGCGGTCGGCCGCCCGCCGTTGAGCGTAACGAAGATCGTCCCCACCGCCAGCACCGGCAGAGACCCCCACTGTGCGTGCGTGAGGGACTGGCCGAGGAGCCAGACGGCGAACAGAGCGGTCGGCACGATTTTGAAAGATTGCGCGCAGATTTGAAATGTCACCGCGTCGAGGTGGGACGCGGCAATGAAGACGAGAATTTGTTGGATGACAAACAGGCCGGCCGGGATGGCCATCGGGCGGGAGCGGCCGACCACCTCTGCGAGCTGGTGCCGCGCCTCGCCCGCGGCGCTCAACCCGCGCGCGCGCGCGCCGCGCGCGGCGGCCGCGGCCGCCATGGCGGCGCACAGGGCCAGCTTGATGGTCTCCGTCCAGGCGACGGCGACCGAGGTGAGGTAGGGGGGGGCGGCGCGAGAGCTGAGAGAAGAAAGAGGCGCGGTCGTCGGCGCGCGCCGGCCGGCGGGCGCGCCGATCGCCGCGCTGCGCACTCGCCCGTTCATCCCGCACCCCCGCGCCACCATCCTCACACACCGCGAATAGCCGAGCGTCAGGGAGAGGGCGGTGCCTTGGAAGACGAGGAGGAGCATCGACGCCGCGCCGAGGCGGCCGTCCCGGCTGCCAAGCAGGGACGGCGGCGGCGCCGCCGCCATTGGAGCGGCGGCGGCGGCGGCGCGCCGGGAGCGGCCGTGGCGCGGGCCGGGAGATGTGAGGCGGGGAGAGACGCGCGCGCGGCGGCGACCGCGGCGGCGCCGCTCCGCTCTCCATCCAAACCGACCAACGGGTCACTACAAGTGTGCTCGCGCGAAACAGGAAACAGCGTGTGTGTGCGTGCCGCAGGCAGCAATGCGGTAGGGCGGGAAAAGGGCCGTGCGCGCGAACGGCAACCACCCCCACCCCTCCTCCCCTCTCACCTCACACGTGGTGGCTCGCCGCCTCTTGCAGCAGCTTGCCCGCCATCTCCCGCCCCGCCGGCGAGAGCAGGGACGCGACGGACGCTTCGACGAGGCGATAAATGACGTACACGAAAGAGGCGAGGTAAAAGGCCAGCCGCCACGCGCGGCGCCGCTTTTCCGCGGGCGCCTGCTTGAAGATCTCGGTGACGTCGAGCGCGGCGTCGCCGCGGCGGAACGCGCGAAAGTGGAGGCCGGCCAGGGCGGCGTGGGCGGCGCCGGGGATCCAGCGCCCGGTGAGCAGGAAGAGGGCGGCCAGAGCGGCCTGGCCACAGTATTCCGGGAGCTAAGAAGGGAAGAGGGAGCGCGCCGCGCGGCATCGGCGCCGTGCGCCCCACGCGCCAGAGCGCCACCGCCCTCCCCACCCCATGTCTCCCACCATCCACTTGTTCAGGGAGGCCGCGCAATCGTGCGGGTTGACAAAGTCGGCCTCCAAGTCGGAGAGGACGACGAGGCCGTACATCGCGCACCCCAGCAACGCGGCTTGCACCGCGAAGGCGACCGCCCAGAGGGCCACGATCCACGCCATGTGGCGGGGCGAACGCGGGGCGTGGCGGGGCGGTGGGGAGAGTGGCACAGACGGCGCGCGGGCACTCTGATGTCGGCGAAGCTCCTCCGGCAGCGCCCGCCACCGCGCGCCGTTGCACACAGGCGATGCGCGCCCACGCATAGAGCCGCCCTGTCCCCCGAAACGGCGGCCCGCCTCGACGCCCTGCTGGCCACCGCCGATGCGCCCGGCGCTCCGCCGGCCGCGGTCGACGCCGCGGAAGCAGACGCCGTGGCGCTGTTGCGAAAGGCCGTGGAAGCTGGCGACGTTCGGGGATTCGGGCGGGCGGCCCGGGTGCCGCGGCGGCAGTATACACTCGCCGACCTGCGCCTCAACAAAATCGACCCGCCCGCCGTCCTCTCCCCCACCGACGCCACGCTGAATGGCGTGCGCGACAAGCTGACCCTGTTCGCGGGCGCGGGCGCGGTCGCGTGGGGCGCGGGGACGCGCCCGAGCGCGGGCGCCGCGCTCGCGGCGGTCGTCGCGGCCCTCTTCGCTGCCACCGCCGACGCGGTCGCCGGCGGCGCCGCGTCCGCCCTGCTCCTGGACACAGCCGCCCGCTGGCTGTCTCCCACGTACGCGGCGCGGGTGGCGGGGCACGAGGCGGGGCATTTCTTGATCGGTGAGAGAAAAAAAGGGAAAGGGCGCCGGCGGCCTCTGTGTTTCGCCCGCCGCAACCTTATTCACCCCGTCCTCCCTCTCCAGCCTACCTGGCCGGCATCCCGCCCAAAGGGTACGATCTTTCCGCTCTGGGCGCGTACACAGCCAGGAGGGAGCTCAACGTGCAAGCCGGCACCCGCCTCTGCGACGCCGAGTTTCGCGCCGCCGTCGCGTCCGGCAAGATAACATCGTCCACCTTGCACGACGCTGCCTGTGTCTCCCTCGGCGGCGTCGCGGCGGAGTACGTTTCCCGCGGCTCCGCGGAAGGAGGTTTGGCCGACGTGGCCTCCCTGGACGCCCTGCTGAACGCCCTGCGCTTCACGCCCGCCAAAGCGGGCGACACAGTGCGGTGGGCGCTGCTGGATTCGGTGGCCCTGCTGCGGCGGCACGCGGCGGCGCACGCGGCGCTCGCACGGGCCATGGCGGCAAGGGCGAGCGTGGCGGGCTGCATTCAAGTGGTCGAGAGCACGCTGAGCGACGACGTGTGAGAGAGAGAGGAGGGGAGGAGGTTTGGGGAAGGCGCGCGCGCGACACGAAAAAAAAACGAGGACCACACCCCGCAGCGCGCCGCCTCCCTCTCCACTCTTTCACCCGCCCTTTTGGACGACGATCTTGAACGAGCCGACGACCTCCGGGTGCAGCTTAACAGTCACGTCGTGCGTGCCCAGCGTTTTGATGCCGTCGGCCGGCAGGTTGACATTCCGCTTGTCCAGCTGCTTCCCCGTCTGCTGTAACACGACGTCGACGACGTCGGCCGCGGTGACGGTGCCGAAGAGGGCGTCGCCTTCGCCCGCTTTTTTCTTGAGCGTGAACTTGCCGATTGTCGAAAGCGCAGTCGCCATCGCCTGCGCCTTGCCCTTCTCAGCGGCCGCGGCCGCGACCACGGCCGCCTGCGCGCGCTCGATGTTGGCGAGGACGCCGTCGGTCGCGGGCGCGGCGAGGCGCAGGGGGCGGAGGTAGTTGCGCGCGTAGCCAGAGGGGACCGTAACCAGGTCCCCGGCGACCCCGAGGCCCTTCACAGGCTTTGTGAGGACGAGCTACGAGGAGTGGGGTGCGTGGGGAGTGTGTGGGCGAAAGCGCGGGGCTGCGGGGCGAGCGCGGCGCGCGTGGCGGCCGTCGCGGCGGCCGCGGACCCGTGCCGCCTCCCACCCCTCTCCCCCCTCCCACCTGCGACTTCTTGACGACCTTCTTGTTGGCCTCGACGCGCAGCGCGCCGCGCGAGGCGCGGGCGGCCTGGGAGGAGAGGAGGGGAGGGGGCGGGCGCGTCGGAGTGGGGGGGCGGGGGCGAGGGGGGTGTCGCTGGGGCGAGCGCCCGCGCTGGGACGTGCCGGCGCCCAAATGCGCCACCAATCGGGGGCGCGTTGGCCGAGGGCGGGCGGTGAACCCGGCCAACCACCGCCGTCGGCGGCCGCCCGCGCCCGGGGCGCGACGCGCGCCCATCCAACCCCCCTGCCGCACCGTGGGCGCCGGCGCGAACGTGGCATGGAGCATGCTGGGGGCGGCGGGCGTTGAGGCGCGGCCCGAGGAGTGGGGCGGGCCGCGCGGCCCGCCAATTCCCCACACTACAGACTCGGTCCCTTCCCAATGCCACCCCGGCGCCGTACGGCGGCCCCCGCCGCCACCCCTACCCCCATCCCCCGGGACGTGGCGGGCCGCTTCGCGCCCACGCCCGCGGGGGGCGGGGCGGAATTCTTGTCTCCTGTCATGTACGCGTCGCGGCGGGACGAAGCGACGCGCTCCGAGATGAATAGGTGCGGCTGGGGTCGAGGCGGGTGGGAGGGCGCCGGGCGGGGCCGCCCCGGCGCCGCGTGCGACGCCAAGTGTTCGCGATGCGGGCGGCGCGCGCCGTCGCCCGGCGCGCGCATCGCGTGTCGGCGCAAGCTTGTGCCAGCTCGCGTTTGGCGGTGGAAGAGGGGGCCAACTACCGCGTCTCGGCCCGCACACACACCCCGCGCGCGCCGGTTCGAGCGGCATCCCGCCCGCCCGCCGCCGCAGGGCCGCCCGGCTCGCCCTTTTCCCGCACCAAAGCAACCGCTACCCTTCTTCTCTTCAGGCTGCAGTCGACCCCCGAATTCGCGGCCTGGCGCGGCGGCCGCCGCGTCGCGACGCGCACCGCGCTCGCGACCGCGGCCACCGCCCTGCTGCTCCTGCTGGCGGCAGCGTTTGGCGGCTGGACCGCGGCCTGCTCATGGGCGCCCGGGTCGGCGGCTGGCGTCGGCGCGCGCGGCGCGCTCAGCGCGGCGCGTTCGCGCGCGCAGGCCGAGGCCGCCGGCGCCGCCTCTGCTCGCGCCGAGGCGCAGCGCGCATCAGCCGCCGCCGCATCCGCCAGCAGCAACCGCATCGACGCCGAGCGCCGGCTGGCGGCAGCCAAGGCCGACGCGCGCGCGGCGGCCGAGGCGGCGGCCAAGGCGCTCGCGGCCGCCAAAGCGGACGCGAGCGCTGCGCGGGCGGAAGCCGCGGCGGCCAAAGTGGAGGTGATGGCGGCCAAGCGGCGCGCGGCGGTCGGTGGGCAGGCCGGAGGCGCGCGTCCTCCGCACCCTCTCAAGGGCGACGCGCCCGTCGCCCTCGCCCTGCTGTGCGTGCTGGCGGCCGCGGCCGTCGCCCGGCGGTCGCTCGCGCGCCGCCTGGGGGGGCGCGGCGGCGCGGCGGCCACCGCCACGACCCTTGACCCTGCGCTTACCTCTGCACTCGCCGACCGCGACGCCCAGCTGGCCACCGCCCGCTCCTGCTTCGCCGACTTGCAGTCCCTGCAGGAGCGCCTCGCGGTCGACAACCGGGAGCTGGCCGCGCGCGCCGACGCGGCCGAGGCGCGGGCGGAGGCCGCGGAGGTCGCCACCGCCGCCACCGCCGCGGGCATCATCTCCTACGACGGCGCCGACGCCGAGCTGGCGGCGGCGGTGGCCGAGGCGGACGCGCTGCGCGCGCGCGTGGGCGAGCTGGAAGCGGCGGCCGCGGCGGCGGGGGGGGGGAGGCTTGAGGCGCAACTCGACCAAGTGACTGCCGCCCTCGCCGACGCCGCCTCCCGCCGCTCGTCCGCCGACGCCGAGCTGCGCGCGCGGCAGCAAGACCTGGACGAGCTGTCGCTGCTGCTGGGGCGGGCCGAGGGCGAGCGCGCGGCCGCGGCGGCCGAGCTCGACGCGGCGCGCGCGGAGGGACGCGCCGCGGCCGCGGCCATCGAGGCGGCCGCCTACCGCGTCGCGGCCGCCGCGGCCGACCGGGACGACCCGGACGCGCTGGCCGCGGCAGCGGCGGGGCTGGCGGCCGACGCGGCGTGCGCGGCGACGACGCTCGGCGGCGACGCGCCGCGCGGCTCGTTTGCCGGGGGGGGCGACGCGACGCCGCTATCGGCTCCCCGCGCCGCCCCGTCCACCCCCGGCAGCTCGGGCGGGTCCCGGGGCGGCGCCTGGCCGCGCCTCGCGGGCCTGGCGGACGCGTTTGGCGGGATGCCCGCGCCCGACCGCGCGCGCGGCCCGCACTCGCCGCCGGCGTCGCCCTCGCACCCGTCGGACGCGTCCGCGTCGTCGGTTGATGAAGCGGCGCCCGCAGTCGACGCGGGTGCCTTGTTGGCGCACGCCATCGACCGCGCGGTCGCGTCCGCCGGCGCGGGCGCCGGCGAGCGCGCCGCCGCGACCCTGCGCGCCCTCCCGCCGCCCGCCCTCGCCGCCGCCGCCACCAACGCGGCCGAGGCGGCGGCCGCCGCCGGGAGGGCGGCCGCGGGCGCGGCGCGCGCGGCGAGGCGCCTCGACGGCCTCCTCTCGGAGCGCGACGGCGCCGAGGCCGCCCTCGCCGGCCTGCGCTCGGAAGCCGACGCCGCCGCCGCCGCCCTCGACTGCGCCTCCTCCCGGCGCGACGCCGCCGCCGCCGCCCTGGCCGCCGCGGGCGCGGCGCCGTGGGCGGCGCGCGGCGCGGCGCAGGCCGACTACGCCGCGGCGGCGCGCACGCGCGCCGACGCGGCGGCCAGGGTCGAGGCCGCCGCCGGCGCGCGGGCCACTCTGCTCGCCTCTGTCGAACGTGCGTGCGAGCGGGTGGCGGACCGGGACGCGGGCGCGGACGACGCGGGGCGCGCGGCGGGCGCGGCGCTCGCGGCGCTCGACGCCGCGGCGTCGAGCGCGCTGGGGGCGGCGGCCGCCCGGCGGGAAGACGCCGAGAACGAGGCGCCAAAGGCCGCTGGCGCGCCGCCCGCGCGCGGGGCGTTGGGGGCGGCCAACCGGGCCGTGTGAAGAGGATAGAGGGTCGGGCTCCGCCGCCGCCGCTCGTGTTGCACCACACCCAGCCCGCGGCGAGCGCCAGCTCCCGCGCCCGCCCTGCCGGTGGGACACGCCGCGCGCGGGCCGCGCCGATGAGGGCCCCAATTCCGGCCTCTGGCCGCATGCGGGCCGCCGCCGCCGCGACGCCGGCTGCCCCCCGCGCCGCCGCCGCCGGCCGCCGCCTGAGCTCCGGCCTCCGCGCCGCGCCTTCTGCACGCCGTTCCACGCGTCACACCCCTCTGGCGCCCCCCACTGCCGCCGCCGCCACCACCGCCGACACTCGCACCCCCCCCCTCCCCTTCGTCCGCCTCGCCGGCCAGCCCGACATGAAGCTCGCCCTCCTGCTCAACGTGGTCGACCCCGGCATCGGCGGCGTGCTGATCATGGGGGACCGGGGGACGGGGAAGAGTGTCGCGGTGCGCGCGGTCGCCGAACTCCTGCCCGAGATCGACGTCGTGCCTGGCGACCCCTTCAACTCGCACCCCACCGACCGCAAGCGCATGGGGCCGTGGGTGCTGGCGCGGGCGCAGGGCGGGGAGGCGCTGCCCGCCGGCACCACGCGCACGCCGCTCGTCGAGCTGCCCCTGGGCGCGACGGAAGATCGCGTCTGTGGCACGATCGACATCGAGAAAGCGCTCTCCGACGGCATCAAAGCATATGAGCCGGGGTTGTTGGCGCGCGCGAATCGCGGTATCCTTTATGTGGACGAGGTCAATCTTCTCGACGACGGCCTCGTCGATGTCGTCCTCGACTCGGCGGCTTCGGGGGTCAACACGGTGGAGCGGGAAGGGATCAGGTGAGAAAAGCAGAAGGGACGAGAGGAGGGGGCGGGGCGGCGCGTGCGCGTGGTGCGCGCGCTCGACCCCGCCACCGACCCCGCCCCCTCTCCGCCCCAGCATCCAACACCCCGCCAAGTTCATCATGATCGGGTCCGGCAACGCGGCCGAGGGCGAGCTGCGGCCGCAGCTGCTCGACCGGTTTGGGCTGTCGGTCGACGTGCGCACGATGGCCGACGTCGCCGACCGGGCGACCATGGTGCGCGACAGGCTGGCGTATGAGACCAACCCGACCGCGTTTGCCGCGGGGTGCGAGGCGGAGCAGGCGGAGTTGAGGGGGAAGCTGGTGGCCGCGACCGCCGCGCTCAAAGCCGTGCACATGTCGCCCGAGGTCCGCCTCCACATCTCGGAGATGTGTTCTTTGTTGGGCATCGACGGCATCCGGGGCGACATCACGGTCAACCGGGCGGCGCGCGCGCTGGTGGCGCTCGAAGGACGGGAGGAGGTGACCACGGCCGACGTCGCGCGCGTCGCGGGCATGTGCCTCAACCACCGCCTGCGCAAGGACGTGCTGGACGAGATCGACACGGGGACCAAGGTGGCGCTCGCGTGGCGGCGGGTGACGAACCCGCGGGCCGCGGCGGCCGACGCCGAGGCCAAGGCCAAGGCCGCGGAGGCCGCGGCCACGGCGGCGGCCGACGCGGCGGCGGGTGCGAAGAAGGCGGGATCGTGGGGGGGGCTGCCCGGGGGGGGGCGGTGATGGGGAGAGGAGGGGAGAGGAGGGGGTCTGTGACATCGCGCGACCCGCGCCGGCCACCGCCCGCCCGCGCCGCACACGTTTATATACCCCCAAAAATGCATTTTACGCAACAACAAAAACCGGCCGCGTGGCCCCGCCGTCGGGGTCGCGCGGTCGGTTTTTGGCGGCGGCGGCGGAAAAAAGGGGAACAAGCACGAGTGCTCCGAGCTTGGTTAAGGGGGCGGTCTTAAGAACCGCTGGCCGCGAGGCCGCGTGGGTTCAAATCCCACCTCGTGCACGAGATGACTTTTTTTTGTGGCGGGGAGGGCGGGAGGCGAGCGGGAGGGGAGAGAGGGAGGAGAGAGAGGGTGGTGGGCGACGCGCGCTCGCGCCGGCCGCCGACCGCCGCCGCGGCCGCCAGCACCACCACCACACACCACCGCACACACCCACGCGTCCCCCACCCCAAAGCCGGGGCCCCGAAGAAGGATGTGACTCTTTCAAACGCCACGCCGCCCCACACACGCGCCGCCACCCTCTCGCCCTCTCCCTCTCCCCACACCCCATCTTTCTCTTCACGCGTCCGTGTACGGCACGACGACCGACGGCTCGTCCGCCTTGATGTACTGCTCCGCCTTCGAGTCCGCGACAATGCGCGCGAACTCGTCGCCGTCGATCTGCTCCACTTCCAGCAACCGCGCCGCCGTCGCGTGCAGGATCGCGATGTTGGACTGCACCAAGTCCTTGGCGCGGCGGTAGGCGCGGGTGACGAGGGCTTTGACTTCGGCATCGATCTCGTCCTGCGTCTCGCCCGAGCAGTCGGCGGGTTGGCCCATGGACTGGCCCAGGAACGAGGGGCCGCCACCGCCCGCCCACGCCACCTGCCCGAGCTTCTTGGACATGCCCATGGACGTGACCATGAGCTTGGCGGTGCGGGAGACTTGTTGGAAGTCGCCCGACGCGCCGGTCGTCACGTTTTCGGCGCCAAAGATGAGCTCCTCGGCGACGCGCCCGCCCAGGGCGACAGCCATTTGGTTCTCCAGGTACGACCGCGAGTAGAGGCCGGATTCCAGGCGTTCCTCGGACGGGGCGAAGAAGGTGAGGCCGCCGGCGGCGCCGCGCGGGACGATGGAAATTTTTGTGACCGGATCGTACTCGGGCATGAGCGCCCCGACGAGCGCGTGCCCCGCCTCGTGGTAGGCGACGAGCGACCGCTTGGCGTCGGTCATGACGGCCCCCTTTTTCTCCGGACCCGCGACGATGCGCTCGAGCGCGTCGCCGATCTCGTCTTTCGAAATCTCCTTCAAGCTGCGGCGCGCGGCCAGGATGGCCGCCTCGTTCATCAGGTTTTGCAGGTCGGCCCCCGTGAAGCCCGGCGTGCGGCGCGCGATCTTCTCAAAGTCGACGTCCTTGCCAATCGTTTTGCCGCGCGAGTGCACCTTGAGGATCTGGACCCGCCCGCCGACGTCCGGCCGGTCGACCGTCACCTGGCGATCAAACCGCCCCGGGCGCAGCAGGGCGGCGTCCAGGACGTCGGGCCGGTTGGTGGCCGCGAGGACGATGACGCCGGTGTTGCCCTCGAACCCGTCCATCTCCGTGAGCAGCTGGTTGATCGTCTGCTCCCGCTCGTCGTTCCCACCGCCCATGCCCGCCCCACGCTGGCGCCCGACGGCGTCGATCTCGTCGATGAACACAATACAGGGCGCCTTGGCCTTGGCCTTTTCAAAGAGGTCGCGCACGCGCGACGCGCCGACGCCGACAAACAGCTCGACGAACTCAGACGCCGCGCACGAGAAGAACGGGACGCCCGCCTCGCCCGCGATCGCCTTGGCGAGCAGCGTTTTGCCGGTGCCCGGCGGGCCGACAAGGAGGCACCCCTTGGGAATTTTGGCGCCCAGAGCGGTGTACTTCTCCGGGTTTTTCAAAAAGTCGACCACCTCCTGGAGCTCGAGCTTGGCGCCGTCGACGCCCGCGACGTCGTCGAATTTGACGCCCGTCTCGGGGACTTCCTGAAACTTGGACTTGTTCTTCGCAAAATCCATGGGGCCGCCCATCGGCCCGCCGATGCCGCCGCCCGCGCCGCCGGCGCCGCCGCGGCGAAACAGGAAAAAGAGGCCGGCAAAGGCGACGAGCGGGAAGAGGAGGTTGCCCAGGAGCGCGGCGGCGCCGCCCTGCGCGTCGCCTTCCGACACGGAAATGTCGACACCCGCTTTGGCCAGAATGTCGACGAGCTCTGGGTCGTTGGGCAGGATGACGAGCGCGCGGCGGCCGTCGACCGCGGTGAGCTGGAGTTGGGACCCGTCCTTGGCGAAACGCACGCGCTCCACTTTGCCCGAGGTCACCGCCCCGATAAACTCGGAGTAGCGCCACTGGGCGCCCTCGGGGAGGCCGGACGCGTCGGACGCGCGCGGCGCGGGGGCGGCGGGCGTGGCAAAGGAGAGACCTTTGGCCTTGGCGGGCGCGGCCGCCTCCAGGGGGGCGGGCACGGGGGCGTCGGCCAGGGCGGCGCCGGGCGCGGTGGCGGCGAGCAGGGCGGCCAGGGCGGCGGCGGCGGGCAGGGGCTGGACGAGGAAGGAGGAGGGAAGGGGGCGGCGTGTGGGCCGCGAGCGTCCGGGGTGCGGGGACCGCGGGCGGCGCCGCGCGCGCGGGCCAACCCTCCCAAACGCGTCGCACTGAAGCAGCGGCCGCGATGGGGGCGGGCGCGCGCCGGCCGAGGCGCGCGCGTGGCCGGCTCGCTCGGCGGCGCGCCACGGCGCGCCGCCTAGCGAGCGGGGGAGGCTGGCCCACGCGCCAGCCGGGGGACGCCAAGCCCACCGCCGCGGGCCGCGGCGTCATCGCGCGGCCGCCATGCGACGCGTGCGAGGCAGGGCAGGGGCGAGCCGGGGCCGGGCCGGGGCGGGCCGCGACACGGCCGCGCAGCGCCTGCCCCGAATCCGCCCCCCGCCGCCCCCGATCGGGTGCGCGCTCGCCCGCGACACTCCACCACTCCCTACCTTGGCGGCCGCGGCCGCGGCCACCGCGCGCCGCGCGCCGGCGCGGGGGCCGGCCAGCACGCGCGCGGGCAGGCGGGGGGCGGCCGAGCCGGCGCGCGGGGCGACGGGCGCGGTCATGCGCAGCGCCATGGTGGTGGGAGGGAGGGGGTCGGCGGTCGAGGGGGCCGCAGAGTGGGGGAGGGTGACGTGCACCGCCCTGCCTCACTCCTCGGCCGCGTTCCAACCCCACCCTTCTCCACCATGCAATCGGGCGACGCGCCCGACCTGCCGCCCGCCCAGCAGGCGGAGCTCATGGCGAGGATCGACGCGATGCAAGTGCGGGACAGGTAGGAGATGGTGGGGGGGCGGTGGCGGCTGCCGCGCCGCGCATGGATGCTGGTTTGGGGTGCCGATGCTGTGGGGCGCGGCCGCGGCGCGGCGGCGAGGTAGGCGCATGCCCCCGGCGGGCCGCCGCCGCCCAATCGGGCGCCCAATCGCGGCCGCCGCCGCCGCCACGGCGGTGGTGGATCCCGCATACGCTGCTACCGCGGACCAGGGGGAGGTCAGAGGCGCGGATCGCCGCCCGGTGCGCGCGCCGACCGACCCACCATTCCTCTTCTCAGCCTGCGCATGTACAACTCCCTCGTCGAGCGCTGCTTCCGGGACTGCGTCGACTCGTTCCGCCGCCGCGACCTGGAGCCGACCGAGGAGCGGTGAGGAGAGGGAGGGAAGGGTGGGGTGACCCAAACACCCCGCCCGCGCCCTCACCACCCCCACCCCCTCTAGCTGCGTCGCGCGCTGCGCCGAAAAGTACATGAAGCATTCCGCCCGCGCGGGCGCCCGCTTCGGCGAGCTGAGCCAGCAGGCCGAGGCGCAGGTCGCGGCCCAAATGAAAAAGTGACGCGGGAGAGACGTGGAGGAGAAGGCGCGGCGCACTGCAAACACTGTCCCTCTCCCCGGTCGCGCAGTGATTGCACACACGCACACCCACAACATTCAAATCAGCCGGCGTCGGGCATGTCGAAGAGCGCGGCGACAAACGAGGCGCCGGGCGACTTTGGCGGCCCAAACGAGATCGGCGCAGCCCTCGCGTCGCCGCCGTCGGCGCTGTCGACACCGCCACCCGTGGCGGCCGCCGCCACATCCACGAGGGGGCTCTCGTCCTCGTACTGGTCCATCTTGCGTTCGACCGCCTGGATGACCCTGGTGTACCCCGCCACGTCGCCGTACGCCAGCGTGTCGCGCAGGTGGCGCGCGACGACGGTGTAGCGCTTGGCTGGGAGGGGGGTAGGGGGGGGGGGTGATCGGGTCGAGCGAGCGCCGTTGCTCTCGGCCCCCTGCCCACCCACCACCCCACCGACCTGCCCTCAAATGCCGCGACGCGGTGGCCGACGGCTTGCTGTACTGCTGCCACCCAGTGAACAGGGTGGCCGCGTAACCGAGCACGGGCGAGAGCAGCGCGGCAGTCGCGCCGCCGGCCGCGCCGATGGCAGAGGAACCGCCCCCAAAGCCGCCGCCGCCGCCGCTCCGGTCCGCGGTCAGAGAAATTAGGCCCGACGTCCCGCCCGCGGTCGTGCACACGAGGACGACGGCGGACAGGAGCGACGCTTTGAGCGAGTGCGCGCGGTGCATCGCAAAGTGCGCGTCGCGGCGCGCCTCGGCTTCCGCTTGCAGCGCCTGCATGCGGGCGACTTGGGTGCCAGGCGTGGCTTCGTCAGTGATGCCATAATCGACATCCGGGTCGTCGGCGGCGACCTCCCACGCCGCCTCGCCGTCGTCGTCGTCCCGGCGCCGGCGCCGGCGACTCGGCGGCGGCGCGTCGAATACGTCGAAAGGGACGCGGGAGAAGCCGCCCCGGTCGCCCGCGCGGGGAGGGGTTGGGGCGCGGCGTGCGCGCTGCGCGCCTCTCGGCGCTGGCAGCACCCTGTGGCGCGCGGCCGCGCGCATGGCGCGCGGCGACGGGCGGCGGCTGCGGCGGCGCGGCCACCGATGGAGGAGAGTGGGTCGGGTCGCGCCGGCACCGCCTCCCTCCCCACACCTTCCCGCCGCCACCCATCTCCTCTGCCAGCAGCCTCCCACGATGCTGGCCGCCCGCGCCACCGCCGCCCGGCCGCCCGCCGGCCGCGCGCTCGGCGCGCGGCTGCGCCGCGCGGCGGGCGCCCCCGGTGCGTGGTTTCAGGGGCGGCGGCCGCGCCCGAGGGGCGCATTGGGGGGTAGGCATAGGCGTGGGGCGGGTCCGAGGCCGACGTGACCGCCCCACCTCCCCAGCCGCCCGCCCGTCGCTCGCCGCCCGCGCCAAGCCGACCGTCAAGCGCTCCACCAACCTCCAAAACCAGACTGTCTTCAAAAAGTCGACCGCCCAGCTGTTGGGCGTCAAGGGCGCGGCCGGCAGCGAGGACGAGCCGCTGTGGAAGATTCGGCTGCAGCTGACCAAACCCGTGACGTGGGTCCCGCTCATTTGGGGCGTCCTGTGCGGCGCCGCCGCGTCGGGCGCCTTCGAGTGGACGCCCGAGTGCGTCGCCAAGTCGGCGCTCTGCATGGTCATGTCGGGGCCGCTGCTGACGGGGTGAGGGGCGGGGGGGGGGACGGGGGTCGCGGTCCGGGTCTGCGCGCGCGGCGCGGGCGCCTCCCACCGCCCCACCCCCCCAGTCCGCGCAGCTACACGCAGACCATCAACGACTATTTCGACCGGGACATCGACGCGATCAACGAGCCGTACCGCCCCATTCCGTCGGGCCGCATCAGTGAAGGGCAGGTCATTGCGCAAATTCTCGTCCTCCTCGCGGGCGGCGTCGGCGTCGCCGCGATTCTGGACCTCTGGGCCGGGCACGAGACGCCGACGTTGTTCGGGCTGGCCATGCTTGGGTCCTTGATCTCGTACATCTACAGCGCGCCCCCCTTAAAACTCAAGCAGTCTGGGTGGATTGGCAACTATGCGCTGGGCTCTTCCTACATCACCCTCCCCTGGCTCGCTGGTCAGGCCCTCTTCGGCACCATCAACTGGGAGGTGACGACGCTGACCATGCTGTACTCCATTGCGGGCCTTGGGATTGCGATTGTCAACGATTTCAAGTCGATCGAGGGGGACCGCCAAATGGGGCTGCGCTCGCTGCCGGTCGAGTTTGGGGTGGACGTGGCCAAGTGGATCACGGTGGGGACAATCGACGTGACGCAGGTGAGAGGAGGGGAGAGGGAGTGAGGACAAATCGGTCGCAAAGAGCGAGGATGCTTTATCGAGCCAACATTTCTCTTTTCCTCTTCCCTCCCCCTCTAGCTGTGCGTCGCGGCCTACCTCGCGTTTGGCCTGGAGGAGCCGGTGTACGGCGCCGTGCTGCTGGCCCTGATCCTGCCCCAGGTGGGAGGAGGCGGGGGTCGGGGCGCGGCGCGCGCGCGGCGCGCGCGCGGGCGCGACGCTCACCGCCCCGCCCCCCCACCCCGCCCCGCAGGTCTACGCCCAGTTTGCCTTTTTCCTCAAGGACCCGATCAAGAACGACGTGGCGTACCAGGTGCGAGGGGAGGGGAGGGGGGGTGGCGGGGCGGGAGAGAGCGTGCGGGGGCCGCGCGCTGCGGCGCGCCCACCGCCTCCCCTCCCTCCACCCCGTCCCAGGCGCGCGCCCAGCCCTTCCTCGTGTTTGGTCTGCTGTGCACGGGGCTGGCCATCGGCCACCACAACGCGGGCGTGTGAGGAGGGGAAGAGAAGGGCGGGCGGGCTGCCGCCAGCGCTCGAGCGCCTCCATTCATTTCGTTCCGCGCGGCCCGTGTGGCGCTGCGCCGTGCTTTCGCGCCCTCACGAGCCCCAGAGAGAGCGCGGGGACTCACGCCCCTTCGCAGAGAGGGTTTTGGCGTCCGCCGGCATTCCGCACGCCTCACACACCCCGACATGGCGGCCGCCGCGTGCACCCCTCCCCGCCGGCGCCGCCCGGTCACCCCCCCCTACGGCGGCAAGGGAAAGCGGGGCAGCCTGGACCTGTTTGACAAGGTGGGAGGGGGGGCATTGCGGGTGTGCGCTGGGGCGGGGAGCGCCCGGCGCCCCGCGCCCCGGTCCCACATTGGAGCCACACGGTGGCTTGATCTTTGGACGGGCGGAGCGGCCGCCGGCGCGGTCGCCTGGGTCCGCACCAGCGCGCGCGCCGCAATGGCAGGCCGCCCACCGCCCCTGCCCCCCTCAGGTCGCGCCCGCCACGGCCGCCGCGCTCGCGCGCCTGACCGGTGCGTGAGAGCGAGGACAGAGGGAGGGCGGCGGCGGCGGTTTTGGGGCGCGCGCGTGGCCGCCCGGTCAAACGCCCTTTGCCCTTTTTCGCTTTCCGCAGGCTCCCCCGCGCAGCCCGCCCCCCGCCGCACGACCGTCGCCGACCTGCCGGACGACGTGTTGGACCTGGTGTTCAAATTCACCGGCCTGGACACGGCGGCAGGTAAGGAGGAGGGAGGAGGAGGGAGAGGGTCCGTTGCGCGCCGAGCTCGCCGCCGACCCCTCCCACTCTCTCCCGTTAGGCACGCGCGACCGCGTGCGCGTCGCCACCGTATGCCGCAACTGGGCCTCCGTGCTCGCCCGCCCCGCCTTTTGGCGCGAGGTCCAGCTCGACGCCGCCGACTTTCGCGCGGCGGGCGGCCCGCGCGCGCTCGCCACCGCCCTCCTCGCCCTCGCCGGCCGTGCCGACGGTGGCCTGGACCGGGTCAGTTTGGTGTCGGCGTCGGGGAGGGCGTCGGGGGACGGCGGCGGGGCGGCGGGCGCGCTCGCGCCGCCGCCGCCGCCCGCGGCGTCGCCTGACCCGGCGCTGGACGCGGCGGCGTCCCCGTCCCGCCCTCGAACTCGGTCCACCTTGCTCTACGGCGATGGCGTCACCCTGGAGCCGTTCGCGGGCGCCGCCAGCGCTTTGCGCGGCGCGCCGCGCGAGCTCGAGCGCGCGCTCGCCGCCGCGTGGGCGCAGCGCCCCCCGCCGCCGGCCGCCGCCGCGACCGCGGTCGCCCGCATCGAGGCCGCGCTCGCCGGCAAACCGTTTGGGCGCCGGCCCAAGTCGGGCGGCGCGGTGCGCGGCGCGGCGGCCGCCGCGCTGCGGGCGGCGGGCGGCGGCGCGGCCGAGACCCTGTTGGCGCTCGCGTCGGCCGCGCTGGCGGCGCGGCTGTTGCTCACGCTGCTGCCCCTGCTGGCGGCGGTGGCGGCGTAGGGAGGAGGGAGAGAGGGGGTAGGGGGACAGGGAGGGCGCGTCCCGCGCCGGGTAGCTCCGCGATTCGTTGAGGGTGTGCATGGTTTGGCCGGCGCGTTTGCAAGACATATGGACACAACACGGAGGCGGACAGAGAGGAATGAAAAGAAAAAAGTGGCGGAGCCGCGCCGACACCCCACCACCACGACCGCCCCTCATTCCTCACCCCACCTGCCCCAGCGGGCGCACCATGATGTCGCACACGTCCACGCCGGGCGGCGCGGTGAGCGCGAAGACGACCGCGTCCGCAACATCGGCCGCCGCGAGCGCGGGGGCCGGGCCGTCGCCGCCGCCGGGCGGGGGCGGCGCGCGCCCCGGGTACAGGGCGTCGAAAAACTCGGTGTCGATGCGGCCGGGGGAGACGAGCGAGACTTTGAGGGGGACCCCTTTTTGGCGCGCCTCGAGGCGCAGGCCCTCGGTCATGGCGCGCAGCGCGTGCTTGGTGGCGGCGTACATGCCGCCCACGCCTGGAGGTGGGGAAGGGGGGGGGGGGGGAGGCGGTCGGGACGGGGAGGGAAGGGGGGGACGAAAAACGCGCGCGCCGCCCGCCGCCCCGCCCGTCGCTGCCTCCTACCAGGCATCACCAGCACCCGGTGCCCCATCATGCTGCCCACGTTAACCACGTGCCCCCAGGCACCGCGCGCGTGCATGGACTGAATGGCGACGCGCGCCGCGACGGCGGGGGCGAGCACGTTTGTCTCGAGCATCGTGACCCACGCGTCGGTCGCGCCGTCGAAGAGCGCCGAGTCGGCGCGGCTGAGGCCGGCGTTGTTGACCAAAATGTCGATGCCGGCGTCCTTGCCCCAGGCGGCCGCGATGAGGGCGGGCAGCGCGGCGAGCTCGGCTTCGCGTGTGATGTCGACGACGGCGGTCAAAATGTCGCCCTCCGCCGCTCCGCCCGCCACCAGGTCGCGCTTGAGGGCGGCCAGCCGGTCCTTGCGCCGGGCCACGGCCACGACGCGCGCGCCGGCGGCCGCGAGCGCGGCGGCGGTCGCCGCGCCGACGCCGCCCGACGCGCCGGTCACGACGGCGACCCGCCCGCGCAGCGACCGCCCCCTGTCCCCGCCCGCGCCGCCGGTGCCGCGCCAGGGGGAGGGAGGAGGGGCGGGGGTGGTGGCGGAGGTGCCGTTGCCGGTCGCGCCGGCGCGCGCGCGGCGCGCGACCGACGCGAGCTGGGCGGACGCCGCGTCGGCGTCGTCGTTCAGGATGACATAGTCGTACAGGCCGGGCTCGTTCAAGCTAGGGAGAGGAGAGGGATGGAGGCGGGTCGCGCGCGCGCCGAGCGCCGAGCCGCCTCCCGCCCTCTCTCTCCTCCTCTCTCTCCTCCTCCCTTACCTCTCCATCTCGGCTTTGGCGTTTTGCATGCGGGTCGCGATCTCGGCGTCGGACTCGGTGCCCCGCCCGCGCAGGCGGGCCTCGAGTTCGGCCAGGGAGGGCGGCGCGACGAACGCGAAAACCGCGGGCAGCCCCGCCGCGCGCACCGCGCGCGCCCCCTGCACATCGATGTCCAGGATGCAGCACTTGCCGGCGGCCGCGACGGCGGCGACGGCGGCCGCGGACGTGCCGTAGAGGTGGCCGTGCACGTGTGCGTGCTCCAGGAAGGCGCCGCGCGAGATGGCGGCCTCAAAGTCGGGGTGCGTGGTGAAGTGGTAGTGGACGCCGTCCTGGAGAGAAAGGAAGGGAGGAGGTGGAGGGGTTAGCGCGAGCGGCCGGGGCGCGATCGGGCTTGGCGCCGCCGGCGGTCGCCGCACGGCCGATTCAGGAGGCGTGCGGCGATGCGGGTCCGCATCAGCGGGCGAGCGGCGGCGGCACGCCGCCCGCGGCGCCGCGATCGCGCGCAAGCGCCCCTTTTCTCTCCCCATCCCCTACCTCTTCCCCGCTGCGCGGCCTGCGCGTGGTGTGGGAACACGAAAACCCGTACGCGTCGGGGTCGGCCGCCACGAGGCGCTTGATGAGGGTGCCCTTGCCGACGCCCGACGGCCCGACGACGACGAGGGCGGCCGGGCGCGCCGGTGGCGCGTCGGCCGCGGGAGGGGCGGCGGCGGACGCGGCCGCGCCCATGGTCGTGGGGAGGGGGGGCGGAGAGGAGTGGGGGCGGCTGCGCTGTTTTCTTTACCCGGCCACTCCCGTCCCGCGCTTCCCCTTTGTCTTCACTTTCCCGCGACTCCCCCCGTCCCACTCGGGCTTGTCCGCCACGACCACGTACTTGTCGCGCGTCGTGATTGGCGCGCCGTCCAGGAAGCGCGTCGTCGGCTGGTTCTTTTTCTTGTGGGCGGGCGCGTCGGCGCCGCCCCACGCGCGGGCGGGGGCGGCGCCGGATGTCTCGGGCGCGTGAGAAAAGCGGTCGAGCGTGCGCACTTTGGCGGCGTCGTCGGCGGCGGCCGCCGCAGAGGCGGCCGCGGCGGCCGCCGCGCGCGCCGCGCGCCACGCCGCCTCGGCGTCGCCCGCATCTCCCTCGGTCATCCATGCTGCCGCAGCCGCGGCGTCGTCGCCAGCGTCGGACGTGGCAAGGAGGGCGTGGGCGAGGAAGGAGCGGGACGCCGCGGGGAAGAGGCACGCGAGCGCGTCGACAGACGCGGCGGGTGCTGCCCGCTCCGGCTCGGGCGCCGATGCGGTGGTAGGCTCTTCAACCTCCAGGTCACGCTGGCGTCGGCGACCTTCCAGGTCGAGGCACTTGAGGAGCGCGGACGGCGACGCGTGCGCGGCCGCGCGCGGCGCGCGCGGGGGCGATTTTTCGACCACCACGCACGCGTCCGTCAGCGCCGCATGCAGTGCCTCGACGTCGGCCGCCCCCGCGTCGCACGCGGCGGCTAGCAAGTCGACCGCGGCGTCGACATCGGCGTCGGTGCGGTCTTCAACGGCGCCCGCGGCGAACGCGATGACCGCCTCGTCGATGCCGTGCGCCACGGCAAAGGCGGCGACGATCGATGCGGCCGCCATTGGCGGTCTGTTGCCGGTGCCGCGCCACAAAACGCTCTGCTCGGTGCACGCCCCTGCCCGCACCCGCCCGCCTCCCGCCCCGCCGCCCCTGTCGCGCGTGCCGCGGTCGACCCGTGCGCGTGCGCGCGTCGCCGCCCGCTCTCGCGCCGCCGCGCCATGGCATCGACCGCGCCCCCATCGTTCTCCCTGCGTGCCGCCCGCCCCTCCCGTTTGGATGCGCTCACTTCCGCCTGTGGCGGCGGCATCGCCCTGCCAACCGCCCTGGCCGAAGCCGGCGCGTCGCACCTCGCGCCCGCCGCGGCAGGCGCGCTCTTCGCCGCCGGCTGGGCCGCGCTCGCCGACTCGATCCTGACGGCGCACGCGGGAGGAGGCGCGGGGCCGACAGCGGTGGCGTACCTGCCGGGCGCGCTCGCGACCCTCACCCTGGCCATGACCGCCACCGTGCGCCGCGGCGACCTCGACGCCGCCGACGACGACGGCTCGTTGTGCCGGGCGCGCGGGTGGCTGTTCGTGGCCTACGTGTGCGCGTGCTTTGCCGTCGCGGCCGCGGGCGCCGCGCTCGTGCTCGCGGGCGGCGCGTGGGCGGGCGCCGCCGCCGTCGCTCAAGTCGTCTGCATCCTGGCCGCCTCCCTCCTCCTCTTCCTGGGCGGCGGCGAGGGCGACAGCGGCGGCTACGGCGGGTACGGCGCGTTTTGAGAGAGAGAAGAGTGGAGGGGAGGAGGGGGCGCACCCGTCGAAAAAAGAAAAAGAAAAACGCCTCACCGTTTTTTCAGTGCCCGCCCTTGGCCTCGCCCTCGCCTCCTCCCGCCGCCGCCGCCGCCTGCTTCTTCTGCTCGCGGTAGATGGAGTTGAGCCGCGTGAACTGCAAAGAGAAGGAGGGAGGGTGAGGGTGGGCGGGCGGAGGGCCCGGGCGCGCGGCCTCGTCCTTTCCCCTCCACCCTCTTGCCTCTTTCCGGTGGTGCAAGCATTCCAGGTAGTCGTCCCGGCGCGCCTTGCACGCGCGCGGGTCGTCCACCTCGCGCATGCACTAAGAGAAGAGAGGGGACAGGGGAGCGGGGGTGAGCGCGCGCTCGCTGGGGCGCTTCGCCTCCCACACTCCTTCTTTCACGCCCTCGCGCACACCTCGCTAAAGTCGGTCCACAGCGGGAAGCAGCTAAGGGGGAGAGGGGGGCACTGGTGGGCGCGCGGCGCGCGGCACGAGCGGCGCGCGGCCGCCGCGCGCGCCGCCCTCCTCGGGCGGGCGCGTTCAATCGCGCGCGACCGCGTGCTGGCGAGCCCACAGCGGCGCGCGCGCGCCCGCGGCGCGCCGCGCGCCCTGCCCTCCCCTCTTCGCTCACCGGCCGGCCGACCCCGTGAGCCCGAATCCGGACGCCATGGGGGAGCGCCGGGGGAGGCGGAAGGGCAAAGGCGACGGCGAGCCGCCCGGGAGTGGTGGACAACGGCGGCGCGCCGCATCGCACCCCCACTCCGGCCGCGGGCCGCCGCCGCGTGCCGCCATGAAGGAGCCCGGTGAGCGAGAGCGCTCGTGGCGTCCCGCGACCGCGCGCGGCCGCATCCGCCCACCGCCGACCCCCGCCACGCCCCCACCACCCCCTCCCCAGCCCCGCTCGACCCCGCCACCCTGCCCGAGCGCATCGAGGAGGCCATGGAACCCCTTCCCGGCGCCCCCGCGGCCTGCATCGCGTGGAACCGGTACGGCACGCTGCTCGCGGCGGGCGGGGGAGACGGCGCGGTCGCCGTCTGGGACATGGACACGCGCGGCGTGGCAAGGCGGGCGCAGGCGCACGGGTAAGGGGGCGAGAGGAGGGGCAGACGGTGGGAAGGCGTGCCTCGTTCCCGCCGACGCCCTTGCCTCCCTTGCTCTCTCTCCTCGCAGCGCCCCTGTGACCTGCCTGTCCTGGTCGCGCTGCGGCCGCTACCTCGCGTCCGGCGCGGGCGACCGCGCCGTGGCCCTGACCGACGTGGCGGCGGGGGAGCGCGTGTGGGCGTCGGCCGACCTCGGCGCCGCGCCGACGCACGTGTCCCTGCTCGGGGGAGCGCCCGGTGAGTCAATCGTCGTCGTCGCGTTTGCCACGGGCGCGCCGGTGACGCTGCCGACGCGAGGGGCGGGCGGCGGCGTCGGCACGCCCGTCCCGGTCGTGCCGCTCGACGCCTCCGCCTCCTCTCCCTCCTCGGCCCCTCCAATCGTCGCCGCCGCCGTCGCCGACCACGCCCGCGCCTGCATCTTTGTGGGGCAGGCGCGCGGCGTGGTGTCGGCGGTGGATGGGGTCAGTGGAGCGACGCTGGACATCGCGCGCCTCGCCGGTGGCGGCGCGCCCGGGTGCGGCCCCCGGGTGCAGTCGATGACTCTGTCGCCGTGTGGCGGGGTGTTGTTGGCCGTGTGCGCGGACCGCACGGTGCGCGCGGTGCGGCTGGCCGACGCCGCGGCGTTTCGTGCGGCCGCGGCCGAACCCGCGCCCACCGCCGCCGCCCTCGCCGACCTTGGCGCCACCGCCACCACGTCGCGCGCCGCAGGCTCCCTGCTCCGCCCCCAAGCCCCCCTCCTCACCCCGGGCCGAGAATTCGCGCAAGCGGTCGACCGCCCCGCGTGGCGCGCCGCGACCGCGTCCGCGCGCGGCGCCTTTGTCGCGGCCGCCGCCGCGTCCCGGGACGAGCACACGGCGTACGTGTTTGACGCGGCAACCGGGGAGGTGGATCGAGTGCTCTCCGGCCCCGCGCGCGACCCGGTCGCTGCCGCTGCCTGGCACCCCCGCGCCCCCGCGCTCGCCACCCTGGGCGCGGCCACCGGCCGGATCTACCTCTGGACGCCCGCCTTTCGCGAGGACTGGGCCGCGTTTGCGCCGGGGTTTGTGGAGCTCAAGGAGAATCGAGAGTACGAGGAACGGGAGGACGAGTTTGACGCCAACCCCCGCCCCGACGGCGGCCCGGGGCCGGGCGGGGTGCTGCCGCCGCCCGCGGTGGCCGACGGGAGCGGGGCGTCGGGGAGCGTGAGCTTTGGGGAGGCGGGCGTCGTCGCGCCGGCCGACGCGAGCGTCACGTCGGGCGGCGCCGCCTGCCTCGTGCGGCTGCCGCTCGAGGTGTGGGCGGAGGACGGCGCGACGAGCGCGGCGCCGATGGAGGAGGATGGTGGTGGCGGTGGTGGCGGAGGAGGCAAGCGCGCGCGCGAGTGATGAGCGAAACGCCGTCGCCGCGTCTCGCCACGGTCAAATGTCACAGTGAGCAATGCGAGGGGTTCAATACCAACGGAAAAAAGGGGATCGCTCGCCACTCTCACCCCCCCCTCTCCTCACCCCCCTCCCTCCTCGCCCCTCCCCCGCCCGGGCCGGTACGTCTCCACGTCCGGCAGGTCGAGCACCGGCCGCTGCTGGGTCAACCCAGCGTCCGGGTCAAGGCGGGGGCGCAGGGCGTCGTAGAGTTCGACGAGGAGGGGGCCCTTGTACGACCCAAAGCCGAGGGCCGCCCCGCCGGCGACGGTCAGCGGCAGCGGGTCCCCCGGGTTGGCCGCGTTGTACGCGCCGTACGCGGCGCCCAGGGCGACGTAGAGCAGCAGGCGCGGCTTGAGGCCGGTCGCGAGGCCGGCGACCGCGAGCGCGGCGGCGCGCAGGGGCGCGCCCTCGACCTGGCGCGCCGCCATGACGGGGACGGGCGTGTCGACGTCGAGTGCGTCGACGTCGCGGAAGAGGAGGGCGAGGTAGGCGGAGCCGGCCGCCGTGCCGACGAGCGTCGCCGCGGCGGCGGGCGCCGAGACTGTGAGGAACAGGTAGAGCGCCAGGCCGGCCCCCGTCTGGCGCGCGCGGGACGCGAGGCGGGCCTTGAGGGAGGCGTAGTCGGCCAGGGAGGCGGCGCGAGGGTCGGGCAGGGGGGTGGCGGCGGCGGCGGCGGCAATGCGGTGCGGCCGAGAGGGGCGGGACCGCCGGGGCGCGGCCAGGGGGCGAGACGCTAGACGCGGCGCGCGCAGGGCCATGGTGAGGAGTCGGCGAGAGTGGGATGGGGCAGGCCGCGGCGGCAGGCATGGCCAGAGCGGCGTCTCCTCTCGCCACACACGGCGGGGCCGGGGCCGCAATTGGCGCGCGCCCACCATTCGTGCATCGTTCCACCCCGCCGCCGCGCGCCTGGTCCGGCGCGCGCTGGTGGTGGGCGTCGCCGCCGCGCTGAGGCCGACGCAGCTGGGCCCGCGGCCGAGCCCAGGACTGCCGCGCGGTCTCGGCAGAGTCCCTGGCATGGCGTCGACCGATTCGCGGCTGCTGTCGGGCGGCCCCGGCGTGTCGACCGACGACGGCGGCGACGGCGACGCCGCGTCGCGGCCGCCGCCCGGCAAGCGGGCGCGGGCGGCAGAGAGGGAGACCGCGACCGCGGCACACTCCACTCCAGGCCGCTTGCCGCGGGCCGACCCGCTGCGCGCGCACGGTTTCGCCCTCACGCGCGTCGACGGCCTTCCGCCGCGCCACCTGGCCGGCCCGCTCGGCGTGCGGCTGGCAGATCTGGTGACCGGCGACCCGCACACGGCGTTGGTCAGGTGAGGGGAGAGGTGCGAGGGAGGCGCGGGCGGTGGTGGTCGGACATGCCTCGACCCCCTGCCCCCTTCCCTCTAGCAACTTCATGCTCGACCCGCTCTGGCTCTTCTCCACCATGCCGTCCCTCCTCACGGCCGACACGCTGGCCATCGCGGTGGGTGACCCCCGGTCCAAGGCCGCGGTCGACGCCGCGCTCCCCGCGCTGCCCGCGCGGGTCAAGGCCGCGGTGCAGCCCCCCGTCGAGCGGTACGGCACCCACCACTCCAAGTTCTTCTTGCTGGGGTACGAGGCGGGACTGCGCGTCATCGTCGTGGTGAGCAAGGGGGGGCGCGGGGGGAGGGTGGGCGTCGTTTTGGGTGCGCCTCCTCACCCGCGCCGGGGGCCCCCCCCCCCCCCCCCCCCCCCCCCCCCCCCCCCCCCCCCCCCCCCCCCCCCCCCCCCCCCCCCCCCCCCAGACCGGCAACGCGACCGAGGTCGAGTACGCGACCATGACCCAGGCCGTGTGGTGGCAGGACGTGCCGTGGGCGGCGGGCGGCGCCGGCCCGCCGACGCGCTGGGCGGCGACGCTCGCCGCGTACATCCCCCGCCTCGGCTTCCCCCCCCCCCTGCACGCCGCCCTGCTCGCCATGGTCGCGCGCGCCGATTTCTCGTCCATGCGCACCGAGGTGGTGGCGGCCGTGCCGGGCTCGCACGCGCGGCTCGCTGCGTGGGGCCACGGCGCGCTCGCCGCGACGCTCGCGCGCGCGCGGGACCACCACCCGTCCCTCGTCGGCGCCCCCATCGTCGCCCAATCGTCGTCCATGGGCGTGCTCAAGGCGGACCAGGTGGCGTGCTACGTGCGCGCGATGTCGCAGGGGGGGGCGGAGGACGGCGCCGACCTGGGCCCGCCCACCACCCCCTCTCCCTCCCTGCGCCTCGCCCTCGTCTGGCCCACCGTGGACCAAGTGCGCAACTCGGCCGCTGGGTGGGCGTCGGGCGGCAGCATCCCCGGCTTTCCTGCGGCGCTCGCAGCGGCCGAAGTGCGCGCGCGCCTCTGCTCCTGGGGCGGCCCCGGCGCCGGCGGCGGCCATGCGGGGCGCGCCAACGCCATGCCCCACATGAAATCGTACGCGCGCTACACAGATCAAGGGCGCATCGGGTGGTTTGTCGTCGGCTCAGCCAATTTCTCCGCGTCGGCGTGGGGCCTCCCAACGCCTTTCCCCCCGAAACCGGCCACCAAGCAGTACAACCGTTCGTTTGAGCTGTCGGTTGTGCTCACGCCGGGCGCGGAGGCGGGGTACAGGGCGCACGCGGACTATGGGTTTTGCGCGGCGCCCCTTCCTTCTTCTTGGTCGCTCGTCGGCGCGCCGCCGCCGCCGCCGCCCGCGGCGTCGCCTCCGACCGTCCGCTTCTGGACAGCAACGTCCGCGCCTGCTGAGGACGGCGGGTGCGACGTGGTGGCGCTGCCGGTGCCTTATGCATTGCCGCCAGCGCGCTACGGCCCGGGCGACCTTCCCTGGACCCTGGAGCCGCACCCTGGCCTCGACGCCTTTGGGCGCACCGTTCATCAGGCGCTCGGGGGCGAGTAGGGTGGGGCGTGGGACCCCGCAACGGCTGCAACCAACCTCTCCTCTCTCTCTCCCTTCACTCGCCGCCACCCTCGCTCCCGTCCGCCGCCGACGCGCCGCGCGTGCTCCCGCCCGCGGTCGCGACATCGGTGCGGGACACGGCGCGCGATGCGGTGGGGGAGGAGGGGGCCGCCTGGGAGGCGGGCGCGGCAAACGGCGTCGCGGGCGTGCGCGGCCGCGCGGCCGCCGGCGTGCCCGCGGCAGCCGACACCTCGCTCACGACTCTGCTCAGGCCGCGCTCCGCCATGAGCCCGGGCGCGCAACCGCACGAGAAGCCGTCGGCGAGGACGGACGCCTCTGTCAGGTCGACGCGGCGGGTCAAACCGCCGGCGCCGACGCCGGCGAGCTGGTGCAGCGGCCGCACGTGGGCCGCCCGCCTCAGCCCCCCCCGCGTCGCTTCGCCCAGCATGGTCTTCAACTCCGCCATGCGGGCGGCCACCTTCTTGACGTCGACGCGGCGGTGGAGGACGTGGGCGTCGATTTTTGCCTGCGCCGCGTCGAACGCGGCGAGCGCGGCTTCCAGCCCCTCGTCCTCCAGCGGCGCGGCGTACCATGGGTGCGCCATGATTTCCGGCAACGTGATGCGGGTCGCGGGGTCGACCTTGAAGATGTGGTCCAGGAGGTCGCGCGCGTCGGCGGGCAGCGCCCCGATGTTGGCCTTTAAGAAGGGCGAATCCGACCACGCCGCCCCCACCTCTTGCA
>Ga0315288_10000601_pt1 | contig 45286 bp, 38 predicted proteins | sample YL17G11_20_MG_FD_203454 | JGI IMG/M metagenome (GOLD analysis project Ga0315288, IMG submission 203454) | Sediment microbial communities from Yellowstone Lake, YNP, Wyoming, USA - YL17G11_20 | ecosystem: Environmental > Aquatic > Freshwater > Lake > Sediment | place: USA: Wyoming | collected... | reverse complement strand
CAAAGGCGCCCGGCCGCTCAGCGTGCGGTCCAACACGATCCACTACAAGGAGTGCTTCGTCACCGGCTCCCATGGCTGCGTCCCGCGCCATCACGAGCTGGCTGTGAAGCTCCTCGAGAACAGCACGGTTCGCGTCGAGCCGCTCATCACCTATCGCTTCCCGCTCAGCCGCGTCGGGGAGGCCATCGAGACGATGGAGTCCCGCCAGGCAATGAAGGTGATCCTCCGCCCGAACGACTAGGCGGCCCGCCCCCCGGAGGGGCCGCATGGGGGGAACCGTCCGCCGAAGGCGGATGGTGGGCCCCCAACCGGCCCGCCCCCGGAGGGCACACCCTCACTCCCCGGCGATCATCCGCGCTAGCGCGGCCCGGGCTTCGGTATACCGCTCGGGCGACCGGTCCCAGTCGACGAACGATCGGGCGATGTCATCGACCACATCGGCGACTGCCTCGCGCGAGGTGCGCTGGGCCGCCAGCGCCATGTACTCGTAGTCCTCCATCCCCTCGCGGATGAGCTTGAGGCGGAGCGACGGCACGGGGCTCTTGAGCCCTGCCGGGAGGCCGGGGTAGAGCAGGAACCCCTCGCCCCAATAGGCCTGACGGAAGTACGCTCCCTCCCAGGGGTCCTGGCCGGGCTCGACGTAGACGGAAGACCAGTAGAGGAAGCCGGTGATCCCCAGCCGCCAGCTCACCCAGAAGGGCGCGCGGTAGACGATGGGCGGGAAATCGATCTCCCAGAAGGGGTTCGCCTCATCACATTGGCAGAGCGCGGTGTAGCTCCAAAGCTCCTCGCCGGCCGCCAACCGCTCATTGGCTGTCGGCTCGTCGTAGAGGCCCCACAGGGGACACCAGATGTCCACAGAGCCGTACAGGTCGCCCCACGCGGGGTCGGATGTGATCGTCTGCTCGGTACACAGTCGCTTGATGCCCGGGTCTGCCTCGTGGATCAGCGCTGCCTGCTCGCGAACCGTACGGTACATGTCGGCGTCGTTGGGCTCATCGAGCATGTAGATATAGCCCAGGTCGAGCCACCCCTTCCCGCGCAGATGCGCAGCGAGGTCGTGGAGATAGGCCCTGCACCGCTCGGGCCCGTCGCCGTAGGGGAACGGGAGCGCCAGGGAGTTCACGTGACGATCCTCAACCATGCTTCGGAGCCGCTCGCGGGTCTGGCTGTCGTCGATCCCGCCCTCTGGGGTCCAGCTCGGCCATACGCGGCCGAGTGACGATGGGATGCACCGATGCGAGAGCATGGTGTCGATGTAGCGGTCCTCGATGTCGCGGAACTCGTCGCTGTTCTCGTCGAGTCCGTAAGCCTGCGCCACGCGTTCCCCAAAGTAGCCGAAGTTCGACCGCATGGCGATCGTGTCGGGGAGTGCGAACGGCCACACGGTCAGGCGCACCGGCACCTCGGCCCATTGCTCGCCCCCGGCAAGCACGGCCAAGGCGCCCGTGTAGTCGCCCGCGGGCGTATCGGGCGGCACGTAGACGTCAACGAAGAAGCCCTGGTTCGCTCCCGCCTCGATGTCCACCGTCCCGGAGGGGTACTTGGCCGCTTGCGGCGTCGAGCCGTCTACCGGGTCAACGAAGGGGATGAGAGGGTCCGGATACCACCCGGCGAGCGCCGTGGAGCGGGAGCCGGGCGCCGTGATGTGGATGTAGTGCTCACGGAAGCAGGCCAAGTGCTGGGCGGAGACCCGGCCGGCGGAGCCGACCAGGTCGGTCGGTTGGACTGTGACCTCGCGGAGCGGGGCCTGTCCGGCTCTGACGATGACCCGGAACGGCTCGTACTCGTTGCGGGCCGCGACCAGGTTCGCCTCACGCACCTGCCCCGGCGGGGAGTCGCGGAGCACATGCTCCCACGGAGACGCGACCCATACCATCGGCGCATCCTGGGCCAGGCCGGCCGCGGGGATCCACAGGGCGAACCCCAGCGCAACCAGTAAGATGAGCGTCTGCCGAGCGACGTTAGCGGGGGAAGTGCAGCGGCTGTACATGACGAACCCCCTCCCGATGTACCTGAGGGGGTTCCGCGTCCTGTGTCAGTTCTCCTCGGAGCTCGCGACTGTTGCGCCCGATCGGGCAGCTAGCCTTCCTTTGCCGTCATCGTGAGCTCGACGTTCGTCTGCGCACCGGCCTCGATGGCGATCCCGTCCTCGGTCAGATCGTTGTAGCTCTCGTGCGTCAGCTTCACGGCATACGTTCCCGGCGTGAGCTCCGCGAACTCGAACACGCCGCTCGACGTGGTGTACGTGGAGTCGCCGACGCGGGACGGGCCGTCGACGATCTCAGCCGTGGCTTCCGCGATGGCGCCGCCCTCCTGGTTCCGCACCACACCCCGCAGGGAGCCGGGCTCGTCGCCCCCGCCCTCCGTCGCTGTGAGTGCGAAGTTGTGCTCGGCCGTCTCGCCCGCCGATACGGTGATGCCGTCATCGGTCTTCGAGTCATAGCCCGTCCGTGAGGCCTTCAGCGCGTACGTGCCCGGCTCAAGCTCCTCGATCACGTAAGCCCCGTCGGCGTCCGTGTAGACGAAGTCCCCTACCCTCGATGCCCCGACCACGATCTCGACCTTGGCCTCGACCAGAAGGTCGCCCTCACCGTTCCGCACGTGGCCGACGATCCGCCCCGGCTCCGGCTGGGCGGCTTCGAGGTCAAAGTCGCACCGGGAGGTCTCGCCCTCTGTGACACTGACGCCCAGAGCCACCCGTTCGTTGTAGCCTTCTCGTGTCGCTCGTAGGCCGTAGCTTCCCGCCGGAAGCCCCTCCAGCTCGTACCCGCCGGCGGGCCCGGTGAGCGCGGTTCGGCCGGCCACCTCCGCATTGGGGCCGTCGGTCACCTCGACCTTGGCCTCGCCGAGGGGTCCGTCCCCGGTGGTCACCACGCCGACAATGCGTCCGCCTTCGGGGTCCCCCTCTTCCCGGACGGCCGCCGCGAACAGCGTGAGGCTCGCGATGGGCACCACAACGGCGCCGGCCGCCTCACGAGCCCCGGGCACCTCCACCCAGTCCCCGCTTGAGGCGTCGTAGGCGATGATGCGGACCACAGCCCCGGGCGGGGGCTCATCCACTGTCAGGAACAGAGCGACCGCAGCGCCGAACCCGAGTCCGTCCGGCTCCAGACGCTTCACTGCCCCGACGCCGGTGTACCCGGGCATGGCGGGTGGCGAGGTGACGTCGCGCACGGTGATGCGAGTCGACTGGCGCAGCGCACCCGCGGCGAAGGTGACCCGGCTGCCGTCATCCGCCGTAACCTCGCCTCCCTGGGTGCCGATAACGCCATAGGTCACGCCTGGCGACTCGTCTATGGGGGCCGAGCCGTTGCCCGAGTCTCCCGGCGACTGGACTGGGTCGCCGGTCATGCCGATGCCTCCGCTCGAGCAGCCGTGGACCAGGATGAGGATCAGGGCGCAGATGCCACACACCGCGGACCGTGACGGCACGAGGATCCCTCCAATGCGTGACGCCGAGGAGAACGCGACCCCGCCTAACTGCACAGACGCCGGGCCTGGCGGGCCCGTCCCAGTATTCTTCCGCTTAGTGGGGCTTCTTCCTCGATGTACAGCAGAACGGGCCGAGCGCTGCGAAGCGCTCGGCCCGTCATCCTCATCCCGCACCGCGAGATCGGCGGTTACATGTGTCAGCCGGCGCCCTGGGCGGGAGCCTTGGCCGCAGACGCCGGATCGGCGCCCTTGGCGGGGTCGGGCGCTGACTTATCGCCCTTCTCGTCCGGGGCCTTCGCCTTCGCACCGTCAGCCGGGGCGTCCGGCTTGGCTTCGCTGCCGGGTGCAGCCTTGTCCGCCGACTTCGCCTCGACTAGGTCGATCGCCTTGCGGAACAGCGCTTCCAGCTGATCCGCCGTCCACGACGCTCCGCCGGATGGGGACTTCGTCGCGAGGATCTCGTAGTCCCCGTCGGTTGTCTGGCCTTCCGACTTGTAGTCCAGCTCCGCGAAACGATCGAACTTCATGACATACGACGCACACGTGAGACCCAGCTTCGATGCCTCCGGGCCTTGCATCTCGCCCAAGGTCACGTGGATCGCATCGGGGTGCTCCTTGGCCAAAGTGCGCAACGCGGCGCAGACCTTCATGTGGTCCTCGCAGTGCCCCGGGAACCCTTTGACCTGGATCGGGGCGTCCTTGGACCCGAGGTCCTCGCCACCCGCCGCGACACCGGCACCCGGTTGCCCAGGCGTACCGGGGTCCGGCCCCTGCGCAACGGTCGGCCCGCCGCTCATCACCCGCACGAGCACGAACAGCGCGACCACCGTCACCACAACGGCCGCGATGCCCACCAACACCGACGACACGGAGCTCGTCACCCGCGACTCGGCTGGGGTCGCCGTGACCTCTTCCTCCTGCTGCCTGCGGTAACCCTGAGGCTCCACCGGAATCACTCCCACACTAGGATGAACGCACCGTGGGCGATGCACTGCCCATGCCGTCAGACCGACAGGGCTCCGGCGGCATCTCCACTATCATACCGTACCCAAGGCCGGACTGCGACCTACGCCGGGCCCGTCCCGGAGGGTCCTCCCGGCTTCCCCACGTTGGGGCGAGAGGGCAGCGGACAGACACCCCCCTTGCACTCCGGGCCCGCCGCACGAGACCCGCCCTTCGGCTTCGCGCTGTCCGGCTTGGACGCGACCGCCTGCGGCTTGGCACCCACCTTGGCCAGGGCGGTCCTCACGGCCTCGACGACCGGCTCCCTATCGGCAACGCCGGAGCCCAGTGCCCTGTAACCCGGTGCTCTCCCGTCGCCCTTGGCATCCTTAGGCCCGGTGTCCGCGACGGCCGCGCCGGTGGCAGCGCCGGCTCCGCATGTCCCCCCTCCACAGCCGTGACCGCACGAGCACGCGCCGCATGAGCTCCCGCCCTCTGCTGCCACCACATTCGCCGCTCTCTCCATCGCGATCGAACCTGCCAGGGACACCGCGGCCACCGTCGTGGCCAACAGGGATACCAGAGCAACAAACAGGTTGCGCCGTCTGCTTGCCATTGCGCATCCCTCACTTCCGTCAGGAAGGATCTGTCCGGGCGCGTGAGCGCCCAATGCGGTTAACAAGGAATTGTTGGTCTCTGTTCCCAACTTTGTGAATCCTGGGAACAGCGGGGCTCGCGGGGCGGTCAAACCCAACTGTTGAGGGATACACACGCATGAATGAGGTGACGGGTATGCGACCACTGAGACAGCGCCCGGGTTGGCTGGGCCTCATGGTTCTGGTCCTTCTCGCGGGGCGGGCAGGCGCCGACGGGATCCTGGTGCCAATGCCGCCGCGGCCCGATGAGCCGGCGACCAATATCGGCAACTTCACCATCAAGTACCACCGTGTGAAGCTGGACATCGACAACCAGGTTCTCACCTGCTCGGTCGACCAAGTCTTCCACAACGAGACAGACAGGCAGCTCGAGGGGATCTACCTCTTCCCTGCCCCTCAGGGAGCCGTTGTGTCCGGATTCAGCATGGAGGTCGACGGCAAGCCGCTCGAAGGCCGCCTCCTGAGCAGGGAGGAGGCCCGCAGCATCTATGAGGGCATCGTCTCCAAGCGCCGCGACCCGGCGCTGCTCGAGTATGCCGGTCGGGACACCTTCCGCGCGCGTGTGTTCCCGATTGAGCCGAGAGGGGACAAGCGCATCCAGATCCGCTACTCGCAGGTGCTGAAGCTGGACAACAGCGTGTGCGAGGTTGTCTACCCGCTGAACACAGAGAAGTTCTCGGCCAAGCCGATCGAAGAGGTCACGGTGGTTGCGGACATCCGTTCCAACACTCCGCTCGCCACGGTGTACTCGCCCACGCACGACTTGCAGATCGACAAGGTGGACGCGAACCACTTCATCGCGAGCTACGAGGAGAATGGCACGAAGCCCGACATCGACTTCCGCCTCCTCTACACGGTGACCGATCAGGAATTCGGGCTGAACCTGCTCACCTACAAGCCCTCGGCGGCCCAGGACGGTTTCTTCCTGCTGGCGGCCGCACCGCGGCGGGATGTGGAAGAGGAGCGCACCGTTCCCAAGGACGTCGTCTTCGTGCTCGACACATCGGGCAGCATGAAGGCGGACGGGAAGATCGATCAGGCGAAGGCCGCGCTCAAGTTCTGCGTCGAGAGCTTGCGTGATGAGGATCGCTTCAACGTCGTGTCATTCAGCACCGCTGTGAACGGGCTCGATGGCAGTCTGGTGTCCGGGCCGGAGGCCCGGCGCCGAGCCCTTGAGTTCATTGACCGCCTGGGCGCGCGTGGCGGCACGAACATGGAGCAGGGCCTCACGACCGCCTTCGATTCGTTCAGCGCCGGTGACCGGCCGAAGATGGTGCTCTTGCTCTCGGACGGCCTGCCCACGGTCGGACAGACCGACCTGCCCGCCCTGCTAACCATGGCCGACCAGCGCACGGCCGATGCCATCAGGCTATTCGTCTTCGGTGTGGGGTACGACGTCAACACCCACTTCCTCGATACCCTCGCTGAGGACAACGGGGGGACGGTGGACTACGTCCGCCCGAAGGAGGACATCGAGCTCAAGGTCTCCAGCCTCTTCACGAAGCTCGCGAACCCCGTTCTTACGGGTCTCCGCCTCGACTTCGGTCCCGTGACCGTCTACGACTACTACCCCCAGAGGCTGCCCGATCTGTTCCGCGGTTCGCAGCTCCTGCTCATGGGCCGCTACCGGGATGCCGCGTCGGTCCCCCTCAAGCTCACGGGTCGTATCGGCGGCGCGGAGCGCACATTCGAGTACGATGCCGTGTTCACGAAGGACGCGAGTAGCGCGGACTTCATCCCTCGGCTCTGGGCGGCCAGGAAGATCGGGTTCCTGCTGGATGAGCTGCGGCTCAACAAGCCCGGGAACCAGGAACTCATCGACGAGGTCGTCGCACTGAGCAAGGAGTACGGGATCATGACGGAGTACACGTCCTTCCTGGTTGAGGAAGGCGCCGCTCCGATGCCCGTCGCGGGTGGCATGCCGGGCGGGGTGGGCGGTGGACGCACGGTGGACGAGCTGCGTGCGGTGGCTGGGGCGCGCCTCGGCAAGGCCCACGAGGTTGACTCTGGCGGCTATGCGGTGTCCCAAGGTACCAACAACCGCGCACTCCGCGCCCAGGCACAGGCCGTGCGCAACACGTGGGTCGACGCTGAGGGGCAGACGCAAGTCATCGAGGGCGTGCGCTATGCCCGGAATCGGGCGTTCTACAACCAGCAGGGCGTGTGGGTGGACCAGGCCTACCGCCCGCAGCAGCACGTTCTGAACGTCCGGAATCTCAGCGAGGCGCACTTCCAGCTCAGCCGCGCGATGCCGGAGTTGAATGACTACCTCGCGATGGGTGAGAACGTGGTGTTCGTCGTGAACGGCCAGGCGGTGCGCATCGGGGCTGAGGGCCAGGAGGTCTTCACTGATGCGGAGCTGCGGGCGCTGACGGGCGGGTAAGAGGTGCCCTGGCATGGAGTCCGGCCCCGGGGCCGGACTCCGCGCCGGGCCCGGCCACTGCTCGCCGAGCCAGACTCCCACTGCAGTCGGCAACAGCCTGCATCGCGCTCGGGCCGCAGCCTGCGGAACCGACCGCTCCAGACGACCCCTCCGCCCGGCATGGGCGGCCCGGTGCCACTCCCCGATAGCGAGAGGACCGATCCCCATGCACCTCTGCGCCCTGTGGCCCCGGAAGATCTGTCGGGCGAGGGTCCCGGCATTCGGGGCGTCACCCGGCCGCAGGAGCTGGTGGCGCCGGCTCTTCGGCGGGTAGCGCCACCTGCAGAGAGAGAGTCGGAGAGCAGTGTGCCCTCCGGCTCGCGTTGTGTGTTGGTATGGCCCTGGCCCAAGATCCAGAGAGGCCATGTGCTGTCAGTTGCCCTGGAGAGATGGGTAGGTGTCCGGGTACCAGGGGTCATTCGACACGTTCACCGGTGTGCCGGAGCCATCCGCGTTCCCTACGTAGATCTCCCAGTTGCCGTCGCGGTTGCTCATCCACGCCACTCTCGTGCCGTCGGCACTCAGGGATGGGTAAAAGTCCAGGCCGCCGTCGTCTTTGAACACGTTCACCGGTGTCCCGGAGCCATCCGCGTTCCCTACGTAGATCTCAGCGATCTCAGCTCCGTGTATCCCTGCCCTCTTGTAGCTCGTCCACGCCACCCTCGTGCCGTCGGCACTCAGAGAGGCATTCTCGCCCGAGACGGCGTCATCAGCACCAGACACGTTCACCGGTGTTCCGGAGCCATCCGCGTTCCCTACGTAGATCTCATAGTTGCCGTCGCGCTCGCCCGTCCACGCCACTCTCGTGCCGTCGGCACTCAGGGATGGCTGGTAGTCCCGGCAGCCGTCATCTTTGGACACGTTCACCGGTGTGCCCGAGCCATCCGCGTTCCCTACGTAGATCTCGCTTTCGAGGCCGGTGCGGTCGCGGTCGCTCCACCACGCCACTCTCGTGCCGTCGGCGCTCAGGGATGGGTCTTCGTCCTTCCAGCCGTCATGGGACACGTTCACTGGTGTGCCGGAGCCATCCGCGTTCCCTACGTAGATCTCCACGTTGTCGTCGCGATGGCGGTACCACGCCACCCTCGTGCCGTCGGCACTCAGAGATGCACTGTCGTCAATGCCGGCGTCCTTTGACACGTTCACCGGTGTGCCGGAGCCGTCCGCGTTCCCTACGTAGATCTCATAGTTGCCGATCTCCCAGTTGCCGCCTTCTCTGTAGCTCAGCCACGCCACTTTCGTGCCGTCGGCGCTCAGGGATGGGGAGTAGTCGAAGCTGGCGTCCTTTGACACGTTCACCGGTGTGCCGGAGCCATCCGCGTTCCCTACGTAGATCTCATAGTTGCCGTCGCGGGGGCTTACCCACGCCACTTTCTGGACGACCGGGACCTGCACGCCCCACGAGACCTCGACCGTCGCTGTCAGACTCAGCGTCCCGGTGTATGAGAACGACCACACCTGCTCGTTCCCATCGACCTCATCCCACGCGGGGCCGGGGCCGCCCTCGCCGTCTGCAAGAGTCCCGTAGTCGTACAGCGTTTCGTCCGCCGTCGCGCCCTCGCAGGACACGATCTCGACCTGGATGCCCTGCATCGCATCGCCGGTCTCGTTCACCAGGAACACGTTGAATGTGCGATGGCTTCCGTCGTCGCCCACGCAGTCGTTACCCAGGCGCACGCCCTCCTTGACGATGGAGATCAAGTCCATCTCGGCCTCGTCGTAGGGATACTCGACTCCGGCGCGCGGTAGCAGCCCGCGAGCCGATGCCTGAGCGTCGCCGTCGTTCGCGAGGTTCAGGGTGAACGTCACGCTATGCCGTGCGCTGTCGTTGCCCGTAGACCCTGTGTCGGAGGGTGTACCGGGGGTGAGGTTGTCTCCGGGCGTCGCACCGCCCTGAGCCCCGCTGCACCCTCCGGCTCCCAGGGCGATCATGCCGCACACTACCGCCAGGCCCGCCACGAGGAGCCCCAACTTCCTGTCCACTGCAACCGACCTCCTCGATGTGTCACGAATGCCGGCAAGGATGGGCCTGTTGAAAAGGGACCGCCGAGGCACGAGGGCTGCGCGTTGCCCGGCTGAAGCCGGGCCTCCAATCGGCCTCCAGCGCCACCTGACGGAGGCCCGGCTTCAGCCGGGCAACGCGCAGCCCCACTTTCTCAACAGGCCCAAGGATGCCGGCGCTCCCAGGTTACCGGCGACGCTTTGCGAAACGGCTGACGGCGTAGCCGACGGCGCTTGCGCCCATGAGAAGCACGGCAGGCGGAAGCTCCGGCGCAACACCGGCAGTGCCGAAGCCGTTGTTGCCAACGTCGCCTGACTGTGCGAGGACGATCGAGGGAACGAGCGTGAGGAACGCCAACACAAATGCACGGACCATATCAATGCCACCCACTTTCCTCTTGCGGTCGCTCCGGCCCACGAAGAGGGGACAGGAGAGCAGTGCGCCCTCCGGCTCGCGTTGTGTGTTGGCATCCCCGGTCAGATAGCGGGCTTGCTCATCGCAGACCGCCACTTCGTCGCTACGTTCCCGAAGAGGACTAGGGGCTGAACTTCTGGACGCGTTGGTTGTCATAATCCACCACGTACACGTTCCCGCCGGGAGCCACAGCAATGCCCCACGGGTAGTTGAACTGCCCATTGCCCGCGCCATAGCTTCCCCACTTCGTGAGGAACGTGCCTGCTGAGTCGAACTTCTGGACGCGGTGCCTGGTGTCCGTCACGTACACGTTCTCGTCGGAGTCCACGGCTATCCCCAGAGGCTGCCGCCACACCCAGTCCGTGTCCGGGCTTGTCCACTTCGTGAGGAACGCACCGGTCGAGCCAAACTTCTGGATGCGGTAGCCGTACATGGGGGTGAGGAAGCTGAGATCTGTCACGTACACGTTCCCGCCGGAATCGACGGCAATCCCCTGAGGACTGTAGAACTCCCCGTCGTCCGCGCCATTGCTTCCCCACTTGGTGAGGAACTCGCCTGTTGAGTCGAACTTCTGGACGCGGTCGTTGATGTAATCCAACACATACACGTTCCCGCTGGAGTCTACGGCAACCCCACTCGGGAGCCAGAGCTGCCCGTCCCCCATGCCCAGGGTTCCCCACTTGGTGAGGAACGTGCCTGTTGAGTCGAACTTCTGGATGCGGTTGTTGGATCGGTCCGCTACGTATACATCCCCGCCGGAATCGACGGCAATCCCGTAGGGGTCTTTGAACTGCCCGTCCCCCGAGCCCAGGCTTCCCCACTTGGTGAGGAACGTGCCTGTTGAGTCGAACTTCTGGATGCGGTCGCTGTAAATATCCGTCACATATACGTTCCCGGCGGAATCCGCGGCTATCCCAGTCGGCTGGATGAACTGCCCGTCCCCCGTGCCCTGGCCCCCCCACTTGGTGAGGAATGTGCCCGTCGGCAGCGGCGGGGCCCACGAGACTTCTACTATCGCCGTCAGGTTCAGCGGGGGCGTGTAGCTGAACGACCACACCTGCTCGTTCCCATCGACCTCATCCCACGCGGGGCCGGGGCCACCCTCGCCGTCTGCGAGAGTCCCGTAGTCGTACAGCGTCTCGTCCGCCGTCGCGCCGTCGCAGGACACGATCTCGACCTGGATGCCCTGCATCGCACCGCCAGTCTCGTTGATCAGGAACACGTTGAATGTACGATGGCTTCCGTCGTCGCCCACGCAGTCGTTGCCGAGGCGGACGCCGTCCTTCACGATGGAGATCAGGTCCATCTCGGCCGCGTCGTAGGGATACTCGACTCCGGCGCGCGGTAGGAGCCCGCGAGCCGATGCCTGAGCGTCACCGTCGTTCGCGAGGTTCAGCGTGAACGTCACGCTCTTCCGTGCGCTATCGTTGCCCGTAGGTGCTGTGTCTGAGGGCGTATCTGGGGAGAGGCTGTCTCCGGGCGTTGCACCGCCCTGAGCGCCGGTGCACCCTCCCATTCCTAGTGCGATCACGCCGCACACTACCGCCAGGCCCACCACGAGGAGCCCCAACTTCCTGTCCACTGCAACCGACCTCCTCGATGTGTCACGAACGCCGGCAAGGATGCCGGCGCTCCCAGGTTACCGGCGACGCTTCGCGATGCGGCTAACGGCGTAGCCGACGGCGCTTGCGCCCATGAGAAGCAGGGCAGGCGGAAGCTCCGGCGCAACACCAGCGGAGCCGAAGCCATTGTTGCCCACGTCGCCAGACTGTGCGAGAACCATCGAGGGGAGAAGCGCGAGGAACGCGAGTACGAGTGCGCGGATCATGTCGAGGTCACCCCCTCTCCTCGAACGACCACTCCGGCCTCCGCACCGATGGACCGGCCGGAACGGCTATGTTCACGAACTCCGTTCCATTGCGAAGGCCACTGCAAGGAAGCGAGCGATAATGCAACTTTCGCATAAGCGCAGAGTAAACGACGGGGAGGGGTACGTCAATAGGTCGATGCAGGACTGTCGCGGTCGCCGGGGGAGGTCGATGCTTGAGCAGGAACCCTCCACTGATGCGGAGCTGCGGGCGCTGACGGGAGGGTAAGGGGCCGCGAGCGTCCGGGCCTCGAACCCCCTCACTGCGCGGGGAAGCTCAGGCGGTCCAGTGGGTCGGTTCCGGCGGCCGTCTCCTCGGTGTCCGACCAGCCGTCGCCGTCGTCGTCCGTGTCGGCGTTGTCGCCGATGGCATCGCCGTCGGCGTCCCGCCACTCGCGCGGGTCGAGCGGGAAGGCGTCCCAGGGGATCGCCTTCGAGGTGGGCACGCCGTCGCCGTCGATGTCCGCCTCGTCGCAGTCCGGCGTGCCGTTGCCGTTGGCATCGTCTCCGATGCCGTCCGCGTCGTTATCGGCGTCCTGATTGTCGCCGATGAGATCACCGTCGGCGTCGGCCCATTCCTCGGGCTCCAGCGGGAAGGCATCATCCGCATCGGCAACACCGTCATTGTCGTCGTCGGTGTCCACGTCATTTGCCTGACCGTCCCCGTCGCTGTCCGGAGGCCCGCCGGGCGTGATGAGGAGCGCCAGGTCGACCACGAACGGCGGCGCGGTGAAGGTCTGCTCGCCCGCCGGCGCTTCCATCGTACCAAGGATCGCGCCGTCCTCCGGACGGTACCAGTAGGCCCGAGCCGCCCGCAGGACGTGGAGAGTGACGCCGATGCCCTCTGCCGGTTGGTCGTGGTTCGCGTAGTGGTGTAGGTAGACGCCGGCGCGCTCGGATGACGCCAGACCATAGGCTCGAACGGCCTCAGGAGCGAAGGCACGCACGGGAAGCGGCTTCACGCCCGCGCCGAGTGCGTAGGCGAAGTCCTGGCCGGCCCTGACATACTGGCGCTCCTGCGGGCCGAGCCAGATGTTCATGAAGTGGCCGTCCTTGGCGTAGCTCGTGTTCCAGAAGATGAAGCTGATCTCGCTGAAGAACGCCGTCCAGTTCCGGATACGCATCCGCCGCGACGAGCCGGGGTCCCAGACGCCGCCCACTCCAGGCCCTTTCGGCTTGTTCGGGTCGGTCCAGTTCCCCATCTCGCCGACGACCACGGGCTTGCCGGAGCGCTTCCAGTTCTCGGCGTTCCCGGCGGTCTCCTGATCGCAGGACAGCTCGTTCTCGATCCCCGCGTACCAGTGCGGCGCGTTGACCTCGATGCCGGGAAGTTGCGGCCGCTCCCAGCTCGTGGTGATGGGATGCTGATAGGGGTCGATGGAGCGGAGGTAGGGCGCCATAGTGGCGTACCACTCGTCGCTCGCATCCTGCTCGTTCAGGAACTCCCAGACATCCACGTATGCCCCCCAGCGGTGCACGCTGTACTTGATGAACCGCTTCACCTTCTCCATCGCTTCGGCGTTGCCGGCGTCCTCGTTGAAGACCTTCTCATAGCCGAAGATGCCATAGAAGATGCGGAAGCCGTACTTGCGGAAGTATCGGAGCAGCTCGTCCGTCATAGCGGCCTCCTGGACTCGGTAGTGGTCCAGGTCGGCGAACAGCGACGGCGTGTTGTTGGCCTGTGAGAACCGGTAGAGGTTGAAGCCGGCTCGGGCGAAGTGGCGGAGGTTCACATCCGCGTTCTGCGGGCCGTTCGATGGGCCGGGCTGGAACATGGCGCCGGCGGGCAGCACGTCGGTCCGTGGCTTACCGTGGAACTCGGTGCGGAAGGGGCCCTCCATGGCAGCCGTATCGAGGAACGAGCCGTTAGCGACCCAGTCGCCCCAGCCTTCTTGCAGCCCGATGGGGTAGTACGGCGTACCGTCATCGAACACGAAGCGGAACGGGTTACTGGGGTCTTGGCGCACGAACCCGTGGTTCCTCACGCGGCCCGGAACGCACTCGAACGTGCCCTCGCCCGTGGCGCGCTCGCCGCTCGCATTCGAGAACGTATAGGCATAGCGCCACTTGCCTAGCTCTGCGGGTGCGAAGCGGGCCTTCCAGAGATCGGCCTTGGTGAAGACGTACTCCACCTGCTGGCGCTCACCGGGGTTCTGCACTCGCACTTGGGGCGGTTCCGCGGAGCCGTAGTGGAACCCACCGACCTGCACTCGCTTCCCGGAGGGGGACGTGAACGTCACATCGACCGTCACGTCGAAGAAGGGGTTCGCATACTGGCCGTCGTGCTGGAATGTCAGCTCGAAGACCTCGTAGGGCGGCACTGTCGAGCTGTTCGCTGTCACCGTCACCGCGAGCGGCGCCTGCGCGGGCGCCGGGCACAACCACGCCAGCAGACACCCGCCGAAGATCATCAGGACCACGTCGCACTCGGCGCATTCCTGTGTCCCCCTTGGCCTGCAGCATCCGGCGGCGTCCGCGGGAGCGAGGCGTGCAGGTACGTCCCCCTTTCCCGAGGGGCACGGTGTCTCCTTCGAGTCTCGCCAACTCGGGCAGGGCCGCTCCAGCGCGACAAGCCAGCGCGACAAGCTAAGAGGATAGCGTGCCGTACGTGGGGAATACACCGTGTAACAGATGCGTCAAGACCGTCGTCGGTCAGCGAAGGCGCACCGGATGGCTACGGAATGCGCGCGGTCGAGACCGAGAGCATAGGTGGGATGAATGGTCCCAGGTCGTCGAGGTGGGCTGCAGTGAACACCGACAGGTGGGCGCGGTGGGCTCGAGAGCGGGTGTCCATCTCATTCGCGATGCTGCTGATGGCCATCGTGGCTCTCGCCGCGTCGGCACACTTTGTCGGTTGCAGTGGTGGCGGAATCACCCCCGGCAATGGCGACGGCAACGGCGGCACGAGCAACGGTGACGGCGATGGTGGCGACGGCAGCGACAACGGCGATGGCACCAACGACGGCAACGGTGATGGCGGCAACGGTGGGACTACGACGGAGTACGGCACGATCACAGGCGCCGTCGTTGACGCGCTAGACCCGTCGACCCCTGTCGGCAACGCCTATGTCTACGTCCCGATAGGGGGTGGCCGCGGGACCCGCCAGGATGACACCATCGGCGACACCACCGACGCGTTGGGCGCGTTCGACCTGCCAAACGTCCCGGCAGGGCCGGTGAAGCTCATCATCGAGCCGCCGGCCGGCTCGACCTACGTCAAGGTCGAGGTCGAGATCGACCTGCCCGCCAACACGACGGTGCGCATACGCGTTACCGTGATCTCGCAGGAGTCGCGGGACCTGATCGGCACATTGGCCATCGACCCCGCGTCGGCGCAGGTGGCACCGGGCGGCACCGTCCAGTTCGTCGCTCTGCTCCGCTCGGATCTGACCGTCCAGGTGTTCCCGACGTGGGTCCTCCGCGAGGCGATCGGGTCCATGGATGACAACGGGCTCTTCACGGCCGGCGCTACGCCCGGTCAGGGGCTCGTGGTGGCCACGCTGGGCGACCTGGTGGCCGAGGCGCCCGTTGAGGTCGTCCAGCCCGGCAGCGGCGGCGGGCCGGGGCAGCCCGTGATCGAGACGCTCACAGCGGACCCGTTGGACGTTGTGTCGGGGGCCTCGGTACAGCTCGAGTGCGCGGCTACCGATCCCGACGGTGACCCCCTGACCTACACGTGGCATGGCAGCTACGGGAGCGTTGATGGAACGGGCCCTGATGTGACATGGATCGCCCCGAACTTCGCGGGGGTGTTCGCCATCCAGGTCACCGTCGACGACGGGGCTTCCGAGCCGGTGAGCCAGTCGGTCGACGTCACCGTCACGAACACCACGGTCATCGTCGAGTGAGCGTCGTTGCGCACTGGAGGGGATGTCGGTATGAGAGAGAGAACACTGGCTCTGTCCGCACTGGCCTGGCTTGTGCCCGTCGTGCTCGCCGGCTGCGGCGCGAGCGACGGTCAGTCGCCGGGCCCGCCAGTCCCGCAGGACTCGGGCGCGAGCGGTCAACAGGGCCCGACGGGGACGGTGGCCATCACCATCCCGTGGGCGTCTGCGCGGTCGGCGATACCCGCCGAGGTCGCTCGAATCGAGATCAGTGTTACCGGATCCGACATGCCACCGGCAGACCTTGAGCTGACCCAGGCTGACGTGACCGGCGGCGTGGCCACTGCGTCGATCGAGGTGCCGGTCGGCTCGAACCGAGTGGCTCGGGGCGTGGCCTACGATACGACCGACCTCCCCATCGGCCGCGGGGAGTCATTGCCGTTCGCCATCACAGAGAACGAGACGACGCCTGTGTCGCTCTCGCTGACGCGCGTGATCGAGGGATCCGCGATCGAGACGGCCACACCCAGCATCAGCTCTGTGCTGACCACGATCGAGACGCGCTTCAAGGACGATGTGGCCCTCAGCGCGGTCACTCGGGATACGGAGAAGGTGCGTTGCCGGTTCGCTGTCACCGCGGATGAGGGCTACGTCTATGGCAGCGGCCGCGTCGTGATCGTCAGCCGGAACAACCTGGAGACGCTCGAGGACTACACCGAGTTGGAGAACGAGCTCACGCTTCTCCTGCAGCACATCGACGCGGCAGCGGACAACTTCGATGCCGTCGGTGTCGTCCACAGCCGGCGAGACGTGCGGGGTGTCTACGCACAGACAACGGGCATCTACGCGCGGATCCCCGTCAACTGGGCCAGTGCGCCCACGGCCTATGACGGTGTGCTCCACGTGCCCGACGTGCCGTTGACTGGGGCGAGGCTCACGCTGGACGCGACCACGACGGCCGGGTTCTCCGGCAACGTTTCCATTGGCACGACGACCTGGCAGCCCTCGATCTCGGAGTTGCGAAGGCAGACGACAACGGTATCCCTCTCCGCCGGTGATCAGAACGTGGACATGAGTATCAACAGCGGGTGGTACACCTACTGGGGCGAGCTGACTATCGAGGCCCTCTTCTCCCAGCCCATACCTGCGAACGACCCATTCCAGATCACCGACCTGACAAGCATGGGCAACTCGCCCACCATCGTGGCGAAGCACATCACCGAGCTGGTCCTCGGGCCGTAGGCCGACGGGAGGCGGAGACAGATGAGACCCATTGTGTCGGCCTGCAGCCCGTGCTTCGCCGCGGTGGGCATCCTCCTGGCGGGATGCGGGCAGGGCGGCTCTGCGCCCACCGACGATGGGCAGGACGCCCTTAGCCCGGGGCAGCGGGGCGTGCCCGTGACCATCGAGGTGGCCTGGCCAGAGCTGACCCGCACGATCCCGGCGGGTACGGCCAAGCTCGCCATCACGGTCACCGCTGCTGACCTCGACACGACGATCACCGCGGAGATCCCTGCGGGGCAGTCGAGGACGGTCATCTACGTTCCGGCAGGTGATGGCCGGACATTCCGCGTGGAAGCTCAGGACGCGAACGGGGTTGTGCTGGCTTGGGGCGAGCTCACTGACGTGCGCATCGTTCACGCATCGGAGAACGCTGTACCTGTTACCGTGTACATCTGGGGAGACGGCACGATCACCGTGTCCTGGCAGGAAGGCGACGGCACAGCGTCGCTCAGTGCACAGTGGGACGAGCCCCGCGGGGATGGCAGCGTGGACCTCTCCGTGGACTGGCGCGAACCGACGCCGTAGAGATGCTTCTGCGGAAGCGACCTCGCCTCTCAGAGGGTTGGCGGGACATTGGTCCGAAACACAGCGGCGATCGATCCCCACGTGACCCATCGGAGGTGCCCGATGTGCGGTAGAGCTCTGAAGCGACTGGTCGCCCTCATTCTCGCGTCATCCCTGGTAGCGTGCGCAGCCCTGACACTCGCGTGCAGGAAGGCCCGTGACCCGGGGGCAACGGACAGCAAGGCGTCGCAGGGATACTGGAAGAGCGGCGCACCGGGCAAGAGTGGCGCCCCCGCCCCTCCCCCCGGCATGGAGCCGGGGATGAAGGCCAAGGCTGGACCGTAGGCCCCTACGGACCGGCCAGTGTTGGGATGTTCGCCGCGATGTCTCGCGCGTTACGCCACTTCGAATGCCCATCGGCGAAGCCCACGTTCGAGCCCCCCATGTGACGCGTGAGCTCGTCGAGAACGTACTGGGGCTTCCCGACGAGCCCGCACCCGAGCCCGTAACCCGAGAGCTGCTTGATGCGGGGGTTCGGGTAGGCGAGTGGCAGCCCGTTACACACGGTCCACTGCCAGTGGCACGAGTCGCCCAGGAGGGCCACATCCGCCGCGCGATCGATGCGGGCCAGTGACACCCCCGGGGCACCGCGCGGGACCAGGTTCGCGTTCACGCCATACTCGTCGCAGTACTGGATGTAGTATGACCCCGGGGTCGCCCCCTCGTTATACCCCATCGGGCAGTTGAAGAGCCGCCAGTTCTTGACGTACGGCTGTACTTTGAACCGCCACCAGCACTCGTTGTAGCACGGCGGGCCACACGCGTAGGGGGAGCCCGGTATGTAATCATCGTCCGGGAAACACTCATCGTAGTCCGAGACGTACATCATGAAGGCTAGCGTGATCTGCTTGACATTCGATAGGCAAGCGGCCTGACGGGCTTTCGCCCGCGCTTTGGCGAAGACCGGGAACAGGATGGCGGCGAGGATCGCGATGATGGCGATCACGACGAGCAGCTCGATCAGTGTGAAACCCCTTCTACGCACCGGAACCAGCCTCCCTGGGTAGCCCATAGGGCATCGCGAGCAGTCTGGGGTACTCATACACCGTACTACTCCGTTCGGCGTCCGCCCTCCTTGACCTCCTTGGGCCCCCCGGGAGGGGGCTGGGGCGAGGGAGCAGGCCCGCGGTACCTCCCCGGTTGTATGTCCGCTGCGGATCACGTACGCTGTTGGCGGCTCATACCGCCCCAAGGAGGCACGTTCGTGCGAAACGCAATCCCGTGTCTTGCTCTGCTCGCCGTCCTATCGCCGGTGTCCGCCATCGCGCAGGAGACGGCACAGACCGCGCTGCCCGAGGCCGGGCAACAGGTATCGCTCACACTGATGGCCGGGCCCGTCGGCGGCGCCGAGGCGTTCGAGGTCTGCGCTATCGACGCGGACGCGCTGAAGGCCGGCGGATGGCCCGCTTGCCCAGATTCGGTAGGGGTCCGCCCGGTGGAGGTACCGGTGCCCGAGGGTACCGTCACGCTGCTGACGCTCATGAAGCCGGCCGACGCGTTGGGCCACTACAAGGCCCAGTGCCCCAAGGCCGAGGACCTGACGTCGGAGATGCTGGAACAGCTCAAGGGCGTCCTGCTGGGCCTCGAGCAACAGAAGGGCAATGAGCCCACCGACGAGGACATCGCCAAGCTCATGGACGGTGTCGATGCCGCGTTCCTGGGGAACCCGGAGACGGGGTCCATGCTGCAGATCTTCGGAACGACGGAGGGAGAGTACACCGTGATCGTTGCCACCGCACCCATGGGCGCCATGCCGCCCGAGCCCCCGGCGGCGGATGTCGTTGACCCGACACAGGGGCCCGTGCCCTTTGACGAGAGCGATCCGTTCGTCCGCATGGAGACAACCAAGGGCACCATGTACATCGAGCTCTACCAGAGCCTGGCGCCGGTCACGGTAGCGAACTTCCTCAAGCTGGTCGACATGCACTACTACGACAACCTCACCTTCCACCGGGTGCTCGATGGCTTCATGATCCAGGGCGGCGATGACGGCAAGGGCGGGCCTGGGTGGATGATCAACCTTGAGATCTCCGCGATCAAGCACTCCCGCGGCACCCTCTCCATGGCGCGCACAGACGACCCCAATTCCGCGGACGCGCAGTTCTTCATCGTCCACGACACGGAGGGCGCTCGACACCTCGACGGCCAATATGCCGCGTTCGGGCGGGTAGTGTGGGGCATCGAGGCTGTGGACGCGATCGTGACCGCCGCCGAGGGCAGGGAGCTGCCGCCCAAGGACCAGTGCCAGCGGATCACCAAGGTTGAGCGCGTGACCTGGGCCCAGGCACAGGAGGCCATGGGAGGCGCCGCAGCGCCGCAGTAGAGGGACCGGGCGTGCGCCATCCGAATAGTCTATCCGTGCGACCGTGGTCGGCGGGCGCTATGTCGGTCGCTACGGCGCCGAGCCATGGCCGTGGGCGACGCGACTCGCGTGGTTCACGTCAGAGGAGGAGAGCCTGTGAAGTTCAGACATCTGTGTGTCGGCGCGCTTGTCCTGGCGCTGGTTGCTGCCCTGGGCTGTAAGAAGCCGGAGGAAGAGACCAGCACGACGCCGATCCCCGGTCCCACGAAGGTGGCCAAAGCCCCTGCTGAGCCCGCCAAGGGCGGGGAGATGCCGGCCCTCGGCGAGAAGATCAAGCTGACGCCGGAGATGCCCGGCGAGAAGCCTGAGGAGGCGGAGTTCGAGGTCGCCGAGATCGACACGGCCAAGCTCAAGGAGCTGGGTGTGGATGCTTACCCCGGCGCTGTGGGCGTGAAGGACACGGCCAAACCGGATGACCCGACGATCGCCATGCTTACACGGGACGATGTGGCCAAGGTCGCGGAGCACTACACCAAAGCGGGGCTCAAGGACCAGACCGAGGCCATGAAGGCGCTGGCGGAGGGCATGGCCAACATGGCCGGCGAGATGGCCAAGTCGATGGGCGCGAAGACCTCCGTCGAGGAGGCTGCCAAAGCGAAAGCTGAGATGGCCAAGGCCAAGGAGGAGCTGAGCAAACTGAACATGGTTATGCTCGGCACGGCTGACGGCAAGACCTCGGTTATCATCGTGCCGGCCGGCGAGTACTCGCTCATCGGCGTGGGCCCCGGTATGGGGGACATGTCCGGCATGGAATCGTCTCCCGCGCCGGCGGAACCGGCCAAGACAGAGTAGACCGCCGCAGTGGCAGGGAAACCAGACCGCGGGCTCGAGCGTCCCACACTCTGGCGTTCGAGCCCGTAGTGTCTGTCGCCCAGCGTAGCGGCCCGTGACGTAGGGCGCCCGGAGGAGTGTGGCTCCCCGGGGAGAACCGGAGACTCGTCAACAGGGCATCTGGGCCTCGGGGCCTGTCGGAGGGGATCCTTGCGATGAAACCGCTGATGTGCTGGCTTGCCATCTGCGTCGCCGCGACAACGTTGCTCGCAGGGTGCAAGCGCGATGACAGCTCGTCGACGTCTGTAGCGCCCGGCTTGCGGCCCCCTGGCGTAGCGACCGCCGCCGCGCGAGAGGGCATGGCTGGCGGAGCCGCGGCCGAAGCGGGGGGGCCCGGGCAACCGGCCGAAGCCGTGCCCGCCGGCACAGAGCAACCCACCGATGGGAACCAGGCTACGACGCCCGGCGACCCGGGTGCCGCGGCCAACGCTTCCGCGCCGACCGGACCAGAGCAGGGCGGCACGGGCTCGGGCACGGCGGCAACGCCGTCGGCCGGCTCGAAGACGTCGAGCGGCGAGGGGTTCGTCATTCGCGCGGCCGGAACCGACTTCCGGGTGCGATGGGCGAAGCTGAAGCAGGGCCGCCTCAAGGAGCTCGGGGTGCCTGTCTACCAGGGGGCCAAGGGCATCGAGCCCGTCGAACCCATCGACAGCGGGGGCGCCGAGGCGTTCTTCATGCTGTGTGAGAAGGACGCGGGGACCGTCGGCGGGTTCTACACCGGGAAGCTCTCGGGCTGGGGCAACTTCCAGGATACCGCGATCGCGATGGCTACACTCATGGCCGCGCAGGAGGCCTCCAAGCAACCGGGGTCCAAGGCGCCCACGCCCGAGGAGATCAAGAAGGAAGTCCGGGAGAGAATGCCCGGCGTGTGGCGCATCAGCCAGGACGGCACGATGCTGGTGATCATCGTGCCCATCGAGGGCCAGAAGCGCACCGCCGTGGCTGTGATCCGCAACAAGGAAGGGATCCTCAGCCTGATGGCCCAGGGCGGGGACCTGGCGATCCCGGGCCTGGCGCCGAGCAAGGGGCACGGGCAGCCCTCGAAACGCCCCTCGGGACCGCGCAAGGGACCGTAGGGGGCTCCGACCTCTCCCTCTTGGAGAGGTCGGCCGAAGGCCGGGCGAGGGAGCGGGTCACCAGGGGCGGCGTGGTATGCGGCGTACCTCCCTCCTCCTCAGAGCATGTCCCTCACCCCAACCCTCTCCCAGAGGGAGAGGGGGCCTGCCACCTCTCCCTCTGGGAGAGGTCGGCCGAAGGCCGGGTGAGGGACGGGCCATCCAAGATGCAGATGCGCGCGCGACGCCTACCGCACGGGTGGCGGCCACCGCCTCGCGTTGACTTTCCCAGGGGCTTGCGCTAGATTCACCCGTGCCGCAGGGCAGCCCCGTTCCCAGGGGCGACTTCCCTGCGGGGGAAAGACGCGAGGGTAGTAGCGAGCCATGCTGTCAACAGCGGATTTCAGGTCGGGACTGACCATCGAGATCGACGGTGTCCCCTTCCAGATTGTCGAGTTCCAGCACGTGAAGCCGGGGAAAGGCCCCGCGTTCGTTCGGTCGAGGCTGAAGAACCTCAAGACGGGCCGCACGCTCGAGAAGACCTGGAACGCAGGCGAGAAGGTCGCTCCCGCCCTCATCCAGCGCTCGGCCGTCCAGTACCTCTACCGGAGTGGCGATCGCTACACGTTCATGGACCTCGAGAACTTCGACCAGATCGAGATCGGGGAGGACATGCTCGGCGACGGCGCCAGCTACCTCCTCGACGGGCTCGAGTGTCTTGTCACGCGGCATGACGGTGTTGTCATCGGCCTGGACATCCCCGCCCACCTGGATCTGACCGTCGTCCAGACTGACCCGGGGATCCGTGGAGACACGGCGACGGGCGGGTCCAAGCCGGCGACGCTCGAAACGGGCGCCGTGGTTCAGGTGCCGTTGTTCGTCAACACGGGTGAGAGGATTCGAGTCGACACGCGCACCAATACGTACGTCGAGCGAGTGACAACGTAGATGGCCCAGCCGGACCAGGCGTCCAGCGCCGAGAGCCGTGTGTCCTACCTGCGCGGTGTCCTCGACGGCGAGAAGCTCTCCGCGGACCAGCGGCTCGAGCTGGCTCTATCGACGTTCGTCGAGGTCTCGGAGAAGCTGATCGGCTTGGTCGGCCAGGTGATGGAGGAGCAACGCGAGATCAAGCGGGCGCTCGCGGAGCTGCGGTCTGAGTCGGTGTCGGGGGGCGGGGCGCGGCCGGCGACGGAGGCCGGGGAAGGCCTCTCCTGTCCCCAGTGCGCCCAGCGGCTCGCCATCTCGCCGGATGCTCTCAGTCGAGGACCGGTTGAGGTGACGTGCCCCGAGTGCCGCCTTGTGCTCGAGATCCTGTGACCACGGGAGTGTGCGGATGCCCAGCAATGCATGCGAATCCGGCGAACTGGCACTGGCGGTGGAGGATCTCGTCGCCCTCGCCGAACGAGAGGGTCTCACCGGCATCAGCATCACTCGCAATGGACGGAAGGTCTCCGTGTGCCTGAACGGAGCACCCGTTGCCGGCGACAATGCGCTGTCAGCCGATGGGGGCGATGGCCCTGCCCCGGTTTGCGGGCACGCGATCCGCTCTGGGTTCGTGGGGGTCTTTCACCGGCACAACGAGCGCAGCCAGGACTTCCTGGTGAATGTGGGTGACCGTGTGGAGGCGGGCCGAGTGATCGCCTGTGTTGAGTCGATGCGGGTGATGAACGAGGTCATCGTCGACATGTCGGGCACCCTCACGGAGTTCCTCGTCCAGGGCGGCGAGATCGTCGAGTATGGGCAGCCGGTAGCCACCGTGAGTCCGGACGATTGACACTGGTAGGAGCGACTTCAGTCGCGATAGACCACGGGAGGGGTTCCCGTGTCCGTTTCACCGAGTCGTGGGCTTCGGGGGACGCGGGGGCAGGCGGCCATCGGGCTGCTGGTCTCCGTGGTCATCATCCTGATCGTGCTCCTCGTCGGTCTGGGGATGTGGAAGGCCAACCTGGGGCCGGGCCAGTCGACGCCGGCTCGCGTCGAGTCGAAGGCGCGAGGGGTTCAGTGCCAGCAGTTGCTGGCCCAGTGCCGAATGATGCCGCTGATGAACGATCCGGAGTCGACGACGATCCGGTCGATCAAGGACTTCGAGGGCGGGGGTGTCGAGCTACGGTGTCCGGTGTCCGGGTTGCGGTACCGCTTCGACCCGAGCCGCGGCGCCGCAGACCCTACCCGAAGCCTGCACTGCCCGTACCCGAAGCACACCGGTTTCTGATGAAAGGACGTCGACGGGGCGCGCCCGGCCCCGTCGCTCTGGACTATGTTCAAGAGGATTCTCGTCGCCAACCGTGGTGAGATCGCGGTACGGGTCATCCGTGCCTGTCGTGAGTTGGGGATCGAGACGGTCGCCGTCTACTCTGAGGAGGATCGCGGAGCCCTCCACACGCAGCTCGCCGATTTCTCCGTCTGCATCGGCCCTCCGCCGGCGCGCGACAGCTACCTCAGCATCCCGAACATGGTCACCGCCGGCCTGGTGCACGGATGTGATGCCGTGCATCCCGGCCTGGGTTTCCACGCCGAGAACTCCGAGTTCGTCGAGGTCTGCGAGACCGTAGGCCTCAAGTTCATCGGCCCGCCCACCGAGTGCATGGCCAAGATGGGGAACAAGGCTCTGGCCCGTCGCATCATGTATGAGGCGAAGGTGCCCGTCATCCGCGGGACCGACGGCCCGGTGGCCGATGAGGAAGAGGCGCTGAAGGCCGCCGCCGACTTCGGCTATCCGGTCCGAGTCAAGGCCTCCATGGGTGGCGGCGGACGCGGCATCCGCGTCGTACAGAATGAGGACGACCTCCGCCAGTCCATCAATCTGGCGCGCGCCGAGGCCAAGGCCGCCTTCGGGTGTCCCGATGTCTACCTTGAGAAGGACATCCCTGAGCCGCGGCATATCGAGGTCCAGATCATCGCCGACCAGCACGGGAATGTCCGTCACCTCTGGGAGCGCGAGTGCAGCGTGCAGACGCGCTTCAACCAGAAGCTCCTGGAGGAGGCGCCGGCCCCCAACCTGCCCGAGGCACTGAGACGGCGCATCCTCGACTATGCGGTCCTCGCCGCGAAGACCGTCGGCTACCAGAACGCGGGCACAGTGGAGTTCCTGGTCGACCGCTACGGCAACCCGTTCTTCATCGAGATGAACACGCGCATCCAGGTCGAGCACCCCGTGACCGAGATGATCACCGGGATCGACCTCGTGCGCGAGCAGATCCGCGTCGCCGCCGGAGAGCCGATCACCTGGGAGCGCCCGCCCGCCGTGAACGGCCACGCCATCGAGTGTCGGATCGACGCGCGCGACACCGAGAATGGCTTCGCGCCATCGGTTGGCAGGATCGACCTGTTCATCCCGCCTGCGGGGCCTGGCGTGCGAGTGGACTCCCACGTGTTCACCGGCTGGGAGGTCTCCAGCTTCTACGATCCCCTGCTCGCGAAGATCATCGTCCATGCTCCGACGCGCCCGGAAGCGATCCGGCGGATGCAGCGCGCGTTGCTGGAGTTGCGTGTCGATGGCGTGAAGACCACGCGCGACTACCACCTGCTGATCCTCGCCAACGCGGAGTTCCGGCGCGGCGAGGTCAACACGGCGTTCCTCCGGCGGAACTTTGGCCAGTGAGGTAAGGGAAAACCAGGGACAGCCACCGATTTCCTCGCACTGACCTGGCCCCAGCGCGCCGCCCGGGGCAAATCGGTGGCTGTCCCCGGTTTTCCCTGATGCGTACTGCGGAGGGGTATCCCATGGCACACGCGCGGCCCCACCCCTGCGGCCTCGCGCTTGCAGCGGCCATCTTCGCACTGTCTGCGCCCTGTGCGGCGCTCCAGCGCGGGCAGAACACTGTCGCCAACCCGGGCTTCGAGACCGAGGGCGACTGGAAGCCCGTTGGCGACGGCTTCACCATCGACAGTACCGTGGCGCACTCGGGGACTCGCTCGCTCCGTTGCGAGGGGGCCACGCTCGATTCGGTCGCCGGTGCGGTCCAGATCGTCGAGCTCGATCCCCCGGTCCTACACCCGTTTCACGTCTCAGGCTACAGCCGTGCCGAGCGTGCGGATGTGAGCCAGGACTACAGCGTCTACCTGGATGTCATCTACGACGATGGCACCCCCCTCTGGGGCCAGATCGCGAGCTTCGCTGCTGGATCCCATGACTGGCAGCGCGCCGAGATGACGTTCACCCCCGCCAAGCCGGTCAGGCGGATTGAGGTGTTCCTGCTGTTCCGCAAGGCCCGGGGTACCGTGTGGTTCGACGGCATCACCGTGGAGCCGGCGCGGTTTGAGTTCAGGGATGTGCGCGTCTCCTCGGGGCTCTACGATGTCCCCAGCGTCGAGGCCTCGGCGAGCGCGTCTCTGCCCGCGCGGTGGCGTGCCGTCATCCTGGCCGGCGACCGGGTCCTCGCGCAGACCGAGGGCGACCGCTTGCCCATCCGGATCGCCTGGGCCGATGAGACCCTCACGTCACGAGAGGCGCGGCTGCACATCGAGGCAGTGGACGATCTCCAGCACGAGACGATCACCGAGGACCGGCCTGTCGACCTATCGCGTGGCACCCGGTCGCGCCCCTATGCCGTCTGGACCGAGTCGTCCATGGTCCGAGTGATGCCGCAAGCCGTGCCATCGGCGCTGCCGGACACCCCGGCCGCGGGGATCAGTCTCGCCGGGCATGAGTACGAGTCCTTCCAGATCGTCCTCCGGACGCCGCCCGGTCGGCCTCTTCGCGGCGTCGAGGTGAAGTGTGGCGACCTCGCAGACGGGGACGGCCACGCCATCCCCGCGGCGAACATCGATTGGCTCCAGGTCGGCTACGTCCGCGTCGAACGGCCGTACTCTCACCCCGAAGTGCACGACGCCATGCCGGGCTGGTGGCCGGACCCGCTCCTACCCGTCGAGCGGTTCAATGTGGAGCCGTCGTTCTCCCAGCCGATCTGGGTAACGGTCTACGCACCGACGGGCACAAGGCCGGGCACGTACCGCGGAAGGGTCACGCTCCGCCCGGAGGGCGCCCCCGAGACGCAGGTCGCCGTGACGGCCCGCGTGTACCCGTTCTCCCTGCCGGTCCGAGGGCATCTCAAGACGGCCTTCGCGCTGATGGACGGGTACCTCGAGCAGACGTATGGCAAGCCCCTCTCCCCGCAACTTCGGCAGGCCTATGGGGACTTCGTGCTCCGCCATCGTCTGAACCCGGATGACATCTCGCGGACCGACCCACCGGCCATCGGGGACCTGAAGCACTGTGCGGACCACGGCCTCAATGCGTTCAACGTGCTGAACATGGTCGAGCCCAGGGGCGAGCGGGCATGGGTGTGCTGGAGCCCGCCGGAGATCTACACTCCGGAGTTCAAGCAGGCCCTCATCGACCGGCTCACGCCCTACATGACGGAGCTTCGCCGCGCGAGGCTGTCAGACCGTGCCTACATCTACACCTTCGATGAGCGCGGCAAGGAGTTCTACCCCATCATCCGCGAGTACTTCGGCATGGTGAAGGAGCGCTGGCCGGAGGTCCGTACCCTCACCACCTCCCAGGTACCCCAGGACCCGGACGTGATGCGCGACCTCAACGTCGACTGGAACTGCCCGCTGACCGCGGCGTACCGGCTTGAGGAGGCCGAGCGCTGCCGGCAGGCCGGTCTCCAGGTCTGGGCCTACGTCTGCCTCGGGCCGCGCTACCCCTATGCGAACTTCCTCGCCGACGACCCCCTTGTCGAGGCGCGGGTGATCTGGTGGCAGGCGTACCACCAGAAGTTCGACGGCTTCCTCTACTGGGGCCTGAACATCTGGGACCGGCCGCACAACGATGAGCCCATTGATGCCTCGCATGGGCCGTTCCTCGACTGGAGCATCACCACCGGCGGGGACTACGACTGGCTGCATGGCGACGGGCGTCTTCTCTACGGCGGCATCGACGGCCCGATCGGCAGCATCCGGCTCGCAAACATCCGCGACGGCCTCGAGGACTACGAGTATCTGTGGATGCTCGCGGACCTTGCCGGCGATGTGGAACTGGCGCGCCGAACGTGTGAGCGCGTGACGACCGACCTCACGCACTTCACGCGCGACCCCGCGGTCGTTGCGCAGGTTCGCGATCGCATCGCGGTCCGCATCGCCGCGGCACTCGCGTCTCGGTAGGAGCATTCCCTGGGGGGGCACCGGCGTCCCTGCCGGTGGGGGGTGGTCGTACCTGGGGGTGGGTGCCCCCTACTCGACCACCTCCAGCGACACGTCATCGATGAACGCCTCGCCCGTACCCGAGAGCTCCACGCCAATCCACAAAGCCATCGCGTCGTCGGCGACATCCACGACGATCTCATAGGGCGCCCACTCCGCTCCGGCAACGGGCGGCGCGTTGTCACCAGGCGCGTCCTTGCCTCCGGGGCGGTCGATGTCGAACACGAGGTGAGCCCGGGGTGCGGGCGTCACATCGGCCAAGCGCGCGTGTGCTCGCAGGCGTACCTGCTTCCCCCGGAAGGGCCCGGAGTCGACAAGCTGCACCAGGGACCCAGAGCGCTCCGCCGTCCCCGGCACCGGGATGGCGGCATCGTCGAAGGCTCGCGCGTCGCCCAGCAGCTTGGCGCACTGCAGCCCCGAGTGCGGGCCCTCGCGCGTGACCTCCACCGAGTACGCGCCACCGCCCCCGATCCAGCCGGAAGGTCCCGAGCCCAGCTCGCCGTCCTCGAACCCAGCGTTCACCGGTGGGGTCCTGGCCTCTCCGATGATCTCCAGCGACACGTCATCCATGAATGCCTCACCGGCTCCACCCAGGATGATCCCGAGGGCGATGCCTTCGGCATCACTAGGCACGTCGCAGAGCACTTCGTAGTCCGCCCACTCGGTACCGATGATCTCCCGGCCGTCCATGTTGTCGAAGGACCCCATGCGGCCCCCGGGGCAGTCGGCGCGGATCCACAACTGCGCTTCCGGCAGCGCGGCTGTCTCTGCAAGACGCACCGCGGCTCGGAACCGCACGCACTGCCCCCGGTAGGGCGTGGCATCGCACCCCTGCACGAGGGTGCCGAACCGCCCTTCCGCCTCCGCTGTAGGCGGCGCCGCCGGGTCGCGGTAGATGTGCGCGCATTGCCCTCCCTCTCGGGGACGCTCGCGGGTCACCTCAGCGAGGTACTCCCCCTGTTGGTTCCCGGCCATCATCCAGCCGAGGACCCTCCCGCCGGGCTTGCCTTCTTCGAAGCCGGGGTTGATCGGCGGCACGCGACTTGGGCCCACCACCAGAAGGGACACGTCATCGACGAGAACGGACCCGCCTCCGCGCAGTGCGACCCCGAGGGTGACCGTGTTGGCGTCCTCTGCCACGTCGGCTAGGGCCTCGTAGCCGCTCCACTCCGTACCGGCGATCTCCCCGTCGGCCGTGCTGTCGTAGTGGCCCAAGTGCCCGTCAGGGCGTCCAACGCTCAGCCAGAGACTCGCCCTCGTAGGGGGGGCGCCGGCCCCGACGCGTACCGAGGCTTGGAGGCGCACGCACTTCCCCCGGAACGGCGCGGCGTCAAGCTCCTGCTGGAGCGCGCCGTAGCGCTGCTCACCTTCCCCTATCGGCGCCGCCGCGGGGTCGCGGAAGAGGCGAGCACACTGGCGTCCCCCACTCGGTGTGTCTTGCGTCACCTCGACGCGGTACTCAGCCGCGTTCGGACCGGCGAGCGACCAGCCCGGTGGCTCCTGTCCTGCGTCGCCCTCTTCGAAGCCGGCGTTCGCGAACGTTGGGGCGTAGGCCTGGGCTGTTGCTGCGGGAACCCACATGACGGCCGCGGCGAGGACGCATGGTAGGTAGATCGTGGAGAGCCAACAGGCTCGTGACATGGCGCCGCACTCCTCGTGGACTGCTGTTGCCCCAGCGAATCTGGGGGAGGCCTTACTGGCAGAATTCGCGCCTCGTGGGCGGTACCCTTTGGCCCCCCCGCGCGAAGGTGTCGCTCTGGCGAGGGCGAACGCCCTTCGGCGACGCACAGAGACAGCAGGAGGACACCGTTGACATGAGCGCCCCTAGTCTCGCCGGGAGGTACCTGACTATGGCATCCGTTCTGTTCGGGCTCGCGAGCTGCGTGAGCGCGCAAGAGGCAGTCCCATCCAGCATCGAGCTCATGGCTGAGCCATTCCGCCTGGAGCAGGTACGGCTGCTGTCCGGGCCCTTTGCACACGCCCAGAACCTCGACCGCGACTATCTACTCAGCCTCGATCCTGACCGCCTCCTGCACACATTCCGCCTCAATGCCGGGCTGCCGTCGGACGCGCAGCCGCTCGGCGGGTGGGAGGTACCCGGCAGCGAGGTGCGCGGCCACTTCACGGGGCACTACATGTCCGCGTGTGCACTGATGTACGCGAGCACCGGCGATGCGCGGCTCAAGGCGAAGGGCGACGCCGTCGTCGCCGGCCTTGCGGAGTGCCAAGCGAAGATCGGGACCGGCTACCTCAGCGCCTATCCCGAGAGCTTCATCGATCGCGTCGAGGCCCTACAGCCCGTGTGGGCGCCCTACTACACGCTGCACAAGATCCTCGCGGGCCTCCTCGACATGTACACCTACTGCGGGAACGCGCAGGCGCTGGATGTGTGCAAACGGTTCGGCGATTGGGTCGTCGAGCGGAACGGTCGCCTGTCCGACGAGCAGATGCAGCGGATGCTCGGCAACGAGCATGGTGGGATGGACGAGGTCCTGGCCAACCTCTACGGCGTCACCGGTGAGCGGAAGTATCTCGACACCGCGATGCGCTTCAACCATCTCGCTGTCATTGGCCCTGCGTCTCAGCGCGAGGACAAGCTCACCGGCCTACACGCGAACACACAGATCCCGAAGTTCATCGGCACGGCGCGGGAGTACGAGCTGAGCGGCGAACCGTGGCTGCGGACGGCCTCCGAGTTCTTCTGGTACACGGTTGCGAAGGAGCGGTCCTACGTCATCGGCGGCCACAGCGACGGTGAGGCGTTCTCACCCAAAGAGAGGCTGTCCGAGGCGCTTGGCCCGTCCACAACGGAGACTTGCAACACCTACAACATGCTCAAGCTGACGCGCCACCTCTTCGGCTGGACCGGCGATGCAGACTACGCGGACTTCTACGAGCGCGCTCTCTACAACCACATCCTCGCCTCCCAGAACCCCGCGGACGGGATGATGTGCTACTACGTCCCCCTGCGCTCGGGCATGGTGCGCGGCGGCGGGCCGAACGGCTACTGCACGCCGCTCGACTCGTTCTGGTGCTGCACGGGCACCGGAATCGAGAACCACGCCAAGTACGGCGATAGCATCTACTTCCACGATGGGGACGACACGCTCTTCGTCAACCTGTTCATCGCCTCGGAGCTGGACTGGACCTCGCAGGGCGTGCGCATCAGCCAGGAGACCCGCTACCCGGAGGAGGGAACGACGCGGCTCACCTTCACCTGCGCGAAGCCGGCCCACCTGAGCGTGAAGATCCGCCATCCCTACTGGGCGGTCGCCGGGTTCGAGATCGTCGTCAACGGGCACCCCGTGAGGACCGAGAGCAAGCCCGGCTCATACACGGTTGTCACACGGCGATGGGAGACGGGCGACGTGCTCGAGGTCTCGATGCCCTTCAGCCTTCGCACGGAGGCATTCCGCGACAACCCGCACCGGCTGGCCTTCATGAACGGCCCCATCGTCCTCTGCGCACAGATCGACCCGACGCTCCCGGCGCCCAACGTGGTCGCGGCTGATGACCAGATCCTTGCGGCCGTGCAGCCGCTCGCGGGTACGCCCGACTGCTTCGTTGGCTCTGCCGATGCGTTCCGCGTGGTCGGACGGCCCGAGGGGTGCGGCGTCACGCTGGAGCCGTTCTACAAGATGCAGGGCAACCGGCCCTACGCGGTCTACTTCGACGTAGTCCAACCCGATGGTTGGGCGGCGAAGGAGCAAGCGTACCTCGAGGAGCAAGAGCGCCAGCGCAAGCTCGCCGCGCGGACGGTGGACCTGGTGATCCCCGGCGACGCCGCAGGTGAGCGCGCCCATGACCTGCAGGGCGAGAACATGGGCGACGGCCCCTATGGCGCACGGCATTGGCGACACGCGCCCGACGGATGGTTCTCGTGGGACCTGAAGGTGCGGCCGGACACGGCGCAGGAGCTATGGGTCACCTACTGGGGCAGTGATGTGGGCCCGCGGGAGTTCGACGTCCTCATCGACGGCGAGAGGATCGCGACGCAGAAGCTGGCGCGCGACAAGCCGGAGGAGTTCTTCGATGTCGTCTACCCTCTGTCCGAGGCCCTCACGCGCGGCAAGGGGAAGGTGACCGTCCGCTTCCAGGCTCACCCCGGCAACACGGCCGGCGGCGTCTTCGGCTGCCGCATCGTGCTGCCGGAGTAGCAGGGGCGCGGACGCGCGCAAGGACCCGGTGCCCGTGGGCAGCTATGGGTCCTCGGCACCCAGCATGGCGTCCACATCGCGGCGCAAGGCCGGTAGGTGCGTCTGAACGATGTCCCAGACCGTCTCGTCTTCCACGATGTCGTACCCGTGCACGAGGATGTTGCGGAATGCGATGACGCGAGACGCGTAGGTGAGCCGGCCACTAACCGAAGGCGCCACTCGGGCCAGACGGCTGAGGGCCTCGCCGATGATCTGGAACTGCCGCTCAACACCTGATCGGAGGAGGGCGTCGGACCGGTACTCAGCCATCGACTTGCCCTCCACGAAGCCGGTGATGAGCTCCGTTGCTTGCCGGATGTCCTCGAGTAGCTTGCGGGCCTCAATCTGCATAGAGCACCTCCCGCGTGCTCTCGATGGCCTCCAGGAAGTACCGGTTCCGGATCGCACGGGTCATTACGAGATCCACGGGACGCGAGAGGATCGCCTGCAGGTCTTCCAGGAGCCCGAAGTAGGCGTCCGCGCGCCCGCCCGGCTCGATAGGGTGGAACTCGACAAGGAAGTCCACGTCGCTGGTCTCTGGGTCAAAAGGCCCTACGCCCGCCGAACCGAAGACCTCCAGGCGGCGCACGCGGTAGCGCCGACACACGGCGGCGACCTCGTCACGTTTGCTGTCGAGCAGAGCGATCATGGTCGGTCTTCCTGCCCGTCAGGCAGCATACTGCACCAGTGCGCTCGTCAGGACCTTGTCCCAGAGGTTGCGGCTGAGCTCCTGCGGAGTGCGCAGGTCAACCTTCCGGCCCACCATTCCGGCCAGGTCCTCCTCCATACGCGCCATATCGAAGTAAGCCACAACGGCCCCAGCGTTGAACTCCACCAGCATGTCGACATCGCTTTCGGGCCCGAAGTCCTCCCGCAGTACCGACCCGAAGAGGGACAATCCGACGATGTGGTTCCGCCGACAGAAGGCGGCCAGCATGTCCTGGTCCAGCTGGATGTGCAATGCCCAGGCCCCTTTCGGCATGGTGGACCGTGATCGTAGGAGGTGTTCTACCGGACGCCCGAATACCCTTCGTGGATCAGGGGCTGCCACCGCGTGCGGGGCCGCTGCTGTCCTCATCGGGGGAGGTGAGACACTCGTCGGGAACGGGCCAGAGCGAAGTGGGTACCGGGGCGGCGCTCTCGCCGGCGTCGGAGCCGGGCCGCCTCGGGGTTGGGACGTTCACGCTCGCGATGGCGCTCGTCGTCGCCGTCGCCGTGGGTGGCTCGATCTCGTGCATGGTCAACTACGACCTGATCGGCAATGGCCACCTGCCTCGTGTGGCTGTGTTCTGCGTCTTCCTCCTCGTCGGCGTGAATGCCCTGTGGGCCCTTGCGCGCAGGCGGCGACTGCTGGACACCGGCGACCTCGGGTTCGTCTACTCCGCGATCCTCGTCATGTCCGGGCTGCCGGGGGTCACCATCGTCTCGATGTTCTACATCGGCCTCGTCGCCGCGCAGTACCATGCGGCAGGTGCGGGCAACGAGTACGCCACTGAGGTGCTGCCCTACCTGCGCGACTGGATGGTGCCAGCGGGCGGCAGCGAGGACCCCAACATCGCGTGGGCCTTCCACGGCGTGCCCGACGGCGCGGCCATCCCCTACGGCGCGTGGGTGCGGCCGATCCTTGCGTGGACGCCCTTTCTGCTCGCCACCCTCGCCATCCAGGTTCTCGCCGCCAGCCTGTTCCGCCGCCGGTGGGATGATGAACGACTGACCTACCCACTGGCTCAGGCGCCTGTGGAGCTGGTCACGTACACGTCGGAGCAGGATGCCGTCCCGAGCCTATTGCGGAGCCGGCTGTTCTGGGCCCTCTTCCTCGTGCCGCTGGTGGCCCACACGGAGAACGCACTCCACCTCTACTACCCGGCCACGGTCGGCCCGGTGAACCTCTACCCCAGGATCGGAACGGTCTTTGGTGAGCCGCCCTGGTTCTACTTCGATGGGATGCCGCTCAACGTCTACTTCGAGACCATCGGGGCGACCTACCTCATCCCGACACAGATGGGCCTGAGCCTGTGGGTGTTCTGGCTGCTCCGGCGCTTCATCATGGTGTACCGGCACCAGCGTGGGCTGGGCAATCATGACGTCTACCTGAGCCAGACGGGCATCGGCGCCCAGACGGTGCTAGCCCTGTTGTGCGTGCGGTCGATCTGGCGGGCGCGGCGAGCGGAAGGTTCGGACGCGCGCGGCGCGCTGGTCGGCATCGTGGTCTGCCTCGCCGTGATCGCCGCGACGGCGCTTGCGGCCGGAGGCCCGCGTGTGGTCGTCCCCGCGCTGCTGACCATCGCGCTGTTCCTCGCGGGCGACACGATCGTCGCGCGGCTCGTGGCCCAGTCCGGTCTGTTCTGCGTCTGGTCGCCGATCTGCCCGCCGCACGAGATCGTGGCCCGAGCCTACGCCCTCCTCCCCGGCCATTCGTCGACCTCGGGCTCCTGGCGTCAGACGATGGTCGCACTGCAGTACATGTCGTGGAACACGCAGCATACCGCGGGTTCCCTCATGGCCAACGCGCTCCAAGCGCAGAGGATTGGGTCGCTCACCGCGATGCCACAGCGCCATGTCCTGTTCGGGGTCGGTGCGGCCCTCGTTGTGGGCTACTTCGCGTGTCACGGCCCTGCACTATGGGCGATGTACAGCCATGGGATCTACGACCTCGGGTGGTTCCAGCGGCAGATCCACGAGGGGATGCCGTGGTGGGTGCACAACCTGACCACCGCGCTGACACCCTACGCGGCCTCGGACGGAATCGCGATGGCGCAGGGGGCCGTGGTCGCGACGACGCTCTATGTCCTCCAGACGGCCGCGCCGTGGTTCCCACTGCAAGCCTTCGCCTACGCAGCCGCGATGGGGCCGCCGTGGATGATGGACCGGTACGGGTTCTCGATCCTCATGGGGTGGGCGGTGAGCTACTTCGTGCTGAAGTACGGTGGCGTGCGCACACATCGCCGGCTTCGTCCCGCGGCCTACGGGCTGATCGTGGGTAACGCGGTCGTGCTATTGCTGTGGACGATCATCGACTACATCGAGCCGATGCAGGGCGTGTTGATCATCGAGTAACCCCCGCATTGCGTCGAGGCGGGCATTCCAGCCCGCCCTGCCCGCTCGAACCGGACGTGCGGCGTTACCGCATCCGGCTCCCGTCCAGGGCAGCCACCCCGACGGGTCCGACGAGGCCCCCCTTTGTCACGCACCCATCCGTCTCCACCGTGCTGACGGGCACATACGCGACCGGCTGCCGTGTGGGACTTCGCCACTACGGGCGCGGGCTCGCCCGCCTGCCTCGCCCTCTTCCCGTTTGCTCTTCGCTTCGGTCCAGTGTCTGCCTCAGGCCCTTCACCCCCGTCCCCTTCCCCCATCGGACGACGGCTGCCGTTCCTGTCATCTTGGCTACAGGGGTGTCTTGCTTCACACGGCTGCCCCTGGGAGGACCCTCACCTCCTGGACGTGTGCGCTGCGAGGCGCACCCCCGCGGGGGGCGGCCCTCCTTGGCCCGACGCCTTTGCATCACCGGCTCGCCAGGCCGGGCGACACACGATACGTGTGCGCCTCACCGTCTGCGCTGATGAGGAACACAGCGCCGAAGCTCCCATCCTCGCATACGAAGACCTGCACACCGTCGTGGCCCACCTGGCTATGCTCGACGAGGGCCCAGTTGCCTTCGCCGTCCCTGTGGTAGAGGCGCGGGTCACGATAGGACGGCAAGCCCTCCGCAATGATGGGTACGCGGTCCCTGCCGCCGGCCACGGAGAACTCGGCCTTGCCCGAGGCGTCGGTGCGGACTCGGGTCGGGAAGTCCGACAGCGCCTCTCCGCGCATCACGCTCACGATGCGCGGCGCGTTCTCCCCGAAGGGGATCCGGTCGGCCCGGGGTGTCTCGGATGTGTGGCTGCCGTCTCCGTAGGGCATGAGGTAGAACTCCGCCTCGATGACATCACCCGGCTGGAGCAAGGCCTCGTCGCCATCCACCGTCAGGGCGAGGTCGGTGTTGCCATCCTTGTGTGTCTGGACGCACACCGCGGGCCCCAACTCGTGGTTCCTGACGCGCGCGGAGAACTTGCGAACGACGAAGCTGTTGCACCCGCGGGAATCGCCGTAGACGGTCGCCCAGGGGAAGTCGCCCGCCAGGGTCTCCCCGGCAACCGCGTACCCATCCTCGGCTGTGATCTCCCTGACGTCCGGGTCGCCCGAGGCGCCGGACCACGCCGCGTGGGTGTAGCGAAGCTGCTGGATGGCTGTCGTGATGTCCAGAAGCCGGAAGTCCGTGCGAAGTGACTGGATCCCCACCGGCTTGAGCACCTCGCACCGCAGCCGGACGAAGTTGCGAAGCTCATCCGATTGCGGCAGTTCGAAGGTGTCCAGCTCGGCCCGGATGGCGCCGTCGTCCGAGAGGTACCCCAAGCCGATGTCCATCCAGTTCGGCCCAGTGCTGCGGAAGGCTGTGCCAGTGTACTCGGCGTAGTGCCAGTCGCCCTCGGAGCGGTACATGAGGAAGCGATGGCCGGCGACGTTGTCATGCTGCGGCTGACTGTCCCACATCCGCTGGCTCATGGGCCGCAGGTCCGCGATGGCGACGCCCGGCAGCCCGCCGAACTTGAACGGCACGTAGCAGGTGGTCTCAGTCACGCCGGTGCTCGAGTGGTAGTAGTCCATCCACGCGCCGAGCGATGAGAGCTGCTTCAGCGGGTGGTTGCCCCAGTTCTGGTAGAGGTGCAGGCTCGTGACCTCCCGCGTCTCGCCGGGCGCGAGATAGAGCGGGAAGATGGTCTCGCTGAATGGTGTGTCCTGCGGGTTGTAGAACGGCTCCTCATACTCGCCGGCGAAGTTCTTGCTGATCTGGACCATGATGGGCAGTGGAGCCCCATCCTCGTCGAGCAGCACGCCGCACTCCACGGAGCCCGGGTTCTCGCGCGTCTCGTGGCAGACGTAGACCTTCCTCGGCTCATCCGTCGGGTTGGTGATGCGGAACCGGGCGGTCTCGTAGTCGTTCTGGTTCTCGTAGTAGTGGTAGTTGAACCCTCCCGGCGTGTCGGTCCGAATGCGGTAGCACCCGCGGATGGGATCGTACCGAGCGTCCACACCCTCCAGCAGCTCGAACGCGTCGTCGGGGAAGGGCTGGTCGCAGTCCACCGCGAACGCGCCAGTCTGCGTCGAGTACCGCATCCACGTGGAGACTCTGTCGCCCTCCTTGAGGGAATCGAACGCCACACTGCACGCCTCGGCGCCCGGGCCTTGGTCGCGGCTCTCCGCGTATCTCGCCACGGACCCGCCCGTTGGAAGCTCGGGGCTGATACGCATCCCGGCAAGGCCCGGTCCAAAGTCCCCCGTCGCGTGCCAGATCAGCTCAACGTTGAGCTTGTCGGGGTAGCAGTAGAGCACCACCTCGCCCTTCGCCGGGAACGCGCCCGTGTCGCCCTCCATCATCACGTCGAGCCAATGCACCTCGATGTAGTACGGGCCACGTCGGTAGATGTTGACCCGTGACGGCGACCGGGCCGATCGGAAACGCAGCCCGGGGGTATCCCCCTCGGCGACGAAGCTGACCAAGTCGGAGCCCCACAGGCGCCGGCGGGTCCTCGTGCGCTCCAGTGGCACCCGGATCTCGGCTGTGCCCGCCCGGCCCCCGTCCAGGTAGAGCGTCGCCTCGTAGGCGTCGCCCTGGACAAGCAGCGCTTGCCTCGTGGCGTCCACGTACCGCGCCTCGAGCTTCGGCCGCCGGCTCAGTGGCTGCGCGGCGAGGTCAGCGGACCACTGAGCCTGGACGTCATCCGCGACGATGAAGGCCGCCGTAGCGGCGAGAACGACGAGCATGGGCGATGTCACCTCCGGGGTAGTCGGGGCACCGCCCCCAGTTCCCGCCGCAGCGAGTAACGTCCTCCTCGCCGGCCCGCGGACCCCGTCGGCCAGCGCGCAGGCCGGTGGGGCCAGCGCGGCGAAGCTCTAGGAAGGTGATTCTCATGACCCCAGCCCGGTGGCGCGGCGTGCGTAAGTAGAGACCGACATGACCTGCCCTCAGTGTGGGAACGAGTATGGCGACTGGGAGATCGCGTGTCCCCGGTGCGGCGTTGTTGCGACGAAGCCGGCGGAGCGCGAGAAGGGCGCGCAGCCTGTGGACGAGGTAGTCGTGCCTGCTGCCTTCTCGCCGGAGGGGTTCGACGAGGCCCAGGTCTGTGAGGCGTGCGGCGCCCAACTGGCGGCGTGGGACTACCGTTGCCCAAACTGTGGAGCGGAGCTCGATAGGTCCGGAAGCGGCTTGCGCGCGGCGCGTGCACAGCGGAGCTTCAGACGGCGCCGCCGGAAGTGGCCATGGGTCTTACTGCTTCTTCTCCTCCTGCTGCCCCTCGCGCTCCTCGTGGCGCATTGGCTCAGACCCGAAGTGCGTGTACCCTCTGTGGCCCTCCCCCACATCGCGCGGCCGGAGATCGTGCGGCCGGCGCCATCGTCACCGGGGCCTACGCCAATTCCCCCTGCCACACCGCCACCGGCTGTGCAACCCGGGCCGCAGCCGCAACCCGCGCCCGAGCCCGCCCCACCCCATCAGCCGGCCACCGGCGGGCTGTCTGACATCACCGTCGACGCCAACGACATCGTCTTCACCGTCTGGGACGATGGTATCGAGGATGGCGACCAGATCGCCATCTCGGTGAACGGTCAGGTGGTCACACCGGGCATCACCATCACGGCCGCAGGCCAGCAGGTGCGGGTGCCGCTTCGAAGCGGAGACAACGCCATCACCGTGCAGGCGCTCAACGAGGGCATGATCCCGCCCAACACGGCGGCGGTGACCATCAGCAGTGTGGTGGCCGGGCGGCAAGAGCAGTCGTGGGAGCTGTGGGCCGGCGAGACGGGCACGATGACGATCACTGTTCGGCAGGGCGGCCAGACGGGGGCAGCGACGAGCCCGCCGGCTGCCTCGGCGCCACAGAACGCTGCCCCGGCGGCCACTCCCCCGCGCTCCGGGCGCGCGCCCATGGGCGGCTCGTCCGCCCGGTAGCCCCCCGGTGGCACCGGCGTCCCCGTCGGTGGCTGCATTCAGAATCGTCTCCATGCGACCACTCGGCGGCGTCCGACCGCGGCGGAGAACCGGGGACAGCCACCGGTCTCGCGCGGGACCCAGCGTCCTAGACGGACCATCACCAGCGAAACCGGTGGCTGTCCCCGGTTTTCCGTGCTGCTCCGTACCCACGACTCTGAACGCAGCCTCCGCCGGTGGTGCGGTGGGGTGCGCGTCACCGGACATGCTACACTTGCGACCAGGCCGGAACCGGCCACACGCACTGGAGGGTCCACGATGGCTGACTCGATCGCTCCCGAGATCTTCCGGCAGTACGACATCCGTGGCGTCGTCGGTGACACGTTGACCGAGGACTCGATGCGCCGCATCGGGCGGGCCTACGGCACCTACATCCAGACCCAAACCGGGCCGACGATCGTCACGGGCCGCGATCTCCGTCCCTCCTCGGAGATGCTGCAGGCGGCACTCATCGAGGGGCTGGTCGCCGCGGGCTGCCATGTCATCAACGTCGGACGCGCACCTACGCCGGTCATCTACTACGCCATCGGCCAGTTCTGCGGGGATGGCGGGGTCATCGTCACGGCGAGCCACAACCCCGTTCAGTACAACGGGGTGAAATCCCGGAAGCTTGACCGCCCCCTGTTCGGCGACGAGCTGGCCAAGGTCCGGGACATCGCGTGCGCCGGGGAGTTCCGGCAGGGCTCCGGCTCCGTGGAGGAGCGAGAGATACTGCCGAGCTACATGGACTGCGTGATGGGCAAGTTTGCGCTCGGCGGGCGCTTCCACGTGGTCATCGACGCCGGCAATGGCGCGGCCGCACTCACTGCGGAGCAGGTGCTCTCTCAGATCGGCGCCAAGGTCACGACCCTGTACTGCACGCCCGACGGATCCATCCCGCGCGAGCCGGACCCCACCAAGAGGGGCGCGCTCGAGGACCTGAAGGCCCGCGTCCTCGCCGGAGGGGCGGACCTGGGCGTCGCGTTCGACCCCGATGGCGACCGCCTTCAAGTGCTCGACCATACCGGGGCCGGGATGTCATGCGACCTGACCGTGTTGCCGATATGTCGGGATGTCCTCAGCCGCGGCTCGCGGACCATCGTGTCCGAGGTCCGGTGCTCTCAGACGCTGATCGACGATGTGCGCAACCACGGGGGAGTCTTCCACATGACCGCTTGCGGCTATCCCTACATCCTCCAGGGCATGGCCGAGCGTGGGGGGAGCATCGGGACCGAGACGAGCGGGCACTGCTACTTCGACGACCCGGACATCAGGTTCGATGATGCCGTCTACGCGGCGTGCCGGCTCATCCAGGCGCTCCTCGCCAGCGGGAAGACTATGCGCCAGCACGTCGTCGACGCGCCGGAGTACCACAGCACGCCCGAGGAGCGTTGGCACTGCGAGGAGAAGGCGAAGTTCGCCATCGTCCAGTCTGCCATCGACCGTTTCCTGGCCCTTGGTCTGGATGCCATCACGCTCGACGGCATCCGCCTGCAGTATCCGGATGGCTGGGGGCTGGTTCGGGCGTCGAACACGGGGCCGGAGCTCACCATGCGCTTCGAGGGCCGGACGCCGGAGGCCAGGGACCGGATCCGAGATGAGATGCAGGGGGCTCTGCGGGGTGTGATGGACGGGGTCCAGAGCTGATCCGGGCCCAGCTACCAGCCTGCCTTGGCCGCACTTTTTGTCCGCCATGGAGGCCCGCCGTCCAATACTTGTACTGGATGTATGTTCCCGCCTCGACCGGGCCGGGGGAAACGTAGGTGCACCCAGGGCCGACCGAGGCGAGACGAGCGCGTGTCGCTCGCACAGCAATCGTCCGCAAGGGACGAAGGAGGAACCACAGATGCGCCTGATGATCCTGTTCATGATCGTAGCCGTGACGTTGGCCTGCTTCATGGGCTGCAAGCCCAAAGAGGAGGCGGGGCCGGTAACGCCACCCGTCAAGACGAAGGTGGTCACGCCCAAGGCTCCGGACCTCGGGAAGAAGACTGAGGCGCTCGGCGAGGAGAAGCTCGGCGAGGAGAAGGGTATCGCTGGCGAGGAGAAGCTGGGTGAGGAGAAGCTCGGCGAGGAGAAGCTAGGCGCTCCGGGCGAGGAGAAGATCAAGGGCGAGAGCAAGCTGGGCGAGCCCAAGATAGGCGAGCCGAAGGCTGCCATGCCGAAGGCCCCGGCGAAGGCCGACAGGCCCTAGCGCCCACCGCGCACCTCTGTGCTGATGGCGGCCCGTGCGAGCACTCGCTCGCACGGGCTGTTGCTTTGTGGCGCGCGCGTGGTTCGCGTTGACACGGAGTGTATGCTTGAGGTGGGTACCGTGGTGCCCACCAACGAGGCCGGAGGATCATCCCCATGAGGAACGCTGTTCTGCTGCTAGCCGTGGCGGTCGCCGGGCTGTGGGCCGGCTGCAAGGCTCCCGAAGAGAGCTCCGGGGTGCCTGTTGCGCCGGTCGCTGCGCCGAAGTCCAAGGCCGTCGCCACGCCCGCGAAGGCTCCCGAGGCCCCGGCCGCCGAGGATGAGGCCAAGTGCCTGGTGTGCGGCATGTCGATGGACCCGAAGTCCGAGATGGCGGTCAAGGTCCAGTGTGAGGACTGCGACGTCGACTGCTATGCCTGCAGGGGAAGCTGCGAGGAGACCTTCAACGCGGACCCGGCGAAGTACTGCCCGAGGAAGGCCGCGGGAGTGGAGTGCGAGGGCGGCGTCTGCCCGCTGCCGGAGAAGGACGCTGCCGCTGGAACCGCAAAGCCCGGTGCCCCCGCTGCGAAGGCCGAGGGCGAAGCACCCGCGACCACCAGGGAGCCTGCCAAGGCCCTGTAGGTTCTTCGGCCGTAGCCCTGCGCACCTAACGGGGTCCCGCTCCAGGACCCCGTCAGTCCCGCGGCGAGATCACCAATGCCCGATCCTCGCCCTCACCCTCACTGTAGGTGTAGACGTCGGGGTCTTCGGCCAGTTCGAGGTGGATGACACGCCGCTCGAAGGCCAGCAGCGACTCCAGAAGGGCCTCGCGGCCGGTCTCCTTCACTTGCCGCGCCACTTCATGAGCCCGCTGGCGAAGGGCCTCCGCCCGGCGCTCGCGATACCCCTCGGCGTCCAGGACGATCCGCGCTCGCCCGGCAGCGGCCCGGTTCGCGATGACGCCCACGATCAGTTGGAGGGCGTTCAGCGTCTCGCCCTGCCGTCCGATGAGGATGGCCAGGTCGGCGCCGGTCATATTGAGCACCACTTGCTCGCTGGTGTCTTCGGTGACGACGACCGATGCCCGGAGGCCCATGCGGTTGATGATGGCCTGAAGCGCCTCGCTGGCGATCTCGGCTACCGAATGCTCGTTGCTGTCTGGTATCTCCACGACTCTCGCACTCCTACGACACTGGGATCGGGCTAGCGCATTCTGGGAGGGGGCAGCCCTGGTCCAGTGCTTGGCGGTTTCCGTCGTCTGGTGGTGCGGGTCTTGCCTCGCGCACGAACCGGCTTGCGGTCGCCCGGCTGGGTGCGCCCGTTGCCCGAAGGAGTGTTGCTGGGCACACCAAGGATGCGGGCCAGGATCCCGGGCTGCGAACGCGGGCCATCACTCGACGGCTTTGCGGTGACGATCGCGTCACGCTCGGGCTTCGAGACGCGCATCGGGATCGAGCCTCCGCCTGCACCGGCCACAGCGAGGGCGGGACCTGGGAACCGCTTGTTGAGCCAGAGCTGCTGAACGGTCGCGAAGATGTTGAACGTCGCCCAGTAGAAGATGAACGCCGACGGCCAGCTCTTCAGGAACATGACCATCATCACCGGCATTAGGTAGGTCATCATCTTCTGAGTCTGCTTCTGCTGCGAATCGGCCGAGGGGGCTTGGGGCGTGAGCTTCATGGACAGGATCATGCTCGCCGCGTAGATCACGAGCAGCGGCAGATCGGGCCGCGAAAGGTCGGCGATCCACAGCGCGCCGCCGTTCGCGAAGTGATGTGCGTAGAGCTTTACCGCGTAGTAGACGTAGATCAGGAAGGGCAGCTGGATGAGCTGCGGCAGGCAGCCGCCCGTCATGCTGACCCCGTTCTCCTTCATGAGACGGGACTGCTCCTGCATGAGCTTCATCTGGTCATCTTTGTGGCGCTTCTTGATCTCGTCGATGGCAGGCTGGATCGCCGCCATCTTCGCCTGCATCGTCTTCATGGCGATGTGGCTGCGAATGCCCAGAGGCAGAAGAACCACCTTCACGATGACCGCGAGCGCGATCAGGGCGAAGACATAGGACGAACGCGCCGTCTTCCCGCCGAACAGCGAGACCAGCCTGTCGATGAGCCGATACCGAAGGTCACCCCTCATGTGGGGCTCAATGAGGGCGCCGGCGACCTGTAGCGCCGGCTTCTCGACCCAGAGCTTGGAGCCGTCGTCGGGCGGCACCCAGACGGACCGGTTCTCGAAGGACAGGCTCCCGAGAAGCTTCACGCCCTTCTTTGCGCCATCGGGTATGTGATCGAGGTAGATGGAGCCAGCCCGGAACTCCGCGTGAGCGGCCCAAGGACTCGCCCGGTGGTTCCTGAAGAACGCCTCATACGCGTCTGCGGCCCTCTGGTAAGGCGACCAGTCACTGAAGGCCTCGGCCGAGGCCGCGCCCTGTGCCTCACAGGCCACGGCAACCAGCATCTCTGCCCGCTGGGCGTCCGGCCCCTTCTTGTTCGTCTCGAGATACTGCTCCAGGGCGGAGATGCGGGTCCGCAGGTCCGGCTCCTTGACGATCTCGTCGATCGGTGAGCCCGCGACGGCCGTCTTCTGCTCTAGAGCGGTCCGTTCGGCCATCCGCTTCTGCTGCTGCATCATGAAGTAGAGCGAGATGGCCCAGGGGATGAACAGGATCCAGGTCAGGAGCCGTCGCTGCTTCAACTTCTGCTGGGTGGGATCGGTCATGGAGGAGTCGTCTCTGTTCCTGCGCGACTAGCGCACGGGTTCTCCGGTCGAGTGGTGAGTCTCATGTCGCGTGGGAGGCACCGGGTCATAGCCCCCGCGGCAGAATGGGTTGCACCGGAGGACGCGCCAGAACGCGAGTGCCGTTCCCTTGGCGATCCCATGGCGCTCTACGGCAATGATGGCGTACTGCGAACACGTCGGCACAAAGCGGCAGCTCCTGGGCAGCAAGGGTGACACGAGCCGCTGGTAGAGGAGTATCGGGCAGATCCACAACCGGCACGCCCACAAGCTTGTCCATTGCCAGAGATCCCTCATTCGGAGTCCCGGTCGCCGTCCTCCAGCAACCGTGCTTTGCGCAAGAGTTGTCGCACCGCCGCCTCCAGGGAACGGAACTCGGCCTGCGCCGCCTCCGGTCGGGCGATGACCACAACGTCCACAGCCGCTCGGAGCCGGCGACCCTCGATGCGGATGATCTCCCGCAGCCTCCGCCGAACCCGGTTACGGCGTACCGCCTTGCCGACATTGGAGCCGACGATGATCGCGACTCGCGACCCCGGCTCCTCAGGGGGACGCCGGACCAGCTTGAGGCGCAGAAGAGGACCAGAGTAGCTCGATCCTCTGCGATGAACGTGGACGATGTCCGGCCCTCGGCGCAGCCGATCGACACGCACCCCATTCCCACCTTGCAGTCCGAATACCCGCGCCTACCGTGCGGCCGCGCCCGCCCCTTCGGAGCCGGCTAGGCCGACAGGCGGTGACGCCCCTTCGCACGGCGCCGCTTAATGACATTGCGGCCCGCACTCGTGCTCATCCGATGCAGAAAGCCGTGGCGGCGCTTGCGCCGCCGATTGCTGGGTTGAAAGGTCCTCTTCATCGTCGGTCTCTCAAGAAGACGCGCCACAGCCCAGAGGGCTCCAGCGCAGGGATGTAACAGGGATGATAGCACAAGGAGCGCTCGGGGGGCAACAAGCGACGGACGCCGTTGTGGGAGCAACGTAGTAATGTCCGGTGCGCGCAAAGTAGAAGTGTCCTCTGAGGAGTGAGTTTCGTTGAGAGGGCATGGATCTGAGGATGAGTTCGAAGGAGCGGGATCGTCTGAGGGTAGTTGGGCAAGCGGTTTCGGGGGAGCTGCGTCTGGGCGAAGGGGCTCGCCTGGTTGGTCTGAGTGAGCGGCAGTTTCGTCGGGTTGGACTGAACCCCGTTTAGTAGACAGTGACATGGGTTGGATTAGTGGGCTCGGGCAGATACAGAGCATCCCGCAGAGCGGGAGGCAGGCTTAGGTTCGGCATCGCGTTGGCGAAGCCTTGTGGCGAGACCGAGTTCGAGTCGGCTCCACTCCGCAATATGGGGGTGCTTCGTTCCGCCGACTCGAACTCGAGGGGGGGC
>Ga0315288_10000600_pt1 | contig 45403 bp, 50 predicted proteins | sample YL17G11_20_MG_FD_203454 | JGI IMG/M metagenome (GOLD analysis project Ga0315288, IMG submission 203454) | Sediment microbial communities from Yellowstone Lake, YNP, Wyoming, USA - YL17G11_20 | ecosystem: Environmental > Aquatic > Freshwater > Lake > Sediment | place: USA: Wyoming | collected... | reverse complement strand
TACAGCAAGGCGAGTGGACTCTACTGATGAAAAGCCGATCCTCCGCCTCCTGACACGGGGCAATGAAGCAAACGGGGCCTGCCTCAGGCAGCCCCGTTTGCTTGCCGTTGCTCGAACAGGCGTAATGGCCGACGCTACTTGGGCGCAGCCGTGGTCGGCGCCTGCCCGCTCTCTTTCTCGAATTCGTCCAGCAGTTCTTTCTTCTTCTTCGAGGCGGCCTTCTTGCCTTCCTCCACAGCCTCGCCGAGGCGTGACTTGCCCGTCTCGACGGCGGTGCGGCCCTCTTCCTGCCACTCTTCGGCTTTCTTGCGCGCCTCTTCGGTCAGTTCAGCCGCGCGTTCCTTTAGCTCGATGCCCTTTTGACGGAGCTGGGCGCGAGTCTCCTCACCCGGCTGCGGAGCCAGGAGCAGCGCCACGGTTGCTCCCACCGCCGCCCCAATGAGACTGCCAATCAGCATACCGGCCAGGAACTCCCCTGTCCTGCTTTCGTCACTCATACAGACCTCCTTCAAAGCTTGGTCCGCCGCGGACCAACAAGTATAGCGGCCTGTCTACTTGTCTCTGGTCTTTGGCTTCAAACCCCAGATGACTTCCCACGTGCGACGCACGCCAGCGAACAGGCTGCCCACCTTGATCGCAGGCGACACGATGGTCTCACTTACCAGGTTGGTGGTGCCCTTGACGGTTCCCACTGTTTGGCGCGCCGAATCCAGAATCGGCTTGATTTCCTCCTGCAAGAGGCGGGTCAGGCTCCGCACCTGCCACAGCAGCAGTGCCAACACCACGCCGATCACGATGGATTCCAGCGCCAGGACGATAATCGCAATGTCGCGCACGACCAAAATGTGCATCTCTCGCTCCTGTTGCGATTATATCATAACTTGAGTTGCCGCGCAAAAGCCATCGCGAGCCAACACGTGGCCGAGGCTGACAGGAGATGGAGTTCGCCGATCTGGATGTCGCGCAGGGCAAGCGACGTCGCCAAGAACTGGCCAGCGGCAAAGCCTACGAGTGCCGCCAACCAGAGGACCAGGAGTTCCTTGAGGGACTTGCCCCATAAGAGATGGAAGAGCGTCGCGTAGAGCGTTGCGATCACGGCCATCAGAATCAACGTAGGGAAAGTAGGCATCGGCTCACCCCTCGCTTGACTCGGTGGAGGCAATGATCCCGCCACCGAGCACCACATCTCCGTCATAGAACACGACACCTTGCCCCGGCGTGATGGCTGGCTGGGGATCGGCAAATACTACGCGGGCCGTCCGCCCAGGCATCGGAGTTAGGGTCGCCCGCGCCTCTGGCGCCTTGTAGCGGATTTTGGCCATAACGGGAATCGGGCCCGGCGGCGGGCTGCCCGCCACGAAACACACCTGTTCGGCCCGCAGCTCCCGTCGAAACAGAGCGGACTTGAGCCCGACCACCACCGCATTGCGCGCCACGTCCACCTCCAGCACGTACAGTGGCGTGCCGGTCGCGATCCCCAGGCCCTGACGCTGCCCGACGGTGTAAAAGGCCACGCCGCGGTGCTGGCCCAGAACATGCCCCTGCAGATCGAGCAAGGGGCCAGGCCGCACGGTCTCCGGACGCTGCTGTGCCACAAACGCGCGATAGTCCCCATCGCTCAGGAAGCAGGCGTCCTGGCTCTCCGCTTTGGCCGCCGTGGGCAGTTCGTACTGGGCAGCCAGGGCGCGCACCTGGCGCTTGCTATAGTCTCCCAGCGGAAAGAGCACGTGCGCCAGTTCTTCCTGCCCCAGCATGTACAGCACGTAGGACTGATCCTTGGATGCATCGTTGCCCTTGAGTAACTGGTATTGGCCATCGCGTGCCCGCACCCGCGCATAGTGGCCGGTGGCCATACAGTCGGCCCCCTGATCCAGAGCGAGTCGCAGCAGGGTCTTGAACTTGATGCGCTGGTTGCAGAACAGACAGGGATTGGGTGTGCGCCCCTGAGCATAGTCCTGGCAGAAGCGATCCACCACCTCGGACTTGAACTCCTGAGACAGGTCCACCAGATGAAACGGGATGCCTAGCAGGACAGACACCCGTTGCGCATCGAGAACGGCCCGATCGGAACAGCAGCGGTTCTCCACAAAGCCGCCATCCGCAGGGGCTGACCAGAGGCGCATCATCAAGCCGCTGATTTTATCACCCTGCTGCACGAGCAGCGCTGCAGCCGTCGAGCTATCGACGCCTCCGCTGAGGGCGACCATGACGCGTCGCCGGCCCGTCTGCGCTGGCGAGGTCCTCACGTCGCCGCCTCGCACGCGCTTCCCCGATTGCGGGAAGTTGCCGCGCCATGCAGATGGCCTATCATGCCGGCTCGCAGTAGACTGGCGACATGGCGCGCAGCTTGCTCACGATCTCCGGTAAGATCGAGAGCACAGCGTCCACCTCTTCGTCCGTGTTTTCGTTGCCCAGGGTCAGGCGCAAGCTGCCTTGGCACAGTTCCGCGGGCAGTCCCAGCGCCAGAAGGACGTGTGATGGCTCCGCCGAGCCCGAGGAGCAAGCCGAGCCGCTGCTGCATGCGATGCCCAGCAGGTCCAGGTTCAACACCAGGGACTCGCCCTCGACGCCGCCAAAGACGAAATTGGCGTTGTTTGGAAGGCGCGCGGTGGGGTGGCCTGCCAGATGCGTATCGGGTATGGACTCCAGGATGCCCTTGACCAGGCGATCGCGCAGTGCCGCGAGGCGCGCGTTGTTCGACTCCAGATGGTCGTAGGCCAGTTTGAGCGCCGTGGCCAGGCCCACGATGTAGGGAATGTCTTCGGTGCCGGCGCGCCGGCCGCGCTCGTGCCCACCGCCCGTCTGCATGGGCAGCAGCGGCGTGAACCGTCGCTGGTAGAGCATGCCCACGCCCTTGGGCCCATAGAACTTGTGGGCCGACAGCGAGAGCAGATCCACGTTCAGCTTGTTCACGTCCAGGTTGAGCGCGCCCCCAGCCTGCACTGCATCGGTGTGGAACGGGATCTGCCTTGCGCGCGCGATCTTGCCGATCTCGGCAATCGGTTGGACTGTGCCGACCTCGTTGTTTGCGTACATGATGCTGATCAAGACCGTCCTGTCAGTGATGGCGCGTGCCACATCGTCGGGATCGACTCGGCCGTACTTGTCGACCGGTAGGTAGGTTACGTCTAGGCCAAAGTGCTTCTGCAGGTGCTCGCACGTATGGCCAACGGCATGGTGTTCGATGGACGAAGTGATGATGTGATTGCCCTTCTGGCGGCTGGCAAAGGCCACTCCGCGTAGGGCCAGATTGTCACTCTCGGAGCCACAGCCAGTGAAGATGATTTCCTTCGGGTCAGCGCCCAGGATACCTGCCACCGTCTTGCGTGCGCTCTCCATGGCGTCATGTGCTGCGCGGCCCTGGGCATAGAGCCCGGAAGCATTGCCATACGTGACGGTGAAATAGGGCAGCATAGCCTCGACCACGCGCGGGTCCACGGCAGTCGTGGCTGCGTGGTCCAGGTAGATTGTTTTCTTTGCCTTCTGCATCTCATACTCCTCTAACGTCGTTTGCCCTTGCTCGCGCCAAGCCGCTAGCACAGGTCGGCCAGCGTGGTAGAGTCCAGAGCTTCGCCCAGCCTGTCCTGCACCTTCTCCCAGACCTGCCGCGCGGCGCATGTTCCCTCCCCGCGCCGGCACGGCGAATTAGAGGCGTCACTGACACAGGCAAAGGAGACGATGGCGCCATCCAACGCGCGCAGGACGTCCCCGACCGTCACTGCATCAGGACTGCGCGCCAGTACGTAGCCCCCATTGGCGCCCCGAGTGCTGTCGAGCAGGCCCGCTTCGCGCAAGGGCACCACGACCTGCTCCAGGTAGGCCAGCGAGATTGCCTGTGCCTGTGCCACGAGGCTCAGCGAGACCGGTCCCGCGCCATAGTGCCGGGCCAGCTCTACTATGGCGCGCAAGCCATATTGCTCTTTGGCTGAGAATTTCATAGCGACTCACACAATTCCTAGCATTTACTAGGGATTATGATAATGACTTTGGCTCCTTTTGTCAAACAGAGGCGTTCTGAGAATGTGGAATGGCCGTCCCGAAGAGCCGCTCGCCAGATGCCACAAGGCATCTGGTGCCACTTTTGGCGAGGGTTCTTCTACATCCTCGGCGTTTTGACACAATCTGGTATGCAGTGCTATTATGCTTGTGCAGGCTACAGTGTTGGAAGGTGCTTGGTTCGATAAGGAATCCTTGGGGAGGGTAAAAGATGGAAAAGGGAATGTGCAAAGCTGCACTGACGGCACTGGAAAGGGCAATGGAAGTGGAACGCCAGGGTGAGGCGTTCTACCTGGAGGTGGCGGAACGTGTGCAGGACTCCAGTGGCAAGGCGGTTTTTCAGACCCTGGCCAAAGACGAAGTGGAGCATCTGCGCCTCCTGCAGGCCGAGTTTGAGGCCATCAGCAAGGAGAAAGACTGGCTGGACCTCGACCAGGCCAAAGTGTGTGAGCCCCAGACCCCGGTCAGACTGTTCCCCGACCGGAGGGCAGCCGCTCTGGCAGTCCCGGCTGGCATGAAGGACGTGGAGGCACTCAAGCTGGCGATGGATTTCGAAGAAAAGGGTTACGACGCCTACGTTAAGGCGGGAGCCGAGACTCAGGACCCCAAAGGCAAGAAGGTCTTCCACTTCCTGGCCAAGCAGGAGAGCGCGCACTACCTCTTCCTGCAAAAGACACGCGAGTACCTGACCACCAAGGGTACTTGGTACTTTGACGATCAGGAGTTCCCCATGTTCGATGGGGCATAGGAATTGGGGGGGCAAGCCATGAAGAAATGGGAATACGACATCACTTCGCATACGGTCGAGCAAGTTCACGTCGTGCGCGACAAGCTGGGGCTCGCTGCCGAGGAAGCAGGCCCGGTCATGTTCTGCAACAGCGACGGTGTGTGTTTCTTCGACAATATGCCCAATGCCAACACCCAAGCCATCGTGCACATCCTGAACAGCAGGGGCGCCCAAGGCTGGCGGCTGGCGTCCGTGACTTTTCGTACCGACGCGGTGATCTGCTTCTGGATGCGCAGGGTCGAAGAGAAGGCTTGACCGTCTACAAGCGTCCCTTGTGAAAGTGAGACCCCCTTGATTGGCACGCTACTCAACGTCGCAACCGTACTGATTGGCGGTGGCCTGGGCACCCTGCTAGGGCAGCGCTTGCCAGAGAGGGTGCGCCAGACCGTCCTGCACGGCCTGGGTCTGGTCACCCTGGCGGTTGGGCTGCGCATGGCGCTCACCACCGCCAACATCCTGATCGTGATGGGCAGCATCCTGTTGGGCGGCATCCTGGGTGAGTGGTGGCGCATCGAGGATGGGCTGCAGGCTCTCGGCGACAGACTGCAAGAGCGGATGAAGGTCGGGAGCACCGGCACGCTGGCGCAGGGGTTTGTCACCGCCAGCCTGATCTTTTGCGTGGGGCCGATGACCGTGCTGGGTTCCATTCGCGACGGCATGCTGGGTGATTACAGCTTGCTGGCGATCAAGTCCTTGCTGGACGGATTTGCCTCCCTGGCGCTGGCCTCGTCGCTGGGCATCGGAGTGCTCTTCTCCGCCGTGACCGTGTTGGTCGTTCAGGGTGGCATCGCGCTGCTGGCCAAGCTGGCCCAGTTCGGCATGAGCGAGCCCATGATCACCGAGATGAGCGCCACGGGCGGCGTGATCATCATGGGCATCGGCCTGATCCTGCTGGACCTCAAGCGCATCCGCGTGGGCAGCTTCTTGCCAGGCATCTTGATCGCGCCACTGGTTGTCTGGGTGCTAACGATACTGCACATCCCAATTGCGCCGTGAGCCTTCTTATGGTATAATTGGTCCCAGAGGTGAGCTATGAACCTGGAACCCATTCTGGCAGATATCCACTCGCTGGAAGAAGAGTTGCTGACCTTTGAGCGCAAGTACGGCATCCGTTCGGAGACCTTCTACGCCGCCTACAGCACAGGAGAAGAGCCCGAGGATGACCGTTGGGTGCTCGACTTTGCAGAGTGGGCGAGCATCTACAAAACGTGGCTTGCTCGTCAGGCCGAGTACCGCAACGAGGTGCAGCGGCTGCAGGGTAACGTGCCAAGCCTCTCGGGGCTCGTTCGCCTGACGGCATGAGCAACCCACTCCGCAGCATCGAAGACTATGAGCTATTCGTCTACACGCTCGCGGAGCAATTCCCCGCCATTCAGCAATCTGCCCTGACTGTAGCTCGGCGCGGGAGCTCGCTGGCGCGAGTCGCAGGCGAGCTGCGTTTTGGTGGTCAGTTTCGCCTGGTGATCCGTGAGCGCATTGTCTACGATCGCCTTCCCGCCATCATTGATGATTACGGCTACGAGGTGTGGCAAGGCAACACCAAGCTGTACTGGTACGACTTGCAGCCTCATCCGAATGCCCTCGAACTGCAGAGTACCCAGCCACATCACAAGCATGTCCCGCCCGACATCCGGCACAACCGTGTGCCAGCGCCTGGCCTGAGCTTCAGCCAGCCGAACCGACCCTTGCTCATCCGTGAGATCGAAGCGCTGCTCAAAGGCGCCGCAACGAGCCTGAAGTCAGACTGACAGTCTGGTGCGACGCCGTCGTGAAATGCAGTACAGTGGTGCCTATTCCGGCCCGGCTCTCTGACCGGTACGGTGCCTGTGGGCAGGACAACATGAACAAGAACAAGCAAATGAGGTAGACCGCCGACCACGAATACGCGAATGAGGCCACGAACACAGTCGGGACTCGCGCAACCTTGATTCGCGTATTCGTGACCCGACTCTACTGAAATAACTCGGATTTCACCGCAGAGCACGCAGAGAATGCGGGGACTCCCTTATGAACTCTGCGCTCTCGGCGGCCTCTGCGGTAAGGAAGCGGCTTTTTGCAGTGGAGTCGTGACCCCATTCGTGGTTGGCCCGTCTCTACCGCTTCCTTACCACGGGCAGGTATATGCGCTGGGTCTCGCCTAGCACGGCAAACAAACCGAGGTGATCCGGCGCGGCCGTGATGGTGTTGGCCCCCACATCGACCGCGCTACTGGGCTCCTTGACCCACTGGCTGCCATCCCAGGCGTACAGCGCCAGCGTGCTCTCGATGGCCGGCCCCTTCTCCGCGTCGATGTAGTGCACCGTCGCCGCGAAGCTCTGCCCCGGCGCAAGCTGGGCCACCAGTCCCGTGTCCGAGTAGACTGCGCTGAGGTCAAAGGTGTGGCCGATGCCTGTCAAGGGGCCAGTGTTCCGGTCTGCCCACAAATGGCGGTAAGTCAAATCGACGGTTGTCGTGAAGGCCCCGCTGGGGAAGATCAGGCTGGTATCTGCATGGGTAGACAGCAAACTACCACCCTCAGTGGGAATAGAAACGACTACCTTGTCCCGCAAAGCGCGCAGAATGACCAACCCGCCGATCCCGTCGGCCACATATCTGTCAAGCTGTACGCCGACTCAACTAGAGTCATCTATGCGTCTTGGCTCTTCGAGCCTTCCTTTGCACCTCCTTTCGCAGCGTCACGCTGCAACAATTCGTGAATCTCCTGAATCTGCATAGGCAGATTCACGTAGTGGAAACTCAGGGTGGGGTTAAGGAAACCCGTAGCCCTGTCGCGGCAAATCCAGCATCCCTTGAGTCTATCACAACGCACAGCCAGTTCCTGCCGAGTTCCCAGGGTGCCGGAGAGTCTCACTACGCCCCTTCCAGCACCTGGCGCGCAATCACGAGTCGCTGGATCTCGCTTGTCCCCTCGCCAATGGTAGTGAGGCGGTTGTCGCGGTAGATGCGCTCGACGTCGTACTCGCGAGTGTAGCCATAGCCGCCATGGATCTGGATGGCCTTGAAGCAAGCGCGCTCGGCCGCTTCGGAGGCGAAGAGCTTGGCCATGGCCGCTTCCTTGGTGAAGCGCCCGCCCTTATCCTTGAGCTGCGCCGCGCGATAGACCAGCAACCGTGCCGCGTCGATCTCGGTGGCCATGTCGGCGATCATCCACTGGATGGCCTGGAAGTTGGCGATGGGCTGCCCAAACTGCACGCGCTCCTGGGAGTACTTGACCGCCGCTTCCAGCGCGCCCTGCGCCAGGCCGAGGGCCATAGCGCCGATGCTGATGCGCCCGCCGTCCAGCGTGATCAGGAACTGCTTGAACCCCTCGCCCGGCTTGCCCAGCAAGTTGTCCTTGGGCACGCGGCAGTCCTCGAAGAACAGTTGCGAGGTGACCGAGCCGCGCAGCCCCATTTTGTCCTCGTCACGACCAGGGCGGAAACCGGGCGTGCCCTTTTCCACGATGATGTTGCTGATGCCGCGCGCACCGGCCGCCTTGTCCGTCACCGCCGCGATGATCACGACGTCGGCGATCGAGCCAGAAGTGATAAAGGTCTTGGTGCCGTTGATCACCCAGTGGTCACCATCCCGTGAGGTGCCGGGACCTTCGGCCAGCACTGCAGTGGTCTTGACCGCCGCAGCGTCCGAGCCAGCCTCAGGCTCCGTGAGGCCAAAGGCGGCCAGCCCCTGACCCGAGGCCAGATGCGGCAGGTACTTTTTCTTCTGCTCTTCGCTGCCAAAGCGGTAGATGGGGTAGGTACCCAGCGAGGTGTGCGCGGCCAGAGTGATGCCGATGGAGCCGCTAACGCGTGAGACCTCCTCAACCGCGATGGCGTAGGAAAGCGTGTCGGCCCCCGAGCCGCCGTACTCTTCGGGGATGGGCAGGCCCAGCAGCCCCAAGGCGGCCATCTTGTGGATGACGTCCCAGGGGAAGGCCTCCTTGGCGTCGATTTCCCGGGCGATGGGGCGGATTTCCTTCTCGGCAAAGTCGCGCACCATCTTGCGCATCATCTGCTGTTCTTCGGTGAGCTGGAAGTCCATGCTTTTCCTCCTCTACGCTGTGCCGTCCACGAATGACGAAACGACTCCACTACAAAAGCCCCTTCCCTACCGCAGAGGCCGCCGAGAGCGCAGAGTTCATAAGGGAATCTCCGCGTTCTCTGCGTGCTCTGCGGTGAAATCCGAGTTCTTTCAGTAGAGTCGTGGTCAATTCGTGGATGGCAGACTCACTTCCCGATGGCCATGCCAGTGGGGTCGATCTCGTGCAGGATGCGACGCTCGTCTGCGGTAGGCGGTTGGGTGGTCTCGACGTGCTCCGGAATCAGGATTTCCATGTCGCTGGTCTCTTTGATTTGCTCGACAGTCACGCCTGGGTGCGTGGCCAGGAGCTTCATTCGCTTGCAGACCTCGTCAAAGCCATACAAGCCGAACTGGGTGATGACGCGGTAGGGGCCCGTGCCGGCCGGCAGGCCGGCCCTTTCCCGTGCGCCGGGACCCGTCAGGTATCCCGGCGTGGTGATGTAATCCATTTTGGAGAGGAAGCGCCGCTTCTCCTGGCGCATGATGACAATCGTGCGCCAGCATAGGGAGCCGATGTCGTTGGCCCCACCACTGCCTGGCAGGCGCGTCTTCGGATGGTCGTGTTCTCCGATGACCGTGGTATTGATGTTGCCATACGTGTCGATCATGGCGGCGCCCAAAAAGCCATAGTCGATGTGCCCGGCCTGGCACATGGACATCACGTCGTGCATGCTGGAGGCCGCGGCGGCCCGGTAGAACGTACGCGAATCGCCCACCGAGATGGGCAACACCGGCACGCGCGGCCCCACCCCACCCGCCTCGAAGATGATGAGCAGGCTGGGAGCATATGTGCGCTGCGCCAGCATCGCGGCGATCATGGGCAAGCCCGTCCCCACAAAGACCGATCTGCGGTCCTCTAGCTGCTTCGAAGCCACCGTGGCCAGCAATTCCGTAGGCGTGTAGTCTGGTTTCATGGCTCTACCCCCTCTTCAGCCAGGGCGCGGTCATGGGCGCGCGCAGTTGCTCGACCCTCTTCAGGTAGTCCAGCTTGCGCAGGCCCCCAACGCGTTCGAGGTACTCGTAAAAGTCCTTGGTGCTGTACACGTACTTCTGGAAGTACTCCTGGGTGCCCTCCTCTGACTTGGACATGCGCAGCCACTCGCCAATCTGCTCCTCGTCAAAGAAATAGAGGTAGGGCATCTGGCACGGGTGCGAACCATAGGGCACCTCAACCACAGCGTCCACCAGGAAGAAGGGGATGGCCGTGTGCCACGGGTGACTGCGGATGACGTCCTCGGGCACGATCTCCTCAGTGGTCAGGATCAGGCGCCGGGCCGCCCTGGCCAGCTCGAAATCCTCGATCATGGTGCCATCAATCTGGGCATTGCCGTACATGTCGCAGCGCGGTACGTGGATGAAAACCACGTCGGGGTAGCAGGCTGGAAGCAGGCAGAGGGGCTTGCCACTGTAGGGGTCCTGCACCACCTTGGCCGAGCTGTAGTGGAACGTGTCGGTGCCGAGCAGGTCACGAGAGGGGACAAAGGGCAGGCCCATCGCCGCCGCCAGAAAGCGCCACTGATAGGCGGCATTGCTCAGTTCAGCCACAACCTTGCACTGTCCCGTCTCCACGGCGCGTCGACCCGCGGGCGAAAGGCCGCGTAGCTCGTGCGCAAACGAGTAGGCCACCTCGATCCGCGTCACGCAACCCGAACCGATCAGCACGTCGGCGTCGTGCACGGCGGTTTTGCCCGCCATGGTCAGGTTCCTTTTGCGCTGGCGGATGATCTCGTAGATGGCAGCCATGGACACGCGAATGTGGCCAAAGCCACCGAAGGCGAGAAAGGCCCCATCGGGAACGAACTTGGCCACGGCCTCGGCAATGGTCATGCGCTTGTCCGTCAGGTCGCGTGATTTGTTTGCACGAACCCAGGCGCGGTTCTCATCAGGGTCGTGCCAACCGACCAGCTCGCCGTGTCCTTCGTCAAGGATGTGCATGTGTTCTCCTCCGGGCAAAGAATTCCAGATCTGAATGCAGGGCCCCATCCATGGGTTGGCGGTTGTCAATTTGCAGTCGGCGGCTCTCAGTCACTGCCCACTGCCAACCGCAAACCGCGTACGCTATGCTGGCACAAACCACACGTCGTTGGGCGTCCAATCCACCAGTCGCCGGAACTGGGCGCGCACCGGCATGCCGATATACACGTCCCCGGGCTTGCAGCCTTTGATGCGTGTCAGGAAGACGGTGTCAATGCCAGGCAGCTCGATGTAGGCCAGGACGAAAGGCACCTCCGACAGGAATGCTTCTGCGGCGAAATGCAGCACCGAAAAAGTGTGTACCTTGCCTTCCTGGGGCGCTTCGAACCATTCGGTCCTGGCGCCGCACTTGCCGCAATCACGGCGTGGCGGCAACCAGGTGGCCCCGCACTTCAGGCAGCGCGTGGCCAGCAGCTTGCGCCGCTGCAGGCCCAGGAAGAAATCGCTCACCTCGCCGTAGGAGTGGATGGAGTCAATTTCGTAGTGCCGACCGACCTGCAGCGGGTTGACGTTGTATACGTGAGTCATTTCACACCCCCTCCGCTTTGCTCCGGAGACGCTTCGCAGCCCCCTCCGGTTTCTCCACGATGTTCACGGTGATGTACGTGCCTGTGCCGGCGTGGCTGTGGATCAAGCCCCGGCGGGCATTCTGGACCTGGATCTTGCTGCCGTCACTGCCGGTCGAGGCATCGCTGCAGTGCTTGGCGGTCGCGTCCTGCAGTTGCCAGAGCGCAAACACGCCCTGCATGATGCCCGTCGCGCCCACGGGGTGGCCGCAGGCGATCAGGCCGCCCGATGGATTGACTGGCACCTGGCCACCCACGTAGGGGCCACCTTGCTCCACCCACTTGCCGCCGTCACCGTACATGCAGAAGCCCAGGTCTTCGTACGTCTGCAACTCGGACGAGGCGTACGCATCGTGTACCTCAGCAAAATCAATCTGGCGCAGCGCATCAGTGATGCCCGCCATCGCGTACGCTTGCCGGGCGGCCTCGCGTGCACCGCGGAAGCTGTGCTGCCCGGGCCAACGGCCCTTCAGGTGGGCGTACTTGTTGGGGCTCTCGCCGGGCAGTGGGATCACCTCGCCATGGGGACGGTCGCCCAGGCGCATGGTATCCGTGCCGCAACCCAGCCCGGTGATGACCACATACTTGCTGTCGGGGCGCAACCTCTTGGCCCATTCCTCCGTGCACAGGATCAGGCAGGCTGCGCCATCGCTCATCACGCAGACCATGGGCAGGGTAAGGGGAGTCGAGATGATCTTGGACTTGAGGACGCCCTCCACCGTCCAGCGCTCGTGCTTCTGAGCCCAGCGGTTGTGGAAGGCATTATCATAGTTTTTGACCGCGATTTTGGCCATCTGTTCGGTGGTGGTGCCGAACTCGTGCATGTGGCGCGTGGCCATCGTCGCATAGTAGCCGGAGTAGTAACCACCCACGGGGTAGTCGAAATCGGTGTCAGAGGCCAGGGCGATGAACTCGTTGCCCTTGGCCGTGTTGACCTCGGACATCTTCTCAAAGCCATAGACCAGGCAGACGTCCGAAAGGCCGGAAGCGATGCTCATGTAGCCGGCGCGGATGCCGAGGCCCCCGGTCGCGCCGCCGCCCTCGATGCGCATGGAAGGCTTCGGGCACAAAGCCAGGTAGTCCTGTGTGAGCGAGTCGAAGAGAAGTTGGCTTTCGAAATGGTCGGAAAAGTACGTGCAGATGCTACTGTCAATGTCCTTGAGCTCGAGTCGGCCATCCAGGTCATTCAACGCATAGTCGAGGGCATCCTTGCACATCGCCTCTTGGGTGTTCAGATTCGCTTTCGCGAACTTGGTGATGCCCCCGGAGACAATGCACACTGGTCGCTTGGACATGTTTCCTCCTCTGCAGCATTGATGCGAACGAAACGACCGGGGCTGATCAGCGTATAGGCATCACTCCCTTTCTTGCGTTGCATTCCATTGTATGGTTTCTGGAGGCCGCAGGGTGGCCTCCAGAAACCGCGGTGGACGTCTAAGCGAACGCCTTGGCAATCACGTCCTGCAGAGTGGGGATGCCGATTTCCTGCAGCTCGTAGCGCACGCGCTGTGACGGACGGTTGATCTCCACCACACGCCGCAGGTCGATCGGGGTAGCAACAATGACCATGTCACAAGGAGTGGCGTTGATAGTCTCGCCCAGTTCGCACACCTGCTGGGCGCCATAGCCCATGGCGGGCAGGATTGGACCTGTGTTCGGATACTTGTGAAAGGTCTCGGCGATGGAGCCCACCGCGTAGGGGCGCGGATCGACGATCTCGGCCGCACAGAAGCGCCGAGCGGCCACCAGGCCCGCGCCATAGGCCATCTCGCCGTGCGTCAGCGTCGGGCCGTCCTCGATCACCAGCACCCTCTTGCCGCGGATCGCCAGCGGGTCGTCGACAAAAATGGGCGACGCCGCATCCACCACAATAGCACCGGGATTGACATCCGTGATGTTGCCGCGCACGATCTCCATCTTGCCGGGCTCGGACGTGTCGATCTTGTTGATCACCACTACGTCGGCCATTCTCAGGTTGGCCTCGCCAGGGTGATAGCGCAACTCGTGTCCGGCGCGGTGTGGATCGGTGACCACGATATGCAGGTCGGGCTTGTAGAACGGCAGGTCGTTGTTGCCGCCGTCCCATAGGATGACCTCGGCTTCCTGCTCGGCCTGACGCAGGATCCTTTCATAGTCCACGCCGGCATAGACGATGCTCCCGCGCTCCAGATGCGGCTCGTACTCTTCGCGTTCCTCGATGGTGCACTCGTACTTGTCCAGGTCCTCGTAGGTGGCAAAGCGCTCGCAGGCTTGCTTGACCAGGTCGCCGTAGGGCATGGGGTGGCGGACCACGACCAGCTTTTTGCCCATCTTGCGCAGGATGTCCGAGACGCGGCGCGTGGTCTGGCTCTTGCCAGCGCCCGTGCGCACGGCGCAGACCGAGACGACCGGCACCTTGGACTGCAGCATGGTCTCTTTGGCGCCCATCAAGCGAAAGTCAGGGCCGGCGGCCAGTACCTGCGACGCCTTGTGCATCACATACTCGTGCTGCACGTCGCTGTAAGCGAAAATGACCTCATCAACCTTCAGCTCGCGGATGAGTGACACGAGCTCGCTCTCGGGGTAGATGGGAATGCCGGCTGGATAGAGTCTGCCAGCGAGTTCGGACGGATACGTGCGCCCCGCGATGTTCGGGATCTGCGTCGCCGTGAAGGCCACGACCTCGTAGTCAGGGTTCTCCCGAAAGTAGACGTTGAAGTTGTGGAAATCACGCCCCGCAGCGCCCATGATCAGTACGCGGCCTTCGGTCTTCATGGAACGATTCTCCTTCACGACTGGATTGGGTGAACTCTGTGCCGTTCGCTTCGCGAAGACGAAGTGACGCCGCAGCGGCCCCCAGCAGAGCGCCCGCCGCGATGCAGACTAGGCGCGTCTCCGGTGGGTCGGCGCGCGAGCCAACCACCAACGGCGCTTTGGCACCCGTTACCAGGCCTGCCATGCGCCCACCGGCAAAGTAGGTGATGCCTTTGGCCATGATGTTGCCCGACTCGACGTCGGGTGCCACCAACACATCGGCATGCCCTGCCACTGCGCCGCCACGGCCACGCTGCCGTGCGATCTCTGGAGACACGGCCGTGTCCAGCAGGAGAGGCCCGCCCACGAGCGCGCCCTCGGAAGACCAGCGCTCCTGCATGGCCACGATCTCCTCAATTTCGACCGTGACAGGCAGGTCGGGCGAGACCTCGTCGGCCGCGCCCAGCAGGGCCACCTTGGGCTGCTCGACCCCCAGACCCTTGGCCACGACGATGCCGTTGCTCACGATCTCGATCTTCTGCTCCTTTGTGGGGAAAAGAACAACCCCGCCATCGGTGATGAACAGCAGGCGGTCGAAACCGGGGACTTCGAAGACACCCACGTGCGAGACGAGGCGCTCGGTGCGCAAGCCCGACTCGCGTTTGAGCGCAGCACGCAAAAAGGTGGGCGTCTGCATCTGACCCTTGATGGCAACCCTGGCCTCGCCGTCGGCCACGAGGCGCATGGCCTTGTCAGCGGCAGTCACGATGTCAGGGTCATCGATGATGCGGGATGATCCCAAATCGAGGTGGTGGTCGCGAGCGATCTCGCGAATGCTTTTGGCATCCCCGACGAGGATGGCCTGCACGATGCCACGAGCCTGTGCTTCAGCCACGGCTTCCAGGACTTCGTACTCCTGAGCAACCGCAATGACCACCGGAACGGGGCCCACGGAGGCGGCAACCTTCAGCATCTGGTCGTAGTTCTTGATGGCGCGCATTCCAAAGGCTCCTTCGACTTTGGGCGAAACGTTCATCCGGCCAGCGCCCCTGGGGGGCTGCGTGCTGCTGCGCCAGATTGCGCTCTGGCGACATGCCTTGTCTAGTCGCCAAGACTAGGCAGTGCGTGATCGCTACGCTCCGTGGTGCGCTGATGACGGAACGCCTCGGCGCGAGGCCAGCGTGCCCAACACACCGTTCACAAACCGCCGTGAGCTGTCACTTCCAAACAGCTTGGCCAACTCCACGGCCTCGTTGATCGCCACCTTGACCGGCGTCTCGCCATCCACTGTGATCTCGTAGATAGCGATGCGCAGAATGTTTCGGTCGACGATGGCCATCTGTGCGAGAGGCCAATCCGGGGCAAGGCCGGTAATGATCTCGTCTACGCCTGAGAGATGGTCCAGCACGCCTTTGACCAACTGCCGGGCAAAGGCCTCGGCTTCCGAGGACGAAGCTTTCTCTTCCAGACGCTGCGCCAGGACCAACTCGGCCGAGTGCTTGACGCTATCCACCTCGAACAGGGTCTGCAAAGCCAAAACCCGCGCCTGACGCCTGGTCTTCACCTCAACCGCCTTGTGGCCTACCGTCTAGGCCTTGGGCTCCTCCACATCATACACGTCCATGATGTGCACGTTTACCTCGCGCACGGCCATGCCGACAATGTCATGGATGGCCCGAGTTACCTTGTGCTGGATCTCTCGACTCAACTGCAGCAGGTTGACTCCCGCGGCGGCAACGACGTAGACGTCCAGAATCACCGCCTCGTCGTTGATCTGTATCTTCACACCGTCTGCGCGTCCACCCAGGAGCCGAGACATGCCCAACGGGCTCACACGCACGACTCCCGGTACGGCCAGGGTTGTCAGGCGGGCAATTGTGGACAAAACCGTTGGAGAAACGATCACGGTCCCCAGTCTCTGCGCCATTCCTGCACTCTCTCCTTCTCTAGGGTACGCAACCGGTGCTCAGGCGAACAAAACACGCGCGGTCCGCCTACTGCATCACCAGGCCACCGTCTACGGACAACACTTGCCCCGTGACAAAGCTGGCGGCGTCCGAGACCAGAAAAGCAACGGCGTTGGCAATGTCCTCGGCAGTGCCAGCGCGGCCCAGCGGCGTCATCTCCAGGCCCTTGGCCACCAGCTCGGCGGGCAAATCGGCCGTCAGGTCCGTCGGGACATAGCCGGGCGCAACGACATTGACGGTGATGTTGCGCGAGCCAACCTCCTTGGCCACAGCCTTGGTGAATCCGATCAGACCGGCCTTGGCGGCGGAATAGTTGGCCTGGCCCGCATTACCGGCCAGCCCCGCGACTGAGCTAATGTTGACGATGCGGCCATAGCGCTGCTTCATCATCACGCGCTGCACCGCCTTGGTGCAGTTGAATGTGCCCTTCAGGCAGGTATCGACCACCAGGTCCCAGTCCGCTTCGGACATGCGCACCAGTAGAGCGTCTCGCGTGATGCCCGCGTTGTTAACCAGGATGTCGACCCGCCCAAAGTGCGCCACGGCGCTGTCGATCAAGCGCTGCGCTTCGTTCAAGACGCTCACGTCGGCCTGCACGCTGATCGCTTCGCCGCCGGCCTGCCGGATGGCGGCCAGCACTTCATCCGCGGCTGCCGCCCTTGTGCGATAGTTGACCACGACCTTCGCTCCCAGACTGGCCAGTCGGATGGCAATGGCCCGCCCGATGCCGCGCGACGCCCCCGTGACAACGACCACTCGGCCCTGTAGATCCGTCATAGTCTGGAGGCCTCCAGCGCCTCGATGTCCGCCACAGCGCCCACGCTAAGCGTCTGTACACTCGCGTCAATCTGATTGATCAGGCGGCTCAGCACGTTCTTGGGACCGATCTCGACGAAACTCCGCACTCCCTGGGCGATCATGTATTGCACAGACTCGACCCAACGCACAGGGGACGTGAGCTGCCGCACCAGCTCCAGGCGTATGTCGGCAGGCTCTGTCATAGGCGCGGCCGTGACGTTGGCAACAACTGGTGGCACGGCCGGAGCCAGGGTCAGCTTCCCGATGGTCACAGCCAGCGACTCGGCCGCAGAAGCCATCAATGGCGAATGCGAGGCAATGCTGACTGCGAGCGGGATGGCGCGCTTGGCTCCACGCTCCTTGGCCAACTGCAGCGCCTTTTCCAGAGCGTCCTTCTTACCAGAGACGACTACCTGCCCGGGGGAATTGTCATTCGCCACCCAGACCTCGCCAACCTGCGCGCAGACCTTCCTCAGAGGCCCGGTTTGCATGCCCAATACGGCGGCCATGGCGCCTGGCTGGTGCTCTCCCGCTTGCTTCATCAGACGCCCGCGCTCACGCACCAGACGCAAGGCCGAAGCGAAATCGAGCGCCCCTGCCGCCCAGAGGGCTGTGTACTCGCCAAGGCTGTGCCCGGCCACGAGACTGGGCTTCCAGCGGTCTCCCACGCGCTCTTGCACGACTGCCAGACAGGCCGCGCTCATCGTCAGAATCGCCGGTTGCGCGTTCAAGGTATCGGTGAGGTCGGCCTCCGGCCCTTCGAAGCACAATTGCGACAGGGAGAAACCCAGCGTAACATCGGCCTCTTCAAACACATGCCGTGCTGCCGAAAAGCGCTCGCACAGGTCGTGGCCCATGCCCACGAACTGCGAGCCCTGGCCGGGAAAAACAAAGGCCCACTGGCTTGTCATCGGAGCATGCCCTTCTGCAATCGGCGCCGGGTTGTTCATCGGGCCTCACGGCCTCCCCGTTCGGGCCGGCCCGTGACGTATTGCGGCAAGCGTGCCAGGACCGCCTCGGCCTCGGCCACGATGCGCTGCACTAGTTCGGCCGCTGGCACAACGTCATTCACCAGGCCGCAGCTCTGCCCGGCCATGAACGATCCTCCGACCATGTCTCCGTCTACTGTGGCCAGGCGCAGCTTGCCTGTGCCAAACTCGATCAACTCGGCCTCGGTGAGGCCCCGCTTTTCCAGCTCTTCGAACTTGCGCGTCATCGGGTTGCGCAATGCGCGCACCGGGTGGCCCAGGCTGTGGCCCGTGGTAATGGTGGCCCGGTCACCCGCGCGCACGATCATGTCCTTGTAGTGGGCATGCACAGCGCACTCGGTGGTGCAGATGAAACGCGTACCCATCTGCACGCCCACTGCGCCCAACGCCAGCGCCGCTGCCAGGCCGCGCCCGTCAGCAAGCCCGCCGGCGGCCACAACCGGGATCTTGACCGCATCCACGACCTGAGGCACGAGCGGGAGCGTCGCCACGTCTCCGATGTGCCCGCCGGATTCGCTCCCCTCCGCGACCAGCGCGTCCGCGCCGGCACGTTCTAGGCGCTTGGCCAACGCCACAGACGCGACCACGGGCATCACGAACACCCCCGCCTGCTTGAGCGCAGCAATGTAGGGGCCGGGATTGCCTGCGCCAGTGGTGACCACGGGCACGTGCTCGCGCACACAGATATTGAAAACGTCCTCCACGAAAGGCGAGAACAGCGGCACGTTCAGCCCAAAGGGCTTCCGGGTCCTATCCTTGATCTGACGCACCTGGGCCTCCACCCAATCGGGCGGGGCATTGCCAGCTCCCAGGATGCCCAAAGCTCCGGCCTCCGAAACAGCCACGACCAATTCGAAGGTCGAGACCCAGGCCATTCCTCCCTGCACGATGGGGTGAACGATACTAAGCAAATCACAGAGAGGCGTTCTGATCATCGCATCGCTTCCACTTGGTTTCGCATCGCGCCTCTACCCCGTTCGGGCCGTCCGCCCGACGGGGCGGAACGGCCCAGAGTGTCTCTTGCTCTAAGCGACGAAGGCCGTGTTGGACAATGCTCTGCCGCACACGGCCTTGGTCTTGAAACCGGAAGCCAGAGTCATAGATCCAGGCTTCCCTACTGTTCCTTCTTCTTGGTCTTGATTTTGATGACCTCGACGCCCTTGTAGCTGCCGCACGAAGGGCAGACGCGATGCGGCAGACGCAACTCGTGGCACTGCGGGCAGGCTACGAGCCTGGTCGTCTTCAAAGCCATATGGCTGCGCCGGCGATCCCGGCGGCCTTTGGATATTTTCCTTTTCGGTAGTGCACCCACGAAGAATACTCCTTTCCAAACAGATTACAGCAAGCCGCGCAGCACTGCCAGCCTGGGGTCCTCCTCGACACGCTGGCAGCCGCACGGACCTTCGTTGAGATTGGCGCCACAATTCGAGCACAAACCCTGGCAATCGGGGCTGCATACCGCTGACATGGGCAAGGCCAACCAGAGGCCCTGGCGCACCACTTCTGTCAAATCCAGTATGTGGTGCGCGTCCGTCCTGGTGGCCATGTCTTCACCATCGCCCAGAGGCAGCGTCGCTCCGGTGATCATGTCGATCGATGGGTGGAATTCCTCCTCCAGGTCCAGTTCCACAGGCACGCTTGTCAGTGCGAGACAACGCCGACAGGCCACGCGGGCCTCGGTGTGTGCGTGCCCAGTGACGAGGATCCCCGTGCCGGTGCGTACGAATTTGACCTTACCCACCAGAGGCCCGACAATGTCCAGATCGGGATCAATTCCGGCAATATCCTCTTCGAGTCCATACTCCCTGCTGGCACCAGCAGTGGACTTGAGCAACTGCGCTACGTTGAACTTCATCACACCAACACCCAGCCCCCGCGAGCTGCTTCCTAGGCGCTTATCGCAGGCAGCATTATAAGACACTGAGGGTATTGTGTCAAACACCGGGCCATGGTTGAAGAAAGCGATCTATGAAGCCTTCTTTGCACCTTCGGCATCTGCTTCAGTCTGCCGTCGCTTCAGCGTCGCCAGCCCATTCGACGTGGTTCTGAGTAGGGCTCCCAGGCGTGACTCCAGATCGCTGAGGGCACTCAAGGCATAGTCATCGGCGCCCTTGCGCGCTACCTCGGCGTCGCGCTGTGCCTGAGCCCGGATGCTCTCGGCCTGAGCCCGCCCCGCAGCCAGGATTTCGTGCTCATCCACCAGGCGCGCGGCCTTTTCCTGTGCATCCGCGACAATGCGCTCGGCCTCCTCAGTCGCCTCAGCCAAGACCTTCTCCTTTTGCTGCAAGAGTTCATTGGCTTGCTGCAACTGTTGCGGTACTGCAACGCGCATCTGGTCAATGATGTCAAAGAAGGCATTCTCGTCGACGGCAGTCTTAACTGTGAAAGGCACTCGCCACCCCGCGCTGACGAGGGCTTCTAGTTTGTCGACCAATTCGAGGATGTCTATGTGGATCACCACCTTTCACCGACTTTATCCGCGTTATCTAGTCCCGCAATGAAACGATCTGCACCTTGCTGCCCGCTGCGGCTCCCAGGCGCCGGAACTTGTCCTTTAGGGCCGCCGCGACGTGGGGTGGGACCATCCCATCTACACACCCCCCCACCATGGCGATTTCCTTGGCAATGCTGGAGCTCAGGAATGCATACCTCTGCCCGGTCATCAGGCATACCGTGTCGACGTCCGGAGCCAGCTTGCGGTTGGTCAGAGCCATCTGGAATTCCAGCTCAAAATCGGACAGCACCCTAAGCCCACGGACGATCACGCGCGCGCCCACGCTTTGCGCCAGGTTCACCGTCAATCCCAGGTAGCTCTGGACTGTGACGTTCGAGATGTCCTTCAGAGCCTCCCGCGTCATTGCCTCGCGCTCCGCAGTAGAGAAAAGAAGGGTTTTGAGTGGTCGATCATAGACCGCTACCACCAGATGGTCAAACAGCGCGGCGGCACGGGTGGCGATGTCCACATGGCCGTTGGTGATCGGATCGAAAGTACCGGGGTAGACAGCAATGGTCATCTGGGACTCCTCTTTTTCAGCTCAAGTCTGTTTCCGCTTCCCAGAAGACCTGCATTTTCTGGGCCAGCAATTGATGATCCGGACGCGACATTCCGGGATCCTCTCGGAAGAGTTCAGTCGCAGCCTTGCGCGCCTGCTCAAGGACCCTGGTGTCCGACAGCCTGGCCACTTTCAGGTCCGGGAGTCCGGCCTGGCGCGTGCCAAAGAACTCGCCCGGCCCGCGCATTTTGAGATCCTCCTCGGCCAGCACAAACCCATCGTGCGTCGTTTCGATGACCTTGAGGCGCTGTCCGCCTTCCGTTGTCGGCGCCTCGGCCAGCAGCAGGCAGTAGGACCGATGTTCACTCCGCCCCACACGCCCACGGAACTGATGCAGTTGGGCCAGGCCAAAACGATCGGCCCCTTCCACCAGCATCACGGTGGCGTTGGGCACGTCGATCCCGACCTCCACCACGGCTGTGGAAACCAGGATGTCCAGGGCGCCCCGTACGAAGCGCGCCATGACTTTTTCCTTGTCAGCTCCCTTCATGCGCCCGTGCAGCAAACCAAGACGCAGATCGGGAAAGACCGCATCCCGAAGGCGTTCATACTCTGTGACTGCGGCTTTGGCCACGATCTTGTCAGATTCCTGGATCAGAGGGCAGATGACAAAGGCCTGCCGACCCTTCTGTACCTGCTCACGCACGAACGCATGGGCCCGTTCTCGCGCATTGGGTTCAAGCCAGCGCGTGATGATCTTCTGGCGGTGGGGCGGCAACTCGTTGATGATCGAAATGTCGAGGTCACCATAGATTGTCAGCGCCAGAGTGCGCGGGATGGGCGTTGCGCTCATGACCAACGTATGCGGGTTGTACCCCTTCTGGCGCAAAGCTGCGCGCTGCGAAACGCCAAAACGGTGCTGCTCGTCGATGATCGCCAGGCCCAGCGCCTGAAAGCCGACCTGCTCTTGAATCAACGCGTGTGTGCCCACAATGACATTGATCTCACCTGCCGCGATTTGCGCGCGGCACTCTTGCTTTTCGGCCGGGCTCTGGCGTCCCATCAGCAAGCCCACCTGCACGCGAGGCAGCACGCGCGCAAGCGCGCTACGTTCAGCGCTCAGCTTGCCCGTGGCGTTCTGCAGCAGCCTGGTCAGCGTGTGAAAGTGCTGCTCGGCCAAGACCTCGGTGGGAGCCATCATCACAGCCTGCATGCCATTGGCCACCGCCACCAGCATGGCCACCAGGGCCACAACGGTCTTGCCCGAGCCGACGTCGCCTTGGAGCAAGCGGCTCATGGGATAGGCGCGCTGTAGGTCAGTCGTGATCTCACCCAGCACGCGCCGCTGTGCCCCGGTCAGCACAAACGGCAAGGCGGCGATGAACTCTTCCAGCAACGTCTGATCAACGTCCAGCGGGCGGCCTGGCTGCTGTTGCCAGGCAACTCGCTGCTTCATCACTCCCAACTGGATGAGCAGGAATTCCTCAAAGCACAAGCGATAGCGGGCACGCTCCAAAGAACTCTGGTCATCCGGAAAATGGATCTGTCGGATGGCCATCTCCAGATCGATCAGATTGTAGCTCGAACGCAGATCCGCCGGCAAACTGTCGATCAGGCGCGGAGCCCAGCGCGCCACCACAGGCTTGATCAGCGTGCGCAGTCGGCGCACCGTAAGCCCTTCCGTGAGCGGATAGATGGGCACCATCCGCCCGGTGTGCGTCAGGTCCTGCGTCCAGGGCTCCCACTGGGGCGAGTGCAGAGTGAGGCGGCCCATGTATTCCTCGACCCGCCCGCTGAGTGCGATCCGCCGTCCGGCTGGCAACTGCCGCACCAAGAAAGGTTGATTGAACCAGGTGGCCTGGATAAAGCCCGTGCCATCCGAGACCACGAGCTTGGTGAGCCGGATACCTCTGGCGGTCTGTTGGTTCCTTACCTCCTGCACGACGCCAGCAATGGTGGCCTGCTCGCCGTACAACAACTCACTGATCTTTTTCTGGCGACTAAAGTCCTCATAACGATGCGGAAACAGGTAAAGCAGGTCCGCAATCGTGTGCACGCCGAGCTGTTGCAGTTTGTTGGCCAGGGCGGTGGCGATGCCTGGCACCGTCGTCACAGGAGACTGGAGCGTGAACTCGGGGCGTGCGGGTGGCCGACGCCTTCTCTGTACCGCCGTCCCTGGCGCAGGTGCTGGCTGCTGGACTGCGGCGGGCTCCGGCGGACAAGCCTCGACTGCCCGCAGGGCCTGCTCGATAACCACGGCGCGCTCGGCTGCAGGCTTGCCGGCATAGTCCTGCAGGTGATCAACGACTGCACTCGCCCATGTGGGTCGCCCGGCGTGACCGGTTGCGGCCTCCACTTCGCGCAGCCAGACCGCCAGAAATCTGTCCAGGCCCCCCACGACCATGCGGTTGCGGCAGCCGTCGTTGCGTTCTGCTGTCAGAATGCGGGCCAACTTCTGGAGGTAGGGCGACTGAGCTGTCTCCCTCGAGGGAGCTGCAATGCTTTCCGACATGCGCTACGCCCCGTGCACGGTCTTGGCCAGCACACAGGCCAGGGCCACTGCCCCCGGACCGGCGTGCGTGGTCATCACCGCGCCGGCCTCGGCCACAGGCACTCGAGTGTGCGAGTACGATGCGTCCAGAATCTGCACGACTTTCTCTGCCTCCTGCGGGGCGTCCGCATGCAGAGCCGCTACCTCTTGCAGCGGGCCGAGAGCGACGGCCATGGCCACCAGACGCTCTAGGGCTCGGGATCGGCTGCGGACTTTGTCCAGCAGGGTGACCTGCCCATCGCGCAACATCACAAGGGGCTTGATGCTGAGCAAGGAGCCCAGCAACGCATCCGCCCAACGCACGCGTCCGCTGCGTTGCATGTATCGCAAATCATCAATCACCGCCAGCAGACGCAGGCGAGGGATTGTGTCACGCAGCATGCCCACAATCGCATCCAGGCTCTGTCCAATCTGCGCGGCACGCGCTGCCAACACGGCCAGCCAACCTGTGCCCATGGACGCCTGCGTCGAGTCGATCAACGCAATCTCGGCGTCGGGCACTTCTTTGGCAGCCAGCCACGCCGCATTGTATAGGGAACTCAGATTCGAAGCAGGGTGAATTGAAACGATCTGCCGGCTCCGCGCCGACAGCCCCCGGTACACGCTCGCAAACTCGCCCACGGGTGGCGGAGAGGTCGTGGGTGGCCTGCCGGTCAATGCCAGGCGCGCATAGAATTGCTCCCGGTTCATGGTCACTCCATCGAGGAAGGTCTCTCGCCCAAAGTGCACATAGCAGGGGACCACCACGATGCCCAGCTCATCGGCCAACGGGGCGGGAATATCGGCTGTGCTGTCAGTGACGACAATCACTTGAGGCATACTAAGCCCCTTCGTGCACCACAATCCCCAGGGCATCCGGGCCTAGAACAGTCGCAAGAGTCGGGCCATAGGGTCTGATGTCCAGGCGTTTTTCGGGGAAGAGCTCCACGAGTCGCTCGAACAGAAGCTGTGCCTCATCGGAGGGCCGGCCTTGTAGAATCATGACCCGGTCAAAGCGCGCGAACTCGCTCACGAACTCCAGGAGGCGGTCCACTGATTTCCCGCGCGTGCGCACCTTTTCCATGGGCACTACTTCGCCGTCTTCCATGATCAGAAGCGGCCGAACCCCGGGCAGGTTATCCGTGAGGATGCGGCCCCGACCCGAATGGCCGTGCCGTTCCAGATACTCGACGTTCTCCACAAAAAAGACCATGTAGACATGCGGGATGATTCCGCGCACCAGGCGCACGATATCGTCGACGGGGAGGCCCCTCTGCGCTGCTTCTGCCGCCGATGTCACCAGCAGCTCTTGCCCCCAGGACACCAGACGTGAATCCACAACCGTGATTTTGCTGCGTCCCAGGAATGCCTTGGCCGTTTCCTGAGCCACCTGCACAGTCTTGCTGAGCTTGGAGGAAACGTGAATGGACAGGATCTGGTCCGCGCTCTTCAGCAAGCGGCTGTAAACCTGCTGGAACTCCTCTGGCGTTGGTGGATCGGCGGTCGCCAAGACCATGCTCTTGGTCAGATGCCGATAAAAGTCGGCCCGGTCGATGTCCACGCCATCATGATAAACCCGCGTCCCAAAACCGATCCTCATAGGAATGACAGTGATTCCTAGTTCTGCGGCAAGATGCAGTGATATGTCTGACGCACTATCGGTCACTATCTTGATCACTGCCACATCTCCTTGTCGGCTCATTCTGCCGAGATGATGTAATGATAGTGGGGCTGCTGACCCTCCACAAGCTCGACCTCTTTGTCGGGATAGCCTTTGCCCATCCAGGAGGACAACGCCTGCGCCTCTTCCTGAGTGACATCGCTGCCCCAGTACACGCTGATGATCTCATACCGACCGATGTCCATCTTCTGGAGCACGGCGTGGGTCACCTCTTGCAGGTCATCGCCGGCCTCGATCAATTCGCCATTCAGCAACCCGATGAACTGGCCCTTCACAACCTGTAGGCCGTTGATCTGCACCGAGCGCACAGCCCTGGTGATCTCCGCCGTCTGGACATGCGCGGCTGTGCGCTCCATCAGGTCCACGTTGGTCTTCAGGTCGCTCTGGTAGTTGAACGCCAGCAGCGCACTGATGCCCTGCGGCACGTTATTAGTCGGAATCACCACCACCTGTTTGTCCGACATGCGTTGCGCTTGCTGCGCAGTCAGGACCACGTTGGCGTTGTTGGGCAGTACGATTACCTTGTCCCTGGGCAGATCAGAGATGGCTGTGAGCAGCTCTTCGGTGCTGGGGTTCATGGTCTGCCCACCCTTCACGATCGCACTGGCACCCAGGCTCTCAAACACACGCTGCAGGCCCGCGCCATTGACCACGACCACCGTCGCGATGTCACTCAGTGGCTGCGGGGGCGGCACGCCCGACTTCTGTGGGTGGCCTTGAAGCGCCACTGGGTGGCCGGCCTTGAACTGTTGGTACTGTTCCTGCATGTTCTCCACGACCACATCGCGCAAGGCCCCTTGCGTGGTGGCATAGCTGATGATCTCGCCTGGATCCGCAGAATGGACGTGCACTTTGATGGTCTCGCCATCGCCGACCACCAGGACAGAGTCGCCCATGCTCGCAATCTTGTCGCGGATCTCGTCGATGGGCAAGCCCTGACCACCGATCAAGAACTGGATGTCGTATCCATACCCACCGTGTTCCTCGTGCTCCTGTTCGAGCCTTGCCTCGGCTTTGGCGGCAGCCGTCGCCGTGGTCTGTTCGCCTCGCAGGTAACGGAGCATGCCTTCGAGGATAAAGCACAGGCCTTGACCGCCGGCATCCACAACTCCCGCCTCCTTGAGCACGGGCAGCAGGTCGGGAGTGCGGTCCAGAGTGGTGTGTGCCTCCTGGACTGCCCGCCCCAGAACGTGCGTCATGTCATCACGTTCTCCCGCAGCGAGTACGGCGGCCTCGGCGGCTTCTCGGACGACCGTCAGAATGGTCCCCTCCACGGGACGCATGACTCCCTTGTAGGCGGTGACTGCCCCTTCGCGCAGAGCAAGCGCCAGGTCGGACGGCGTCATGCGTTCACGGCCATCGAGTTGCTTGGCCACGCCCCGCCACACCTGTGAAAGGATCACGCCCGAGTTTCCGCGCGCTCCCATCAGTGCGCCATGCGCCAGAGCCTTTGACACGGTTGAAACCGAGGAATCCGAGATCGTCGAGATCTCACGCAGGGCTGCCTGCATGGTCAGATACATGTTGGTGCCCGTATCGCCATCGGGCACCGGGTAGACGTTGAGAGAATTGACAAAGTCAATGTGCGTTTCCAGCCAGGATGTACCACTCTCGATAAGTCGTCTCAACTCCTGTCCGTCACAGGGCATCTGCGCCCCGCTGTCACTTCTGCCAGGCACGGCTGCGACTGTGCCTCTCCTGGATGCGCCAGGGTATCCAGTCAATAAGGCGTACCTCCCGTCAGTTTTGGGCGCGCAAGCGCATGGTGCAGCATCACTTGACGCTGATCCTCAATCCCTGCACGTGGACGTTGACCTCCTCAATCGGAACGCCCAACGCCTTTTCGACCCGGAATTTGACGTTCTCCATGATGTTGTGTGCCACCTCGCTAATGCGAACGCCATACTCAAGCACCACGTACAGGTCAATCAAGATCTTTTGGTCTACTACGCGCACCTGGACACCGCGGCGATAGCTTTCGCGCTGCAAGACATCGACCAGGCCACTGTACAGAGTGCGGCTCGCCATTCCCACTACGCCATAGCACTCGAGCACCGCTGCGGCGGCCAGACCGGCAATCGCCGCAGGTGCAACTTCAATTCGGCCCATCCTGGCTTCCTCAGTCATCCACGCGCTCCTTGGCTGCAGGTCTCGGGGGATAAGACTTGCACAAATCGGTTTCTTGTGGTATCATGCCTCGGCTTTTTCAGAGCTCTACTCACGCCAGAAAGAGGTATTTGCCGATGGCAGCGAAATGCGATATCTGCGGAAAAGGGGCACAGTACGGCAACACGATCAGCCACTCCAAGCGGCACACGAAACGCCGCTGGATGCCCAATATTCAGCGGGTAGCCGTTCGAGACGGACAGACCACGCTCCGTATCAGGGTTTGTACTCGCTGTTTGCGCACACTGCGTAAGAGCTAGCAATCTACTGCCGCCTCCGAGAACCAGCACTCCCAATGGGGTGCTGGTTCCTTTTTGTCTGACGCCCAGGGCTAGCACCCGATGCTCTGCCGCAAGCCAGCGATCGCCGCGCGCACCCCCCCGTGGGCGCTGAACACCGCCTGGCCGACGACCAACACGGTAGCACCCGCCTCGACAGCCAGCGGCGCCGTCTCGCTATCGATGCCCCCATCGACTTCCAGCTCCGCTGCCAGGCCGCGCTCGTCCAGCATTCTGCGCACCTGCCGGATCTTGCGCAGCGTGCCAGGGCTCAGCTTCTGGCCGCCGAAGCCCGGGTCCACGGTCATGACCAGAACAGAGTCAACATCCTCCAGAATGTCCTCGAGCAGCACCACCGGCGTGGCCGGGTTGATGACGACTCCTGCCCGAGCGCCCAGCGCCTTGATCTGCTGGATGGTCCGATGAAGATGCGGGCAAGTCTCCTGATGAACTTGAATCATATCGGCACCCGCCTGGACAAAGTCGGGGATGTACTTTTCCGGCTCGACGATCATCAGGTGAGCATACAGCGGCAGCGCAGTGACGCGGCGCACCGCCTTGACCACCACAGGGCCAAAAGTGATGTTGGGCACAAAACGGCCGTCCATCACGTCAATGTGGATATAGTCAGCCCCCCCTGCTTCGACCTCCTGCACCTGCTCTCCAAGACGGGTGAAATCGGCTGACAGGATGGATGGAGCGATTCTGATCCGGGGTTCACTCTTCATAAGGCAATCATACTCCGTTATCGTCAAAAAGGCAAGACCTTTTTGCGAGAATACAGTTGTCTTTCCGAGAGTCCCTTCGGCAAGCGCCCCGAGGTGTCGCGGTGCCGCCTCTCGAGAGGGCTTTTCGACACCCGCTGTCACGGCTCCTTTGCCGCGAGCTCGTGCAGGTGCCGCGAACGCAACTGGCCACAGCCGGCCTGAATATCCACACCGCGTCCCAGGCGCACGGTGTTGGCAATCCCCAGGCCGTTTAGCTCTCGCCGGAAGTCCATGATCCTCCCCCGACTGGAAGGCCGATAATCGCACGCCATGGTTGGGTTGAGCGGGATCAGGTTCACGTGACACATCAACCCCTTTAAGAGCTGGCCTAGCTCCCGTGCCTGCTGCGGGGCATCGTTGACACCTTGGATCATGGCGTACTCAAAACTGATGCGTCGGCTGGTGGATTGCACGTATTCGCGACAGGCCTCCATCAGCTCGGCAATGGGGTTGCGCTTGTTCAACGGCACCAGGCGGTCGCGCAGGGCATCACTGGGGGCATGCAGGGAGATGGCGAGTCCCACCTCCATGTCCTCGTGCGCCATGCGTCGAATGCCGGAGACCAGGCCCGCCGTGGAAATGGTGAAGCGCCGCGCCCCCAGCCTCAGGCCCCGGCGGTCGTTCAGAATGCGAATGGCCTGCCAGACAGCTTCGTAGTTGACCAGCGGTTCCCCCATGCCCATCAGCACCACGTTGGTGATGGGCTTGCCCTGTGGCTGGAGCTCGTGCGCAAAATACAGCACCTGTTCCACGATTTCCCCACTGCTCAGGTTGCGCTTGAAGCCACCCTTGCCTGTGGCGCAAAACGGGCAGCCGATGGCGCAGCCCACCTGCGAAGAGGCACACACCGTCTGCCGCCCTTCGTAGCGCATCAGCACACTCTCGATCGTTTCGCCGTCGCGCAACTGCAGCAGCGTCTTGGTCGTCAGGCCATCTGCGGAGGTCAGGCTCTCCAGGGGCTGCACGGACTGCACCAGGGCCAGCTCGCCCAGCCTCTCGCGCAAGGCAGCGGGCAGATTGGTCATCGCGGAAAAATCGAACACCAGTGCGCAGTAGATCCACTCAAAGAGCTGCCTGGCGCGAAACGAGGCCTGGCCCAGCTCGGCCACCCACGTTTCCAGTTGCTCGTACGGCATATCGGTTAGCAAGGCCCGTTCGGTCACCGTGCAATCCTCCGTCCTACGCCGGCGGGGCCGCGCGCCAGGCGTTGTGCAGCGCCGCGACGTCGGCGTAGACCCGATCGGGCGCAGGCGACGCCTTGAACAGTTGTTCGGGGCCGGTGACGCCGCTCATCAGCAGGATGGTCATCAGCCCGACACCGTGCCCGCCCAGGACGTCGGTGTACAGGCCATCGCCGATGACAGCCGTGCAGTTGGGGCCGCCATGCAGTCGCTGCAAAGCCAGCTCAAAGATGGCGGGCTGTGGCTTGCCAATCACCAGCGGAGCCGTGTCCGTGGCGACCTCGAGCGCTGCCAGCGTCGCTCCCGCACCAGGTACGAGCCCGATTTCGCTTGGGAAGGTCCGGTCGGCGTTGGTGGCGATGAACTGAGCGCCGTTGCGGATGGCGCGCGCAGCCGTCACGAGCTTGGCGTAGGTGAGCTGCCGATCAAAGCCCACTACCACGTAGGGCACGTCCACATCATCCGAGAGCACGAAACCGCGCTCCTGCAGCGCTGTGCGGATGCCGTCTTCGCCAATCAGGTAGACTCGCGCGCCCGGAGGCGCAGTGCGGGTCAGGTGCGTCGCCGTGGCCTCCGCTGACGTCAGGATCTCGGCTGCGGTGGCCTGGATGCCCATGCGCGCCAGCTTGGCCACGTACTGCGCCGTGGTCAGCGTCGAATTGTTCGTCACCAGGATGAAAGCCAGGCCCTTCTGGCGCAGGAATTCGAGAAACTCGCGAGCGCCGTGGATCGGTTCGTTCCCATGACAGAGCACGCCATCCATGTCGATAATGAGGCTGTGCAATTGTGCGAGTTGAACCAGCACTGTGGTGTCCGTCCCCCGATGCGAGTTGTCGCGCACGCAGGTTGCCACTACTCTCCCAACAACCTACGATAGTCCGCAAGCGTGTCTACGTCAAGAAACACGTCCGATGATTCCATCTCAACCTCCTGCACCTGGTCCTCGTGGCACGCCAGAACCTGACGACCGCCTACATCGCCCCGCAACGCCTGCAGCTCGGGGAACAGCCGCCGGTCGAATAGGACGGGCGCGCCGCGCTGCCCGCGAACCGTGGGGACGACGATTGGTTTGTCCGTAGCATAGTAGGCCTGCAAGATACGCCGAAGCGCCGTGCCCGTGATGCCTGGCTGGTCTGCCAGGACAAACAGCGCCGCCTCCACCCCGGGATCGACCACCTCGAGCCCGGCGCGAATGGATGAGCTGATGCCACTCTCCCACTCCCGGTTGACCACGATCCTGCACCCGGCAGGGATGCGCTCGGCAATCTGCGCGGCTGAGCTGCCCAAGACCACCACCAGCTGATCCACGCTCGCGGCCATCACCGCGCTCAGCACCTGCTCGATCAGGGTGCTCTCCCCGAGCGGCAGGAGCTGCTTTGGCCGGCCAAAGCGTGTGGATTGGCCTGCCGCCAGGACCACAGCCGCCACACGCCGCCAGCTCTCCACAACCGGCTCCTCGCGCGCGACCGCACCGAGGAGCACCCGCTCTATGCGCGGGTTGGCCCTGAGAGCCTCCGCCGCAACCTGGCGCGCCGCCGCCAGCGTCTGCTCGTCACAGACCTGGTTGACCAGTGGCACCACTCGCGCTCGCTCGGGTGCGCCCTTGAGCGCCCCACGCGGGTGCATCAGCAGGCCGGTCAGGGTGGAGGGCTGAATGACCTGTCCCAATGCTAGGCCGGTGAGTTCTGCCACAAACTCGGGGCGATGGACCGTCCCCTCAGTCAGCAACTGGCCTACGGCACTAATGCCGACCACCGGCACCAGCAGCGTCGTCCGGTCCGGAATGACGGGTTCGTGCGCGGCAGGGGCCTTCAGAGGCAGACCTCTGGCGCCGTCCGCTTCGACGATGATGACATCGGCCAAGGGCAGCAGCCCCAAGATCCAAGCAGGATCAATGCCTTTGAGCTTGTTCTCAGCCTGCAGCCGATGCGCGGCCAGTGTGACCAGGCGCTTGCGGCGAAATGCTTCCTGCACGAGGATCAGGGCCCGCTCTAGCCGATCAGTCACGATCAGGTCTGCTGTCTGCTCGGGAGAAGGCGGACGGATCATCGTCGTGGTCGTGGTGACGACACGCCACCCCTGGGCGGCGAGTTCGAGGCCCAGGCGGTACATGGCCGTGGTCTTGCCCCCGGCGCCAACGAGTGAGACGACCTCGCCCTTGTGAACCCGCAGGGCTTGCCACAATTGCATGTGGGCTACTCGTTCTCTAGCAGGAATCGAGCCCGCACACCTGCGCGTGCTGCTCAGTCATCCTCATCGCTCCCCGAGGCGACGTCCTCTTCGACCTGTACCACCGCGGTGGCGATAGCCCAGCTCACCAGCCCCCAGACGCCCCCACACAGCACGATGGCTAGCAGAACGTTCTGCAGTGACAGGTTGTGGGCCCTCCAGAGGCCAAGCAGGGTCAACAGGATCGCCAGCCCTGCGAAGCAAGCACCCACGAGCACGGGCCCGCTGCAGCGAATTCGCCGCGGCCCGGGCACCTCCAGTGCGCCTTGCCGTTCGTTCGATTGACTCATGATTCGCCATCCAATCCTTGCTAGCACTTCTCCGCCGGGGTCGGCGTCTCTGGTAGACACACTAGAGACGCAGCCACACCGCAGTGGCTACCAGCCACACCGCAGTGGCTACCAGCCACACCGCAGTGGCTACCAGCCACACCGCAGTGGCTACCAGCCACACCGCAGTGGCTACCAGCCACACCGCAGTGGCTGCCAGCCACACCGCAGTGGCTGCCAGCCACACCGCAGTGGCTGCCAGCCACGCCCACCGCGCTGTTCATGTTGGAGCGCGGATTGTGCACCACCCGCGTTCCCGTTTCCTTCAGCAGGTCCATCTCGTGAGCATCTACGTGCACGCAGTGGGCCGCGATGGTCTTGGGTCCCAGCAGTCCGCGCTGGGCCAGCCGCTCCACCACGCGCACGCCGTACTGGTCGAGGGAGTCCTGCACGTCGGCCAGGCCCTCCGCGATGTGGACGTGGAAGCCGACGTCGAGGGCGCGCGCCATCATGCACGATGCGGTTCTTGGCTCGAAAGGTTAGCAGCGTCCCATTGACGATCAGCATTCCCTAGCCCCTCTCTACGACGCGCCAGAACAACCGATTGTCCCGAATCTCATAGGTAATCTCGCCGTGATTGCTCAGATGGCTCAGAAATGAATGCAGCGTTGGGTACAGCAGGAAGTACTGTTTGGCGTTGTGTACCTGGATGCCATAGTGCTGGCAGACGGCCTGAAACAGCACACTGGCTTCGGCGCCGCCCTGCGACAGGTAGGCTCCGATGAAGCTCAACACGTCCTCGACCTGGGCGATGTTGCGGTCGATCAGCGTCGTGATGTCGCGCTGGATCTCGCTGTGGCCCAACACATAGTAGGCGCAAGAGCAGTGACGCAGCTTGTCCAGGCTCTCCAGGCGCTGGGCGATGCTGTAGGCATACAGGATGGGCGCGTTGGCCAGCTCTGCCTCGCCGGCCAGAATGTCGCCCGTGAAAAAGACGTCCCCGACAATGTAGCCTGTGTGCGTGCCTGTGTGACCGGGCAGAGGCACGACCTGCACCGTCACTCCGGCGATCTCCAATGTGCCTTGCGTGACCAGCACGTCCGCCGCGCAGGGTTGAGCGGCAAAGCGGGGCACGCGCAGCTCGTCGAGGGGATCGGCACCGCTGAACATGCACATCGTGCCCCATGCCGGGTACTGCAGCACCACAGAATCGTAGACAGGAGCATACACGCGCGCGCCGGTGTGCTCGACCAGATAGGCATTGCCGCCCACGTGGTCGCCGTGGCAATGCGTATTCAGAATGGCCGCCAGGGCAAGGCCCCGTTCTTGCAGCAGTTGCAGAAGCTGACGCCCCGAGCGCTGTCCCACGCCCGTGTCAATCAGGATGGCCTGTTGGCCCTGCCCTACGACAAGCCCGACGTTGCTCGCCCCGGGTAGCCAATACACGTTATCAACCACACGCTGAAGCTGCAAGGCCTCGCCTCTCGGTCGGAATTGCTCTTGTCGAGATTGTGCTGGATGGCAAACCAAAAGGCAATACCTCTGCTTCCCTTCCTCACGAACAACCAAGTTCGGCTCTTTCGCTTGCCGCAAGACTTTTGATTATAGTGCATGGGGGCACGCAAGCCAAAGAGCCCCTTGGTGCCAGCTTCAAAGGCACGAATTATGTCTGCTTTCTGGGCCGATACTGAATCGTCTCCGCCAGATGATGCATCTTGATCTCCGCCGCCCCCTCTAGATCAGCGATGGGGCGCACCAGCTTCAGGATGCGGTGGAAGGCGCGGGCGCTCATGCCCAGTTGCTGCATGGCCGAGCGCACAAGGCTCTTGCCGGCGTCGTCCAGCCTGCAATACTCGCGTACCTGGGCCGGGCCCATGTCAGCGTTGCACAAGAGCGGCAGGTCGCCGCGTCCGCCACCCATGGCGCCTTCGAAGCGCCGGCGCTGGATCTCGCGCGCACGTTCGATGCGCGTGCGAATGCTGGCACTGGTCTCGCCCAGGCGGTCGTCGGTCAGCTTGCGGTTCGCTCTGCTCCGACGGGGGCGTACTCCACGCGCGGAACCTCAATGTGGATACAGGCCGGCTTTCACCAACATGAGGGCGTCATCTGGGTAGCCAGCGGTCTCAAGGGCCTCAGCCTACCTGGGGCAGCCGATCCTTCAGCGTCTGCGCCGAGTTCTGGAATGCCGCAAGCTCGCGTTCGCTCAGCGGCAGGTTGAGCACCTCTTCGATCCCCTTCCTCCCGACGATCGTCGGCAGACTGATGGCGATGTCGGTCATGCCATGCTGTCCCCGCAGCGGACTGGCGACCGTCAGCACCGTGTGCTGGTCGCGCAAGACAGCCTCCACCATGCCCGTGCCAACCAGTCCGACCTTGTTTGTGCTTCTTCGTTCCTTCATCTCAATCGGCCCCTCTCCTCTACTTGCCCCCTTGCTGCGGAGATTTCGATGTAGGGGAGGATTGCTGAGTGTTCGACCAAAGCAGCGTCATCAACTCCTCCACCCGATAGCCGGATTCCTCTTCGGCCTGGCGCAACCGTTGGACGATCCCGTAGCCGGCCAGAGTCTCCTGCGCAATTCTGGCTTCTGGGTGAAGCGGAGCCATGCTGATTTTGGCCACCAACAGCAGCCACCACAACAACTGCTCAAAGGCTTCCTTGTTGAACCATAGCACATCCCGGTAGCGGTTCACGTGCAGGAATTGCTGCACCTCGTCGTCATGGAGCAGTTGCTCCAGAACCCGATAGGCCCGCGCCGCAGGATCGGGAGCCTCGGTCGTAAACCAGCGCTGATGGCTGGTGAGCAGCTTCACCACCGTTACTGCCCGCCAGGCCGTAGGCTCGTCCAGCCCCAGGTCCCGCAACGCGCCGGCGAGAACCTTGCCCAGCAGCCATTCGTCGATCCAACTGCGGCTCTGCCCTTCGAAGCCGGTCTCCCCCGCGATCTTGCCCAGGGAATGCACACAGCACCAGCCCAACAGGCAGCCCCAGACGACGGGGTCGGCATTCAATTCCGCTGTCAGATATTTTGCCACTGCCTTGTATTCTTCTGACTCTGACCAGGGGGCGCGGGCTCCCAGCAGGGGCAACGGCAACAGCGCCTCCAACTCCTGACGCATCTGCCGCGCCAGGATGGCGTTGTCCCCCGGCGCACCGGTAAACTGCCGAATCTCTTGTAACAAGTGGATGGTTTTATGCTCCGCTTCTTCCAGCAGGGCCTCATCCAATTTCTGAGGGGTCTCGGTCAGGCGGGCGTCCATCCATCGGCGGAACGTGGCGGCGTTGACCAGCTCCTTGAACGCTTGATGGAGGGGCTGCAAAAAGGTCTCCCTGAGGGTCTCTTCGATACTTGGCGCCGCGCGCCCGTCCAGATAGGCCGTCAGGTGGGCGTAGTGATGCCACACATTGTCCTGCACTTCGCGGAAATCGAGAAAGACGTGACGCTTGTAGGCGCCCAACTCGACGTAGAGGCCCTTTTCGTGCAACTCTCTGCAGTTTCGGATGTATTCCAGCCCACTGACGTGATCGCGGAAGATGCAGAAATAGTCGTCCTGGTTGTGCAGTCCCAGACCCTCACCCAGGCTCTTTCGCACCAGGATGCGATCGCTGTCGTCGCCCCTCTTCACCGAGTGGGCCACCGAGGTGCCGATCCAACCTCGCACGGTGGCGTACTTGTTGTGATACACCACCAACGCCCGTTCGTCACCGCAGCGGTTGGAATAGGAAAAGACGTCTTCGTTGACGTATCCTTCGGGAGTGTAGAAATCGTACAGGGAGAAGTCCTTCACCTCGGCAAAGAGGTGCCGACGGTGTAGCAGCGGGGCAATCTCTCGCTCGTGACGCTGGATCAAGTGCTCGTCCGGCTGCTCGTCCACGTAGGCGCGCCGGTACTCCATGCCATACTTCTCGGTAAAGCCCTCGATCTGACCATGGCCGAACATGGGCAATCCAGGCATGGTCACCATCATCGTGCAGACGCCCAGGTACTTGTCGTCTTTGCCAAACTGGGCCACGGCGGTTTCTTCGTCGGGGTTGTTCATGAAATTGACAAAGCGTTTCAGGATTTCGGGGTCGAATTCCAGCACGTTCTTGATCGTGGTGCGATAGTTGGCATTCTCCTCGGCCTTGAGCATGTTCATGAAAGCGCTGTTGTAGACGCGGTGCATGCCCAGCGTGCGCACGAAATAGCCCTCCATCAGCCAGAAAGCCTCGGCCAGCAGAAGGGTGTCGGGCGCTTCTTGTGCCACGCGATCCACCACCTCGCGCCAGAACTCCTGCGGCATGGCGGCGTCGAACTGGTCGCGGGTCAGCCCGTGCTCCGCCCGCGTAGGGATGGCGCCCCCAGTGCCCGGCTCCGGGAACCACAGGCGCTGGTAGTGCTTAATGCTCAGCGTCATGGCCGCGTCAAAGCGGATGATGGGAAACCTGCGCGCTACCTGTAGGATGGTTTGGATCACCGCTTCGCGCACCTCGGGATTCAGGTAGTTCAACTGGGCAGTGTCGTTCCAGGGCATGCGGGTGCCATCGTTGCCGTGGTAGACGTATTTCACACTGCCCGTCCAGCGATCCACCCGTTTGAAAACCACGGCTGCGTCGGTGCGGGTGTAGTAATGATCTTCCAAGAAGATGCCCACCCGCTCGTCCCAAGACAGATCTGGCCCGGCAAAGGTATGCGAAGGGAAGGGACTGTAATCGAGCGAGATGAACCAGTCTGGGTGCTCGATCACCCATCTGCAGTCAATGCCGACGTGGTTGGGCACCATGTCGCCGGCCATGCGAATCCCGCGCTGACTGGCCCGCGATCTCAGGTTCTCAAAGGCGGCTTCGCCACCCAGGTCGTCTGCAATCTGATAGTCGAACAGCGAGTAAGCCGAAGCTACTGCGTCGAGGTTGCCACAGAGCTGCTTGATGCGCTGAGACGCCTTGCTGCGCTGCCACAGGCCAATGAGCCACAAGCCGGTGAATCCCCAGCGAGCCAGGGTGTCCAGCTCCTCGTCGGGGACTTGATCCAGGCGAGTTATGGCCCGTTTGTACTTCTTGGAGAGCTGATCCAGCCACACATACGTGCTTTTGGCCATGAGCACCGCGCGGGGCATCCAATCGCGATCGAGGCTGTAGCGTTCGGGTTCCACCTTGAGCTCAGCAAACTCGTACGGCTGGGCAGGGCCAGGGCCAGCGCCCCAGAAGCGCATCTTCTCTTCTTCTTGGATCAGGTCCAGCCCGCCGAGGAGGCGGAAGCGATACCGCCCCAGCAACGCCCCCCATTTCTCGCGGATGTATTCCAACTGGCCGGTGAGGGAATGGGGCACGACAATGGCAGGCTCGCGCAGCATGTCCACCAAAGGCTGATTCGCGGGGCCAAAGGTGGGTTGAGACTCGAAATAGTCGGCGAGCGCAGCGATGATCTGCCGGTAGGCGGTCACCTTTTCCAATTCGGCGTCGTCGAATAGCTCCAAGAAGGGCGAAGCGGCCGGGTTCATGTTGGCCAGCCACAGCATCAACATTTCTTCCAACACAATCTGGCGGTGAGGTATGCCGGCTGTCTCCCCTTGCAGATAGGCTTCAGGTTCGATCTGCCGCCGATAGACGGCCAGCGGAGGAAACTCGTCTGCGAAGCGGCGCAGGGTTTCGTCCAGCACGTCCTGGCCGAACCTCTCCACCAGCCAGGCCAGGGCCTGCGCCATGACCTGGGCATTCCTCTGCTCGCGGTACAGGCCGACGACATAGTGCAGGATTTCGTCAATCAGTCCCATGGCATTGATCTGCCCGGCCTTCACAGCCCGCTCTGGGAAGTGGAGCAGGTCGCGCTTTTCGTTCATCTTTTGCGCCAACACCCGCGCGCCGTGAAAGTCAGCCAGGATGACGTTTCCGTCGAGAGAGAACAACCCTTCGTCAAACCCATAGATGTCTCGCGCTTCCCGCGAAACGTGGAATTCCAGGGGGACTGGGCTCTGTTCCTGCATCGCTTTCTCCTCTCGCCTCATTGCATGGAGTGGGGACGTCCATTGGGCCCGTCCTGCGGCAGTCAGGGCAGTCTCTCACCAAGCACCGCAACAAGGATGGGGGACTGACGCCTCAAACGCGATTATACACCAGATTGTTGAGGGAATCGAACAGGCTCGACTCAGCGCCCATGAGCGGGACATGGTGATCGTTCGCATCGAGGTTAATGGTGGCAGAAGAGGTAGACAAAGGGACAGCAGTCACGGCTGCCGGCGTGGCTGATACTGGATTGACTCCACTGCACCCACTCAGATTCAACACGGAGGCACGGAGATTCTTGATATTGCCCTGCGAGAAATCGGTGTTTGGCGGGGAGATGGCGAATAGTCCTACGTTGGATCTTCAGATTCCCTCTGTGTCCTCCGTGCCTCCGTGTTTAGATGCTGTTTTTGCAGTGAAGTCTGGATTGCTTCCGCCAGATCATGTGTCTTTATCTCATACGCGCCCTCCACATCAGCGATGGTGCGCAGTAGCTTCAGGATGCGGTGGAAGGCTCGCGCACCTCCGCTGGTCCCATGTCGGCGTTGCACAGCAGGGGCAGGTCGCCGCGCGCTCCGCTCAGCGCCCCGTCGAAGCGCTGCCGCCGGGTCTCCCTCGCGCGCATAGAGCGCGCGCGGACGCTGGCGCTGGGTTCACCCAGCCGCTCGTCGGTCAGCTTGCCGCCTGTCTCGCCAACGGCGACGGTTCGCCCCGCCACGACGGGGTCGCACTCGACGCGAGGCACCGCGATGTGGATGTCGATACGGTCGAGCAGCGGGCCCGAGATGCGCTTGCGGTAGCGCGTGACCATCATCGGCGAGCAGGTGCACTCTTTGATGGGGTCACCAAAGTAACGGCACAGGCAGGGGTTCATCGCCGCCACGAGCATGAAGTTAGCAGGGCGGAGACGGGCACGGCGGCCCAACGGTTGGTATGGGCCGCGCCCACTCGCCTTCGCGGGCAAGACACACCACAAAAAGCGCAGGGGTGGGCGTCGGCTCCACACACGGTTGGGCGGCCCTTGCTTGTGTTGTTGCTGTGCTCCCTTACCGCCCCCGGCGAGAGGTATCCCCCCAACCCCAGCCCATCGACCCTTCGCCTGTGCTCAGGGCAAGTTCACCTCAGAACAAGCGGCAAGTAGACCGTGTACCGCACGAGATAGATATTGCGCACCGACTCCACCGTGGCATAATAGCCCCGGGCGCGGATCCACAGGTTTTGGTTGCGCGGCAGCACGAGGCCCGTCAGTTGCCAGCCGCCGGAGATGCGCGTCCCCGCCCCGAGCGGGGCATAGGCCACACCGTCGGTGGACGAGTCGAAGGTAACGCGCCCCACCTCGGGGCTGGCGCCGCTGCGCGTCCAGGTGACCGCCGTGCCGCTGGAATTCACCGCCAGGTGCTGCAGCGCGGCCGCCGCACTGGAGAGCCGCCCGATATAGTTGCGCGTCATTCCGCCCAGGGAGGTGAATGCGCCCCCCACCACGACCTTCCCATCCGCCTGCACCGCCAGGGCCCAGACCGCGTTGTTCGCCCCGGGGTTACGGTCCGTGTCCAGGCTCCCATTGGCGTTGAGCCGCCCGATGCGGCTGCGCGGCGCTCCGCCCAGCGTGTTGAACTGGCCCCCCACCACGATCTTCCCATCCGCCTGCACCGCCAGGGTGTGGACCCAGTTGTCCGCCCCGGGGTCGAAGGTTGTGTCGAGTGTCCCAGCGGCGTTGAGCCGCGCGATGCGCTGGCGCGCCTGCCCGCCTAACGTGGTGAAGTTGCCGCCCACCACGATGTTCCCATCGGCCTGCACCGCCAGGGCGTTGACCGTGTTGTCCGCCCCGGGGTTAAAGTCCGTGTCCAGGCTCCCATCGATGGCGTTGAGCCGCCCGATGCGATTGCGCGTCGCTCCGCCCAGCGTGGTGAAATCGCCCCCCACCACGATCTTCCCATCCGCCTGCACTGCCAGGGCGATGACCGCGCCGCCCGCCCCGGGGTTGAAGGTGGTGTCGAGCGTCCCATCGGGGTTGAGCCGCCCGATGCAACTGCGAGCCGCTCCGCCCAGCCAGCCGAATGCGCCCCCCACCACGATCTTGCCATCCGCCTGCACTGCCAGGGCGTTGACCGTGCCGTCCGCCCCGGGGTTGAAGGTGGCGTCGAGCGTCCCATCGGGGTTGAGCCGCCCGATGTAATTGCGCGGCTGCCCGCCCAGGCTGGTGAAGCCGCCCCCCACCACGATCTTCTCATCCGCCTGTACCGCCAGGACGTTGACCCAGTTGTTCGCACTTGGATTGAAGGGGGCGTCGAGCGTCCCATCGGGGTTGAGCCGCCCAACGTAATTGCGCGCCTGCCCGCCCAGCATGGTGAACTGGCCCCCCACCACGATCTTCTCATCCGCCTGCACCGCCAGGGTGTAGACGTACCAATCGGCTCCTGGGTTGAAGGTGGCGTCGAGCGTCCCATCGGGGTTGAGCCGCCCGATGCAGGGGCGCAGCTGCCCGCCCAGGAAGGCGAACTGGCCCCCCACCACGATCTTGCCATCCGCCTGCACTGCCAGGGCGTTGACCGCGTCGTTCGCCCCGGGGTTGAAGGTGGCGTCGAACGTCCCACCGGGATGGAGCCGCCCAATGCCGTTGCGCGTCGCTCCGCCCAGCGTGGTGAACTCACCCCCCACCACGATCTTCCCATCCGCCTGCACCGCCAGGGTGTCGACCGTGCCGTTCGCCCCGGGGTTGAAGGTAGTGTCGAGCGTCCCATCGGGGTTGAGCCGCCCGATGTAATTGCGCGGCTGCCCACCCAGCGTGGTGAACCAGCCCCCCACGACGATCTTCCTATCCGCCTGCACCGCCAGGGCGTAGACCGAGCCACTCGCCCCGGGGTCGAAGGTGGTGTCGAGCGTCCCAGCGGGGTTGAGCCGCCCGATGCACATGCGCGCCGCTCCGCCCAGCGTGGTGAATGCGCCCCCCACCACGATCTTCCCATCCGCCTGCACTGCCAGAGTGTAGACCGTGTTGTCTGCCCCGGGGTTGAAGCTGGCGTCGAGCGTCCCACCGCGGTTGAGCCGCCCGATGCCGTTGCGCGGCTGCCCGCCCAGGCTGGTGAAGTCACCCCCCACCACGATCTTCCCATCCGCCTGCATTGCCAGGGCGTAGACCGTGCTGTCCGCCCCGGGGTTGAAGGTAGTGTCGAGCGTCCCATCGGGGTTGAGCCGCCCGATGTAAGTGCGCGTCGCTCCCAGGCTGGTGAAGTCACCCCCTACCACGATCTTCCCATCTGCCTGCACCGCCAGGGCGCTGACCGTGCCGTCCGCCCAGGCGTTGAAGGTGGTGTCGAGCGTCCCATCGGGGTTGAGCCGCGCGATGCGGTTGCGCGTCGCTGTGCCCAGCGTAGTGAAGTCACCCCCCACCACGATCTTCCCATCCGCCTGCACTGCCAGGGCTCGGACCGTGTTGTTCGCCCATATGTTAAAGCCATCGTCGGGGGATTGGGCGCGCGCCGTGGGCGCGGGGAGCGCGGCCAAGGCCAGCCCCGCCAGCAGGCTGGCCACGAGCACCGCGCGTACCAGCGTTCGAGTCAAATGCCCGGTGAACATAGTCTTCCTCCCTTCTTTCCTTCCTTAATACCTGCCGCACGGAGATGTCCGCCACGCGGCGGACATCCGCCGGCCTGCACGCTCACGACCAGATCGAGTAAACAATCGACCGCCAGGCGTATCTACGAGTTAGGGACAAAGAAGCAGACTCTCCTGTTTGACCACGTGGGCCGCCCAACTACAGTTGCGCCATATGGCAGGTACCCTTGTGATATGCAGCAGGATGCCTGCTCGGAAAAGGCGCCTGCCCAGACAGATGGCAAAGCCCATCCGCTGCAGTCAGTGGACGGGCTGGTCTGTGTAGAATGTATCTGCAAGGGTGTCCGCCGCACCGATCACAGCAGACCCACATTGTTGACACATCGCAGATTCTTGGTCGGCCCTATTCTACTGCTTCCCTTCTGTTCTGTCAAACGGTACTTGGGACTTGGTTATCCTCGTCTAGCCACACAACGTCTCGGCGTATCGTTCTTTGATGTACTATAGCTGCCTGCGCGGCCGATACTGAATCGCCTCCGCCACCCTTTTCGCTTTGCTTCAGGGGTACGCCTTCTACCGCCTCACATGCCTTGTGCCCAGCAGGGGTCACACTTGCCGGCGAGGACGGTACTGAATAGCTTCGGCTAGATGATGAGTCTTGATGTCCGCCGCACCCTCCAAATCGGCGATGGTGCGCGCCAGCTTGACGCTACGCAGCCTCTCGCTTCGCTCAAGACGCTACGCGGTGCGGCGAAAGGCGCGGGCGCTCCCCCTGTCGGCGAAGCCGTGATCCATGCGCCGATGTATGGGCAGGTGATTGAAATGCCCGTAACGGTTGGACAAGCGGTTGACACGAACCAGGTCATCGTGACTCTAGAATCCATGAAAATGGAGAATCGTTAGCCTTGCCATCAAACGCACACTGCGTGTGGCTTTTGTTGGCAAGTGCCTCTTCTACGTTCTCACCTAGCGCCACTCCCAGGCTACCGGGTCCCACATCCCTTGCGTTTCTCCCTGCAACGCGGGGTTGATAAATCTGCGAGCCATGTCCGCAGCGGTAGACAGGGTAACGTCGCGTAAGCCGACATCCCTGGCCATCTTGAGGAATGGTGCGGCCCAGCTTGTGGGGGCATCAGGAAGACCTCGTGGTAAAGCGTGAGTGCCTCGCGCCTCAAACGTTGCCCGGATTGCTTTGGACAATATCCTCCCATTGACCGCACTCGCCTGCGCAATCAGTAAGATGTCCACCAAATCCTTCACGCGGCTGCTGCCTCCACTGGCGTGTGGGCGAGTGTAAGCATGGACCTTCTCGGCGATGTGCTGTGTCATGGGGTAGCACGAGACGGTGACCGGGTTGATACCCGCAAACTCCAGCAGCGATGGCGCAGTCAGTTCTTCTGGCGGCTCAATCATTGGGTCTCCCCAGCCAACATCAACGTGGAAGTCCTCAAATGGTCGACCGTCCAACAAAGACTGCACGTGGAATCGCAGCTCGGTCCCAGTCTTCTGTGCAACCGGACCTGTCGGCTGTTGTACCAGGAAACGAAACCAATCCCCGATATCCAACAGCGCAGCCCGCACGAGGGCCTGATGGATATCCTGGACAGGCACGGCCAGCAGCATGTCCAGATCCTTGGTCGTGCGGGCGAGGTTGCCGAGCCGCCATTGTAGGGCCAAACCGCCTTTGAGGAGCCAACTGCCCGGCTGATCGACTGCGAGGCGTGCCAGGAAGCGTTCGAACGTGACCATCTTGCGCAAGCGAACAAGCGGTAGCCCGAGTTCATAGCTTTGGCTTCTAAGCCGGTCTTCCAGTGCCTTACGAAAAGCCCCACCGCTCTGATACTTCAAGAGATTACCTCCTGGAGGGCACGTTGGACTAGATGGCATGCCCGCCCACCGCGGCGCTCGGCGGCGGCACGCAGGCTTTCTATCGTTGTGAGTCCCCGCTGAATGGCCTGATGAACGGCCTGGATAACCAGTTCCTCCGCAAGACCGCTCACAGCCACATCCATAATGGTGCGTGGCACCGTGGTCACTGGCAGTCCCCCAAACCAGGTGGTCTCGTCCGCACTCAGACGATTCGTGTGCAGCCGCAGGCTTGGGTGGCGACGTGAGGCCTTCGGTGGAATAATGAGGTGGACTTCTGAGGGAAGGGCATCAGAGAGTTCGTACAGCGCCAGCGCGCTCTCATGGGAAATGACCGCGGTCGGCCCAGCCTCGAGCCAGGCGATGACAAGATCCTCGTTTGCCGAAGATGGGTATTGGCTCATTCGATAAATGCCGGGCCGTATCCTCTTGAAACGATGAGTCTTTACATAGTACGTGAGTTGGCGCTGACTATAGCCAGACGCTCTCGCTTGCGTGGCGGTAAAGTAACCGGCTTGCTGCCCAGCAACCTGGTAGAGGGCTTCATGAGAGGACTGATTCGATGGCTTGCTGTTCATATGAGCACAACCTTACCAATATGGTAATCTCTTGCACATATTGTACCACATTCCGCTGTGATGTCCAGTCTCTGTCGTTGGCCAAGATATTCACCCACCCCAGGGGCAAACAATTCACCCACCCTGGCGTGCGGGTCGAGTTGATCCTACTGTGAGTTTTCCTCCTTTGCAAGTAGTTGAGGTCGGTCAGGCCTCAGCAGAGGGCGGTAGCTGCGTCCTTCCAGTAGCAGGTGATGTGACCGGTTGGTGAGACGGTCCAGGACTCCCTCGGCTAGTACAGGGTTGGGGAAAAGGGGGTACCAGTCCTGTGGTGTGCGGTTGGAGGCGATGATCATGAAGGAACGGCGATGTCTTTCGCCCACCAACTCGTGTGCAGGGATTTTGGGGTTGAAGCCAAAGTCGAACTCTTCGAGCGTCTTGATTTCTTCAAAATGGGCCTGGGCGATGCGGCGTGCTGGGCTGCCTTGGTCGCGGCGGGTGATCTCGTCTTCGAGCATCAGCTCCAGGAACTGCAGGTAGCCTGATTCGCCCTGCTCGGCCTCGTGCAGGCGCTGCCAGACGGCAGTGACGGCATTGGTCTGCAGCGCCGCTACGATGGGCATCATGGTAGCGGGCGATCTGCGCAGAGACCGCCGAGCGCTTGGCGGGGTCAGCGAGTTCCGGGGCATGCTGCGCCACAATGACGGCCCACTCCTGATACGACAGCTTGGTCTCGCCGGGACGATAGCCAAGCTCAATGGTCAGGGCGACATACTTACGAACCGTGTTGTGGTCCACCCCCAGGCTGCGGGCGATCCGGCGCAGTGGGCGGCCTGCCTGCTAGTGGAGGAGAATCTCGGTGATGTCGCGCACGGCAAAGCTCCTTCTGACCATGGCTCCACTCGTTGACAACAAGATGGAGCCATGATGCCACAAGTTGCCGCCGCACGCCCAAGGGTGGGTGAATAACTTGGCACGGGGGTGGGTGAATTACTTGGCACGCCCCCCCTCAGCCTGGGTGAATAACTTGGCACAGGGGTGGGTGAACTACTTGGCACAAAGTGCCCTCAAGTGGGTGATTTGCCTGGCAGCCGACACCACTACAGTTCAGGTTCTGATGCGGGAACCGTGCCCGCTCTTCACAAGTCAACTCACGTGTAGCGTGCTGCCGGGCCATATCTAATACATCCGTGATACAGTTTGCATAGATGCGAATCTCACCACTGCGGTTGAGTGTCGTAATCTGTTGCCATCACGACTGAACCTCACAGTGCACCGGTCCCATGCTCTGCAGAATTGCGATTGGTTACCATGTCGAGGCATCCCAAGATCGAGCGGTGTTAGGACCACTCATGGCCGCCGATGTCGCTGGAGACGATGGTGGCTGTGGAAGTGGGAGTTAGGTTCGTGCTAGTTGGAGGATTACCAGTTGTAGCGCAAGAAACCAGCAGGGCTGAGACGGGCAAGATGTTCAGAAGACGT